>Ga0209795_10001040_pt1 | contig 18410 bp, 15 predicted proteins | sample AgamicOrMarz_FD_187166 | JGI IMG/M metagenome (GOLD analysis project Ga0209795, IMG submission 187166) | Agave microbial communities from Guanajuato, Mexico - Or.Ma.rz (SPAdes) (version 2) | ecosystem: Host-associated > Plants > Phyllosphere > Phylloplane/Leaf | place: Guanajuato, Mexico...
CCCGCCCGTTGCGGAACGTGATCGCGCTGGCCCGCCAGTATGCGGCAGGCGACCTGCGCTCCAGCCTGCCCGTGACCCGTCAGGATGAGGTCGGCCAGCTGATCGACGCCATCAACGGCATCGGCGGCGGGCTGCAAAAGATTGTCCTTCAGGTGCGCGAGGCCGCCGGCGAGATCCACATGGGCACTAACGCCCTGGCTTCCGATGCCGGAGAAATCTCCGAGCAGATCAACAAGCAGGCCAGCAGCGTTGAAGAGACGTCCGCCAGCATGGAACAGCTCGCCGCTACCGTGCAGCAAAACGCGGCCAACATGGAGCAGACGCAGCAGCTGGTAGGCGAAACGTCGCGCGCGGTGCATCAGGGCGGCGAGACGGTGACCAACGCTGTCACCACCATGGATGATATTCGCGACGCATCGAAACGTATCGAGGATATCACCCGCGTGATTGAGTCCATTGCCTTCCAGACCAATATTCTGGCGCTTAACGCGGCGGTCGAAGCGGCCCGCGCGGGCGAGCACGGCAAAGGCTTTGCCGTGGTGGCACAGGAAGTTCGCGCCCTGGCGGCGCGCAGCGCCAACGCGGTGAAGGAAATTGAGCAGCTGATTGGCGACACGCTCAACAAGGTGAGCGAAGGCCACGCGCTGTCAGAGCAGACGCGTCTGGCGATGGATTCCATCATTGTTCATATCGATAACATCAGCCAGCTGGTCACCGAGATCAACCACGCCTCCCGCGAGCAATCCGCTGGGATCGGTCAGGTGAATCTCGCCATGACGCACATCGGCGAAGCGTCGCACATCAACGCCGACCGCGTTTCACGCAGCGAGCAGACCGCACAAACGCTGCGCGAGAAAGGTTCACACCTCACCCATCTGGTGAGCCTGTTCCAGCTAAAAGGCTAGCCGACTCTGCCCGTGGCGCGCAGCAGCAGGTCATTCTGCACCTGCGCGCTCATCAGCGTTCCGCCACGCCCGTCCAGCATCATTTGGCACCATGCCTGCGCTACGGGCGGCGATGCGTGCCGCAGCATCTGGCTGCCGGCCCCCAGTAAAAAGAGCTGCAGAGTTATCTCCCTTCCCTGCGCCTCCTGCGGTTTACGCAGTTTTTGCTGGAGCTGTCGCCAGCTGCGATCGAAGTGTCTGTCCTGCCCTTTTACCTGAGCAAAATCATCGGCAAGCAGGTCGAGCATACCGGGCTGCTTCGCCAGCACGCGCAGCACGTCCAGGCACATGATGTTGCCCGACCCCTCCCAGATACTGTTGACCGGCATCTCACGGTAAAGCCGCGGAAGCTCGCTCTCCTCGCAGTAGCCAATCCCGCCCAGTGCTTCCATCGCCTCTGCAACAAAGGGGATACCTGCTTTGCACACGCTAAATTTTGCCGCAGGGGTGAACAGCCGCGCCCAGGCCGACTCTTGCGGATCGGCGCGCTTGTCCCACGCGCGGGCCAGACGGAACAGCAGCGCCGTTTGTCCTTCCAGCACCAGGGCCATTCGGCTTAAGACTTCGCGCATTAACGGCTGTTCGATAAGGTTTTTGCCAAACGTCTGTCGCTGATGCGCATGGTACAGCGCCACGGACAGCGCACGGCGCATCAGCCCGTGGCTCCCCAGCGCGCAGTCAAAGCGCGTCAGGCCGCCCATTTTGAGGATCTGCCGCACCCCTTCGCCCTCCTCCCCCAGCAGCCAGCCGGAGGCATCGAGAAACTCCGCCTCGCTGCTGGCGTTGGAGCGGTTGCCCATCTTGTCTTTCAGACGCTCCAGCCGCACGGCGTTGCGTTGCCCGTCGGGTAAAAATCGCGGGACAAAAAAGCAGGATAAACCGCCTTTTGCCTGTGCCAGCACCAGATGCGCATCGCTTTGGGGGACGGAGAAAAACCATTTATGCCCCACCAGCCGGTAGCTGCCGTCACTGCATTTTTCCGCTTTGGTGGTATTGCTGAGCACGTCCGAGCCGCCCTGCTTTTCCGTCATCCCCATGCCAATCAGCAGGCCGCGCTTTTGCGCGCCCGGTGCGAGATGAGGATCGTAGCGATCGCTCAACAACGGCGTAAGCCAGTCATGGAAAGCGTTGGGGAGCGCCTGCAGGAGCAGAGGCGTGGCGGCAAAGGTCATGGTGACGGGGCAAAGCGTGCCCGCTTCCACCTGCGCATGCAGCACAAAGCGTGCAGCCCTGGCGACAAACGCGCCTTTCCGCGCCTCCTCTTCCCAGGCCAGGTTATGAACGCGGTTGGCGCAAAGCCCCTGCATCAGCAGGTGCCACGCGGGGTGAAAACGGACGTCGTCCAACCGTTCGCCCATGGCGTCGTAGCGCAACAATTCCGGCGGGTTCACGTTTGCCAGCCTGCCCAGCTCCAGCGATTCCGCCGTGCCCAGCTGCTGGCCGATGCTGGCAAGAAGTTCGATATCCCATCCGGCGCCTTCACGGCTTACCGCGTCACGAAGCGCACAGTCCGAGAGGAAAAGGTTGCTGTTAGAAAGTGGAGCGGGTTGGTTGAAAACGGTATGCGTCTGCCAGTGCATGCTGTGTCCCTCCTTCAGTGGCAATTGAAGGTAAGTATGGACAGACCGCGCGCCCGCCGCATGGGAGGGGGGTCACACCGTGGCGATCCCGCTGATATCGTTCGTGAAACAGCTCACAGAACATAAGAATAAACTATTTCAAGACTTCGATTTTGTTGAATAATTTATTCTTACCCCCTTTCAGTGAGGATTGTCATGCAACAGGACGCGCACAAGCGTGCATTAATTGCAGGCTCCATTGGTAATTTCATCGAGTGGTACGAGTTCGCGGTTTACGGTTTTCTGGCAACCGTCATTGCGAAAAACTTCTTCCAGCTTGAAGGGGAAACGGGGCTCACCAGCCTGATCCTCACCTACGCCTCGTTTGCCATCGCCTTTTTCTTCCGCCCGCTGGGAGCCGTAGTCTTTGGCCGCATTGGCGACAGGATTGGCCGTAAGCCCACGCTCATTATCGTACTGGTGCTGATGACGCTGGCGACCGCCGCCATCGGTCTTGTGCCGGTCTACGCCAGCATTGGCATTGCAGCCCCCCTGATCGTCACGCTGCTTCGCATCCTGCAGGGGCTATTTGCGGGTGGCGAATACGGCGGCGCAGTCTCGCTGATGACGGAGTTCGCCCCGCGCGGCAAGCGTGGGCTCTATGGCGCGTGGCAGTCCTTTACCGTGGCACTGGGGTTACTGGCGGGTGCAGGCATCGTGGCGCTGCTCTCCGCGATCCTCACGCCAGAAGCACTGCACGACTGGGGCTGGCGCATTCCTTTCTTCCTGGCGCTGCCCATGGGGGTGGTTGCCCTGTGGCTGCGGGTGAGCATGGAAGAGACGCCAAGCTTTGTACAGCAGCAGGAGAAACCGGTCGCGGCACGGGCGGATACCGTCGCCACGTTCAAGGCTATCGTGATGGGGATAGGCCGCGTGATGGTCTGGTCTGCGGCGGGGTATACCTATCTGGTGATTATGCCGACCTATCTGCAGTCGGCGCTGCATACCGGGTTTAACCAGGCGCTGCTGATTGCGGTGATTTCCAATATCGGGTTTGCGCTCACCATCATTCCGTCGGGGATCCTGAGCGACAGGATCGGGCGCCGCACGGTGATGATTATCGCCACCGCGCTATTGCTGATCCTTGCCCTGCCGCTGCTGAAAATTCTGCAGGCGGAGTCCAGCACGCTGGCGGTAAAAGCCGTTGTGGTATTGATTGCGGGTGGGCTGGTAGGGATGCTGGCCGGACCGGGTCCGGCGATGCTCTCGGAGATGTTCCCGACGCGCGTACGCTATACCGGGCTTGGGCTGGCTTATTCCCTGTCGAACGCGATTTTCTCGGGATGTGCGGGATTAATCATTACCGGGCTGATTAAGCAGACGGGCAACCTGGATATACCGGCCTATTACGTGATGGCGACGGCGGTGGTGAGTATCTTTGCGCTGATGACGCTAAGAAAGGATGACCATTTGCGGTCGCTGGAGGAGTGAGGTTGTCACCGTCTGGTGCCCTCACCCCGGCCCTCTCCCACCGGGAGAGGGAGAAAACATAAAAGGCCGCCCTGCGGACGGCCTTGCTGTTTATTCTCCCCGCTGACGCACCGCTTCAAACAGGCAGATACCCGTCGCAACGGACACGTTCAGGGACGACACGCTGCCCGCCATCGGGATGCCGATCAGCTCATCGCAGTGCTCGCGGGTCAGGCGACGCATACCTTCGCCTTCCGCACCCATCACCAGCGCCAGACGGCCGGTCATTTTGCTCTGGTACAGAGTATGGTCCGCTTCACCGGCGGTACCGACAATCCAGACGTTCTCTTCCTGCAGCAGGCGCATGGTGCGCGCCAGATTGGTCACGCGGATCAGCGGGACGTTTTCCGCCGCGCCGCAGGCCACTTTCTTCGCCGTTGCGTTCAGCTGAGCGGAGCGATCTTTCGGCACAATCACCGCGTGCACGCCCGCCGCATCCGCGCTGCGCAGACACGCGCCGAGGTTATGCGGATCGGTAACCCCATCGAGGATCAGGAAGAACGGGTTTTCCAGCTCGGCAATCAGATCCGGCAGATCGTTCTCCTGATACTGACGGCCCGGCTTCACGCGCGCAATAATGCCCTGGTGAACCGCACCTTCGCTTTTCTCATCCAGGAACTGGCGGTTCGCCAGCTGGATCACCACGCCCTGCGCCTCCAGCGCGTGGATCAGCGGCATCAGACGCTTATCTTCACGCCCTTTCAGAATAAAGACTTCCTGAAAACGCTCCGGTGCGCGCTCGAGAAGGGCCTGCACCGCGTGGATGCCGTAAATCATTTCACTCATTGAACTTACTCGTTTTAGGCGGTGTGCGCCGGGTTAAATTGGGTCGTGACAGAGATCGCTTGCGCCTATTATAACCGACCCGGCGTTCAAATCGACCCTGACAGTTTTTACCCGTTGGCAACCACGCGCGTTTCCTCCTCCTTTACGGGATGGGCGGGCAAAATGGCATCCAGCAGATAGCGCGTATACGCATGCTGAGGTGCACTAAAGAGTTGCGCCGTCTCGCCCTGTTCAACCAGCGATCCCCGGTACATCACCCCGACCCTGTCCGCTATATGCCTGACAACGTTGAGATCGTGGGAAATAAAGAGATAGGCCAGCCCATGCTCCTTCTGTAGCCGCATAAGAAGATTCAGGATCTGCGACTGAATGGAGACATCAAGCGCTGAAACCGGCTCATCGCAAACAATCAGTTTCGGCTTGAGTATCAGCGCCCGGGCAATACCGATCCGTTGGCGCTGGCCGCCAGAAAACTCATGCGGATAACGGGCGGTATCCTGGGGGCGCAGGCCAACCTGCTCAAGTATATGAGCAACCTGCGCTTTTCGATTGCCTATACCGTGAATCGTCAGCGGCTCTTCAAGGCTATAGCCCACGGTGCGTTTAGGGTCGAGCGACGAGAGGGGATCCTGAAAAATCATCTGCATGTCGCGGCGCACGCTGCGCCATCCTGCGCTATTCAGTCCTGTCAGCGAACGGCCTTCAAACGCGACGTCGCCTGCATTGGCCGAGGTTAGCCCCAGCACAAGACGGCCGATAGTGCTCTTACCGCTGCCAGACTCACCGACCAGCGCCCAGGTTTCACCCGCGTTTAGGGTAAAGCTGACGTTATCCACCGCATGCACCTGTTGCCCGCGGCGATGGAATATTTTCGACAAATTGTTCACGCTTAATAGTGGTATCGTCATCCCGCCACTCCTGTCTCCTCAGCCCGCCAGCAGCGGACCAGCCGTGCCTTGTATCCCACCGTCTGCAGCTCGGGGGCCTGCGCGCGGCAGCGGGGTTGCGCCAGCGGGCAGCGATCGGCGTAGGTACATCCTGAAGGAAATGCATGCAACGACGGTACCTGACCGCTGATTTCGGCCAGCGGTGTTTTGGGAGGATGGTCCGCCGAAGGACGAGCAGCCAGCAGCGCGCGGGTATAAGGATGGCGCGGTTGTGCAAAGAGCGTATGAACATCAGTCTCTTCAACAACCTGTCCGGCATACAGTACGACCACGCGCTGGCAAAGCCGCGCCACGACGCTTAAATCGTGGGTGATGATGACAATCCCCATGCCCGTCTGCTGCTTAAGTTCGTCGAGTAAATCGAGGATCTGCGCCTGAATGGTGGCATCCAGCGCGGTAGTCGGTTCGTCAGCAATCAGCAGCGAAGGAGAGGTCGCAATCGCCATGGCGATCATTACGCGCTGGCGCATTCCGCCTGACAGCTCATGCGGCCAGGCATTGGCGCAGCGGGCAGGATCGGCAATACCGACCTGGGTCAACAGGCCGATCGTTTTCTGCTGACGCAGAGAGCGGTTCAGAGATGTATGCAGCCGCAGGCTTTCCTCAATTTGAGCACCGATGGTCATCACCGGATTAAGGCTGGCGAGCGGATCCTGGAAAATCATCGCCATCTCTCGCCCACTCCGTTGACGGCGTACTTTTGCCGACAGCGAGTGCTGCGCCGTTCCCCCCAGAATGACCTCTCCCTCAACCCGGCTGGTGCGGGATGAAAGCAGCCCCATTAACGCCTGAGCAGTCACGCTCTTGCCGCAGCCTGATTCCCCGATGATGCCGAGAGTTTCATGGGTATTTACGCGGAAAGAAACGCCGCGCACCGGAGAGACAACGCCCATTCTCGTCGCGAATGTGACCTCAAGGTTCTTCACCTCAAGTAAGGCTTCAGCCATGACGTCCTCCCTGTTTAAGCAGACGCAACACGCGGCGAGGCAGAGGGTTAAGGCCCGGGTCAGCGCTGTCTCGCAAGTCGTCGCCAATAATATTTAAACCGAGGATCAGCAGCACAATGGCGATCCCCGGAAAGAAGGTCATCCACCAGGCGGTGAAGATCACGGCCTTTCCTTCGAGTAATAAGTTGCCCAGGCTTGGCATCGGGGCTGGCACGCCGGAACCGAGAAAGCTCAAGGCTGCTTCGGTAAGAATGGCCACCGAAAACACCCAGCTGACCTGCACGATAAACGGCGAAATGACGTTAGGCAAAAGGTGCAGCCAGATAATGCGCGAGGCGCCTGCCCCCTGCGCACGCAGGGCTTCAATAAAGTTCTTCTCTTTGATCACCATGGCCGCCCCTCGGATCACCCGCGCAACCGACGGCACGTATACTAACGATAGCGCCAGCACCACGTTGGCGATATTTGGTCCGAGCACGCCGACAATCGCGATTGCCAGCAGCAAAGACGGAAAGGCAAAAAGACCATCACAGACGCGCATCAGGATCCTGTCTACCGGGCGATACCAGGCGCAGAGTAGCCCGACGATCGTCCCCGTCACGCCTGCTATCACCGCTACCGCTGCGCCCACCGAGAGCGACACGCGCACCGCCAGCGCCACACGGACAAAAAGATCCCGCCCGAAGTTATCGGTGCCGAACCAGTGTTCCGCAGAGGGAGGGGTCAACCGGCTTAACGGATCGAGGCTGTAGGGATCGTAAGGGCTTACCAGGCTTGCAAAAAATGACAGCAGCACAATGGCGGCCAGCACGGCGGGCCAAATTAAAAGCCCCGGATTTCTGAAGGTAATCATTTTTCTCCTCCGTCGACGGACAGGCGCGGATCGGCAAGATAGTTCAGAAGATCCACCGCCAGGTTGATCAACACGTAGCAAACGGTGATCAGCAGTACCACGCCCTGGATCACCGTCACGTCACGCCGCTCGATCGAATCGACAATGAGCGATCCCACGCCGGGAATACCGAACACGCTTTCGATCACGATCGTGCCGGTTATCAGCGACGCGAAGGATTCACCGCAGATGGTCAGTATGGGGATCAGGCTGTTTTTGAGCGTGTGCCGTAAAAGCACAAGCCACTCCGGGACGCCCTTTGCCCGTGCCGTGTTGATAAAAGGCTCTTGCAATACATCCAGCATCACGGCGCGGGTCATGCGGGCAATCAGTGCGGCGATGCGGAGTCCCAGCGCGATAGCAGGTAAGGTCAGGTACCAGACGTTAAGCCAGAAATCATCGTTGGTAGAGCGATACCCCACCACCGGAAACCAGCGCAGCTGAACGGCAAAGAAGAAGATGAGGACAAGGCCAAGCAAAAAACCCGGAACCGACATGCCAAACGTCGCCAGCATACGAATAATGCGATCCGTGATGCCGCCATGTTGCCAGGCGCTTATCACGCCCCCCGCCAGCCCCAGAATGAGCGCAATGAGTTGAGCATACAATGCCAGCGCCAGCGTCGGCGTCAGGTGCTGTAAAAAGAGCGACATAACGCTGGTATTTAAAAACAGGGAATGGCCCAAATCCCCGGTCAGGATCTCGCCAAACCAGCTGAAGAACTGCACCAGCAGGGGCCGATCCAGTCCCATCTGCTGGCGCAGCGCGGCAATATCCTGAGGACTGGCATCATTCCCCAGGATCACCAGCGCCGGATCGCCCGGCGCGAGATGAATCAAGCAAAACACCACTACCGACACCACCAGCAGCACCGGCAGGAGTGCCAGCAGGCGGTGAAAAAGGTATCTTCTCATCGCCTTCTCCCGTCAGGGTTTCGTCACGCTCACGTTCCATAAAATAGGGCCAATCAGGTCCTGATAGCCTTTCACATTGGCTTTTAGCGCCACCGCATCCGGCGTAGTGCGGCCCAGCACAATGACCGGCAGATATTGCCAGCTCAGGGTATTCAGCCGATCCACCAGCGGTTTCGCCTCTTTCAGTGACGGTGCCTGCTTGATTTCATCCAGCACGTTATCGATCTCCGGGTTGTTGCTCAGCCCGGGAAACTTCGCGCGCGAATCGAGGAAGGGATATTGATGCAGCACCTGACGCATGGAGAACTCCAGCGCACAAAGGTCGAAGTTTTTCGGATCCTGGCGGCGCTGCAGAACGGTCGGCCAGTCGTACACGTCAAGACGTGACTTCACGCCAATCTGCTTCAACACCTGCTGAGCCACAATCGCCAGGTTATACAACTCGGCATATTCTTTCGTGGCGATGATTACCACTTCTTCACCGTTGTAGCCCGAGGCTTTCACCAGCGCGCGCGCCTCGTCGAGCCGATGCTGGTTCCAGAAAGGCTTACCGGCCTCGCTGTACCAGTCCACCTGTTCCGGGAAGCCCAGGGACGGATCTTCCTTAAAGAAACGCGGATCGCTGTAGCCCGCCAGCAGCGTTTGATGGACATTAAGCGCGAGGTTGAATGCCTGGCGCAGCTTCACATTGGCAAACGGCCCCTGGTTTTTATTGAACAGGTAGGTAATGAGCGAGCCGCCGCTTTTTGGCTGGAAGAGCGACAGATCCGGCACGCTGCTGAGCGTGTCGATATTGTCCTTCGGCAGCTGGAATACCAGATCGTATTCCCCGGTCATCGCCCCGGCCAGGCGAGTGGATTCATCGGTAATGTAGCGGAACCAGATGTCCTTCACATCCGCTTTCTTTTCACCTGATAGACCGCTTGCAGGCTCCTTGCGGGACTGATACTGGTCATAACGGGTTAAGTGCAGAAAATCACCGGGTTTGAACTCGGCCAGTTTGTAAGGGCCGGTGCCAATTAGCTCGGTCACGGGCTTCTTGCTGCTGTTGGCCTCATCAATAATGCGTTTCGGCATAATAGCGGCGATGTTCTTCACGTCTGCCAGCACGTTGAGCGTAATCAGTGACGGGGAAGGAAGCGTAAAGGTGACGGTTTTATCATCCACCTTACTGAACTGCACGCCGGGCAAATTCGCTTTCCCCTGTGTGGAAACTGCCAGCCAGCGATTCATTGAAGCCACAACGTCATCCGCAGTCAGCGGTTGTCCGTCATGAAAATGGATCCCGTCACGCAATACAAAGGTGTAGGTTTTGCGATCGTCACTCAGGGTGTAGCTTTCCACCAGCTCTGGTACAGGCTCAAATTTGGCGTTGATGGTGAACAACGTTTCGAAAATATGCCTGTCCACGTCTGAGGTGGCGTTATTGGTCGTCAGATAAGGATCCAGCGTTCCAGGCCGGTTCCCGTAGGCAATATTCAGCACGGCGTTACGATCGATACTCTCGGCCTGTGCGCTTCCCAGGGGTAAAGCCACCGCCAGCATGAGTGCGGCGGCAGAAAACAGCATTTTCATTGTTATGGTGCTCCGGTTAAGGTCATGCAGCTTGCGTGGCGGCGGTTTGCCCGGCAAATTCGTCTTTCACTTCCTGCAGCAGCGCTGCATCGGTTAACAGTCGCAGACCGGTTCGGGCCAGCACCTGCGCGCCTGTCACCAGCGCGTCATAGCCCTGAACGGAGTTAGCCGCCTCGCGGAACGCCACGGTGTGACCAATCAGTTCATCGGGGCCAATCTTGATGTAAGGATGCGCTGTTGGTACCGCATGGCTGATATCGCCGGCATCGGTTGAACCCAGCCCCTCTTTTTCCTTCAGCTCGACCGTCTCCCCTGCGGCGGTGAATTCTTCCAGCAGCACAGCGTTCAGCGTGTGGTTGATGTTGAAATCACGCGGCCCAACCTGATGCTCAATCTTGACCGTGGTACCGGTTGCCAGCGCAACGCCATCCGCAATGGCACGAATGCGTGGCTCAAGCGCGACCACCTCTTCACGGGTATGGGCACGAATGTAATAGTGCGCCGACGCATACTCAGGGATCACATTCGGAGCCTGACCGCCGTTGGTGATAATGCCGTGAACGCGGATGCCATCCGGCAGCTGCTGGCGCAGAACGCTGATGCCGTTATAGAGCAACACCAGCGCATCCAGCGCGTTCACCCCTTTATGCGGTGAGCTACCCGCGTGGGAAGGTTTGCCATAGAAATGGAAGTAGAGGTGGTTATTCGCCAGCGACGGGCCGGACAATCGCGTTTTCCCCGCGGGGTGGACCATCAGTGCCACATCGACATCGTTCAAGAAGCCATGCTCCACGAAGCGGGCTTTCACGTTACCGTTTGGACCGCCTTTACCACGCAGCCCGCCCTCTTCTGCAGGCGTACCGAGTACCACGACCTTGCCCCCCGTCGCGTCCAGCGTTTCACTAAGCGCAATCGCGGCAGCAATACTGGTAACCCCAATGATGTTGTGACCACAGGCGTGCCCGATATCAATAAGCGCATCGTATTCCGCCAGGAACGCGATAGTCGGGCCGGGCCTGCCGCTCTCCTTCACCGCATAAAAAGCCGTTTCATGACCGGCGACGTTAAGCGTGACGGCAAAACCCTTTTTTTCCAGCAGCTTTGTAAGCTGTCCGCTGGCGTAATACTCGTTATTGCCGGTTTCAGGGTGGGCGTGAATATCTTTGGCTATCGCCACATACTCGTCCCGGTGCTGTTGAATACTTGTTTCAAGACGGTCTCGTAACTCGCTATTGCTCATTGCTTCCACCTTAGTCATGACGGTTGATTCATTCCCGACACCGGGAACTGTGGTTAACGTAAGTGCCGCTTCGCCTCCTGGCGTACCCGATGCAGGACGTGATGCTTGATCTCGCTATAGGAAGGGTGTTCCGCCAGCGTTTCGATATCTCGCTCCCGACCAAAGGGCAGAACGATCTCATCAACGATTTTTCCCGGTTTTGCCGACATGATCAGAATGCGGTCAGCCAAAAAAAGCGCCTCTTCCACATCGTGCGTGACGAAGAGCAGCGTGGTGCCGGTGGACAGCCATGCCTCGCGCAGCAACTCCTGCATCATCAGCCGGGTTTGCGCATCCAGCGCCCCGAACGGTTCATCCAGCAGCAGCACTTCCGGGCCGGGGAGCCAGGCGCGAGCGAGCGCCACGCGCTGCTTCATACCGCCAGAAAGCTGCCAGGGCGCATGATGTTCAAAGCCTTTCAGACCCACGCGCTCAAGCCACGTCTGCGCCAGGGCATTGGTTTCGTCCTTACGGTGTTTGCCCAGACGTGGGCCAAACGTGACGTTTTCCAGCACCGAGAGCCACGGAAACAGGTTGGGCTGCTGGAATATCATTCCGCGGTCGGGACCAGGCCTGCCGATCTCTTTCCCGCCAGCAGCCACCCGCCCCCGGTCTGGCTTATTAAACCCGGCGACAAGGTTCAGAATGGTGGATTTGCCACAGCCAGACGGCCCAAGCAGGACCACAAACTCACCGCTGCTCAGGCTAAGATTGATATCCTCCAGCACCGTAAACGGCTGAGGTTTTGCCGCGAAAGAGAGCGATACGTTTTCAAGGGTGATTGCACTCATTATTCTTTCCCCGCCCATGGCACCGTCAGGCGCTGCAGCCCCAGCAGTAATAAATCCAGCAGATAGCCAATGCCGCCCAGCAGCAAAATGCCGAGCATGACGATATCAGTACGCAAATAAGAGCTGGCGTTAATGACCATCCAGCCCAGGCCGGAACTGGCTGCGACCATCTCCGCGGCAATCAACGACGTCCAGCCAATGCCTATGGAGAGCCTGACGGTGGTGAAAAGGTCCGGCAGCGCGTCCGGGAGGACCACACGCATGAAGATTTGTCTGCGCGAAGCGCCCAGCGTCTGCGCCACGCGAATACGTGAACGACCAATGCGTTCCACTGCAGCCGACGCCCCCACGACCACGCTTAAAAACGTGGCAATGAAGATCAGGAAGAATTTGGAGGCCTCGCCAATCCCAAGCCACACGACGGCCAGAGGTATCAGCGCAATTTTGGGTAAAGGACGCAAAAACTGAACGAAAGGATTAAGTACCGCCGACAGGCCTTCAGACAGCCCCATCAGTAACCCCAGCGGAATACCAATGATAATCGCCACGGTAAATGCGCTCAGCGCTCGCGCGAGGCTCACCGCAATGTGCTCCCAGAGCGGTACCTGACGATAGCCATCGGCAAGCAGCTCTTCGGTCGTCAAACCAATGTCCGTTAGCGACGGTAACAGCAGCGGATCGACCCACTGCTGCGTTGCCGCCACCTGCCAGACGATAAAGAAAACCGCCACCGACACGACGCTGATGGCGATATGCTGACTCAATCTCATTGCGCCGCCACCGCCGCATCACGGATATAGCGAGAATCAATGGCGGTATCCCAGTTTGCAGGGATATCGCGCTTGCGGATTTCGCCGATACCGGCGAGGAAGCTGGAGGTTTTGGTTAAGGCCTTGCCGATACCGCTGTCGGTGGTCTGCGTGCCATTACCCAGCCAGTCCGCAGTACCCTGCTGGGCAAGCGTTGGGTACTCCAGCCCGCCCAGCGTATTTGCCGCCGTGGTAACCGGTGCTCCCACTTCTTTTGCAACGATGCCTGCCGCACGCTCCGGGTCTTTCTTAAACTCATTGACCTTCTGCTGATGCACGCGAAGGAACGCAGTGACCGCTTCTGGATACTTCTCAGCAAAGGCTTTGCGCACCACATAGTTGTTGTAGATCAGATAGCCATCTTTCTGCAGGTCCTTGGTGGCAAAGACCTGGTGCCCACCCGACGCCTCCAGCTCCTGCGCAAACGGTGCCCAGACGTAGCCAGCATCAATGTCACCACGCTTCCATGCCGCGACCATTTCTGCAGGACGCAGCGGCAGTAACGTGATTTTGCTGCGGTCCAGTTTGTTCACGCTGATCGCGGCTTCGAGAGCATACTGAGCCGTAGAGTTCGGCGGGTAGGCGACACGCTTACCTTCAATGTCATTAATTTTCACAATGCCATCTTTACCGATCAGACGTTCATAGCTGGCTATCACGCCCGATACGCCAATAATTTCGACCGGCAATTTGCGGACAATACCTGCCGTCGCTGGACTGGATCCAAAATTGGCAATATCAATCGCGTTGCTGGCAAAATAATTAAGCGCATCGGCACCCGATGCAAATTGCACCCACTTCACTTTACTGTTTAACGCTTTATCAAGAGAGCCATCGGCTTTTGCCAGCATTAATACCTGAGAACCGCCGCTATATGCCACGCGAACTTCAGCAGGTGAATCGGCAAAACTCATATTTGCCCATAGCCCGCCCGCTGCAATTAATAAGCAGAGACTTTTTTTCATTTTATTTATCCTGTGATTGATCTGAATATAATGTCCGCGATCGTAACGGACGGTGTTCTAATTAAAGGGCGTGCGGGTTTGCCATAGCTGCGAACATCGTTCTGCCAGCGCCTGAGCCGGATCCCAGGTGAGATGACGAAACGGTGCCCTGACCGCCTCCAGCGCAACAGGCACTTCGGTGCAGGCCAGCACCAGCTTTTGCGCGCCGCGGGCAAACAATGCGTTGGCCTGCAGCGCCAGCAGCTCACCGCCCTCAACCAGCGCGCCACGCTTTACCGCGTAGCATCCCGGTACAAACCATTGGGCCAGCTCCTCAGGTGTCGGCACGACGACCTCAATAGACTGCGCGGCCAGTCGTTCTTGATACCAGCCCGCGTCCAGCGTGCCTTTAGTAGCAATGACGCCAACCCGCTGAGGTTTTTCCTCAGCCTGCGACAGCGTATCCAGCGTCGCATCAACGATATGCAGAACAGGAGCGCTGCTGGCTTCACTCAGCGCGTCGTACCAGTGGTGGGCCGTATTACAGGGGATTGCGATATGGCTTGCCCCCGCCTGGTTAAGTTTCTCGACTGCGTGAAGAAGCTGCGGCAAGGGCGACGGGCCCGTACCCGCCAGCGCCTTCTGGCGATCGGCAATTTGCGGTACATTCCACACGACCGTTGGGATCTGCTGTTGATCGCTCTGCGCAGGCGTAGCCTCCAGCAGGCGGCGCAGAAAATCCAGCGTCGCAAGGGGGCCCATACCGCCCAGTACGCCGAGCAGGAAGGGCTTAGCCATGCTCCAGCACCTGACGATAGCCAAACAGCCCTGCTGACCCACCCGTGTGGATAAAGACAATATTTTCATCCTGGCGGAAGTGACCTTTGCGGATCAGATCGATAAGTCCCGCCATCCCTTTTGCGGAGTAAACCGGATCGAGCAGAATACCTTCATGGCGGGCCAGCAGCCTCAACGCTTCAAGCGTGCCCTCCGTCGGCAGGCCGTACCCGTCACCGACATAATCACTGTTAGCGACGACCGCATGCCGCGACAATTCCCCCGGCACGCCCAGCAGATCCAGCGTTCTGGATGCCAGATTCCAGACGTTCTCTTCCTGTTTATCCTTGGGTGCCCGCACGCTGATGCCGAGCACCGGGATATGGCTATTGGTGGCGGTGAACCCCGCGACCAGCCCCGCCTGCGTGCCGGTACTGCCGGTCGCATGGACAACGTGATCGATGCGCAAGCGACGCTCTGATGACTGGTACAGCAGCTCCTCCGCACAGGCGACGTAGCCCAGCGCCCCGATGGGGTTCGAACCTCCGCCAGGAATAACGTACGGGCGGTGGCCCTTTTCACGAAGCGTTGCGGCGTACTCTTCCATCGCCTTTTGCATATCGGTACCGCCCGGCAGATGGGCGACAATCTCGCCGCCCAGAAGGGTATCCAGCAGCACGTTACCCGAGCGCTGATAATCCTCACCAAAATCAGTCACGCGTTTTTCCAGCAGCGCTTTTGCCTGCAGGCCAAGGCGTGCGGCACCGGCAATCGTTTGACGTACGTGGTTAGACTGGGTCGCGCCCTGCGTCACAATGACATCAGCCTTTTGCTGCAGCGCATCCGCCAACAGAAATTCCAGCTTGCGGGTTTTATTCCCGCCGCTTGCAAGGCCCGTTGCATCGTCGCGTTTAATCCATATTTTAGGCCCGCCTAATAATTGGGTTAAATTATTTAACGGTTCCAGCGGCGTAGGGAAATGACCGAGTGAAATTCGGGGGAAACGGGCCAGATGCATAAACGCTCCTTGCTAAAAAGGGGGCTTTGTAAAAGTGAAATTCACTATACACATCTGACTAACACGGCTAATCAAAAATAATAAATAACGATTACCGGAAAATGAATAAGCAGGGAAAACGGGTTGATAAGGCCGCTATCTATTCTGTTCTGGAATGACTTACGGCAAAAAAGAATAACCCCTTTCAGCGGAAAGGGGTTATGGGGACGAAATTACTGCGCGGTATTTTTTTTCGCCGCGCGCTTCGCTTTGGTCGCAGCAGCTATTTTTTGCGTTTTAGCGGAAGGCTTTTTCTCTGAGCGAGCCTCTTTCTTGGCCGCCTTCGGCTTCTGTTTCTTCTCGCCGCGGAAGGCGCTGTCCGGCTCGAAGTTCACCTTCTTGCCCGCCTGACGACGTTTACCGCCGCCCGGCTTGCCGTTACCGGTTTTTTTCGCCCTTTCACGCTCGGTTTTGCCGACGTTACGCGGGGCGCGCTCGCTGGAGATCAGGCTGAAGTCGATTTTACGGTCGTCCATATTTACGGCTTCAACCTTCACTTCCACGCGATCGCCCAGGCGATAGGTCTGGCCGCCCGATTCGCCAATCAGACGCTGGCCAACCTGATCGAAACGGTAGTAGTCGTTATCCAGGCTGGAGACGTGCACCAGGCCGTCGATAAACAGCTCGTCCAGACGAACGAAGAAGCCAAAGCCGGTCACGCTGGCAATCACGCCTTTAAAGACGTTACCCACCTGATCCAGCATAAAGTCACACTTCAGCCAGTCCGCCACGTCGCGCGTCGCTTCATCAGCACGGCGCTCGGCCATGGAGCAATGCTGGCCCAGCTGGAGAACTTCATCCATGGTGTAATGGTAACCGCCGGTTTCGGTGGTGTTCCCTTTGTGGCCCTGCTCCTGCGCCAGAAGATACTTGATCGCACGGTGCAGAGAAAGGTCAGGGTAACGACGGATCGGCGATGTAAAGTGCGCGTAGGACTGCAGTGCCAGGCCGAAGTGGCCGCGGTTTTCCGGATCGTAAATCGCCTGCTTCATGGAGCGCAGCAGCATGGTCTGCAGCATTTCTGCATCAGGACGATCGCCAATGGATTCCAGCAGCTCGGCATAATCGCGCGGCTCTGGCTTGTTGCCGCCGGGCAGCTCGAGACCGAGTTCAGCCAGCACGGAGCGGAACGACGTAATGGCTTCCGTGGTCGGCTTATCGTGAATACGGAACAGCGCAGGCTCTTTGGCTTTCTCAACGAAGCGTGCCGCCGAGATGTTTGCCAGGATCATACACTCTTCAATCAGCTTGTGCGCATCGTTACGCTGGGTCTGCTCGATACGCTCGATACGACGTTCGGCGTTGAAGATGAACTTCGCCTCTTCGCTCTCAAACGAGATCCCGCCGCGCTCTTCGCGCGCCTTTTCCAGCGTTTTATAGAGGTTATGCAGCTCTTCAATATGTTTAACCAGCGGCGCGTACTGCTCGCGCAGATCCTGGTCGCCCTGCAGCATATGCCAGACCTTGGTATAGGTCAGACGCGCGTGCGAGCTCATCACCGCTTCGTAGAATTTGTACCCGGTTAAGCGCCCTTTGGTGGAGATGGTCATCTCGCAGACCATACAGAGGCGGTCAACCTGAGGGTTCAGCGAGCACAGGCCGTTGGAAAGCACTTCCGGCAGCATCGGCACAACCTGAGACGGGAAGTAGACCGACGTACCGCGGCTGCGCGCTTCGTTATCCAGCGGGGTTTGCGGACGAACGTAGTAGCTCACGTCCGCAATGGCGACCCACAGGCGCCAGCCGCCGCCGCGTTTTTTCTCGCAGAAAACGGCGTCATCGAAGTCGCGGGCGTCTTCGCCATCGATAGTCACCAGCGGCAGATCGCGCAGATCCACGCGGCCCACTTTGGACTCTTCCGGCACCTGCTCCTTCAGATCTTTGATCTGATCTTCAACGGCTTTCGGCCAGACGTAGGGGATCTCGTGGGTGCGCAGAGCCATATCTACAGCCATGCTGGTACCCATGTTATCGCCCAGCACTTCAACAATTTTACCGACGGCTTTGGTACGACGGGTTGGACGCTGGGTGAGTTCAACCACCACCACAAAGCCCATGCGTGCGCCCATCACCTCTTCAGGTGGGATCAGAATGTCGAAGCTCAGACGGCTGTCGTCCGGCACCACAAAGCCCACGCCCGCATCGGTAAAGTAGCGGCCAACGATCTGGCTGGTTTTCGGCACCAGAACGCGTACGACGCGCGCTTCACGGCGGCCTTTACGGTCAGCGCCCAGCGGCTGCGCCAGGATCTGATCGCCGTGGATACACATCTTCATCTGCTCAGATGAGAGGTACAGGTCGTCTTTGCGGCCTTCCACACGCAGGAAGCCAAAGCCGTCCCGATGGCCGATAACGATGCCCTTCAGCAGGTCGAGACGTTCCGGCAGCGCGTAGCACTGGCGGCGGGTAAAGACCAGCTGCCCGTCGCGCTCCATCGCGCGCAGGCGGCGGCGAAGGGCTTCAATTTGCTCTTCACCTTCAATGTTTAATTCAACGGCAAGTTCTTCACGATTGGCGGGCTTTTCGCGTTTTGTTAAGTGTTCAATGATGAACTCGCGGCTGGGGATAGGATTCGCGTATTTTTCGGCTTCGCGTTCCTGGAAAGGATCATGTGACATGTCGGTTCCTCCGTTGTCAGCTCCGGTGGAAATTTTCTTCA
>Ga0209795_10001042_pt1 | contig 18375 bp, 16 predicted proteins | sample AgamicOrMarz_FD_187166 | JGI IMG/M metagenome (GOLD analysis project Ga0209795, IMG submission 187166) | Agave microbial communities from Guanajuato, Mexico - Or.Ma.rz (SPAdes) (version 2) | ecosystem: Host-associated > Plants > Phyllosphere > Phylloplane/Leaf | place: Guanajuato, Mexico...
TATCAAGTTCACGCATGCCGCGACGGCACGCCCAGTGAATACGGGCCTTGTTGTTAATATCCATGTTCTGTTTCCTGCATTACGTTTGGCACAGTCGGTATCCCGTTTGGTATTCATTATTGCTCTCCGGGAACACCTGCTAGTGTAACGTGTTTTTGACCTTTTCTTTACTGGAATATTGCGAACCTCGAGCAGGCTCCCTGAATAATCCTTATAAAGACAGCGGATTACACTATTTTGCGTAGCGCCACGCATAACCGTTTAATGGCACGAATGGCCTGCTGAAAGCGCTTGCATTGAATACAGTCTCTTTTACCATTAGGTATTATCAAAGCGTTAAGCAATTCAGGACATCACTATGGCATTTACACCATTTTCTCCTCGCCAGCCCGCCGCCTCTGCGCGTCTGCCGCTGACGCTGATTACTCTTGATGACTGGGCACTGGCGACACTGACTGGTGCGGACAGTGAAAAATACCTGCAAGGCCAGGTCACGGCGGACGTGGCGCAGTTGACTGAGCACCAGCATCTGCTGGCCGCGCATTGCGATCCAAAAGGCAAAATGTGGAGCAACCTGCGTCTGTTCCGCCGTCAGGACGGATTCGCCTTTATTGAGCGCCGCAGCCTGCGTGACGCCCAGCTTAAAGAGCTGAAAAAATACGCGGTCTTTTCTAAAGTCACCATCGCCCCGGACGATGAACACGTTCTGCTGGGGGTCGCGGGTTTCCAGGCGCGTGCAGCGCTGAAAAACCTGTTTACCCAGCTGCCGGATGCTGAAAAACAGCTGGTCAGCGAGGGAGCGACCTCCATTCTGTGGTTCGAACACCCGGCGGAGCGCTTCCTGCTGGTAACCGACGAAGCAACGGCGGAACGCGTCACTGACGCCCTGCGCGGTGAAGCACAGCTCAACAACAGCCAGCAGTGGCTGGCGCTGAACATCGAAGCGGGCCTGCCGGTGATTGACGCGGCAAACAGCGCGCAGTTTATCCCGCAGGCGACAAACATCCAGGCGCTGGGTGGTATCAGCTTTAAGAAGGGCTGCTACACCGGTCAGGAAATGGTGGCGCGTGCGAAATTCCGCGGCGCGAACAAACGCGCCCTGTGGACGCTGGCTGGTCACGCCAGCCGTGTGCCGGAAGCGGGTGAAGATCTTGAGATGAAGATGGGCGAAAACTGGCGCCGTACCGGCACCGTGTTAGCCGCCGTCCAGCTCGATGATGGCCGCCTGCTGGTGCAGGTTGTCATGAATAATGATATGGAGCCCGACAGCGTGTTCCGCGTGCGGGATGATGCAAACACGCTCAGCATTGAGCCGCTACCGTATTCTCTGGAAGATTGATGCTGTATCGCCCGGTGGCGCTGCGCTTACCGGGCCTACGGTGTTGATATTCTCCCTCTCCCTGTGGGAGAGGGTCGGGGTGAGGGCATCAGACCGCACCTTACAAAAAAACTACACCTGCCCAACATACAGATAAATTGCCAGGAAGTGGCACACGCTGCCGCCCAGCACAAAGCCGTGCCAGATGGCATGGTTATACGGGATACGCTTGCAGACGTAGAAAATCACGCCCAGCGAGTAGACCACCCCGCCCACCGCCAGAAGCGTCACGCCCCCCACCGCCAGCTTAATGGCTAACTGATACACCACAATCAGCGACAGCCAGCCCATTGTCAGATAGGTAACCAGCGACAACACTTTAAACCGGTGCGCAATGGTCAGCTTAAACAGGATCCCCAGCAGCGCCAGGCTCCAGATCACAATCATCAGGCCACGCGACAGCGGTGAGTTGAGCCCCACCAGCAAAAACGGCGTATAGGTACCCGCAATAAGAAGATAGATAGCGCAGTGGTCAAATTTCTTGAGCCATATCTTCGCCCGTTTATGCGGAATAGCGTGATACAGCGTTGAGGCCAGAAAAAGCAGGATCATACTCCCGCCATACAGACTGTAGCTGGTAATGGCCATCGCGCTGGCGTTGGTATCCACTGCCTGTACCAGCAATAACACTAAGCCGACAATCCCAAAAACCAGGCCAATGCCGTGGCTTATACTGTTGGCTACTTCCTCAGCCAGCGAATATCCCTGTGCGATTAATGGTCTGCTCACCATACTTAACTCCGGGAAAACAAAAGATGATTATTCATCGCCAGTCTATGCTAACTGAGAATGATTCCAGTGAACACCTGTTAGCTAAAATAAATCCACATTCAAGATTTATCCTTACAAATCAGCACAATGTAAAAACAATCCACCGCACAGGTGTAAATGATTTCATTAACATCTAAGTAATCAAGGAGATAAATCCGTCTCCCGCCCTTCGTCATCATGGTATGCTTCAGGAATAGTGTCCGACAGCGAGTTTAGCCATTGTGAGTATGTTCAGCCATTCCGCCATTGCCAGCCTCAACAATCTGGAAATGATGGTCTACAACTATGTCATTAAGAACCGCGATAAAGTGATGTACATGACCATCCGCGAGCTGGCGGATGCGGCGGGCGTTTCCACTACTACCATCCTGCGCTTCTGCCGCAAGCTTAACTGCGATGGCTACTCGGAATTTCGGGTGCGCTTTAAACTCTATCTGGAGCAGAACGAGCCGCAGCAGGCGAATTTTGGTGCCAGTGAAATCATCAGCTTCTTTAAAAGCGTAAATAACGAAGAGTTTGATGCGCTATTAGATAACGCCGTCGATATTATTTTATCATCTGAACGAATTATTTTTGTCGGTGCGGGCACCTCCGGATCGCTGGCAAAATATGGCGCACGTTTCTTTTCAAATATCGGGAAATTCAGCAACCATATCGACGATCCTTATTTCCCGGTCACTAACGATATGGCTAAAAATGCGCTGGCTATTGTACTCTCCGTCTCCGGCGAAACCGAGGAGATCCTGCGCTTCGCCAGCCAGTTCAGCCTGCACCACTGCAAGGTGCTCTCAGTCACCAGCCACGAACATTCACGTCTCGCAAAGCTGGCGGACTTTAACCTCTCCTGGCACGTACCGCAAACGCGCATTGGCGGCGTTTACGATATCACCACGCAAATTCCCGTCATCTATATTCTGGAATCATTAGGCCGGAAACTGGCGAAGAAATTAACAGAATAAAACATCCTGTTTTTTTGATGTGACAAATTACAATTTCCGCAAAATGTTATATCGTGACATTTAATTCCGCTTTGCTAGACTCGAAATCAATAAGTCCTGAATTGAGAATAGCAAAGATGAAAAAACTCACCTTACCGAAAGATTTTTTATGGGGCGGCGCGGTAGCGGCGCACCAGGTTGAAGGCGGCTGGAACAAAGGCGGCAAAGGGCCAAGCATCTGCGACGTGCTCACCGGCGGCGCACACGGCGTTCCGCGAGAAATCACGCAGGAAGTGATTGAAGGCAAATATTACCCCAACCACGAAGCCGTCGACTTCTACGGCCATTACAAAGAAGACATCAGGCTGTTTGCCGAGATGGGCTTCAAATGTTTCCGTACCTCCATCGCCTGGACGCGCATCTTCCCGAAAGGCGACGAAACTCAGCCAAACGAAGAGGGGCTGAAGTTTTACGACGACATGTTCGATGAACTGCTGAAGTACAATATCGAGCCGGTGATCACCCTCTCCCACTTTGAAATGCCGCTGCACCTCGTTCAGGAATATGGCGGATGGACCAACCGTAAAGTGGTCGATTTCTTTGTGCGCTTCTCGGAAGTGGTATTTGAGCGCTACAAAAATAAGGTCAAATACTGGATGACCTTCAACGAAATCAACAACCAGCGCAACTGGCGTGCGCCGCTGTTCGGCTACTGCTGCTCTGGCGTGGTCTATACCGAGCACGACAACCCGGAAGAGACCATGTACCAGGTGCTGCACCACCAGTTCGTGGCCAGCGCGCTGGCGGTGAAAGCCGCACGCCGCATTAACCCGGAAATGAAAGTCGGCTGCATGCTGGCGATGGTGGCGCTCTATCCATACTCCTGCAAGCCAGAAGATGTCATGTTCGCTCAGGAATCCATGCGCGAGCGCTACGTCTTTACCGACGTACAGCTGCGCGGCTATTACCCGTCTTACGTGCTGAACGAGTGGGAGCGCCGTGGCTTCTCCATCAAAATGGAAGCGGGCGACGAGCAGATCCTGCGTGAAGGCACCTGCGATTACTTAGGTTTCAGCTACTACATGACCAACGCGGTCAAAGCGGAAGGCGGTACCGGTGACGCCATTTCCGGCTTCGAGGGCAGCGTGCCGAACCCACACGTCAAGGCGTCCGACTGGGGCTGGCAGATTGATCCGGTAGGCCTGCGCTATTCGCTGTGCGAACTGTACGAACGTTATCAGAAGCCGCTGTTTATCGTGGAAAATGGTTTCGGCGCCTACGACACCGTGGAAGAGGACGGCAGCATCAACGATGACTATCGCATCGACTACCTGCGCGCCCACGTGGAAGAGATGATGAAGGCGGTGACCTGGGATGGCGTGGATCTGATGGGCTACACGCCGTGGGGCTGCATCGACTGCGTCTCCTTCACCACCGGCCAGTACAGTAAGCGCTACGGCTTTATCTACGTCAACAAGCACGACGACGGTACCGGTGACATGTCCCGCTCCCGTAAGAAGAGCTTTGAGTGGTATAAAACCGTCATTGCCAGCAACGGCGAAACGCTGTAATGGCTCGCCCTCTCTGCAAGCGGAGAGGGCAAACCGCTTATCTTCCAGACACTTCTTTACAGCTTTTGCGTTGCCAAAATATGTTCGCCCGATAATATAGGCGTCCTGAATATTTGAGGCGAACATGATCAAGCGACAACGCAACGCTATCCTGCTTGTAGCCCTGGCCTGCCTGGTGGTGCTGATATGCACCGCCCAGCGGATGGCCGGGATGCACGCGCTTGTCATGAACGTCACCGCCACGAGCCAGTCTGTCCAGCAGGGGCAGGAGAGTGCCGACGCACCGGTAACCCCGTGTGAGCTTAGCGCCAAGTCGCTGATGTCGGTCCCGCCTGTTTTGTTTGAAGGCGCCCTGATTGCCGTCACCCTGCTGCTGGCGTTGCTGGCAGCCAGTCCACCGCGCCGCGAACGGCAGTGGCCTCCCCGCGTTATCTCCCCGCCCCGGTTAAGGGTGCATCTGCGATTATGCGTCTTCCGTGAATGAGCCTTCGCCTGTTACTTCAGGTTAATTCATTATTTACGGAGAAAATTTATGTTTACTGTATTCAGGCGACTGCTGGTCTGCCTGCTTTGGCTATGGCTGCCCCTCAGCCAGGCTGCCGACAGCGGCTGGCTGCGCGCCGCCGATAATCAGCACGCCAGCGTCAGGCTGCGTGCGCAACCCGAAAGCACTGGCGAAACCCGCCTGCTGCTGGACGTCGCCCTGCAAAAAGGCTGGAAAACCTACTGGCGCTCGCCGGGCGAAGGCGGCGTCGCACCCGCGATTAAATGGCATCAGCCCGTCGAGGCGATCTGGCGCTGGCCTGTGCCGCAGCGTTTCGACGTCGCGGGCATCACCACGCAGGGCTACCACGGCGATGTCAGCTTTCCCATCACTCTGCGGGGCGACGTCCCGAAGATCCTGAGCGGCGTACTGACGCTCTCCACCTGTAGCAACGTCTGTATTCTTACCGACTACCCGTTTTCGCTGAACATGACCGCATCCGCAGGTGCCGGTTTTGATTACGATTTCAGTCGGGCCATGGGCACCCTTCCGCTCAGCGGCGGGTTGAACTCAACGCTTAACGCCACCTATGCCCCCGGCAAGCTGACCGTAACGGCGCAGCGTGACGCAGGCTGGCAGGCGCCGTCCCTGTTTATCGACGGTATGGATGATGTTGATTTCGGCAAACCGGCCCTCACCGTGCGCGGTGACTCGCTGGTCGCCACCGTGCCCGTGACGGACAACTGGGGCGAGGCCGCGCCCAACCTCAGCGGCAAAACCCTGTCGCTGGTTCTGGCCGATAGCGGGCAGGCGCAGGAGTCCAGCCTGAGCATTCAGCCGGGGAACGCCGCGCCGACGCTCTCGTTAGGCTGGGTGCTGCTGATGGCGCTGGCGGGCGGTCTGATCCTTAACGTCATGCCCTGCGTACTGCCCGTGCTGGCCATGAAGCTAGGCACGCTGATGCAAACCGAACGGCAGGCGCGGAGTCAGGTACGCCGACAGTTTCTTGCGTCGGTAGCCGGGATCGTGATCTCGTTCCTCGCGCTGGCGCTGATGATGACGGTTTTACGCTTAGGCAATCAGGCGCTCGGCTGGGGGATCCAGTTCCAGAATCCGTGGTTTATTGGCGCGATGGCGCTGGTGATGGTGCTTTTCAGCGCCAGCCTGCTGGGGTTGTTTGAAATCCGTCTCCCTTCCGGCGCCAGCACCTTCCTCGCCACGCGCGGCGGCAACGGGCTTGCGGGTCATTTCTGGCAAGGCGCGTTTGCCACGCTGCTGGCGACGCCCTGCACCGCGCCGTTCCTGGGTACGGCGGTCTCGGTCGCGCTGGCGGCGCCGCTTCCCCTGCTGTGGGGGATCTTCCTGGCGATGGGTATCGGCATGAGCCTGCCGTGGCTGCTGGTGGCGGCCTGGCCGGGGCTGGCCCAGCGGTTGCCACGTCCGGGACGCTGGATGAACGTCGTACGCGTAGCGCTGGGGATGATGATGCTCGGCTCATCGCTGTGGCTGCTGAGCCTGCTGACGGTGCACATTGGCAGCCTGCCCGTCATCACGCTGGGCGTGCTCCTGATCCTTACGCTGCTGCTGGTCACCGCCTGGCGCTACCGCTGGCAAACGGCACTGCGCGCCGGGGTATTAGCTGTAGTGGTGGCCGGGGCGGTCGCGTTTGTATCCGGTTCCGGCGGCGAGGGTTCCCGCCGCGATCGTATTCACTGGCAGCCGCTCAGCGAGCAGGCCATTGCCCGCGCGCTGGCGGAGAACAAACGGGTGTTCGTCGACGTGACCGCCGACTGGTGCGTGACCTGTAAAGCCAATAAATACAACGTGCTGCTGCGCGACGACGTGCAGGATGCGCTCTCCGCCCCGGACGTTGTCGCCCTGCGCGGCGACTGGAGCCGCCCCTCAGATACCATCAGCCAGTTCTTAACCACGCGCGGCAGCGCCGCCGTGCCGTTTAACCAGATCTACGGACCGGGATTACCGCAGGGCCACGTGCTGCCTGCGTTGTTAAGCCGCGAAGCGGTGCTGAGCAACCTGTCCGATGCAAAAGGAAAATAACATGAGAGCCTTCGTTGCCTTACTTCTGCTGTCGTTATCAACGTTCGGTTTCGCCGCACCTTCTGATGACGCTTCCAGCGACCAGCTGGCAAAACTGCTGTTTAACGACCCCAACAGCCCGCGAACCGGCGCGACATCGCCGAAGCTGACCATCGTCTCCTTCACTGACTACAACTGCCCGTATTGCAAGCAGTTCGACCCAATGCTTGAGAAAATCGTGCAGGAAAATCCCGACGTGCAGCTCATCGTCAAACTGCTGCCGTTCAAGGGACAAAGCTCGGTAAATGCCGCGAAAGCGGCTCTCTCAACGTGGCAGCAGGCGCCGGATAAATTCTGGGCGCTCCACCAGCGGCTGATGATGAAAAAGGGCTATCACGATGACGCCAGCATCGCCGCCGCGAAGGTAAAGACCGGAACGGACAGCATTAAAACGGATGATAAAACCATGGACAGCCTAAAGATGAACCTCATCCTGGCGCAGGTGCTGAATATTCAGGGTACCCCGGCGACCATTATCGGCGACCAGATGGTGGCGGGCGCAATTCCGTATGACGACCTGGAGGGGCTGGTCAAAGAACAGCTGGCAAACGCCCGTGGCAAGTAAGCTTCCGCGCCTGCTGCGCGAGCTGGGCGTGTGGCTGCTGATTGGCGTAGCCGTGAGCCTGGCGGTGGACTATTTCCGCCAGCCCGCGCTGCCGCAGAATTTCTCCGCGACGGCACTGCACACCCTCGACGGTCAGCCCGTCGATCTTATCGCCATGAGTAAGGAGCGACCGCTGCTGGTCTACGTCTGGGCGACATGGTGCGGCGTCTGCCGCTACACCACGCCGTCGGTGGCGGCGCTTGCCGCGGACGGGGGTAACGTGATGTCGGTTGCGCTGCGCTCGGGCGATAACGCGACGCTCGAAACCTGGATGAGGAAGAAGAAGGCGACGATGCCCACGGTCAACGACGCCAGCGGAGAACTGGCGCGCGAGTGGGACGTTAAGGTTACGCCAACGCTGGTGGTGATCTCTCACGGTGAGGTGAAGTCGATCACCACCGGCTGGACCAGCGGCTGGGGAATGCGCCTGCGGCTGTGGCTGGCGTCGTAGCGTTACTTCCCGCCAGCCAGCTCCAGGAAGCTACCGGTGACATAGGAGGCTTTGTCGCTCAGCAGCCAGGCAATGGCCTGGGCGACCTCCTCCGGCTGACCGCCACGCTGCATCGGTAACATCGACTTCACCCGATCCACACGCCCCGGCTCGCCGCCGGAGGCGTGAATATCGGTATAAATCAGGCCTGGCCGCACGCAGTTAACGCGAATGCCCTGCGCCGCCACCTCCAGCGCGAGGCCGGTGGTCAGGGAATCCACCGCTCCTTTTGAGGCGGCATAATCCACATATTCCCCCGGCGCGCCCAGCCGTGATGCCGCCGAGGAGACATTCACAATCGCGCCGCCCTTGCCGCCGTGTTTATGCGACATGCGCTTAACCGCTTCACGGCAGCAGAGAAAATAGCCGGTGACGTTGGTAGCCAGCACGCGGTTAATACGTTCAGCGGAGAGGTTTTCGATGGTGGATTGTTCAAACAAAATCCCGGCGTTGTTCACCAGCGCGGCGAGCGGCTCACCTTCGCGATCGATGCTGTCGAACATCGCCATCACCTGCGCTTCATCGCTGATGTCCGCGCGTACGGCAAAGGCTTTACCGCCCGCGTCCACGATCTGATTAATGACGTCCGTCGCGGCTTTGATGTTGTGATGAAAATTCACCGCAACGGTGTAGCCTTCGCTTGCCAGCTGTAGCGCGGTGGCTTTACCAATACCCCGGCTGGCGCCGGTGACCAGTGCAATTGCCATTCTTTTCTCCCAATAAAAAAGCCGGGTGGCGGCTTCGCCTTACCCGGCCTACGTTACTACAGGAACAACGTTACTGGTATTCGCTCATCGGTACGCAGGAGCAGAACAGGTTACGGTCGCCGTAAACATCATCAAGACGTTTCACGGTTGGCCAGTATTTGTTTGCCACACCTGCCGGGAAGACAGCCAGCTCGCGGGTATAACCGTGGTTCCACTCTGCCACCAGTTCGTTCTGTGTATGCGGCGCGTTCACCAGCGGGTTATCTTCCAGCGTCCACTCCCCGCCTTTCACGCGGTCGATTTCGCTGCGGATCGCCAGCATGGCGTCGATAAAGCGATCCAGCTCCACCTTGCTTTCAGATTCGGTCGGCTCAACCATCAGCGTTCCCGCAACCGGGAAGGACATGGTTGGCGCGTGGAAGCCGTAGTCGATCAGGCGCTTGGCAATATCCAGCTCGCTGATGCCCGTCTCTTCTTTCAGAGGACGAATATCGAGGATGCATTCGTGCGCCACGCGACCGTCGCGGCCGGTATAGAGCACCGGATAGGCGTCCTTCAGACGCGTTGCGATGTAGTTGGCGTTGAGGATCGCCACCTGGCTGGCCTGCTTCAGCCCTTCCGCGCCCATCATGCGGATGTACATCCAGCTGATTGGCAGGATAGAGGCGCTGCCGAACGGTGCCGCGGAGACCGCGCCCTGACGGGTCAGCATGCCTTCAATCTGCACCACGCTGTGGCCCGGCACAAACGGTGCCAGGTGCGCTTTCACGCCGATTGGGCCCATACCCGGGCCGCCACCGCCGTGCGGAATGCAGAACGTTTTATGCAGGTTCAGGTGCGACACGTCCGCGCCAATAAAGCCCGGAGAGGTGATGCCCACCTGGGCGTTCATGTTTGCGCCGTCGAGGTAAACCTGGCCGCCGAACTGATGCACCACTTCACACACTTCACGGATAGTTTCTTCGTACACGCCGTGGGTGGACGGGTAGGTCACCATGATGCAGGAGAGTTTGTCGCCCGCCTGCTCTGCTTTGGCGCGCAGGTCGGCCAGATCGATGTTGCCGTTTTTGTCGCACGCCACAACCACCACTTCCATTCCAGCCATCTGGGCAGAAGCCGGGTTGGTACCGTGGGCAGAGCTTGGGATCAGACAGATATCGCGGTGGCCTTCATTGCGGCTTTCGTGATAGTGACGGATCGCCAGCAGACCAGCGTATTCACCCTGCGCACCGGAGTTCGGCTGCATGCAGAGCGCGTCGTACCCGGTCAGCTTCACCAGCCAGTCGGAGAGCTGGTTGATCATCATGTGATACCCTTCCGCCTGCTCAGCCGGGCAGAACGGGTGCAGCTCAGAGAATTCAGGCCAGGTAATTGGGATCATCTCAGCCGCGGCGTTCAGCTTCATGGTGCAGGAGCCCAGCGGGATCATCGCCTGGTTCAGCGCCAGATCTTTACGTTCCAGAGAGTGCATGTAACGCATCATCTCGGTTTCGCTGTGATAGCGGTTGAACACCGGGTGAGTCAGGATCGCGTCGTCGCGCAGCATGCTTTCCTGAATGGAGCGGCTGTCGAGCGCAACCTCTTTGTCGAGCGTATCAACGTCCAGACCGTGTGCGTCACCCAGTAATACGTTGAACAGGGTCAGGATATCGTCACGGGTGGTGCTTTCGTCCAGCGTAATGCCGACCGCATTGTGAATGTCGCTGCGCAGGTTGATTTGCGCTGCCTCGGCGCGCGCCAGCACGGCCGCTTTGTCTGCCACCTCGACGCACAGGGTATCGAAATAGTGTTCATGACGCAGTCTGAGACCTTTCTGTTGCAGACCGCAGGCCAGGATATCGGCCAGACGGTGGATGCGGCTGGCAATACGTTTCAGGCCAGCCGGACCGTGGAACACCGCGTACAGGCTGGCAATGTTAGCCAGCAGCACCTGCGAGGTACAGATGTTGGAGTTCGCTTTCTCGCGGCGGATATGCTGCTCGCGGGTCTGCATCGCCATGCGCAGCGCGGTGTTACCGGCGGCATCTTTCGATACGCCGATAATACGGCCTGGCATGGAACGTTTAAATTCATCTTTCGCGCCAAAGAACGCCGCGTGCGGGCCGCCGTAGCCCATCGGCACGCCGAAACGCTGAGCTGAGCCGAAGACAATATCCGCGCCCTGTTTGCCTGGCGCCGTCAGCAGCACCAGCGCCATAAAATCAGCGGCGACGCTAACAATAACCTTACGGGATTTCAGCTCGGCGATCAGTGCGCCGTAGTCGTGCACTTCCCCGGTGGTGCCCACCTGCTGCAACAGCACGCCGAAGACGTCCTGGTGATCCAGCACTTTTTCCGCGTCGTCGACAATCACCTCAAAGCCAAAGGTTTCCGCACGGGTGCGCACCACGTCCAGCGTCTGGGGATGCACGTCCGCCGCCACGAAGAAGCGGTTGGCGTTTTTCAGCTTGCTCACGCGCTTCGCCATCGCCATCGCTTCGGCGGCGGCGGTCGCTTCATCCAGCAGCGAGGCAGAGGCGATATCCATACCGGTCAGATCCAGCGTCACCTGCTGGAAGTTCAGCAGCGCTTCCAGACGGCCCTGGGAGACTTCTGGCTGATACGGGGTATAAGCGGTATACCAGCCCGGGTTTTCCAGCATATTACGCAGGATCACCGGCGGTAACTGCACGTTGGTGTAGCCCATGCCGATATAAGACTTATAGCGCTTGTTAAGGCCGGCGATGGCCTTCAGCTCCGCCAGCGCGGCGAACTCCGTCGTGGACTCGCCTACCTGCGGCGGCGTAGCAAGCTGGATGTCTTTTGGCACGATCTGGCCGATCAGTGCGTTTAATGAATCCGCGCCAACTGTCTTCAGCATCTCCTGCTGTTGCTGAGCATCCGGCCCAATGTGACGTTCAATGAAGGCGCCACGGTTTTCAAGCTGGCTTAAAGTCTGTGTCATGAGCGATGGTTCCTGAAACGTGCAGTGAATTTAAGTTCCCTCTCCCTTTGGGAGAGGGTTAGGGTGAGGGGAAGATTGGCACCCTCACCCCTGCCCTCTCCCAAAGGGAGAGGGGGATTACTGATTACTCGTCTTCTAACAGTGCTTCGTACGCGGTCGCATCCAGCAGCGCGGCAACCTGCGCTTCGTCGCTGGCTTTGATCTTGAAGATCCAGCCGCCTTCATACGGTTCGCTGTTGACCAGCTCCGGGGAGTCGCTCAGCGCGTCGTTCACGGCAACAATTTCACCGCTCACCGGGGCGTAGATGTCAGAGGCCGCTTTAACGGATTCCGCCACCGCACAGTCGTCGCCTGCGCTCACGGTTGCGCCCACTTCCGGCAGGTCAACAAACACCATGTCGCCCAGCAGCTCCTGCGCGTGCTCGGTGATCCCAACGGTGTAAGTGCCATCCGCCTCTTTGCGCAGCCACTCGTGTTCTTTGCTGTATTTCAGTTCTGCTGGCACATTGCTCATTGAAGTTCTCCTGATAAAAATAGTTAGGCGACCGGCTTACCGGCGCGAACAAAAATCGGTTTGGTCACGTTGACCGGCATTTCGCGGTTGCGGATCTGCACCACCGCCGTTTCGCCAATCCCCGCCGGCACGCGTGCCAGGGCAATACTGTAGCCGAGCGTCGGGGAGAACGTTCCGCTGGTGATCACGCCTTCGCGATGATTGCCATCGGCATCGGTGAAGCGTACAGGCAGCTCGCCGCGCAGAACGCCTTTTTCTTTCATCACCAGGCCTACCAGCTGTTCAGTGCCCTTCTCGCGCTGCATCTCCAGCGCTTCACGACCAATAAAATCACGGTCAGCCGGTTCCCACGCGATGGTCCAGCCCATGTTGGCCGCCAGCGGAGAGACGCCTTCGTCCATCTCCTGACCGTAGAGGTTCATCCCCGCTTCCAGACGCAGCGTATCGCGCGCGCCCAGGCCCGCAGGCTTCACGCCCGCCTCCACCAGCGCACGCCAGAAATCAGCGGCCTTATCGTTTGGCATGGCAATTTCGTAGCCCGCTTCACCGGTGTAGCCGGTGGTGGCGATAAACAGATCGCCCGCCTGCACGCCGAAGAACGGCTTCATGCCTTCGGTGGCTTTGCGCTGCTCGTCGCTGAACAGAGAGGCGGCTTTCGCCTGCGCGTTCGGCCCCTGCACGGCGATCAGTGACAGATCGTCACGGACGGTGATGTCGATGGCGTAAGGTTCAGCGTGTTGGGAAATCCAGGAGAGGTCTTTTTCGCGGGTGGCGGAGTTTACAACGAGGCGGAAGAAATCTTCAGTGAAGTAATAGACGATAAGGTCATCAATCACGCCGCCCGAGGCATTCAGCATGCCGGTATAGAGCGCTTTGCCCGGCGTCTTCAGTTTGGCGACGTCATTTGCCAGCAGATAACGCAAAAACTCCCGGGTGCGGCTACCGCGCAGGTCGACAATCGTCATATGAGACACGTCGAACATACCGGCATCGGTGCGCACCGCGTGGTGCTCATCAATCTGCGAGCCGTAGTGCAGCGGCATCATCCAGCCGTGGAAGTCCACCATGCGGGCGCCGCACAACACGTGCTGTTCGTACAAAGGAGTCTGTTGAGCCATCTTTTCCTCGTTGAAAAATTCACCGTGAAACCCGGTGTCGGCCTCGCGATCGGGGGCCGACGCAAACGTTCTCTTTTACCTGAACTTACCACCGAAACCGGCGGTTAACCATAAGGTAAAACGGGTCATCACATTAGCTTATGACCAAAAATCGCTGAAAAGCCTACAGAGTTATTCACTGGGAAAATGCGATTAAACCCGCATAAAATTAACAATGATCTAACAGAATTTAGCAGATGGTGATATTTCGTGCGGAAAAACGGGCCGAATTTCCGTAACATAAAAATAGTAAGATTAGATTTTCTAATGCGAAAAATGACGTGAAATTAGATTATTTCAAACGAGGAAATTTCCCCGGCGCGGAGGCCGGGAAAATAAAGTGTGACGGGGATCGAGATTAACGTAACCAGTCGGGAAGATCGTTGAGGCCCATTGCCTGACGAAGAAGCTGCGGTTTTACGCCGGGAAGAGTGTCGGCCAGCTTGAGGCCAATATCGCGCAGCAGTTTTTTCGCCGGATTCGCTCCGGCAAACAGCTCGCGGAAACCCTGCATCCCCGCCAGCATCATCGCCGCACTGTGTTTGCGGCTGCGCTCGTAGCGACGCAGATACAGATGCTGGCCAATATCTTTGCCTTCCCGATGCAGGCGACGCAGCTCTTCAACCAGCTCAGCCGCGTCCATAAAGCCGAGGTTCACCCCCTGCCCGGCCAGCGGATGAATGGTATGCGCCGCATCCCCCACCAGCGCCAGACGGTGCGCGGCAAACTGACGCGCGTAGCGACCGGTTAACGGAAACGTCTGGCGTTCGCTTTCAAGCATGCACAGGCCCAGACGGTTATCAAACGCCACGCATAGCGCCTGACTGAAGGCATCCGGCGTCGCCTCCTGCATCTGCTGCGCTTTCTCCGGCTCTAAGGACCAGACGATGGAGCAGAGATGCGGATCGGCAAGCGGCAGGAAGGCCAGAATGCCGTCATTATGGAAAATCTGGCGCGCCACGCCGCCGTGCGGCTCTTCGGTGCGGATTGTGGCCACCAACGCGTGATGGCGGTAATCCCAGAAGGTCAGCGGAATATCCGCTTTGTTACGCAGCCAGGAATTGGCGCCGTCGGCACCCACCACCAGACGCGCGGTCAGCATGTCGCCACTTTCAAGAGTGATAAACGCGTCGTTTTCGCCCCACGCCACCTGCTGGAGTTTCGCCGGTGCGATCAGCGTGACGTCGCTGCACTGCTGTGCTTTCTGCCACAGCGCGTGGTGGATCACCGCGTTTTCAACGATGTGTCCAAGGTGGCTGTAACCCATGCTTTCATCGTCAAACGCGATATGGCCGAAGCTGTCTTTATCCCACACTTCCATGCCATGGTAACAGCTGGCACGCAGCGCCACGATTTCAGACCAGACGCCAAGGTGCGTCAGTAGCTTTTCGCTGGCGGCATTGATCGCCGAGACGCGCAGCTCCGGCGGTGCATCCTGCGCCACAGGCTGCGGCGCTTTTTGCTCAAGCACGGCCACGCGCAGGCCGCTGCCCTGTAAACCACAGGCCAGCGCCAGTCCTACCATTCCGCCGCCCACAATGGCGACATCAACATTTTGCACGGTCAATACTCCTTAACGCGCGACCCAACCCAGGGTCCGCTGCGCCAGCACGTCACGTGCCGGAATGAACAGTTCCATCGCCATCAGCCCAAGGTTGCGACCCGCAACCAGCGGTGCCCAGCGATTGGCAAACAGGTGGACTAAACCGTCGGTGACGCCAATGGTCGCCGCTTTGTCCGCCTGGCGTCGTTTCTGGTAATGGCTCAGCACTGAGTATGCGCCACAATCCTGTTGTTCGCTCCACGTCCGGGCCAGGAGCTCTGCCAGACTCATTACGTCACGGAGGCCAAGGTTGAAGCCTTGCCCGGCGATGGGGTGCAGCGTCTGCGCGGCGTTGCCGACCAGGGCGACGCGATGGGAGACAGTCTGCGATGCGGTCGTCAGCGCGAGCGGATAGGCCACGCGTTTTCCGGCATGGGTGATGCGCCCAAGCCGCCAGCCGAAGGCTTTTTGCAGCTCGGAACAAAAACGTTCGTCGGACCAGGAGAGAACCTCATCGGCCCGATCCTGCGCATGGCACCATACCAGCGAACAGCGCCCGTTCGACATCGGCAGCATGGCTAGCGGGCCGTGTTCCGTGAAGCGCTCAAATGCCCTGCCGTTATGCGCGCCAGCCGTAGAGACGTTAGCGATGACCGCCGCCTGCCCATAGGGTTCAGAACGCCATTCGACGCCGCACTGCGTGGCGATCGCGGAGCGTGAACCATCTGCCGCCACCAGCAGTTGCCCCTCCAGCGTGGTGCCGTTGTCCAGCGTCACGCTGACGGCCTCGTCACGGCGGGTAAAGCTGGCGACGCGCGCCGGACAGTGCAGCGTGACGCCAGGCGCGTCCTGTAACAGACGGAACAGCCGCAGCCCTACATCATGCAGCTCGACAACCTGCCCCAACGCCTCGATCCGATAATCGTGGGCATCCAGCGTCACAAACCCGGCATGCCCGCGATCGCTGACGTGAACGGTGCCGATCGCCGTTGCGCAATCCGCTATCGCCTGCCAGATCCCAATACGCGCAAGCTGCTGACAGGTCCCCTGCGCCAGCGCGATAGCGCGGGCGTCGAAACCGGGATGATCGGCCGCCTGCGGCGCGACCGCCTCGACGAGATGCACCGGAAGCTGGCCCTGGGTTAACTGCGAAATAGCCAGCGCCAGAGTAGCGCCGGTCATGCCTCCGCCAACGATGATTACGCTCATCCGCGTGCCGCCGCCATCAGCGCCTCGATGTCGTCGGCTTTTTTCACCACGGTCGCGGTCAGGTTTTCGTTACCGGTTTCCGTGATGACGATGTCATCTTCAATACGAATGCCGATCCCGCGGTACTGTTCCGGCACGTCGGCATCCGGCGCGATGTACAGCCCCGGCTCAACGGTCAGCACCATGCCAGGCTCCAGCACGCGCGAACGTTCCGGACCGTATGCCCCGACGTCATGCACATCCAGCCCCAGCCAGTGGCTCAGGCCGTGCATAAAGTACGGACGATGGGCGTTTTCGGTTATAAGGGTGTCCACATCGCCTTTCAGAATGCCGAGCTTCACCAGCCCGGTAATCATGATGCGCACCACCTCGCCCGTAACCTCCTGGATGGAGGTGCCAGGGCGGAACAGCGTCAGCGCGGTCTCCAGAGACTCAAGCACGATGTCATAGATTTCACGCTGCGCGGAGGTGAATTTACCGTTCACCGGGAAGGTACGGGTGATGTCGCCCGCGTAACCCTGATATTCACAGCCGGCGTCAATCAGCACCAGATCGCCGTCGCGCAGTTCACTTTCGTTTTCAGTGTAGTGCAGAATGCAGCCATTTTCCCCGCCGCCTACGATGGTGTTATAGGACGGGAAGCGCGCACCGTGACGGTTAAATTCATGGTGAATTTCGCCTTCAAGCTGGTACTCGAACATACCGGGATGGCACTTTTCCATGGCGCGGGTATGCGCCAGGGCGCTGATTTCGCCCGCGCGGCGCATCACGTTCAGCTCTTCTTCAGACTTGAACAGGCGCATCTCATGCACCATCGGTCGCCAGTCCGTCAGGGTGGCGGGTGCAGACAAATTCTGACGTGAGCCTTTACGCAGCTTATCCAGCGCGGTGAAAACAATGTCATCCGCATACGCGTATTCGCCCTGGGCGTGATAGAGCACGTCCAGACCGTTCAGCAGTTGGTAGAGCTGCTGGTTGATTTCGCTGTAGGCCAGCGCGCGGTCCACGCCCAGTTTTTCCGGCGCCGCCTCCTGTCCTAAGCGGCGGCCAAACCAGATTTCCGCGGTCAGATCGCGCACGCGGTTAAAAATCACGCTGTGGTTGTGGGTGTCATTGCTTTTAATCAGCACCAGTACCGCTTCCGGCTCGTTAAACCCGGTGAAGTACCAGAAATCACTGCTCTGGCGATAGGGGTATTCGCTGTCGGCGCTGCGCGTCACTTCCGGCGCGGCGAAAATCAGGGCAGCGCTTCCCGGCTGCATTTTTGCCAGCAGCGCCTGACGACGGCGAGAATACTCTTGACTGGAGATAACCATGACACCCTCCTGTGCGTTATTTTTCTTAGTGTAATGTTGGCTTGCGAACTTCCGGCGCGGTCGGCTGCGAGCGCGTAAAGTTGTCGTGGCACAGCAGAGACGCCACGCGTACGTACTCGATAATCTCTTCGAGAGACATCTCCAGCTCTTCCTGGTCTTCGTCTTCATCGTAGCCGAGCTGGGCGATGTTGCGCAGATCGTCGATCGCTTCACCCGCTTCGCCGGTCACTTTATCCAGTTTAGGCTGGGTTACGCCCAGGCCAAGAAGATAGTGGTTTACCCAACCCGCGAGCGCATCAGCGCGATCGAAGACGCTGACATCGTCGCCTTCAGGCAGATAAAGCTGAAAAAGAAAGCCATCGTCTTCCAGGGAATCGCTGGTTGCGGCGTGCATTTTACGCAGCGCTTCCGCCAGTTCGTGGCCAAACGCCAGCCCTTCGTTGGTGAGGTCGTGGATCAGCGGCTGCCATGAGCTGTCGCTGTTTCCGCCGCACAGTATGCCGCTGATCAGACCGTGCATTTCGGCAGGGGTCAGACCGACTCCCTGCTGGTTCAGTAACTGGTTTAAATCCTTGTAACCAGGCATTTCGTTCTGTATAGACATACGCATTCGTCATCAAAGGGAGGATATTCATGATATGCTACCACTTTG
>Ga0209795_10001044_pt1 | contig 18360 bp, 21 predicted proteins | sample AgamicOrMarz_FD_187166 | JGI IMG/M metagenome (GOLD analysis project Ga0209795, IMG submission 187166) | Agave microbial communities from Guanajuato, Mexico - Or.Ma.rz (SPAdes) (version 2) | ecosystem: Host-associated > Plants > Phyllosphere > Phylloplane/Leaf | place: Guanajuato, Mexico...
AAGATTAATCTTTTTACTCTGAATGAACTATTGCTCTATATAAGATGAAAACGATTAGTCTTTAGAAGTACAAGGTATATTAGGTACACAATGTGGAACGTCAGGTACACAGCTTGGTATTTTAGGTATACAGTGCGGTATCTTAGGTATACAACGTGGAACATCAGGTATACAGTGCGGTATCATTTTTATTCCTCTTTTCAATATTCATTTACTTATTATATGTATAAACCTAAGGACAAGCTTGTACGCTTGTCCAATATCATAGAGATTTTTCGAACTCAATATATTACCGCAGATAGAAATAAACTGAGTGCAATTTCCTAAATCCTATAATTTTTAATTAACGTAATGGATTCTATATAAAACGAAAGAACTTAGAATCATTCAGTTCAACAATTTTTATCATGTCTAAATATGTACAATTTCTTTCTATCTTAATCCATAATCTTTCTAATAATAAAAATTTCTTTTCTAAAACACATTACAAACGATACCTTTAGCCCCTTTAATAACCTTAGCATATATTTTGGAGTTACTAGATAACTCACCCAAGAGTTTGTCTCATCTTCACATATACTAATATTAGAATCTAACCTTTATTGGGAGTGAAATATATGTCAACACCGTTAACAGGACGAGTCATATTTAAGGGAGATCCTGGCTATCAACAAGCGATTAAGAACTGGAACCCTTACGTTGATGTCTATCCTCTTGTCTTTGTTTTTGCACAAAATTCTTACGATGTCAGTAATGCTATTAAATGGGCCCAAGAAAATAAAGTGCCTTTGCGTGTCAGAAGTGGGCGCCATGCTTTAGATAAGAACCTTTCAGTAGTAAGTGGAGGAATTGTTATTGATGTAAGTGAAATGAATAGAGTTTGCCTTGATAAAAAAAATGAGATTGCAACGGTTCAAACAGGGATTCACGTGGGTCCACTTGTAAAAATGCTAGCTCGAGAAGGCTTTATGGCTCCTTTTGGAGATAGTCCCACTGTTGGAATTGGAGGAATTACGATGGGAGGAGGATTTGGAGTACTCTCACGATCAATTGGCCTTATAAGCGATAACCTTCTTGCACTGGAAACAGTAGATGCAAAAGGTAAGATTCTTCAAGCAAATCAATCTTGCAATGAGGACCTTTTTTGGGCTTCTAGAGGTGGTGGCGGTGGGAACTTTGGATATAATACCGAATACACGTTTAAAGTTCATCGCTCCCCTAAAACTGCAACCGTCTTCAATATTATTTGGCCGTGGGATCAATTAGAAACGGTATTTAAAGCTTGGCAAAAATGGGCACCATTTGTAGACGAACGGTTAGGGTGCCTACTTGAGATTTACAGCAAAGTAAATGGTTTGTGTCATGCAGAAGGAATTTTCCTAGGTTCAAAAAAAGAGCTGGTTAAATTATTAAAGCCTTTACTAAATGCTGGAACCCCAACACAAACAGTTATAGAAACATTATCCTATCCAGATGCTATAGACTTCTTAGACCCTGACGAGCCAATCCCAGGTAGATCCGATCAGAATGTTAAATTCTCCTCTGCTTGGGGACTTGATCTATGGTCGGAAGAGCCAATTTCAATTATGAAGAAGTTTTTAGAAGAAGCTACTGGCACAGAAGCCAACTTCTTTTTTATAAATTGGGGTGGTGCTCTAAGCAGAGTACCAAGTAATGAAACAGCCTTCTTTTGGCGCCGTCCATTGTTTTACACGGAATGGACGGCTAGCTGGGAAAATAAATCACAAGAAGCTTCCAATCTTGCATCAGTTGAAAAAGTACGTCAGCTCATGAAACCATATGTAAAAGGTTCGTATGTTAATGTCCCAGACCAAAATATTGAAAAGTTCGGAAAAGCATACTACGGCTCAAACTTCGCAAGACTTCGAGAAATAAAAGCAAAATACGATCCCGATAATTTATTTCATTTCCCACAAAGTATTCCACCCTCTTGTTAATGACTTAAAAATTAATTAGATATCCATTCTTATAACTGAACGTTTTATATAACTTGGTTAGTATAGAAGAACTATTACTGCTTTTGCTGTCAATAGTTCTTCCTATATTCAAATTATATGTGATATATAAAGCTGGTTAATACTATGGCTCCTATATCGTACATAAAAACTTTTGTGTTTTGTATCTTAAAAAGAAACCAGCTTTACTGTTACATACCACCTCTAAACCATTTTGCTTTCACAAACGCCACATTTTTTTAGCAGCAGCAGTTTCTTAAATCAACAAAGCAATGTTTCCTATTAAGCCTTCTTACCCCAAAAAACTCTTTTCACCAAATATAGGCTTTTACTTGTTGCAGCTTGTCTATCTATGAATACACTATAATGATGAATTAATTCATTTACGGCTTTTAATTAATTCATCATAAAAAAAGAGGTGATTAAAATAGAAATGTATACTTCTCACTATGATAAAAAATCTAATTGCAGACCGAAAAACAAAAAGAAAAATAGAGAAAAAAACTGCACTCACATTAACATTTATATTTATAACCATGCAGAGACTGGAGGACAAATTAGTGGCAATCATAGTCAAAATGCTAATCAGGGTGGACAGATTGCTAAACAAGGTGGACAAAATGCGAACCAAGACGGTGTAGTTGTTAAAGAATGTGGAAGAAAAAATAAACATTCTAAAGTAAAAAAACTCAGTTTTGAAGATAAAATGAACAACAAGCACTTCTAATCCTATCCCGTAAAACCCCTCTAAACTCAAGGTGTATAGAAAAGGTGAATAAAATAGAAATATATTATATGACGTATAATTTTAAAAACGGTATGTATTATGTAGACAAGTCTTTCCCACAAAAAAAGAAGAAAAGAAATATAAATGTTAACTCGACAGCAGAAACAGCCAATCAGAATCCTAATTCTAAAGTAGCTACTCATGCTTATAATGTAGGCTGTGAATTTAAAAACACTGAGATAATTTCCTCAAGTATGATTGTAGTAGATGGTGGTATGAGGTTTTAATGATCACGAAGACTCCATTATATATAAGGGCTTAAAAGAGGTTTTTATATAACAATTCTCTTTTAAAGTCCTTATTTTCAAACAACAAAAAATATTAAGTTAAAATGATTAAATAATACAAGCCCTTCCTTACAACTTACATATAATAAACTAAATATAGATTAATATAGATTAATATAGTCTGTATTTAATTTATTATATAGCAAGGGGGATACTGATAATGATTCAAGAAGTTTTAAGAATCCTTGATCCTGGTACACCAATTGCAAGTGTACTTTTAAGCGGTACTCAAATTAATAACGTTATATTTTCAAGCTTCGACGAGGCAAGAGCTTTAGCTTATTTTGCTACTTCAGCAGGAGTTATTGTTGTAGACGCTGATGAAATCCAAGGTCTACAAACTGCTTAAATTTAAAATTAGGACAAGCACTCAATAGGGAAGACTGAAATTATGCTTCCCTATGTGCTGACTATATATTAGATACAAATTCGATGGACAAAACCATTCGCTTAGAGCCAAAAACAAAAAGAAATTTTGTAGAGTTAAGAGTTCTAATAACAAGCCAGTTATAGATAGAATAAGCAAATTTCTATACACCTTGTATTTATCAATGCACTTCCAAAGCCTATAATAAAAATGGAACTTCCAACTATAAGGAAGTTCCATTTTTATGTGTATAATCAATTATTTAAATTTTTCCGAATCAACTCAGTAATCAAGAATCTGCTTTGTATACGTAGTAAAATCACTTAAATGTTTTTCCAAAATCTGCTGAAGAATATCTTGATTAATGGCTTGATAATCGTGAACAGCAATATTTCGAAAACCTACCATAGCTTTCATTCTGTACGCAATTTCGCTTGTAATAATAGATTGGGACTCCAACATATCGAAAGCTTCTCTGCTCGTTTGAGGAAGACCTAACCGTTCTTCAGCTACAATGTGCATTGCTAAATCAATACAAGCTTCGCAAGCCCGTTGTATATTTAAGATGATAGAATCCTGTTTCGTATAATCCAGTAAATTTTGTGGATTTTGTTGATATACATCTAGGATACGTTTATTGCACCTCTCAATCACACTTATTTTATTTAAAATGACATCATTTCTCATAAATACTCCCACTCTCATCCACTTTCTGTAGTATACCTTTTCGCTCTTCATTTAATTTTGCATACATCTTTAATGCCTTCATTTGCTCATTCATACGAAGCGTATCATCATCTGAATAAATAACAGTACCCGTCGTATAAATTTGAGCCTGAAAAACTGTGGAAGCTTCCGCAATATTAACCAAATCCACTTCTCTTTTTAACAAGGCAGCTAACTCTTGTGCAAGCATAAAAATTTCATATTTATCTATTTTTTTACCCTTCGCATAAAACCCAATATCAATATCACTTTCTTGATGGGTAGTTCCTTTTGCAAAGGATCCAAATATAAGGATAAAAGAAGGTTGTATGTGAGTATGTAAAAAATCCGTAATGGTTTGAATGATTGTACGGTCCATAGAATCCCTCCTTCTGCTACTTCTATTGTAGCAAATTTTATTTCTTTGGATAAGGATAGGTTCCTTACGTTCTTTTCCCCTTTTAAATATCATCAAAGTACTCGATGTAACAGTTATGTAATCCGCACTTACTATCTCTCATTATAAGCGAATCATCGCCTTCTTATTCTCATCATCCATCTTATTACAATTACTTTTTTCACCTCAATATAAGTTCAACCAAACAAAACTAATTGTTGATATATGTAAGTTTTTGATGACAAATAAGTTCAACTAAAAGATTGAACAACCTCTTTTTCTCTTGTATAATTAGTCCAACAGAAGTTCAACTAAAAAATGAGGTGTATAGAGATGAAAATTTCACGTTTTAATAAAGACTGTGGGAACTCAGTCGACATGAATATTATCGATGGGTACCTGTTCGATTTTCCAACTAACGTAGTAGAACTCCAAAAAGGGGCTGCTGATTCATTCTTTACAGATGCTGTAACAGCACCAGAGGAATTTAAAAAGCGTATTTTACTGTCTACAACCATTGGAGAAGAAGACAAAGAACGCTATTTCTTAGTCGGTGATATTGCGGCAAGTCAACAACTTGCGAACAACCATATCAATCGTTTACATAACAAAATTACAAGCCATATTCCTTATGTAACATTTCTAGCTGCTATTGCCTATTACCATGCATTGCATGCCAAAGATCAAAAAGATAATAGCATCGAGATTGACTATTTCTCTACAATGTTACCAATCTGGTTACTAAAAAAAGAAAGTACATTTGGTGAAGCGCAAAAAGCCATGGCAACTCGCTTCTTAGGTGACCATGCTTTTCATATTCATACACCAGGGTTCGAAAAAGAAATAAAAGTTTCTGTAGAAGAAAGTGCATGCTTAAAAGAAGGCGAAATTGCACGCTTTGCATTAAAGAAAGACCTAACGCTTCAAGACCGTGAAGATGCCAATGAATATGTAGAATGTGAAACCGTGATGGTCGATATTGGTGGAGGATCCATTGATGTTGTGATTTTACCTGAAGGATTAAAAGCTGCAAACAGCCGTGAATCATTCCAAAGTATCGAAGGTATTCCATACCTAGCGCACATTGATAAGTTACGCAAAGAGAAATTCCCAGAGTTGTTTACCGATTTACGCGCATTTGATCAATTTATTTTAGATAACTACAGCAAACAAAAGTTTGAATTAAAAAATGAAAACACAGGCGAATCCATTGATTTAACAGCTCAAATTACCTCTTCTCTAAGAGATTATGTAGAGATTTTACTAGCGAAGTTAAATGATGTGGCTCCACCACCTGCCAATAAAATTCGTAAATATGTATATAGTGGCGGTGTGGCTCCGACACTAAAAGTAGCCATTATGAATAGTATGAATGAAAAAATCGGTGAAGAACGTACAGAGAAATATCATAAAGTGCCAGAAGATAGTCGTCACTTGAATTTATTCGGCTTAGAAATTCGAAGCATTGGATATCTTCAAAAGAAACAAGCTGAGAAGAAAGCCGTTAAATCCTAACAGCGTAGGTGATAACCATGTCAGAGCGTCAGAACGCCTTTACGATTAAAACCAACCAGTTAAGTGATGAAGTTTATGACATACTTGCGAAATATGCAAAGTCTCGAAAATTAGGGGACTATATTTCATCTTTAATTGTTCGCGACCTTAATCGTGCATCTGCCAACCAATTAGAACCAGATTATAAAACAGAAGAGCTTCTCGAGCATATCAACTCACAACTACGTGAGATCAAGCAATTAGCCCAAGCTAATGGGTTTTCACGTACACAAGATGATATAGAGCACCCTTCAGAAAACCAAGGTATCAAAGAAGGCAAAATTGCAGATTTAGAACAAGTGTCTGGATCTTTAGATGATGATGATCTCGAAGAATATAGCGATTTTTAAATGGAAAAGCCATTAGATATATCAGCATAGGATTATTTTTATGTATTACATTAAACCTTGCCTATTAAGGTTTAATTATATTATTTCCAGTTATAAAAGCTATCCAGTTAATGGATAGCTTTATTTTTTACTTCCTATAATAAACGTTATAGCTATACTCACATAAAAAAATAGTTATAGTTATTTTTTCATTCTCTACAAAATCCGCCTACTTATTAACTAAATTTAGGCACCTATCTTTAAACTTTGAGTAGCCTATTTTAAATATAAAAAAGTGCTACAATATCGATCCAAACTTGATCGTCCAGATTCTTTGTTTGCAAGTTACCTACAAGAAGCATTAGGAGAACAGTTTATAAAAATTCTGTAATACTAGAATACCTATTTTAAGAATTAAATATAAGAAGTAACGGAAAATATAAAGATTTACTGATGGACACGGGTACTTAAGAATTTGCCCACATTAAAATCTTAGCTACAATGATTGCTGGACTTCTAAATGGTAAACCAGTTGGAAATCTTGAAAAAGCAAATTAAGATTCTGCTATTGGGGTACTCCCCGAAGGAATAAAAATCCCCAGCAGACGGTTGTTTACGACCTTGGTACAATGCCAGCAGCCAGTGTAGGAAACCGATAGCATGTATTATTTGGCCCTTCATTTTCGTAAATACAAAATTATTTGTTATTACTAATCCTTCAACAAATATCTCAATGGATGAAAACCATGATCCTAGAAATATTATGTATCTCATATCCCCTTCGAACAATTCACTTATAAATTCTACTCAATTTATTACATCAACAGAAAGTGAAACAATATTGGAAAATACGAAATCTCTAATAATTCAAAGTGCCCATTTTATTTTAAAGGAAAGCCCTAACTTTAATTGATGAGAATAAAAAATATTTTTACTTACACATAAAAATCTATAAGTATTTAACTCTAAAAAGATACAAATAAAAGGGACAAGCATACAAGCAACTTTTAAATTTTTTCATATTAATACAATATGAATATGTAAGGGAGGGTAAACTTTGGGTTCTTCTAAAAAGGAACATTGCCACTGTTGTTGTCTAACTCCAAAATCTTCAAGAAAAAAAGAAAAAAGATGTAAAAAGAGAAAACCAACATGTTTTAAAAAAGATACATTATTTCACAACAAAGGTAATAACACCAATCCTCTTATTAAATTTGAATCAAACCAAGAAATTCTTAACAGTCAATTTTCTGATTCAATAATTATTGTGAAAAATTCTTGTAATGTCGATGTTAATTTAACAAATAGACAAACGATAATAATTTTTCAAACATTTATACAATTGTTAATAATCTTTTTATTATTAGTAGGTTTGGATAATAATTCAATTAAACTATTTATTGAGGAAGTTTCACAAATTGTAAAAGGAATACAGGAAAATAACCAAAAGGTAATTATTAAAAATAGTAGTCATGTTAATATCACAGCAACGAACAATGATGCAGTTATTTTTATACAAAACTTTTTGCAAGTATTGCTAGTCTTATTAGTTGCTTAAGATTTTTTTGAATTAAATGACATATTTAAAAGGATTTTTGATTAAATTATAAGAACCGTGAATGGTAACAATCTTGATACCCTACTCTATATCAAATAAAAATGTACAAGCCAACAAAAGGAGAAAAAAAGCCTTTAGAATTATAAAGACTACCTCGCCAGTGGAAGCAAGGTAACTCAAAATAGGGTTAAGTTGAAAATTTTAAAAATATATCATATTTGTAGGTAAAATCAATTATTTACATTTTTATAAATTTACCTTCCAATTGGATATCTGAAAAAACCCATCATATCACGGATGCATAAAAAGTTGCATAAGACAGAAACCTATCCTAGTTAGAACCCTTACTGCCACAAGGGTTCTTTTTTGATATGTGTTCTAGAGAGAGATTATGGCGCGAATGGAAGAAGAAATCGATATGGTATTATTTACAAACAGACATACAAGCCAGGTGCAGGGTATAAAATCGACCCGAAATGCAAAACAGGAGGCGTTCTTTATGCAGATGACTTCGTCATCGTAACGGAAACAAAAGAACAACCTGAAAGTATATATCAGAAACTTACTTCTTACTTACAAAAGCGAGGAATTACACATATTCAGAATGGGTTTGATTTCCTGGATTTTTCGCTTCGCCCACACAAGACTGAGCAGAGCAATAAGTTTTAATCAAACCTAGTAAAGACACTATCGGGAAAAGCGAGACCAAAAAGTCTTCAATCATGAAAATACGCTAGATAGGATGAAGCTTGTAAGAAAGCAAGAGTATCTTTATGTACTGTGTAGGTACAAACAGGAGAAAAACCAGCTTTTAATTCCAGGTTCTTAAGGCTGGTTTTTCTTGGTGTCCGGTTCAATCAAATAAAATTGTGTATAGCAATTAATACTAATGTAACCCCACTTGGGATCGTACTAAGAACAGGCAGCCTCTCGTATTCTAAGAACTTTTATATAAACTTAATTAAAATTTGTATAATAATATATTCTTTGGTGTAAATATCAACTTGTACCACTTAATTTATAAATCCGTTTTTAACGAAAAAAGTCCTTAGAATAAGGTTCTAAGAGCTTTCAGAAAGGCGTAAACAAAAATGAGGATAAAGAATGCAGATACAGATCTTAAGTCACTTTAATTGTAGGATAGGTTTTTGTGCCTTATTGTGTAGCCTGCCTAAATTAAATACTTAAAGTATAATTTTTTAAAAAATTTGAGCAAACTAATCTAGGTGGATAGAGTCCCTTCCCTTCGTTATAATTTCTAATCCATTACACCTAACAAACTGCCTCTAAACTGTTTAAATAGCTTAGAGACAGTTTGTTTTAAGGATAAGAAGTCATAGAACTTTAAAAACAAGCATACAGTTTATAAAAAGCCTCAGCAATTCCACAAATTGAACTAGCAGATGACCCTTAAATTATACATTTGAGGGTTATTTGCTTTGATAATTATTTATGAATAAAAAAATATAACCAGAGCAAACTACTCAAGGCTTCTGCCTAATGGCATCTACCCAATGCCGTAAAGTTCTTGCTGTTTAAACAGAAAAGCCCCTGAACATACCAGGGGCTTTTCTATTTTTTAAGATGTATATGATATAAATCTTTAGTTAACAATTTCTTCTTAAGTATGCTTCCCAATCCTATATATTAAAATAAATCAATATGGAACAACCTAATGATAAGATCCATATAATAACATTACATTTCTTTGTCTTTTGTCATTTACTTACCATATCTTGATGAAGATATGGTTTTTTAATCAACACATATAAAATAAAAAAGGACAGATAAACTTAATTCTGCCCTCCATATCCTCAACAAATGAATTAATATCCCCCAAACCCTGTACAAGAACATCCTACAATGACAAGTAAAATAAATAGAATAACAATTAATGAAAATGCCATCAGCTACAACACCTCCTACTTTTACATCATTAAATCAATTAATAATAATTAAAGCTAAACTAAAACCAGGTGTGCCATAACCAGATCCATCATAACCACAGCCACCATAATTGTTTCACCCTAACACATCAATAATTCACCTAGACTAAATACTAAGAAAAATTAATCCCTACTCTAAGGTATGTCCCTAAACTTAAATTCGATTGGACAAACGCACTAATAGGCATAAAAATGAATTTTATGCCTATCGTCATTATTATTGTTTGTATAAAAGCTATGATGGAAAAGCCTGTTATTATAAAGAAGATACTTGCTTAAAAAATATGATATAAAGAATATAATGATTATTAAATAAAGACCTGTTACTTAGGTGGTTAGTAACAGGCCCTGTGGAAGTGTTATATAAGATAATCTTATGGGATAAAATATTGTATGTGTGTTTAACAAATTAGCTTGTATAAATGTATATAAACTTCATAACAAATTAGCCAAATGCTCACTTTTTATAAAGCTTATAATTAGTTAATAATTAAAAGGCTTATATATCTTTTTCAGCCTCAAAGGCCATTATCCACCCACATGATGTCATAACTTTTACTTTTTTAAAAATCTTGTGATGAAGGGATTTACCTGATTAAATACGTTCTTTGCTTGCTGTGCAGTATCAGCAATCTTATTGAAATCTAGGTTTCCTTCTGATGTACGAAAATAGGAAAACGGACTTTGGTTATTTTGTTTTATATTTGGATGCTGAAATGAATGCGAAAAAAAAGGATTTATAGGTCGACGTGATTTTCTAGGCATCAAATCAAAAATCTCCTTTCAGGTACAGTAATTTTAATTTTATAATATGTACAAGAAGTAAAACTGCTCGCCTAAATCAATAGTATCTGAATAAAAACAGCCTCCTTAATTGAGGAGGCTGTTTTTATTCAGATACTAAGAAATTAAATTGTAGTTATTAATTCAATGCTGGTTTTCTATATATCCTAAAAATATTTTATTAAATTATTCCCTTTTATTTCTTTTCCTCATACTTTGTTACATACAAAAATATGAGGTGATTTATATGAATTATGTGGATATGCTTGCTTTATTAGGAGTTGGAGGAGCTCATCCCGGCGGTTTATATTTAACAAAACAGCTATTTGAAAAAGAAGAAATAACAAGTGAAACTTCTATATTAGATATAGGGTGTGGTACGGGACAAACATCTGCATACCTATACTGCAGATATGGATGTGAAATAACAGCATGCGATATAAACGAAACTATGGTGCAAAAAGCAAATAAAAGATTTAAACAATTAAATTTACCTCGTAAAGCTATGATTGAAGATATAGAGGATCTTTCATTTGATAATGAGTCATTTGATATAATATTGTTAGAATCTGTCGCTGCTTTTACAAATCCTTCTTCTTCATTGAAAGAATGTAAAAGAGTGTTAAAAAAAGGCGGAATTATTTTGGCTATTGAACCCATAAAAGAACCACAAATGACGGAACAAGATGAACGTCTAATTTCTGAATTTTATCGTTTTCAATCCATACCTGATGAACTGAAGTGGATAGATCACTGGGAAAAAGCAGGTTTTTCTAATGTAATGATTAGTCGTGAACATAAATTTAAACAGGGTGAGCAAGACATTGATTTTGGAACGGAATTTGATTTATCTGATGAAGTTCCTTCCAGTGTGTATGATTTACTTGATGAACATGAAAGATTAACTAAAAAGTATCAAAATTTGTTAGGCTTTTGTGTATTTCGCTGTATTTCTTAAAATACTAGACACTCGTCCAGACAACGTGGACTTCCCCCTCATATTCTATTAAATAAAAGGGAGGTTACGTAATGGGTTTTGGTAATTATTATCAAATTTGTTGTCGTCATCATGGACGAAATGTTAGAATTAACGATCGTTATGGAAGAAGCCATGTTGGCCGTATTACACGAGTAACACGAAGTCATGTATACATTCAACCTGTAAGACGCGGAGGCGGATATGGTTATGGATTTTATGGAGGGTATGGAGGCTTTGGCTACGGACCTGTTTATGGTTTAGCATTAGGAGCAATTACAGGGTTTGCACTAGCTTCGTTGTTTTTCTGGTAAAAGCGTAAGTAGATATAAAAAACATTGGCTGAGGCTTAGCCAATGTTTTTTATATCTATAGATAGGTATTCTGAAGAAGGTGTATTCTTAGAAAAACTGATGATTCTAAGAATACAATATTCACTGACCCGTTTTTAAGTGAATTGTCTATGCCAACAATATTTAATAATTTGAGCAAACTGTCCAGGACACGTGAAGTGTTAAATACTTCTATTTGAGGCACTCATCAGAAAAGCTACCTTACTTACATTGAACCTGCCTCAATTTTTCTAATATAGTTAGAAGTTTAATTAGTTTTACTTATTTAGTAACTTCCACCACTAAAACAAGAAAAACCAACGATAACTAATAAAATAAAGAGTACAACAATTAAAGCAAAGCTACTACCAAAGCCTCCACCTGAACCGTAGCTAGAACCGCCACCGTAACCGCAGCCGCCACTAAAACCTCCGAAAAAGCACATATTTTTCACCCCCATATGTTTCTACTTTTAGAATATGTACAAGAAGGAAAAATGTTCGTCCTAAACTGTTAAAAGTAGAATTATCCACGCCTGACCAATTTCTATGTCTTTATTAATATCTTAAGAAACCTATATAAAAAGACCTGTTACTTGGGCGGTGTTAGTAACAGGTCCTGTGAAGGAAATATTAAATGGGATTTCCTTATATACTGGTAAGATATTCTATGTGGAATTAGTAAAACGGCTTATACTAATGTCTATAAAATTATCGAAAATAAAATATAAGTTATTTATCCATAAAGAATAACATCAACTTCTATAACTAAATTCTGTAATAGAAAAACTCCCAACTACCTGTGGAGTTTTTTTCTTTTTGATAAGCTGTATATCGTAGACACTTTTCCCATATTAATTATATTTCCAAGTTAAGTGTAATAAACTTTAACGATACAGAACCATTGAATAGGTTTATATACTTTAAAAAGATGGGGGGAATCATAATGAGCTCTGAGTCAGGTAGAATCAATATTAAAAATATAAATGCCACTTATGATCAGTCAAGTTCAATTACAGTTGGGTCAACAATAAAAGTCGGTAGATATGTCAGCGCTAAAAAAATCAAGTTTTTGGCCAACAGAATACAGATAACTGTATTACATTTAACTCTTCTCAAATATTGTTCGATCAAGATGTCATGGATAACTTTGCTGAAAAAATTAACAAAAAAAATGTATGAACTGAAAATTTATAATAAAGGTGTACTTCGAATACTAACTAATTTCTTTTTGAGCTTAATATCTCATACAGATACAGTAAATATAAGAAAAAGTTATCAGTATAAAAAGCCTCTTCAGTTAATTGAAGAGACTTTTTTTCTATTAGCAACCGCCACCACAGCCGCCGCCAAAACAAGAAGCGCCAATAATGATTAATAAAATAAATAGTACAATGATTAAGGCAAAGCCACCACCACAGCCGCCTCCGCCATAGCCGTAACCGCCACCATAACCACAGCCACCGTAACCGCCAAAGAAGCCCATATTTCCACCCCCTATATGCTTAATACTTTAAGATATGTATAAAAAGTGAAAATGCCCGCCCATACGCTGCCTAATAGAAATAACAAGATTTTTGTAGATATATATAAACCCTTTAGATTACTTTACATAGAATGAACCATCCCATTGAATCCCAGTAGATCGGTTACCCTCCCTAACGGATTTGCAGTTACTAAAAAACAGAAAAACCCCCTGCCACCTGGGAGTTTTTCTGTTTTTTAAGATGATTGTGATACACAATAACCTTAGTTAACATAATCAATTTTATCGAAAAGGCTCCACACATAATTTATTCTATGAGTTCTTTAATTACATAGGTTAGAGGTTACCAGATATATTCTGACTGAATATACTGCCACTCTTAGTATTAGTTGAATTTCTCTCATTGGTAACATTTATAAAGTTACCTGTATTACCTGAGCCAGCCCCTACTTCAGTTATAGCTGTACTTTTTGGTGAAATCTTAAAACAATCACCAAATTCAACAGTCGGTGCTGAGCCAAATAAACCATTGATATTAACCGCGCCTACAACAGACGGCATTTTTATTCCTCCTTATACTGCAATTATAAATTAAATGCGTAGAGATGTTAGTTGCAACAAACATGAAATAATAGTCCTTAAATAATACCTTTTAATCACTTATAGTTAATAATAGCCTCTTAAACTAAAAGGGACGAGAGGTCCAGAGATAGGGGCTTCTCCTGCACCATAATACTTTGGTACTTTAGCCGGATTCCCCAATGGATAATTACCCCACCAACTATTAATTTCCCCATTGGAATCGAGTACAAAGCCCGTAGGTCGTTGGAAAGAAGGAAAAAAATAAGGATAGAAAGTTTAATGAAAGGGAGTATAGAAGGATGAATAAAACACATAATCACCTACTTTTTTTAAAGAAAGATATGGTCTAATGAATAGCCTATATTCTATATATAGAGAGCAAATTTATATAAATCTGCAAGAACATCATTTTAGAAAGACGGGTGACCCTATAAAGTCCTGACGTTAAAATCTAATCAATAATTCTTACACTTTATTCACCAAATCATCTTTAAGTTAATTGTCCATTATAAATAATTTTTTTACATATTGGGCAAACTAATCAAGACGCCGGAAGGCACCAAAGTATGTATAGCACATATTGATAACCAGAAAAATCACTGACGGAAACAGTGATTTTTCGCTTTTTTAGTTTGTATATGGTATACATCTCTAGTTTACATAAAGTCTCTTTCCGGAACACACAAAAAAGGAGAACCCTTGTGGCAGTAAGGGTTCTAGCTAGGATAGATTTCTGTCATATGCAGAACGTTTCAAATAATTGATTTTGTATACAAAAATGATATGCTAAAAGTCAGACTATTCTTTACAAATTTCGACGTAACCCTATTTTTGAGCAACCTCGCGTTCACTGGCGAGGTTGTTCTTTTATTTTTTTAACAGCCAAGTTAAATTTTTGTATAAAACCACTCTTTAAATTTTACTAAGCTAAAGGATATAACAAAGGTCTCTCGAATTTATTTAAATAAAATTGTATTATATAAAAATCATAAAAGGATCACAACGATAACACATTAGGAACGGAGGCCAAGTATGAATGAGAAGCAGGATACAATAAATGCTGAAGAAATGGCCAAACGATTAAACACAACTTCCAGTAATATTAGAAAATGGTGTATCGAACTAGAAAAGCATGGGTATGAGTTTGTTAAAGATAACAGGAGAAAGCGTTACTATTCTGTTACTGATCAGTCCTTATTATCAAACCTAAAATATGCTATTCAAGAAAAAAAGTTATCTCTTGAGATAGCTGCAATGACTGTTATAAAGGGATTTGACAGAAACCGTTCCTCATCAGGCACACAAGAGGAACACTTTAAAAAAAAAGAAAATAATCGTGAGTTAAGTGTGACTCAAAAACATAACAATCACCCAACAGATGCTGTATTAACTACAATGAAAAATCAATTTGAACAGCAACAATCTATTAACAATAAATTACTAGAAATGTTAGATAATTATAAAGCTGCTTTAGAAGAGTCGGAGAACAGAAGACGATCAGAACAGGAACATATGAATAAACAGTTAAAAGAACTTGAAGAACGCTTGGCCGTCAGAATTAGCGAACAAATAAGTAACCGAGACAAAGAAATGATGGAATATATACGTTCCTCCCAAAAACAACAACAAGAGCAATATTTAGAAATAGCTGCTACACAACAAAATGAAGAAGAACAGAAAAAAGGATTCTTTGCTCGATTATTAGGTAAGTAAAATAACCGTTTTGAAAGGCTGTCTATAGAGATGGCCTTTTATTTTTCATCTTAAAACTTAATGTATTCCTAATGACGCACATATTAAGAACAGAAAAATTGGTCCGCCTTGAGGCGGCCATATTACCTTAATGGCTAATATTTTAAAACGAAAAAAGTATAAAAAGACCCTTGCAGTTCTAACAGCGAATTGCTATTTGATAATAAAGACTAAACCCTAAATCTCCTCCAAACCCTTGATGCAACTGTTCTGAAGGGGATTTAGGGGGTGTATCGTCTTCGATACAAAAACAAACTAAAATGTATCGCTTTTACTACACTCTTCAAAATGGAAAAACAGTTACGGTGCAAAATCTAGAAGTTACCCCAGATAACATCGCTAAATTGGTACATGTACCTTGTATAAAATAAAAAGTTGTTTAGATAAAAAGAAGGCTTAAACCGTGTGAAGGGAAATTCTCAGGCACGGTTCTTAGGGAAGTTAGCAGCAAAGATGCCCCTCGCTTACCCGACTTAACTAAAGATCTATAGAATATATATTAAAGTAAAAACACTTATTTTTTTACTTTAATCATTTGTAGAATTATAGGCGATTTTTCTAAAGGTAAATCTTCTGTATTAATAATAAGCTTTCCTTTTTTCACATTATAATTTGCAGAAGGTTGTAATATTGTAAATGTTTAACTCACCTTCGATGTTTTCTTCGCATTGAAGTCTCTATATAAAAAACGACAATTGTTTATTTCCCCAGATAATATAATTCTCTTTTTTAAACGCTTTTTGATACCCTATATTTAAAAACATTTCCATAAGTACCCTCCTTTTAAATCATGTTATATAAGATAGGCAGGTAATAAAAAATCATTATTTAAGATAATGTATAAATCTCTAATTGAATAAAAACATCCCTTTTAAGTGAATTTTTCACAGAATAATGATATTGAATCACTCTAATAAATCAACCTATGACTAGCTACTATTCTATACAGACATATCAAAAGAAAAGATTTATGCTTCTAAAAAATTGTAAAAGAGCGCACTATTAGAAGTTCGCTGAACTTCTCTTCTACGTTCAACTGCAAATAACCCCCTAAGTGTTCCATAAAAATAAGCTGTAAAAGTGCTCTTTATTCTCTTTCTCTTGTAAGCAAAAACTGTCTCCTTAAATGCTTGAACAGCAATGAAAACTAAATCTTCTAAAGGCTTATCAAGACCACTTATTTTATAAGCCAAACGGACTCTCCCCCATAATTCATATGTATCATCTGCGTAAGAAAAAAAAGGGCTTATAGCATTTTTAAAAGCTGTTGGAATGAAAGATGGTATATAATCTGATGAGAGCTCAATATTTACATCATTACGTATGTATTTATTAAAATCTTTTAAAGATAAATTATAGGTAGAACAATTTTTTGTCTTACTTCCCTTACTCCCCCAAGAACTTTGCTCATTCTCTGTATCAACATCTGTGTCAACATTAACATCTAAATTAAGCTGTAAATAGTTAACCCAGTGATCAAAATAAGGATGGTTGACAAATAAGTGTACGGGATTTCCTTTTCCATTGTTACGAGGGCAACGACGATAAACAGTAACAATTTGTCCTTGTTTTCGTAGTTCTTTTAAATGGCGATCAATTGTTCCTTTTGACTTGTCGTATGTTTTACCTAAATATGTGCTGCCAGGAAAACAAAAGCCCTTTTCTGCAGCAAACCAGCAAAGCCGGTCTAAAGCTTTTCTAGTTCCTTCGTGGAGACGATAGAATTTCTCTCCGTAAAGATTGATAATTTCTTTAAGTAATTTTCGTTTCATTGATTGATGTTGAGAACGGTTTTCTATGAAACTCTGATAATTTTTCATATAATCAAATTCTTCTGTTGTAAGCATACGCGTAGTAGACATTAGTCTATCCTCTCCTTTTCAGGAACAAAAAAAGACATCGCATCCCGTGAAATAGGAAAACGATGTCGGATTTTTTGACAGACTATGCCCTTGAAATAAATCTAATTATCCGATAAAATAGAGGCGTAATTAAATTTATGTATTAGGACTTCGACAGGTGTTTTCCCTAGTGGTTTTAGGGTTAACGGTGTAAGGGTGTTGGCGCACCACTTGCACACGTTGGAGTCTTTTTATATTCCGCACTGTTTTGGTGACTCTATTATACCGTCTATTAATCTTATAATTCAATAAGAATTCATGAACTCCTCATAAAACCTCCGTGTTTTACTTTACCTATGATTAAAAATTACTTTGTTTGGATATACTGCTAATATTCTAAAAATCTCACTGTAAATGTCTCTGGTTATTTAATTATTAATTTTGAAAGCTATAAAGTAAAACAACAACCACTCTCTTATGTTGTTTTACTGTTTTATATATTGTTTTATATTATTGTTTTATTGTTTTATTGTTTTAGACCGTCTATAGATACTGGTATTACAACGTTTATAGACCTAAACTATCACTAATTTTGCGCGAACTATCACTAATTTTGCGCGAACTATCACTAATTTTGCGTGAAACTATCACTAATTTTGCGTGAAACTATCACTAATTTTGCGCGAACTATCACTAATTTTGC
>Ga0209795_10001046_pt1 | contig 18357 bp, 15 predicted proteins | sample AgamicOrMarz_FD_187166 | JGI IMG/M metagenome (GOLD analysis project Ga0209795, IMG submission 187166) | Agave microbial communities from Guanajuato, Mexico - Or.Ma.rz (SPAdes) (version 2) | ecosystem: Host-associated > Plants > Phyllosphere > Phylloplane/Leaf | place: Guanajuato, Mexico...
CGGTCATGACGGCGCTCTGCCTGTGTCATCTTAAATCTCCGTAATAGTTAACTGACTGAATATGAAATGATTCTAAAGAGGGGGGCGGACAGGGTATGGACATGGAATGAACTATTTTTTATCTGCCACCGGAAGCGGGCCCGACGCGGCACATCGTGAAACACGGTGAAAAAACACTCAATCCAGTGGAGGTAAAACGGACAGGGAGTGTCCTTTCCTAACATGCTGATAACAAGCTCAGGACTGAAACCCACTCAGCATCGCTTCAGCCATCACCTAGAGAGCCCAGTTGAGCTTCACATCTCCGTCGATACCACGCACGGCGTGGGTATGCGTTCGCCCGCCTTTTGCACTCCGACCACTGAGCCCGCCCTTAATCAGGTTCTCCTGAATACGCTGATATGTGGTCCACAGATCATTGCTCTCATCCTGCCAACGGCGTGGGGAGAGTATCTGAGGTGCTGTCACCGGCTGGTGGTCCTCACCGAAACGGTACGTCAGTGCAGCCTGTGCCAGAGCCTGTTGTGCAGATGGCGGCAGCATCAGCGACTGCATGGCATCCCGCTTCTCTTCCACACGGTCAAAAATACCCAGCACTTCATACGCCCCCTCAATCACCTGACTCACGACATCTCCTTTGTGCGGCACCCGCACCTCGCCAAACGACTCACCGCAGACGAGGCCGTTCTGACATACCGCACGGAATAATCCCGGCAACATCTGATACGAGCTGGTGCCACCATGGGAGTTGAGCAGAATAATTTCCGGGACCTGCTTGCCGGTAATTTGCCCCTCCCTACGCAGGCGCAGCATGTGCTTTGTGTGCTCGCGGCGACCAGAGTCACGAACACGGGTCTGGCAGGCAAAGAACGGCTGGAAGCCTTCCCGCTGTAAGTAGTCGAGAAGCGAGATGGTGGGTATATATGTATATCGTTCGCTGCGGGATTCATGTTTGTCTTCGCTAAAAACGCTAGGTACCACGCGAAATAGCTCTTCACGGGTTAACGGACGGTCACGACGAATAAGGTTTGCTGCACCAAAGCGCGAAGCCAGACGGGTCATAAGCAGACTCCTCATGATGGAAAATAAATACAAAAAGCCCCGCCGCAAAGTCGCGGCAGGGCTCAGGAAACTACGGGTTAGAAGGGTTAATGTTCAGAAGAGGAAATTCCAGACTGCACGAGCGACTGATACCACGATGTCGCGTACAGACTGGATGACTGTCCGAACCGGAGCCGGTATCAGGGGCATGGAACTTACTGAGTCCAATACCGAGCCGACCGTTTCATCAAAATCGTCACGGGCTTTTTTATTAACGGCATCGGTACGAAGTGGAGCACTAAGCTGTACCGCTACCGGACTACTGGCCTCCCGCGGCAGGCAACGAATCATCCGTTCAGCCATTATCCGCAGTCCCCACTGCAAACGTACCGACACCGCACAGACAGGGTTTACAGGTTGGAACAACTCATGCAGTAGACAGATTTTGCAGCTGATATTTTGTTTCTGCCCTGTAGACAGCTTTTCACCACCGCGGGTGGGTTCAACCTTGTCGGACTGACTGATAACAAACAACACCTTATGCCGGTATGCTTCACCAATCACCTGCCGGTAAAAATGTTCATCCACCGCCAGCGCCCGGTCATCAGCTTTAATCAGCCACAGCACAAGGTCGAGCCGGGGTAGATGTTCGCGGTACAACGCAGCATACTCAGTATCGCGTGCACCACTTTCCCCCACACCGGGCAGGTCCACCAGCGTCATATAGTGCTCACCGACTTGTAGACGAAAGCGCAGAGGTTCACGTGTACAGGCCGCAACATCGCTGACCGGCGACACTTCACCGGCCAACAGGGCATTGCACAGCGACGATTTTCCCGCCCCTGTTTTCCCCATAATGCCGATAACTGGCTCGTAGTTTGTGAGCTGACGAATTTGCTGCATGACCCGTTCTGAGGCCCATTCAGGTAAGCCCTTAAGTGAGCCCTGCAAGGACTGCAACCCTCCCAGATTATTCATGATATCTCCTGAAAAAAAGAAAACAAAAACGGCGAATCCTTATGGATTCGCCGTTTTAGTGATATGTTCAAGATGATGATATATATTTGAAAAATTTTGGAATGCGTTCACTTTGCGAACGGTATAAAATTTTTGGCGTTCACTTTCATAATCACATTTTTAGTATCAGGCAGGCGCAATCTATGCAATGTCTGAGATAACTACATCCCATTTTACTTGACTACCACCAACAGCATTGTAGTGGTGCAGGAGAAAACGTGAAGTATCAGATAGTAGGTGGTGCAGGCCTGCACCGTAGTGAAACCAAAACAGTTGATATGATGGTCAAACAGTTACCTGATAGTTGGTTTGGCTATGCTGGCTTGGTTGTTACCGATAGCCAAGGCTCGATGGAAATCGATACATTAATTATTACTGCTGACCGGCTGCTATTAGTCGAGCTCAAAGAGTGGAATGGTAGCATCACATGTGAAGGGGGCAAGTGGCTGCAAAATGGTAAGCCACGAGGCAAAAGTCCCTATCAGATCAAACGCGAGCATGCACAGCGGCTAAGGGATTTGTTGCAGGAAGAGCTTTCTCGTAAGTTGGGTTATTTTTTACATGTTGAGGCTCATGTAGTGCTGTGTGGCAGTGCAGGCCCTGAGAATTTGCCGCCAAGTGAGAGTCGCTATGTTCATACCCGCGATGAATTCTTGACTATAGGCAATCCTAAAAAATACGAAAAGCTGGTGCAAGAGACTAATTTTTCTTATCTATTTGAAGGGGGCAAGCCTCGTCCAAATTCAGATGAGGCATTACCGATCATTAAGTCTTTCTTTGAAGGCCCAAAAGTAAGGCCTTTACCATTGAAAGAGAGCGGTTATCTTGCGAGCGATAAGCCATTCTTTAGTCATCCCCACATGGTCTACCACGAATTCAGGGCTAGCCACAAAGACAATAGTCAACATAGAGGCCTGCTACGCCAGTGGAACTTTGATGCCCTGGGTGTAGCAAATGCAATGCAAACATTATGGTCTGAGATAGCTCTGCGTGAAACACGAGTCGGTCGCTTGGTTCGTCATGGCAGTGCAACTATGCAGGATTATATGTTGCGTGCGGTAAGGGAATTATCCGACGAGGATGTAACTGATGATGCCCGTGAGCTGTATGAGTTACGCCGCAGTTTTAGCCGATTGGATGAGATACTAGATAGCGAAGCTGACGGATGGAGTAAGTCTGATCGTATTGATCGCGTTCGTGCATTATTGGCTCCATTCTCTGAATTACATAGCCTAGGTATAGGCCATTGTGATATTGACCCGCACAATCTATGGTACGCAGGGGATCAAAAGAGCATTGTCGTTACTGGTTTTGGCGCAGCCTCGCTTGAGGGACATAATAGCCTAGAGGCATTACGTCCGACATTGCAAAGTGCTCCATATACTCTGCCCGAAGATGCTTTTGAAGAAGCAGTTGAGCCCTATCGCCTAGATGTATTCATGTTGGCTGTAATTGCTTATCGTATTTGTTTTGCAGGCGAATCGTTACTGACTCCTGGACAGATGCCTGAATGGCGAGCTCCATTAACTGATCCTTTTAGCGGCATTTTAAATAGCTGGTTTGAACAAGCTCTTAACCTTGAGCCAAGTAAACGCTTTCCACGTGCAGACATAATGCTCAATGAGTTTAATGCGGCTACTAAGGAACATAGCCAAGAATTTGATGAAGCAAACCAGATTTATCAAGAGTTAAAGCAAAACAAATTCTTTCGCGAAGGGATGAACAGCGTTGGTGTGTTAATTGAGTTTCCTCCGCTTCCTGAAGATTTGTCTATGGTTTACCCTGCGCTTGCTGCCATTGCTACGACAGGCAGCATCAGTTACCACTGTGAACAAGGTGGGAAAGCCCTGCAGGTAAAGTTGTGGGATGGCGTGATTCTGAATCCTCAGCAACCTGGTGTTAACCGCCGTATCCACGCTTTTAAGCAGCGAATCGATAAGCTTACACATATAAATCTGCCAACTCCTAAGGTGCATTCCTGTGGGCTATTAGGACAAGGCGGCTTGTATGTAGTGAGCGAGTATGTGGATGGTCTACCGTGGTCACAGTTTATTGCTGAGAACGTGTTGGAACAATCCCAACGTTTCACAATTGCGGAGACGTTGATCAACACCATTCATGCTTTCCATGAAAAGCAGTTACCTCATGGAGATCTTTGCCCAGAGAAACTGCTGGTACTAGCCGGGGAGCAGACAGCAATTACCCTGATTGAATTGCTTGAATTCAGTGATGAATTAACAGCAGATAATCGTTACCAGCCAGATAATCCTGAAAGTACTGATGCTTTTGGGCGAGATTGCTTTGCAGTATATCGTATGGTGGAGGAGTTATTTAGTGAAGATATGCCAGTACCGGTTCAAGCTGAGTTGGAACGTGCCAAGCAAACCGTTGACGGTATACCTATCGCGCTCGATCCTTTGCTGCAGTCACTTCGGGCCCCGGAACAAGCTGAGATTAAGCAAGTTGTGGAGTCTGAATTACAGGATAAGGTAATTCCTGTTTGCTGGGGCACAGATGATTGGCCGCAAGAAATGAAGCTTCTAGAACAAAATGATGGCATCTATCATTTTCACTGTAACTGGTCAGCTAACCCACGCTTTGCGCATGAATTGCGTTGTTACATCACTGGCTTAGGTGAGCGGCTATTGGTAGACCTGGATCCTGATAATCGCACTATTAATAGAATATTGTATAAAAAAGGATTATCGATCGAAGAAAGTATAAAGGCTGGTAAATATTCCCAAGCTAAAATTAATACTCAACTTTCATTACAGCGTGGCTCACTTAATCAGCGTAATACTTTTATTGAACTGCTGTTTAATCTCGAGCCAGTAATTGACGCCATCATTGAGCGAGCTAATCCTAATCAAGAGATGGATGAAGATGACTTCGATAGTAGTGAGTCAAGTCCGGTTGAGTTGTGGCAGGCATTGTCTGACACAGAAGTAGACCTACGAGATATAGTCAACATCGATTCAACTGACTTTCAGGAATCACCAAGTGGTTGCTTACTCTACCCATATACAACGGAATCCGGTGCTGACCTCAGCTTTGAACTTGATGATAAGATCATTGTTTATATTAAAGATAAGCGTGAATCAGTGCAGTTAGGGGAGTTGCGGCTAAGTGAAACTACGCCGAATCTATTGGCTATTCGCTTTGATTTCGATGCTGCTCGTAAGCGAATTAGTAGCGGCAGCCAGCTACTATTGGAGTCGATCCGTGACAAATCATCAAGAGAGTTGCGCCAAAGAGCCCTTCAACGAGTAATTGAAAACAAAGCAGAGATCCAGCATCTGCCACAGTATTTTGATTACCACCAGAAACCCTGTATGCAGCAAATGCAACCGCGGCCATCCGCGGAGACATTACGCGAGCTTTATGATCAGCCTGGACAACGTTTTAATGAACAGCAGCTCATGGCGTTTCAACAGTTGGTCGAGTTGGGACCGGTTGGAGTTTTGCAGGGACCGCCAGGAACAGGTAAAACTACCTTTATTTCAAAATTTATTCACTATCTGTATCAACATTGCGGAGTGAATAATATTCTTCTTGTCGGCCAATCCCATGCTTCTGTTGATAATGTAGCCATTAAGGCTCGAGAGCTCTGCCATACAAAAGGAATGGAACTGGATACAGTACGTATTGGTAATGAACTTATGATTGATGAGGGTATGCTAAGTGTTGCAACTAAAGCTCTTCAGCGACAGATTCAGCATAAATTTCACCGTGAATATGACCTGCGAGTTAGCTCCTTGGGAAAACGCCTAGGGATGGCTCCATTATTAGTCAAACAGTTATGTCAGTTACATCGTACGCTGAATCCCTTGATGGTGACATATGGCCAATATAGCCGTGAGTTGGATAAAGTAGAACAGACAAAGAGCAGTAGTATTAGTCATCAAGAGCGACTGACTGAATTATTAGAACAAAGCAATCAGCTTAAACTGCGAACACAAGAAATTATTAACTCAATATTCGATGAAAGCTTGCTGAAAACTCTCGTCTATGATGAGACCTTGATAAGACAGTTGGCTGAGCAAATTGCCATACAATGCAGTTATAACAATCCAGAGAACCTTGAACGTTTTCTGCAACTATTGGAAATGAGTCAAGAGTGGATGGATGTGTTACGCGGCGGCGAGGCTGGGTTTGATCGATTTATGTTCAAAAGTAAGCGATTGGTTTGCGGAACTCTTGTTGGTGTTGGGAATCGTCGACTAGAGCTAGCTGAGTCTAGTTTTGATTGGGTAATAGTTGATGAGGCTGGCCGAGCACAAGCTGCTGAATTGATGGTAGCACTGCAATCAGGCAAGCGAGTATTACTGGTAGGGGATCATAAACAATTGCCACCATTCTATCATCAACAGCATCTTAAGTTAGCCTCTAAGAGGTTAGAACTCGGGAAAGGGATCTTTTACGAGTCTGATTTTGAACGTGCTTTTAAAGCAACAGACGGCGTAACACTCGATACTCAATATCGAATGGTAGAACCAATTGGCGAGTTAGTATCGGAGTGCTTCTACGCTCAAGATATCGGTAAACTGCATTCATCGAGAAAAGTCTCGCCAGATTGGTATTCCCAGCTACCAAGTCCTTGGAACAAAACTGTTACTTGGATCGATAGTTCAAGCCCTAATGAAGCAGGTGCAGAAGAGCATAAGGGTAATGGCCGTTACTACAATCAACGAGAAGTCAGGCTACTGCTGGAGGCTTTGCAGTCATTGTCGAACGATGACTGCATTGCACAGCTTGAGCAAACTATTACCACAGAGCAGCCATATCCTATTGGTATAATCACAATGTATCGTCAGCAAAAAGAGGAAATTGACAATGCTATCAGTCGGGCTGAATGGGCAGCATCGTTACGTGGTTTGATTAAGATCGATACCGTTGATTCATATCAGGGCCAGGAGAACAAGATAATTATCCTCAGTCTGGTCCGCGATAATCCCAACAAACTACAAGGTTTCCTGCGCGATGCGCCGCGAATAAATGTTGCTATTTCGCGAGCTCAAGAAAGGTTATTGATTCTGGGAGCTAGGCGTATGTGGTCAAAGACCAATAATGATTCAGCACTTGGAAACGTTCATGAATTTATTAGTAAACAGGTTGCCGTAGATGAACCAAACTACCAAATCCTGTGTGGTCAAAGCCTGCTTGGAGATAACAACTAATGTCAGAACCACGTCTGGGTAATCTGATTACCGTTCTACTACCTGCGCGTAGTTACAAGATCAACTGCGCTTTGACCACTGAAAAACTGATGCCTGGAATTGAACAATTTGCATGCCGCTTGCTGCTTATTTTTGATCAGCTCTACCCCAGCGAGTTACAGAATTACTTTGGTCTAACCGATCGTGAGCGAGAGGTATTGCTTGATGGCTTGCTGGCTAACAGACTGATCAACATTAATCCTGATGGGCATATTGAGGCTAGCTCATTCCTACGTAAGCATGCAGCTAGTAATGGTGGGAAGCCAAGTTTAGTTAAGTATCAAGAACGTACGGAGGAGGTGGCATTCGATCTACTAACTCTTTCGATATGTAAACCGCAACCGAATCGTCGTTTTACTTCTGGACTGCCAGAGCTATTGCCTCGGCATCAGATCGGGGGAGATGCTGCTGCGGTAACAGAGGCTTTTAGCTCCCAGTTTCGCCACCATCTTTTGCTTAGCCGCAACAGTGAGTATGAGCGTCAACGGACTAGATTATATAAGATAATGGGCTGCAGTTCGCATGAAATGGTGCAGCTCCCAATAGAGATAGAGGTTAGCTACGATGCTTCTGCTGGTAGCATTGAGCCGCAGAAATTTACTCGCTCCTATGAATATTTAGGTAACACCCGACTGCCGCTTTCAAACGATCTGGAGGCTCATATCGCAGATTTTTTGGGAGAACATAAACTAGATGAATTTGGTATCGACTGTGAAGATTTCTGTAAACTAGCAAATGATAAAGTGTTGTTACAATTTGCTAATGGTTATAAGTTCGACTATTCCGCTTGGATAGAGGCCCGCGAACAACGGAAAACTGGCTACGGTACTTCATTGACTACCGGCATGTTAGGGGCTGTTTATTTGCCGCATAACTCTAAGCTCTTTATCAGTATGTTGCATAATGCATTACGTGATTATGAAGGTAACATTGCTCCAAAAGCGCTATGGTATTGCAGCAAAGTACCACTTTGGGGAGCTAATGGCAGTCAACTTTCGCGTTTTAATCGTGATCTAGGTGATATTCTTGGCAATTATGCTGATGATAAGGTTGCCCGTATTTCGCTTTTACACCCAAGCGCTGATGAAGGCGAGAAACGTCAAGAACGTAAGCGACACTTTGGTCGTTTTCCTACCGGTATTGGCCTGACTTCAGAGGCTAAGTTTGATCGTTTGGAGATACTCTTAATCCCTGATGTGATTGCTCTGGTGCAATACCATGGTCAACCTAATTCTGATAGTGCATTAACCTTGCCGATTGGTTATATAACCGTTGAGCCAGAGCGTTTAGAATTACTTAAAAACCTAATGATTAAGCGAATTGAAGGGGTTGTTGCAACCATCAATTGGTCTGAATCAAAACTTGAAAATTTAACTTCGCTATTACCTGTTGAGTTTCTGATTAAACTGAATAAGAAAAGTGGTGAAGATGTGGATGCTGCAATACAAAAAATGCAAATTGCTAACCGTGCTGAAACCGCACGGGCAATTTTATCGCTACGCAAGTAGCATTTATATTGCAGCGAATAAATTTTTCTAAGTTGCTATGAACTAGCTAAAGGACAACAAATAGGTGAGGGGCATTATTCATGTCAAATGAGATAATGCTAAATTGATAGGAGTTTATACCCCTCCGACCATTTTGAATGGTCGGAGTTAATTATGCTTTTTTTAAATGAATTGAGCTTTCGGTTTGACCTGTCCCCGGTGTAAGCATACCTGTTTTAGTTCCAGGCACTTTTTGAGATTTCCGGGTTCCAGATGATATGCAGGCAGGGTAACGCTTGGAACCATAAGCGTGTTCACGGGATTTACTGTTTGAATTTTCGACGAAAAGGAAAGCAACGTCTGCCAGGCCGTCGCCCGGCACCACTGGCTACGCCAGAAGCGCTTAACCAGAGTGAGGTATCCCCTGTAGAAGGCCATAGAATTCACTCTAAAATTTATATTTGTAATGAATTTGAGTTCGATAGCAATTATCTACCTTATCCTAACAAAAACCTTGCAAATAGAAGGGGAACTTGCCCATATACTATAAGTTCGGTAGCAGGTGTTGGGTCGAAGAACTTTCTGAAATTAGTAAAGAGTTGTTTTGAAGAAAAATAATTGGGGACATCATGTGGCATGACAATGAGACAACCGTTGATTACGTTAATTTTCGCCTAGTAGCAAAAGCATGTGCGGAGCTCATTAAAGATACCGGTGGGGAGCCAATCTCGATTGGGATCTCGGGAGGCTGGGGAGCAGGAAAATCGTCACTTGTACGGATGATCGCATCTGAGTTATCGCTGGAACAGACTGTCGGAGTGGAAATTGCCTCTGAGGAACGACCAAAACATATAGTGATAACTTTCAATCCATGGCTTTATCAAGGCTTTGAGGATGCACGTACCGCGCTGCTACAGACGGTTGGAGATGCAGTACTTGAGGCTGTAGTCGCTCAGAATAGTGGACTTTTAGGTAAGGCAAAATCCCTCGTCAAGCGCATTAATTTTCTACGGTTGGCTCAACTTGGTGGAGAAGTTGCAGCCACTTTGATCACAGGGGTTCCGGTCGGTCTTATTGGAAAAGTTGTCGAGGCTGGAAAAGGTGCATTGCAGAATGAATCACTTAATGAAGGCATCGCAGTCGCCAAAGATGCATCAGAAGCTACCAAAGGACTCTTGAACGAAGCTAAACCCGTTTCGCTGCCAAAAGAAATACAATCCTTTCGAGAAGCCTTGGAAGAGCTACTCGTCGAGCTGAATATCACGTTAGTAGTCTTTGTTGATGACCTTGATCGATGCCTGCCTAAGACTGCTATTTCAACGCTCGAGGCTATTCGATTGCTACTGTTTCTGCGTCGAAGTGCATTCGTCATCGCCGCGGACGATGTGTTTATTCGTGGAGCCGTCCGTGTCCACTTTGCTGGTACTGGTTTGGATGACGATATCGCAACCAATTATTTCGACAAGTTAATTCAAGTTCCGTTGCGAGTACCAAGACTAGGGTCTAACGAGACTAAAGCATATACCGCGTTGCTATTTTTGGAACGTGCTCACCGCAGCGGACAGCTGAAAACCGAGAGTTTTGAGAAAGCTAAACTCAGCGTAGAAGCTCGACTACGAGAAACTTGGACGGGAAAAACCGTTGATCTTGCATTCCTCGAAACGCTGGTGGAAAAGGAGGATGCTGAGTTGCTCGACCTAATGGGGCTAGCTGAGAGGTTGGCCCCATTACTTTTTAGTGCAAGTACAGTCCAGGCCAACCCACGACTTATTAAGCGATTTCTTAATACCGTGTTTTTGCGTAAGACATTAGCTAAACCACAAGGCATTGATGTGGATGTACAAATTCTGGCTAAGTGGCATTTACTCGAGCGGTGTGACGAAGCTACGGCGAATGCATTGGCGGAAAAGGTTTCGGCCGAAAACGAAGGAAGAGTCAGCATTCTTCATGACGCAGAGATGGCTGCTAAAGACCCGGATAATACGCTCCCCACTCTATTTGGAGATAAAGAGTTTGTCCGTGAGTGGCTGCAGCTCAAACCTCTGCTTGGTGATATGGATATGCGACCTATATTGCACCTCAGTAGAGATAGCACCGTTAGGGATTTTGGTGCCGATGATCTGAACGTAGCAGGTAAAGCATTACGTGATGCGTTGGTGGCAGCCCGAAATTCGAACGAAACATTAAAACAGCAAATAATGGATGCTGGTGAACTGCAGTCTGGTCTTGCCATGGCTCGCGCTTGGGAAATTCGGCGACCAAACCGTTTATGGCAAAAGGCCGAAGAGGTCTTGATGCTTATCGAGGTGTCTCATATTCACCCAAGTACCGGGGCTCGAGCCGCTGCACTCATTAGTCAGGCACCTATTTCTCAGCTTGCCCCAGGCTTGGTTTCAGCTTTGACAGAGTGTAGCTGGGCGAAAGATGTTTTATCTAAGTGGGAACGGGATGAACAGATTCCGAAACCTGTAAAACGTGCAATTGAAAATGCAAGGAAGATATAAATGGGTACCTCGACCTCAAGCGCAGGAGCCGGCTCTGGCGCATCATTTGATCCACCATGGCTAGATGATGCTGAAACTGGCATTGACTCTAGCCATGCAGACAAACCAATATCACCAAATCCCGCTCCCGAAGATGGCTCTGATGGTGAAAATGACAGTGACTCGGAGAATGACAACACTACACCGCAGCATGTAGAAAGTCCGGCGGTAGCTCCAGCGGGTCGTTATCAGGAAGCACGAAGGGCTCTCACGGGTTTCGTTCAATCTGGTAGTGGATCTGATTTACGGCGAGGTATTTCGAGTTTCATTAAAAAAGGTATGGGTGGCTCAGTAAAAGCGACGAGTCGTATGCGCACTAGCGCTATAGCTTCTGCTTCATTAGGGGGCTTTCTGGCAACAGCCCGAGATGGAACTGACCCTGATATCGATGCGTGGGTTGCTTCGGTAAAACAGAGAAATCTATCTGCCCATGATACTGCGTTAGAAGTTGTACAAAAGCTGCTGCCCACGGGTGGAAGTATTGACGAAGAGTCAGCCAAGCATGCAATGAATCAGGCCATCTCTCATCTTTATGAAGTAGATCCCACTGCTGATATCTTCAATCTTGCGGATGACCAGATTGCCAATGTAATGGCATTTACAGTGGCGTACGATGTTTACAACCGGGTCCAACTTGAACTCGGAAGGGTTTTTGAAAAGCTAAAATATGTACCCAGCGTCATACAACAGCGATTAGCGCAAGTGCTTGACTATATTATGGTTGTTGTTAACAAATCGATGGGGAAGGTACGTTCTGGCAGTACTTCATATTCCATGCGAGAAATTGCGACTTCGGCGTTACAAGACGCTCTTACGGTGTTCTCTGAATCATGAAAATTCTTTGCTCAAGTATTAATTCGCTACCCCAAAATGTGCCAGTAGGCACTCGTGCATTCACCTTCCTAGAGGCATCATCACGACCCGGCATTGGACGTATTGCCTCTGGTTGGCTGCGTAAGCTAGAAAGTGCTGGCTATACCCCATCGATCCCTGTGTGGGATTTCATGCTTTTTTGTTTTGCTGTTTATGCCTCAGATGTTGCTGTTCTTCGCAAAACTAGTGCTGATGGTTGGACTCGCCAAATTGAGCTCGATATTACACTTAATGATCCAGTTCCTTGGGAAGCAAACAAAGCTATCGCAGAGGAAATGCTTCGAGTTCTTTCTGGTGACTTTTGGACGCTGCGCTTCCTGCCTGGCGGCCCAACACCACCAAAAGGCAATCACAGAGAGTGCGACCGAGATTGCGTGTCTCTACTTTCAGGAGGCCTTGATAGCCTGATAGGTGGTATAGATGCAACAGCAGCAGGGCGTAAACCAATTTTTGTGTCACAACTTGCTTTTGAAGATTCAGCTCGGCAAGTTGCCTATGCTGATGCATTAGGTGGAGGCGACTGGCATCAACAGTGGAGTCATAAAGTCGTTTTTAGTGGTAAAAAAGAAACATCGACCAGAGCTCGCTCAATGGCGTTCTATGGTCTTGCTGTGCTCGCTACATCATTGTTATCGGTCAACAGAGCCGAAATATTGGTACCAGAAAATGGATTCATAAGTATCAATCCTCCATTGCTTCCAGGAAGGATGGCTAGCCTCAGCACAAGAACAACACATCCACAGTTCATGACTTTCCTTCAAAAATTACTTGATGCCGTTGGCGTCAATGCTCAATTATGTATGCCCTATCGGTTCATGACGAAGGGTGAGATGTTGGCACAGTGTGCAGATCAAACACTGCTAGCAAGATTTGCATGTGATTCGACAAGTTGTGGTCGTTTCCGTACCTACAACCGAACACACTGCGGTCGATGCGTGCCATGTATGGTTCGTAAAGCTGCGATTCAGCGTTGGGGAATTTCTGATACGACAAGATATAAATTCACCAATCTGTCGTTGGCAGGAAAAGCAAATGCTGACGATCCAATGGCAGTGGCTTGTGCTGTACTCGCCGCCGAAAAAAAAGGGATTGATGCCTTCCTAGGGGCCACACTAGCCTTTGCGTCAGCTGCGGATCGCCCTCATTATCGTCACGTTGCTGAACAGGGGTTAGCTGAGTTAGCTGCCTTGCTTCGAAGGGACGGTATAATTTGATGGATTTCCACTGCCACTTAGATCTTTATCCGAATGCCAAGAAAGTCTACATCGAAGCATTGCAGCGAACCGAATTTGTATGGCTGGTTACAACTAGTCCAAGAGCATACGCTGCAACTTCGAAAGTTCTGGGCACCACTCAGAAATGTTTCATTTCCCCAGGTCTGCACCCTGAGATAGCAGATAAAAAACATAGCGAATTGGAAATGTTGCTATCACAAATGGAGGATTGCACTGGTATTGGCGAAATTGGTCTGGATGGTTCATCACGGTGCAGGCCGTACTTTGAACTTCAAAAGAATATATTCAAAGCCATTGTTGAAAAGTGTGTAGGACTAGGTGGGCGAGTTCTTAGCATTCATTCTCGGGCTGCAGCCAAGGAAGTTTTAGATATTCTTGATGTGAATCCTGGGTTTGGCACAGCGGTTTTTCACTGGTTTACCGATTCTCCTTCCGTCCTTCGAAGAGCAGCCGATGCCGGCTGTTGGTTCAGTGTTGGACCAACAATGATGGAATCTGCTAATGGACGTAAGCTGGCAGCACTTATGCCACGTGATCGAGTGGTCCCAGAGAGCGATGGACCATTTGCGAAAATGCGTGGTGCGCATGTAATGCCATGGGAGGCTAATACTGTAACAATTAAATTAGCTGAGATATGGAATATATCGCAAGATGAAACATCGTTTTTGCTGAGATCGAATGGCTTACTTCTAATGAAACGTTTAGGGCTCTAATTTTTTAGCATCACACTGAGTGTGGCTTCTTGACCCTGAACAAAAAGCATCATACTACGTCAGAAGTGGACGGATATAATTCTATTGAAACAAAGAAAATCAATTGAAGAGACTCATCAGACGTTTGGGTATTTCCAGCATATGTTGCTGGAAATACCAGCTTACCTAGGTGCTGTTAGAAATACAGAACGTTAAACCGATAAAGTGTTTTGAATTGCCGATAGTGGGAGCAATTCGTCATTCTCCTGAATGAGTAATCTAATGTGTATTAGCTTAGGCCAAAAGTGTGTATCTTGCTTCCTGGCAACTGCTACAGCTGCTATACGTAGCAGCTGTAGCAGGGGAGTCAAAAGCATCATTTGCTTTTTCGTACTGCGTCAGCGCTTTTCTGTTGACGTCTGGTCGTTTTTCCCTCCTTCTTAAATTCCCCCTCTCTACGTATTTCTGATGCAATCCTCAAAGCCTCACATATCTTTCCCGGAAGACGTCTTGACTTTTCTGTCACTCCGGAAAATTTCCTGATATGTCCTAGTTCTTCTTCAGGGCATCTCAGATAATTAATAAAAACATTGATACTACTCAGGAAATTATAAAGTGTGCATTTATCAAGTACGCCAACCAGGTTTTCATTCAATTCACGAGCTGTTAGTGTTTTATTTTTCACTATAAGCCGGGCTAGTTCATTGCTATCAATGCTATCACCTGTTTCGCGAATAAGGATATTTAATTTTCCCCGCGCACATTCTACTTCATCAAGAATCCCGAATATAGCTTGCGGACAGATATCAGATGGTGAATCTTCAGATGAATAACTTACCTTTCTTATCATATAGTTGTACATTTTTATTGCACGCATGATAGTCATGTTATCTGCGGATAATAGAATGCTATTATTTTCCCCTGGGGTTAAAGCAATAAGTTCAGTAATGGTCCCCTGATTGTTCAACGTACTGTTTATTACTGAAAGTAGTGTTTTGTTTCTTATTTTTTTCTTTCCAGTTTAACTTTTAATGCCAGTTTGATAACTGAAAAGGCTGAGGGCAGGTAACCAATCGGTAAAGTATCTAATGGGATTTTGTTTACAAAATGGAATGCTTCTTCTGTTTTATTCTGATTGAGAAAAATTATGGCTTGTAAAAGTTGGGAGTAAGGCTTTAGTACATCTGAGTTCGCAGCGGCATTGAGACAGGATGCCATTTCGGCTAAATCCCACTTAGAGTATTTATTGTCTTCTCCGGTGTTAAAAACAAGCCATTTTAATTTGTGAACATAGCGATATGGTTTCTCCTCGATCATTACCGAAACTGGTCGGGCTGCCTCATTATAAAAGGGGAGTGTAATATAGTGTAATAATTGTTCATCATACCCTCTAAAGTAGAGATATCGACATAAAATACCATAACCATTGTTGTAATTAACACCATTATCCACGGTATGTCGGTAATTCATGGATACCGCGGTGACTGCTGAGGTCTTGCGCTCGAATGCAAGCAGTATGTTAAGCGATAGATAAGCCCTTTCAATTTTTTTTAAATTCAGTGCGTTGAGTTTTATGTCCTTTTCAGAAATGTAACTTTCATCATACTCTGAACGGCAATCTTTTATTACTCTTTTAATAGTCGCTTCCTTCTGTCCACTACTTTCTTTAATGTTGTTAATGAAACTAATAAGTGATGTCAGATGATCTGTGTAGTTAAACTCAAGTGTACGAATATATTCCCGTAGATATTATTTTACTCCGGAATAAATTTTTCTTTTATCAGTGATTTCGTGTGGGCAGTGTCTACTGATAAAAAACGATGGATATGATAATAGAAGTGTATCTCATCATCGGGTTGGAGAGTATTGTAAACGTCTAATGCTACTATGGGAGGTAATACGGATTGAAGGTATCTCTTTGCGATTTGGCGATTGTCCAGATGAGAAAAGACCGGAATAAAAATTATTGCATTATATAGTTGCTCGTATTTGTAAAAAATATCACGTCTTTCTTCGAGGCTGAATATTTCATTACTATCAATTATCCTTATTACATCGTCATAGCCCTTATCAAAAAAAGACTGATGAAAGGAAAAACTGCTGTTTCCAAGCGCTTCACGTCGTTCGTCATCTTTATCAAACAGGCTAAAGCACTGGTAAAGGTTATACATCATATCAGCAAAAGCATGAGTCCCCACGTTCCCTCCGGTTGGTTTCCGTTTTTTGACGGGGACAGTATCTCAGATGGTATGAGAGAGTTCGAGTGCTGACGAAGACGTCCAATAAGGGGAACAAAAAATGTTAAAACCATATGAACAAATAAACCATTCTAACCAGCCTCTACGCATTGTACGTATGGTTGAGTTGACGGCACTCATGGGAATATCCCGATCAAGCATCTACGAAAAATTGAACCCGAAATCCCGGTACTACGATGCTGATTTTCCTAAACCGATTCGGCTTGGGGCTGCATCTGTCGGCTGGCGCTCTACCTCTGTAGATGAGTGGATCGCTTCCCGAACAGTTTAATTTTTTTGCAAAAAACAAAGGATGATGCAATGAGTAATAAATTTAAAGGCAAAATTAATCATGAACTTAACCTGAATTTTGGCATGTTGCCACGTCACATCAGGCATTGGGCTTTGCATTTGCACTACATAACTGGAGTAGCTATCGAGATAATCGTTGTTTCGTTATTAGCCTTTTTAGGGCTGGCCTGTCAGGATTTGTACTGTGTTCAGTTAAAGAACAAGCCGCGATTCCTTTTGTCCTTATACCTGTTGCTGCTTTCAAGGTCTGGTAGCGGGAAATCAACAATATTCAGATTGTTGAAGGACCCTTTTGCACAACAAGAGCGGGAGTTTGAAGATTCATATCGTGCTGAGCTTAAAGCATATGAGCGAATAAATATTCTTTGGGAGGCTGAGTTTAAAGTATTAAACAGGCTCTATAAAAAGACTCTGAGTAAGGGGGAAGATACTACCGAAACGATTAAGAAACTTGAAGAATGTATTGGTCGAAAGCCGAAGGTGCCAGTAAGAAAGGTCATTATCACAACAAATCCGACAAGCGAAGCACTCGCAAAAGCAATTGGGTTAGGATATCAAAATAAGGCGCTTTTTAATGATGAGGCAACAGCGGTGTACAAGGGGAGTGTGTTCAACAATCCCGCGCTTCTCAATACATACTGGTGTGGAGACAAAGTCACAATAGACAGGGCTGCCACTGAAAGCTTTGTTATTGAAAATTATGCATTTTCATGTTTTTTAATGATGCAACCTCAACCCTATGACAACACCAGCAGACAGAAAAGAGCAAACATAAGAGATACTGGATTGCAGGCACGTACACAGATGATAGATATGGAGCAGATTACAGAGCCGTGCATCATCAACGGTCATACACTCATAGTGAGGCAGTGCTTTCTGAATTGTACTCAGTGATAACGCGGCATATAAAAGCGGGTGTGAAGCGAAGAGATAATGGTGATGAACTAATAACGCTTACTCTGGCCCCTGAGGCTCAGGAACTGCTGGATACAACATCGTTAAGTTTGCAGGAAAAGATGAAACCTGGAGGCTCCTTGTATCACTACGATGATGTAGGTGCCCGTATTATCGAGCAGGGACTCAGAATGGCAGGCATTTTTCAGGTTTCTGGTGAACCCGATTCAACAATAATAACAAAGGAAAATTTCTTATCAGCGTTGAATTTGATGGATTGGTTTGTCAATCACGCCATCACAAAAATTGATTCTACAAGAGAGCTTAGTGATGAAGAAAAAACATTATTCTGGCTGGAATCACATCTCGTCGAAAATGGCTCGTACGATTTCAGAAGAAACGACCTTATCAAAAAGTGCCCAAAATCCATCAGATGCTCCGAGCGGCTTATACCAGCATTGGAAAAGCTTGAATCGAAAGGATTGGTGCCGTTATTCGAAGAGGCAGGTATTAATTATGTCAAATTTATCGGTTCAACAATGAACCCTGTCGAACTGGCAGCTAAGACCAATACGCCAATATACCAGGCTGGTGCGCTGACACTGAGTAAGTTAGCTCGACCAGAATAACTTCAGAGTTATTTTCCATAACTATCAATTGGTTATGATCTGGTTTTATCCAGGTGCGCCGCGGCTTCCCTTATCACTACGCAGATGCCTTAGTTCCCTAAAAAGTCCGGTATATGTAATATATGCCGATCTTCCAAAGAACCTATACCAGTTAGAAATAAGTATATAAGACATAGCAGTA
>Ga0209795_10001047_pt1 | contig 18355 bp, 17 predicted proteins | sample AgamicOrMarz_FD_187166 | JGI IMG/M metagenome (GOLD analysis project Ga0209795, IMG submission 187166) | Agave microbial communities from Guanajuato, Mexico - Or.Ma.rz (SPAdes) (version 2) | ecosystem: Host-associated > Plants > Phyllosphere > Phylloplane/Leaf | place: Guanajuato, Mexico...
GTTTTACCACTAAACTACACCCGCAAATATTATCAAAATTTGTCGACCGATAAGTAAAAATAAAAACAGGAATCATCCTGTCAAGCAAAGCTAAAGTACCGATGGTCGGGGTCGAACCGACACTCCCGAAGGAACACGATTTTGAGTCCCCAAAACAACTCGAATCTTATTTAGATCTTTACCTTCAACGTTTGTCGAACTTTGTTGTTTTTTGGTTAACACGATTACCTTTATTATTATGCCTTGTTCCTTCAGAAAAGTCAACCCTATTCATGATTTTATTTGGTTTTTTTTGATTGAATTTTATTAAATTTAGCTTTCCCTAACCTTTTATACTTCTCTATCAGTTCCATTTCATAATTCCTCGCATTTTCTTCTCGATCAAATTCGCCTACAAACTTATATTCAATTTTTCCGTCTTGCATAAGTTGCTTATGTTCCGAGTTTCTTCTATTAGTATGTCTTCTACACCGATACCAGACTCCACTTCCTACATAAACCACTTCACCGTTCAATAAATGAAGATATACAGTGTATTTGTTTGCTTGTCTAAGTTGATTTGGATCAAGTTTATATTTTTTTATAAGTTGTATTATTTTTTGATACGTAGTGCCATGAATGTTTGCGATATCTTGGTTAGTCATCTTATTTGATAAGTATTCGATAAGTTCTTCTTTCGTTGGTAGCATACAAAATCAACCTCCTAGGTCTTTATATCTGGAAGGTTGATTTTGTAAAACATTTTCTGCAATTTATCTTACAAAAGAACAGACATTTGAATCAAAAACTAATTTGATTTCTTAAAGTTCGCTTTTCTAGTAAATAACACTTCGTACTCCTCAAGCTCTCCCGAGTCTACAGATTGAGCCATTACCTTTACTGGACGAACAGGAACTTCATAAGAGGAAACACTTTTCTCCACTGTGGCTATACGGTTATTAATAGCTCTTGCTTTCGCTAACACATCTTCTACTTGTTCAACCATTATTCCTGAATGATGTGGAACTTTGTATTGGGAAAGAGAATTTGCTACCCTTTGATTGATACTGCGAGCTCTCTCCAATACTACCTCCACTTGATTCATTACTTTAATTTGTTTCTCTAGAGCTACTGGTATAGACGCCATACTTTGATTTATTGCATTAACCCGATTGTTTATGTTACGAGCTCTTTGTAAAGCTGCTTCTAATTTTTCTTTATCATATTTCATTTTCATCGCTCCTCTTTTATATAGGTGTGTTAGCAAGCGACTTTCCAAAAAAATCTTCTAACATTACAAAAACTGGGTCTTCATCTCTTACCAAGTCATTAAGTTCTTTCACTGCATCCTTTACTTTTATTGTATGGTAGTAGTGGAATGTTACCACATACTTTTTAAAGAAAGGAACAGAGATTAAATATTCTCTTCCGGATTTTTTCTTAACCGTTGTTACTTCACCCGAGTTGTAAGCTTCTATTACATTGACTTGTCCATCTTGTAGCCTATTATATTCAAGGGGAAACCATTTTCCATGTTCACCAACGTCTTTAAATTTCCCACACTGCACCATCTTTTTCTCTTGCTCTTCTAGCTTAAAAAGTGTTATACCTTTTAAATTAAATGCTCCTTTATGGATACCACTATCAAGTGCCATTAACAAACGGTCGTAGTGTTCATCATCAAGGAATATAGGCATTTCTTTTGCTTGATTCATAAATAAGTGCTGTCTTTCCAATTCATCATAAGCTGCTACAAGTTTCTCTAGTTCTTCAGTAAGCTGAAGAATTTGTTCGGTTAATTGATTTAATTTATCCTGAGGATTTTCTTTTCTTCCTAATCTAGCAAACTTACTGGAAAGTTGGGAACTTACATCAGTAAGTGCAGCTTTCCAATTACCATCTGTTCTCAACCTATATTGAAGGGGGGCAATGCCATATAAATCTGATGGCACTTTAAATGAGTTTACTATTTTCTTTTCAAACGTTTTTCCGTTCTTAACCTCATAATTTTTTTGGGGATCCTTGTCGGATTCATCAACAGGAACAAGAATTTCTAAACTGTTGGTGCCTTCTGGAAGCTCTTTTGGTGTAATAAAGAAGACTCTTTCCCTTCCCAATCTTCCCATAAAGAGTCCTAGTTCAAAAATAACATTATCTCTTGCTGATGATTGGGCTATTCCCCTGCTAATTGAAATATCATCTGCATCAAGTATAAAAACCCCAAAATCGTTGGAATCCAACTGTGTAATTAAGTCCTCCATTGTGTAATTCCCAACTTCGAATACACCGTTGTACCAAGGCGTAACTTCAACTTTTCCAGTGTTATCTAAATTAGCAAAGAGAGCATTAGCTAAATAGATACTCTCACTTGAAGAGCCTATAAATACCTTTGACATCGTAATCAATCCCCCTTCTCAACCAGATATTTCTATAATTATCTTTTTTAAAATTATAACCTACTAAAGTTAACTTTTAAATACAATTGTTCCGTTTGAGCTAACCTAATAAAACACTTAGAAATGTTAGTTTTACACCCATACGTTTAATTTGTTAAATAGATAAATTCATTAATAAGCATATTAAATATAATTTTTCTTAAATTTATCTAGTAAATTCCCCTTAGGTCTTTTATCTTAATTCTGTTAAAATAAACTTATAGTTTTATTCCAATATATTAATTACTGTGAAATATATAGAAATTATAAAAGGGGACTGTATACATGAAAAGTATAACACTTGATGCCTTAATCCCAAGAGAGGATTTTGAGATTAACGAGAACACTCTAATGGGTACAAGTAGAAACAAGACAACTTTATCTATTGAAGATTTAAAGTATGACTCCTTCTTCTTTAGCGCTTTAAGAAAACCAGAATTTCAAAGAGAAACTAACGAATGGGATTCAGAAAAAGTATGTTCGCTAATTGAAAGTTTCCTTAATGGAGAGTTAGTACCTGCCATTATATTATGGAAAAATCAAAGTGGATTTATTTTTGTTATTGATGGAGCACATAGACTTAGTAGTCTAGGAGCGTGGATAAATGATGATTACGGAGATGGAGAAATCTCACGAAAATACTACGATAAATTCATTCCAGAAGAACAAAGGAAAATTGCCGAAGAAACAAGAAAGGTAGTAAATGAAAAAATCGGTAGCTTTAATGAAATATTTAATGCTAGAAGATCAGACAATAAAATTAATGAAGATAAATTACGTATTGCGAATAATTTAGGTTCTCTAGCCTTACAAGTACAATGGGTAGAAGGGGACTCAAGTACAGCTGAAGATTCTTTCTTAAAAATTAATCAGTCGGCTACAAAAATTAGCAACGCAGAATTAGAGTTAATAAAATCTCGAAATCAAGCTCATGCGATAGCTGCTAGAGCTATAATTAGAGCTGGAAAAGGGCACAAATATTGGTCTAATTTTGAAGATAGTGAACAAGAAAGAATTCAAGAGTTATCAAACAGCATTCATACTTCGTTATTTGGAAATCGTACTGTCAACATAGATAATATTAATGATTTACCTATAGGCGGATCATTTTCTGGAAATTTCACACTTGACCTTGTAACTCAAACTGTAAAAATATGTAATGATATAGGAGTTAAAAAAGAAGAAAACGAGCATGGAACGGGTGCTCAGGTAATTAAATATTTAAAACGAACTTTGAATATTTTAGAAAGAATTCACTCTAAAAAACCTGGATCACTAGGTTTACACCCTTTTATATATTTTTACTCTGATATAGGGAAACATAAAATTGGATCGTATTATGGAATACTAGAATTATTTAAGCTACTAGAACAAGAAAAAGGATTTGACAAGTTTACATCAGTAAGGGGTTTGTTTGAAGATACAATTAAAGAATACAGTTTTTTAGTGCAACAAATTATACGCAAGAGCAGACAAAGTAAACGTGGCTATAAAGAAGTTGCTAATTACTACTATACAATTATTAAAATAATTGCTAAGGGCAACTTTTCTTCTCCTTATGAAATAGTAAAAGAGTTAAAAAAGAAAGACAACTTTAAATACTTGCAGATAGATATTATAGATAATGAAGAAAACGGTATGAAACAGAATTTTTCAAGAGGAAAAAAACAAATAATTAAAGTAAATGCTTTAGTAAAAGGTTTAGCAAGATGCCCTATATGTGATGGTTATCTATCAACATTTTCTTCTTCTGTAGATCATATCAAAAGAAAAAGAGATGGAGGAACCGGGTCTATTAGTAATGGACAACTAACGCATTTATATTGTAATACTACACATAAAAATTAGATTAAAAAAACTAATGCTACTTTGAAAATACTAATTAAAGTTTCCTTGCAATAATCCCTTAGAAAAAAGATCAAATTTATTTTGATCTTTTTCTCATTAAATGTTCCAAATTTGGACATACTTCTTTAATTCTTTTGAAACTATCGGATTGTCTTTCCATCTTTTGTACATTTCTTTGAGATACTCATCATATGTTATATCAATGATATTAAACTCAATTTTGGTTAGCTAAATAATAGGAGCAATTACTGCCTTTTCTTTAACAATTCGCTTGAATAATTCTTCTTGATTCATTGCACTTTACCATTTATTAAAGCAGTCAAAAAATTATGCTGGTTTGCTTCTTTATCTTCAAACTGTAATCTCCTTGATGCATCTAAATCTAAAACTTTGAAAGCCTCTATCATCTTTGATTGCGTCTTCATAGAAATTGAAACTCCAGGATGCCCTTTTTTCCATGTAGTGCATCTACTACAAAGCACTCGTCTATTAAAATTTTTTCACATTCTTCGACTGTAGCAAGATTAAATGCTAACTTTCCAATTATTGATTGATCAATATTATTTAGTCTCTCCATTTTCTTCAACTTTTTTACTATGAAGTTAAAACATCTGGTTACCGTTTCGTTAAAATGGTTTGATAATTTGATGCTTTCATTTTCACTTCTAATTTACATAAAAATACTTTTCATAAAAACTCTAACTTGGGGTGAGTGAAACTTCACTCTTTATATCTAAGGCTTTAACTATTTTTTCAAAAGGATAGCAGGTATCCATATCAGTTTTAGCCTATCGTTAAATAACTTTTCAAATAAAATTTCGTTGTATTTCTCAAATAAACAATGGTTTGGTTCTATTTAAATTTTATGATTTAGTTATGTATCAGAAAAAGGAAAGGGGTTAATTCATAAGCTAATTAAATATACTGAACGTTTTTAACGCATTGTCGTTGGTTCTGGTGTAAAAAGACTCAGACAGCCAAACCACTATTAATGTTGACTACTCTCCAAGAGGTTTTCATTCTTTCATAATTCTGAATATGGCTCAAGACCCTTCAACACTTTAGAATTATATTTATATCTTTACTGTCACTGCTTTAACATATTCTGCCTGAGTTATTTCATCTACCATGTCGTTTCCCCTGTTAATTTGTTCCTATGAATATAAACATAATAAATAAAAATCACCTCTATATTTTTATATCGAGGTAATTTAAAGTATAAATATCTTTTAATAAAAAAATTTTAATACATCTCTTAAAAATCATCTTACTTTCTGCATATCTTAATTAAATATCCTAATCATAAATATATTTTAGGTATGGACAAAACTGTAAATATTTCGTTATATTTTAATAGCTATTATATAAAAATTAGAAAAATCAATTTTTAAAGCATTGCACTAGAATTCAGGGGGAAGCGATTATGTTCTTAGAAAAATCCTATGGTGAATTTCATAGTAAGTTTCAAATAGATTTAGAAGATCGTCTTAAAAAAGAGAAAATTGAAGAAACAGTTATCCAAAAGGTATTAGAGTCTGGTTTTTACATATTTCAAGATTACGTGCAAGATGGTTATTATGGTAGTCGTGGAGCAATGCCATTTAACTATTTTGTAAATATATTGAAGGGTACAGCAAAGAATTATAAACGTAGAAACATTCCTACTTACATTATTAATTCCTTTGAAGAAGCAAAAAAAGTTTTAGAGCAACCTTTTTATAAAAATGTAATAAATGACATATGTTTTCGAGGACAAACCAATCACGTTAATTCAACGAGGCCGTTTCCACACCCCTTTTTTGCCAATGAAAATGGTGAAGAAATACTGTTACTTCCTGGCTTCTGGAGAACTTATCTAGATGATAATAAACACGTTTCTAATAAGCGACCAATGGAGGCCCCTAGGGGTATTGCGAATGAAATTATCAGTGAAAGAATGCTCTATCATGGAATCGATGTACAAAAATTAATTGAAAGAAATCTTGAACTTTATGGTCATCATGATGTTCAAGATCTAGAGGACTTCCCTGATCGTGAAAGTCAGGAATACTATCGTAGATACAACCTTAAATTCTCTATGATGAAAGGTTTCGAACAATCGCTAATTGAGCAACATTATGGTTTTCCTACAATCGGATTAGATGTTTCTTTTGATTTAAAAACTGCTCTATTTTTTGCAACAAACAAGTTTGTTATTAAAAAGGGCAAAGGTGAAAAAGCGAATTATATTCCAATCAATCATAGTCATGAAGGAGTTATTTATCTTCTTAGGTTTTCTTCTCCTAAAATAATGAAAACGAGAGATCAGATTCTAGCTACTTCTATCTTTGAACACATTCCTCCTATTAGGCCATTAAAACAGAGTTGTGCACTTCCTTTTTTCCATTCTACTATGGTTAATGAAGCAGCGGCTCATATTGTGGGGATACTTAAAATTGGTGAGGACTTTAATGACCCTGAAGCATATACTCCTTCAGAGTTATTTCCTAGCAGAAAAGAAGACCTCTTTTATAATGCTTTGTTGGAATTAAAAGAAGAACTTTCGAAAGAATTCCCAGAAGAATTAAATAAGATTATTGATTATGATTTCACTTCATAATTATTTAGCCTAAGACTAGTGAGAAAAAGCTGGTTTTAGGTTTTATTTATTGTTTATTTAATCAAAAAGGTAATATAAGATATCGTACAAATATTAGATAAGAGCTTAATTTTTTTCAGACTAAAAAAGCACTAATTAGTTAAAGATGACAAATAGTTTTCTTCAAATGTATAATTACTCTATATTATATAAAGAGAAATTCATTCTCAAAGGCGGGAGGTAGGATTAGATGAATGAAGCTACGTTAGAAGCGAGAGTAAATGCTGAGTTAAAGCGTATTTTCCCTCAAATTTATGGTGTAAAATTGACCCATCAAATGTCCTTTACTTTAAAATTTGGACATCATAATGTAAAAATTGGAACGGGTAATCAAAATTCTTCTCGTGGTCGACTGGATATACTAGTTCAATACGATAATGTTAATTTAGCAATATTAGAGCTAAAGCGACCAGGAAAACCTCTCACCGACGAAGATAGAGATCAAGGGATTTCCTATGCTAGATTAATGCCTCAAATGCCTCCAATTGTTATCATATCAAATGGTAAAGAAACTACTTTTTTTCGTACTTTTGATAAGAAAGAATGGGTTACAGATTCCTTAGATAAAAAAGCAGTTCAGTCTCTTTTTAGAGAAAGTTTAAGCTGTGCTGATAACGAAATAGACAAAGCTGTTCAATTTCTCTTAGGTAGAAATCAAAACCTGTGGGAAGAAATTTTCAAGCAACAGAATGAAAAAACATTTTCTCTTCTCCAAGGAGATATTTCCGATTATACCCAACCCATTATTTCTGAATTATCCTTTCCTAGATTTATTGTAAATAGTTTGAATGAACAATTAGAGGCTGGAGAACAGTTAATCGCATTGGTAGGTCCGCCTCTCTCAGGAAAAACTAATGTTTTATATCAATTTTGCAATACACATTCTACTTCTTTTATGCCACTGTACATTGATTCTTTCTCCATTAAACATGGGATTATTCAACATATTACAAATCTGTTTAGTCGTAAGCTTTTTCGTGCTATAAACAATCAAGAAATACGAAATTGGCTGTTAAATGGGTTACAAAAAAACGGTCAGAATAAGGTAGTCTTAATTTTAGATGGGTGGTATGAGCATTTAACTGAAGATTTAGATGAACTAATAGAACTCATGTCCAATGGATCGTTTAGCATTATTATTTCAATGGATGAATCGTCTTTTTCCCGTGCCAGTCTGCAACCTGGTAGACCTACTAGAACATTATTTGGAGCACATGCTAAAAAAGTATATCTAGACTTACTTGATAAAACAGAATTTGAGTTAGTAGGGAAACAAATTTATGATAAAAGACGAATTATTTTTGAAAAAGGTGTTGAATACAATACTGATTTTCGACATCCTAGATTATTAAGAATTATACTTTCCAATATATGGAATGAAGCGTTAGAATTAAACAATGAAACAACAGATACATATACTAAATTAGGGAGCGTAACTCATTTTCACTTACTTTCCAAAGTTTGGAACGAGTTTACTGCGGATGTCCGTTTTATAAATGACCTGAATTACCTTATCAAAGCATACCTTGATGAAGATAACAATAGAGGTGATGAACCTTCCTTTGCAATTATGTCTTATGGTCGTGGTCACATTAAACAAGCAGTAGCAGAACAAATCATGGGAGTAGAACGAATGAACCGTCTTCTAATTCAAGGGCATATTGAATTGGTAAACGGACCTAATTATGAAACACTCATACTACCTAAAGTACCTGAATTACTCGCTGCTGCTGGAGCACATCATATTGCTTCACAAACGGAAGGTTTAGTGCGTAGAAAACAGCCCATTGAGGATGCTTATATTTATTTACTTAAAACAAGCCAAGGCCTTCCTTATGGAGATCTGGTGGCTTCCTATGCCTTCTTTATCTTATCAGATAAAGAACCTAAAATATTTAGTGATTTTATATTTAAATTGTTAGATGATCAGCCTGTAATTGAATCAGTTAACAAAGGACAAGCATTCATTGGTCACTTCTTAGATATTGGAGAAATTAGACTAAATATTAAAGACGATTTAGAAGATACTTACACGATAAGTAATTCCTTTCCATGGCTTGTATTATCTCATTTATCCTCACTTCCTATTGGAAGTGAAGAAGGCGATACTGATTTTCAGCTTGGACTGTTTGCACATGTTGGTTCATTTTCACGATTTTTAAGAAGACCTGATATAGTTCCTTTGGAGGATATGCAGGGGTTTCATTTTCACGATATAGATGGCGCATCACATGTATGTACAAATATGGGAATAGTAGAACCTATTACAGCTTCCCTTTTACAGGGATTTAATAGAATGCCTAGTGATATGTTACGATTATGCCATTTTGCAGCTGAAAATAATAACAAATCTCTTGCTTGGCGTTTGTTTACTGCAGCAAGTTCAACTCAAGACAGTGCTATAGAAGGAGTTCACGAAGCGTCATTTGAAGCCCAACAAATACTTAAATGCGTAATCACTCCCTCCATAGATGTTCACTAACTTAGATATTAAATTTAATTAACATTACTCATATAATGAAATTGATAAAAAGGCTAGACGTAAAACTAGTCTTTTTGTTTCTTTTTTCTATTAGTAAAGAGATATACCAAGCAAGTGTACACTAAGCTAAGAGGTGATAATTAATTATGAGTAGTTTTTCTTTAACAAAAGAAGATTTTCTTGAAAGTAATTGTAAACAGATTATAGAAGCAGATAATATAAAAGAAAATTACAAATATAGTCACAAATTTTATGAAGCAATGAGAAAGATGGAACAAAATGGTTCAGAGAAGCAAAGACTAATTTACAAACTATTAGGAGATATAACCTCCTACCCATTAGATTTAGACTCCAAAGATATTCCTTACGATGGTATTGAAAATTTAACTGATCAAGAACTTTCTTTTTTAAATGAAATTATTGAGGAAATTAATAATGAAGAAATTACAGCAAGAGTAGCAGATATATTATGGGTCAAAGGAAAAAAATTCAAAATGGCTATTACTGCTTTAGAAGCTTATATTAAAGCTTATGAAAATTTAATGGCTTCTTATGATTGGACTGAAGCAATCGACCGATTAGAAAGAGCTGTTCAATTATTGGGTCTATTCAGAAACGGAGAGATTAGAGACCGAGCAATCAAAAAGATCGAGGATGAGATTGAGAAATATAAGAAAGAAAAACCTTCTTTTTTGCTTCAGCGTTTAATAGAATTACTCTTAAAAGTAAAAAAATTCGATATCTTAAAATATGCTGAACTATCAAGAAAGTTAGCTCTCTCTCTTGAAGAAAGCAAGGAATGGAGAATGGCAAGAGAGTACTGGAATTTATGTGCTGAATGCTTTAAGTACGAAAAGAACTTTACACAAAGAGATAATGCTAGAAAAGCAAGTGGGAATACATATGTTATACAAGCATATGAAGCTCTTAACGAACCACCAATTTATGCAGTAGCTGTTGCACATCTTAATAAAGCTATTGAAGCTTATAGACGTATAGAAGGAACAGCTAAAATTGTTCAAAACCTTCATAAAGAAATGTTAGAATATCAGAAAAAGTCTGTTGCACAAATGCAAGAAATAGTAAGTGAAAGCATTGATATTACTGAAATTATAAACAATGTAACTGAAAAAGTTAGAGGTAAGTCATTTCATGAAAAAATTTTCCTGTTAGGCACAACTTCTTCAACTGTAGACATAAAAAAACTTCAAGATAATGCTAAAAAATCATTAGAAGGAAATATTTTAGAGCGCCTTCTTCCTACAGTTAATGTAAATTTAGAAGGTAAAGTAACTGGAAAGTCTCCTTCCCTACCATTATTTGATCCACGTCCTGAAGATTATAAACAAGCTGTGGAGATTAAAATGCATGAACAAGCTCAACATGAACGTGAATTTTTTGTAAAGGCTGTTATAGAACCTGTTCGTAAACAAATCTACATTGAACATTTTATAATGTTAAGACATATTGCATTTTTAGTAAGTAATAACCCTTTTATCCCAGAAGGAAGGGAGGAAATTTATGCAAGAGGCCTATATGCTGGATTTAATGGGGATTTTTTAGTAAGCACTCATTTATTAATACCTCAACTTGAAAATTCAATTCGTTATATTCTTAGTAAAGAAGGAGAAATCGTATCAAACTTAGATAAGAATGGTGTTCAAGAGGAAAAAAACCTTAATACTTTACTATACATGCCTAAATTAAAAGAACTCTTAGGAGAGAATTTAGTATTTGATTTACAAAGCTTATTGGTAGAAAAATTCGGATATAATTTGAGAAATGTCATGTCTCATGGATTAAGTAATTATAACGAATTTTATTCAACTGCAACGATATACACTTGGTGGATCGTTCTTAGAATCTGTTGTTTTTATCAGCTTGGATAGTTATTTGAAGAAAGTTAACTGCTTGGCTTGGAATTTAAACTTAATAAGATTATTAGATCGAGTGAATACTCGGTCTTTTTATTTGACTCAAATTACCTCTCCTCTGAGAATTTTGACTAATGGATTATCACTCTCGTCTTCAGGAGTTCCTTTTTCTTCTTTAAATTTTGAAGTAGCATTCAATCCTAAGAGTTGGAAGCTTTCTAACACTTTAACTTGTGCTTTCATTAAGATATAAAGTTTTGCAATTTTCCGTACCTCTACGTATAGTAATATCTCATTAGGCTATCGCCTAGCTATTTTAACAAAAATACACAATGCTTGGAGATAACGAGTGATCATCCATTCACAACACGCAACCCAAAACGAGATTTGAATGTAAAAAACACCTATAAAGATATAGATGCTATTATTTAAAATAGGTAGGAAGTTTTATTAGTTATACATACTAATTAAAGTGAACTTGCTTTCGCTTAGCATATAGGGTACTTCTTGGAATACCCGTCATCTTCACTATATCATTAACACTAATTCCACTTTCTTCTCGATTAGCAAAAAGTTCTAAAGCACGTTCTAAATTCTTGGATGGTTGTCCTGGTCTCCCCATATGCTTCCCTTGCTTTTTGGCCCGTTCTCTTCCTTCTGCTGTTCTTTCATTAATTAAATCCCTTTCAAATTCACCAATTGCTCCTAGCATGGTGAACATTAATTTACCTGATGGAGTTGAAAAATCAATTTGTTCTTTTAAAAAGACCAGACCTATATCTCTATCTTCTAATTGACTGGCTATGTTATGCAAATCTTTAACCGATCGAGCAAGTCGATCGATTTTAGTTACAATAAGTTTATCTCCTTCTCGCATATATTCTAATGCTTGCTGAAGAGCCTCTCTATTTGACTGTGATCCAGACTGTTTTTCCTGAAATATTCTGGTACAACCATACTCCTTTAATAAGTCGATTTGGTTTTCAAGTGATTGTCCAACCGTGGACACTCTAGCATATCCAATTAAAGCCATGAATAATTCTCCTGTCTAAAAGTCTAATATGTTTTATACATTTAATTATATACTAACTTTTAGACGCCGTACACGAGTTTATTTACATAATTTTGGGTTCTATTCTTCAATGTACATAAGTTAATACTTTTAGACACATCTAGCCCAAACCTTTAAAATAAGACTACTTTTGTTATTTTATTCTTTTTATTTCGTTTAACGTTTTCCTTTATGATTACTTCTATTATTTCCACAATATTTATTATTACATTAATATTTATTTTGAAAGCAAAGATTCCATATCAATTAGTTCTCCTTTAGGTCTCTGGTTCTTTTTCATTTCTTTATACATTAACCTTTTTCGTGCAAGCCATAATGGAACCTCCTCTTTAACAGGCTCAACAGTTAGGAATATTTTTTTTTGAATTCCGAATGGAGTTTCTACTTCTTCTACTTTCTCATCTAGAACTCTGCAGCCCCCGAATTGCCCCTCTTCTATATCATCTTCTGTCAAAGCTAAAACCTTTTCTAAGATAGAGTTCGATTTTACGGTGTGAACAAATACATCAGATCTTACATTACAATCATCCAAATGTCCAGGCTTCTCATCATCGTATGAGCTACTTGAACCAAATCCATAATTTTTTTGCTCATGTGATAGGTAAGAATCATATTGATCAGAATTATTTTTGATTTCCTCTTCTTCAAGTTGCTTATGGAATTCATTTAGTTCTTTGAAAGAAGTTTCTACATGTTTCTTTCTACTATCATCTTTATCTGAAACCAAAGTTGGCGGTACACTATATAATGTATTTCCAATACTGGTTTCAACTTTAGTTAGAATTAAATACATCTTTCCATATGTTTCAGAATTTCTTGATCCATCCTTCCTACTTAATAACTTATAGGGCAATCCCATTTCTTCCATAATTTCATTTATCGAAGAATAAGAAGTTACTTTTCGATTCTGACTTCTTCGTAATCCTTTTAGAAAAAGTTCATGATAAAACTCCTTCTTTTCATCAGCGAAAATCCTCTTACCGACTAAGCTTTCTAGGTATTCTAGTAGTTCTTCTTGAAGCCTTTCTACCTTATAATGCTTTACTTTAATATTTTCGACATATTGCTGATAAAATTTTTCATATCCCTCTCGAAAAATAGCTTCAATCTCGCTTATCATATAGTTTAAAAAGGATTTACGAACAATATGAAGATTGTTTTGCTTCAATTCCTCTTTGTATTTTTTTAAGTCTCTCTTCAGAACATCTTGTGCCGGTTTAACAATAATTAAATCGATTTTGCTTTCCCTTGCCCTTGCAGATTGTTGAAGAATATCGTCCACCTTCCTAGGGAACCATGAAACGATAGTCTTTACAGCTAAATCAGTAATATTAATTCCTTCGTTCCAAACTGAAGTTGACCAAATTAACTCTGCTGGAAGTATAACATTTTTGATTTTTTGACCAAAAGCATCAATATTTCCTCTTTCGACCAAATCAATTAATTTAGTCGAAGCAATGTCATCGAAATTATCCTGTTCCCTCGAACAAACTAAGTCGCCTCCATACTTTTCTTTAAGGGTTAAAAGAGCTTCAAGGCTTCCAGTATAAAAGTTGATAATTTTATGATCCTGTCTGTGAGTATCTGCAACATATTTCTCAACAATTTCTCTGTCATTAAAGTCATAAACAGTAACAGACTTCAAATTATTTTTACTTTTATCTGGCTTACAAAGTATTTCAACATTCCAAACACTGTGGATTACAGCTAAGGCTCGTGGAGTTCCAGTTAAAAGAACAACTGGACATTGTACTTCAGAAAGATAATCGAAGGTTTCTCCAGTTTGTTCATTCCAACTATCAGTGATCATATAATGAAATTCATCGCAAACGATTAAATCAACATCTAATATTTCTAAAAGTTCTTCATATCTACCACTTTTGGACAAATACTCTAAAAGTTGATAAGTAGCGATAGTAATGTTACCACTATTGGCAATTTCATTAGCAAACTCTTTTTTCAGTTCTTCAAGATCCATTTTAATATCATTATATGTTTGAGTTTTTAATGAGCGTCTATGGGCAAGATATAATACTTTCTTTTTATATTTCTTCGCATAAGGGACGATAACTGTTTTAAAAGCATAGGTTTTACCTGCTCCAGGTTCTGCAAACAACCCATACTTTGTATATTTTTTAAAACTCATTACTTGTTCAATTGTTAATAAAGGTTTTCTTTTCATTTTGGACTATTCCTTTCTATTTTGAACTAACACAATTAACGCTTAAATTTTGACAAGTCGGCGTCTAATTGAGGTGTATCTTCGAAAACATAAACAACAAATCTATGGTGTTTGTAATTTGGCTCCAAATTTATGAGGTGGTGACCCATGTTCATTAATTCAACTGCTAATGATTTTTTAAAAATTCGTCGTAGTTTCATTTTTAGTTCTCCTTAATTTTCTCTAATGTATTTCTATCCGTTGCTGCTCCAAATGTAAACTAAACCGTATAATAAAATTAAAATTTTATGTATATATAGAAAAAATCGAGACTAAGCTCGATCTTCACTCCAGTATTCATCGAATTCAGTACCGCCTAAAGCTTTAACTTTCCTTAGAACTTCTAAATACACGTGAATCGATTGCCCACCAACTTGAATAGGGTGGTAATCTCCTTGCCTTTGGAATACTCTGTCATTATGTCGTTGCATTAATTGATAGAATGCTTTCTTCTTATTTTCTGCATTACGAACTTCCTCATTAATTAATGAGCGCAATTGATATAGAGTAGTGAGGTTTACTTCATAATTGTAGTCTTGTTCACGAATAATTCTATCTGCTCTCTCCAAATCTGCTTTTGTAATATTTCTTGCGTTGAATCTTTCTTTTTGTATATCTGTCACAATGATTACCTCCAGTAGTTTATTTTCTAAATTCATTCTATCTCGAACATATGTTCTTTAAAGTAGATTTTGTGACAAGTTTGTGAACGAATAAATAGATAAAAAAATAAACCGAACAATTTTGCTCGATTTATTGAAAAAACATATTAAGTTGTTATCAATCTTCCCATTCTATCTCTGATATGTTTGGATGATTCGGATTAAAATTATAGTGAAGATCATATAGTTTAGATAATAAATCTAATCGCTCTCCATTTTCAAGATTATCCATAATGTATAATACATCATCTGCTGTTAATGTACCTTTTTTAAACCTTTCAATAAGAACTTCCCTATCTTCTTTAGAGCTTGTAGTACTCTTTTCAACTTTACTTGTTAGACCTTCAATCCGATCTAACTGTTGATTGATTAATTTAAAGCGCTCATTCATCTCTTGTTCTAATTGTAAAAACTTTTCTCTTAATTCTACTTCAACTTTTTTTATTACTTGTGTTGTAATAGCTATATTTTCTTCTAAAAGTTGGACTACAGCTTTTTCAACGGTAAGACCAGGAGAATTCTTTAATTCAATCAACTTACGAAATAATTCAACGTCGTTGTCTGAAAACATAAGACTCCCCTTATTACTCCGTTTAAACCTGTAATTATTTTTTTCAAAGAGCAAATAATATTTTGATATGGTCGAAGGAGTTACTTCAAGTAAATTAGCCACATCTTCTACTTTTAAATATGTATTCATAGCAGTTTTATCCTCCATCTAGACTCCTCATAATTGGTATAGAGAAAACTCATTATTACACATAAGAGGAATTATATTATCTTTTAGTATTATTTAATTTAAGCTGTATAAAACACTTTGAGCATGGCATTATATTTTTTATAGAAACTTAGAAAAAATGCAATCGGGCCAAATGTGGAGCCTCTTAGAGCTATCCTGATACGCAATTAATATGGCAATTCATCATTATCATCTTCTAAAAAGTTGCTTACATAAAAAGGTAAATACGTAGATGTATTATTACTAGCTAATTGTTCCATAACCTCCTTATATTCTTTGAACTCCTCAGATTTCTTATAATCAGAGTGATCTGTCATATTTTTAATGGATACATATGCATAGCCCTTAATCTTATCAACTGGAATATTCTCATATCGGCCACTTTGAATGGTTTCATCCACAAACCTTTTCATTAATTTATTCCAGTCATCCTTTGACCACCTTCCTATTGCAAATTGGGTGTAGAAATCATCTGTTGCTTCAAGTAATAAAGTTTTAAATTCATCAGGATCGTGAGAGTTGATAATAGGCTCTTGATAATTATCAATTTTATCTTTTTTATTTTTATCTTTTTCTTTTTTATTTTTCTTTTTAATACTTGAGCCTTTTTGTATAGGCTTGCTGTTTCCTTTTGGCATTCCTAGGTTTTCCCTTTTGTCATAGTTAGGTGTTACCTTTTGTCCTACTGCTTCTTGGTCTGAGGTTCTTTCTAGGTCTTCCTTTTTGTCAGAGCTGAATTTGGCTTCATCGAATAACTCTTGAACAATTTTATCTGTAATATAAAAATATTTCTTTGATGGAACTCCCATTATCTTAGTTTCTATATAACCTGCTTGTTCCAAATCTTTTATAGCCTTCAACTGTTGCTTGTAAGTCAAGGCAGTTTCTTCTTCTAATGTATCGCTAGTTAGAAAGAAATACTCTTTAGATTCTTTTATAGTAATCATTCCCTTGCTATTAAAGCTTTCATAACTAGCACATAACTGTCCAAAAATAATTGCTGCATTTACTGATACTGACTTGGCCAATTGCTTATTATACATCACAAACCCTTGACCACTTAAAATTGACATTAACTTCATGCTTTTTATCTCCCTATTGCATAGAAGAAAATACCTTGATATCATGTTGATATAGAAGTTTATTCTTCTGTTTTTTCTTTGGAGATGGTAGAGCGACCAAACTCAGTTACCATCTCTTATTTAATTATAATATTTTTCGAAATATTCGTACAATTATATTTTCAACCCTTTTAAAGCTCCATGCATTTTATGTTTTGCTTCTAAATCTTCTCCCCACATATTAACGTATCTCTTTGTCACGGTAATATCTGAATGCCCTAACAAGTGCATTAAAGAAAAAGCATCCACTCCTGCAAGTATCATTCTTTTTGCCATAGTATGTCTAAACGTATGAGGGCTCACCCTCTTATTTATATTTGCGTCGTTTCCATACTTAGTAAATCTTTTTTGAATACTATGAGGGTGTAATTCAAGGTTATCTTGACTAATAAACAATCGGTTGATTCCTTCTATATGTCCTCTTATTTGTATATATCTTCTCAGCTGTTCTTGAGTTACTTCAGAAAGATAAACTGTTCTTTCAAATAAGTTTTTAGTTTTCTTTATGATAATTTTATTTCCAGTAACGTCTTCAACTTCAATACCCACTAATTCTGATAGCCTAATTCCTGTATCAAGAAAAACAAGTAACATTACTTCATCTCTAAAAGAAACGAACGTCTGCTGCTGCCTTATTGTTTTTATTAATAATTCTATTTCCTTATTATCTAAAGTCTCGATATTTTTTTGCCTATCTCTCAGCAATTTAATATTTTTCATGGGGTTCTTATCAATAAGCTTATTTTTAAACAAAAAATTATAAAATGAACGAAGTGCACGCAATCGAGTATTAATAGTGGTGATCTTAATAGATTGTTTACTCATTAGAATAAAGTCTTCAATATCTTTGTGATTACATTCCACAAGTTCTTTATCGATACGCCTTCTAAATGCTTGAAATTCGTTCTTATAATATTCAATAGTAGCAGGCCTTAAATTTCTTAGATAACAGTCTCTAAAGAACTTTTCAAATGCTTCTTCATCGTTTACTTTCTTTTTAATAATGTTTAACTCTTTTTCATTTAACTCTCCACGTCTACTCATAAAAACCTCCTATACACACGATTCGGTGTACACGATTTTGGTTTATTTTTGTCGTGTTAAGAAAAACACAAAAAAGACTTCAACGTATTCGTTGAAGCCTTGTCATTATAAGATTCAAGTAAAGCTAAAGTACCGATGGTCGGGGTCGAACCGACACTCCCGAAGGAACACGATTTTGAGTCGTGCGCGTCTGCCAATTCCGCCACATCGGCAAAATAAAAAAGGCAAGTTAAAATTATA
>Ga0209795_10001048_pt1 | contig 18344 bp, 13 predicted proteins | sample AgamicOrMarz_FD_187166 | JGI IMG/M metagenome (GOLD analysis project Ga0209795, IMG submission 187166) | Agave microbial communities from Guanajuato, Mexico - Or.Ma.rz (SPAdes) (version 2) | ecosystem: Host-associated > Plants > Phyllosphere > Phylloplane/Leaf | place: Guanajuato, Mexico...
CACCATTAGCACCGCCGCGTGGGTATTTCCTGACGTGACGTTAGGAAATATCGACGCATCGACGATCCGCAACGCGTCAAGGCCATGCACCCTCAGACGTTTGTCGACCACCGAGTTTTGCTCGTCTGCACCCATCGCGCAGGAGCCGCACAGGTGATAGATCGAGCCGCAGTTGTCACGAAAATACTGTAACATTTGCTCGTCTGTCTCCACCGCTGGTCCAGGCAAAATTTCATCGACCGTGATGCCCTTGAGCGCCGGAGCGCCCATGATTTTGCGCATCAGACGACTACCCTGGATCACCTCATCGATGTCCTTTTGTGTGCTCAGATAGTTCGGATCGATCAGCGCCGCATCGCGTGGATTCTTCGAAGCGATCTCGATGTGTCCACGACTGGTAGGACGGCACGGGTTGAAGCACAGCAGGAAGCCTGAATACGGCTCGGGCTTGAGGCTGGCCTTGTTGTTTTTCGGAATCTGGTACGACAGCGGGTTGAAATACAACTGCAGGTTCGGATGGCTCTGCTCCGAGTTGCCACGGAAGAAACCGCCGGCCTGATTGACACTCATCGCCAGTGCGCCCTTTCGGGTCAGCAGGTATTTCACACCGAGTTTGAGCTGGCCGAACAGCGAGCTGAGCTCATCGTTCAGGGTCGGGACATTGGCCTTGTAGTAGTAGCTGACGCACAGGTGATCCTGCAGGTTTCGCCCAACTGCCGGCAGGTGCTTCACCACGGGAATCTGATGCTTGGCCAGCAAGGCGCGATCCGCTACGCCGGACAGTTGCAGGATCTTCGGCGTGTCGACGGCGCCTGCACACAGGATCACTTCCTTGCGCGCCGTGAAGGTCCGCGCCACGCCATGCTGGGTGATGGAAATGCCGGTGGCGCGCTGCTGACTTTCATCGAACAGCACTCGATCAACCAGCGCGTAATGCTCGACCGTCAGGTTCGGCCGACTCAGTGCCGGGTGCAAATGGGCGAAGCTGCTGGAGCTGCGCTGACCATTGCGGGTGTTGACGTCGTAGATGCCCGCGCCTTCGAATTTCGGCCCATTGAAATCGTCGCTGCGTGAGTAGCCAAGTTCATCGCAGCCCTTGAGGAACACGTCGCAAATCGGGTGGGTCTGGCCGGCCATCGGGGTGATGCTGATCGGGCCGCTTCCGCCGTGATATTCGCTGTCGCCCAGCGGATGGTTTTCCAGTTTGCGAAAGTACGGCAGCACATCCTTGAAGCCCCAGCCATCGTTGCCGTTGGCCGCCCAGTCGTCGAAATCATGAGCCTGGCCGCGCACATAGATCATTGCGTTGATCGAGCCCGAACCGCCCTGGACCTTGCCACGCGGGGCGTAGATTTCGCGATTGCCCAACTGTTTTTGCGGCTGGCTGTAATACATCCAGTTGAAGGTCGGGTTGTAATACATTTTTGCGAAGCCGACCGGGATCTTGAACCACAGGGAACTGTCCTTGCCGCCCGCCTCCAGCAGCAGCACCGTGTATTGGCCTGAGGCCGAAAGCCGGTTGGCCAGCACGCAGCCAGCGGCGCCTGCGCCAGCGATGATGTAGTCGTATGTCATGCACGGTTACCGCGTAAGTCTTTTTATCGAACCCGCCCGTTGCCGGGCGAGGAAATCCCGTCAGCCCCTGGCCGGCGATGTGTCTTTGACGTCGGCCGGGGTCGAGGCCATTTGCAGATGCAGGCGCTCACCGGTGTATGGCGAATGCTTGCGCACCACGTCCATGTTCAACTCCACGCCCAGGCCCGGCTCGGTGGACGGGATTATGTAACCGTCCTCCCACTGCAACGGTTTTTTCAGCACCTCGGCGTGGAAGCCGCCCCAGGTCTCGATGCTTTCCTGGATAAGGAAGTTCGGTGTGCAAGCCGCGAGCTGGAAACTCGCTGCCGCACCAATCGGCCCGTTGTACAGATGCGGGGCGATTTGCGCGTAATAGACCTCGGCCATGCTGGCAATCTTCTTGCCTTCGAGCAGGCCGCCGCAGCGCGCCACGTTCATCTGCAGAATCGACGCACCGCCGGCCTGCAACAGCTTGAAGAATTCGTACTTGGTGGTCAGGCGCTCGCCAGTGGCGATCGGAATGCTGGTCTTCGCCGCGACCTGCGCCATGGCTTCTTCCTGGCCCGGCGGCACCGGTTCTTCGAACCACAGCGGATCGTATTTCTCCAGGCGCTTGGCCAGGCGAATTGCCGAGGACGGCACCATTTGCCCGTGGGTACCGAACAGCAGATCGCACTTGTTGCCCACCGCTTCGCGGATCTTGCGGCAGAAAGTTTCGCAGCGCTCCAGCACTTCCAGCGAAATCTGATGCCCGGAGTACGCGGTGTACGGCCCGGCCGGATCGAACTTAACAGCGGTGAAGCCCTTGCTCATGTTGTTGATGGCGCACTCGGCGGCTAGGTCCGGGTCGTCGTAGTCGTACTCGCCACGGCTGTTGACTGGGTACAGGTAGGTGTAGGAACGCAGGCGCTCGTGAACCTTGCCGCCGAGCAGTTCGTAGACCGGTTTGTTCGCAGCCTTGCCGATGATGTCCCAGCAGGCCATTTCCAGACCGCTTACCACGCCCATCATGGTCAGGTCGGGACGCTGGGTGAAACCGCTCGAATAGGCCTGACGGAAGAAGCGTTCGATGTGGTGTGGATCCTGATTCAGCAAGTAGCGCTCGAACACGTCTTCGATGATCGGCAGCATGGCTTTGGGGCCGAAGGTCGCGGCGTAGATCTCGCCGACACCTTCGATGCCGCAGTCAGTCTTGAGCTTGACGAACAGCCAGTACATGCCGCCGATATGCGGTGGCGGTACGGCGACGATATGGGTTTCAATGGCGACGATTTTCATCTCAGGCACCTGTCTTTTTCAGAGATTTGCGATTGATTCGGGCACGCAGGGTCACGGCAGCCAGGGTGCCGATCAGACCGATAGCGGCGATGTAGCCGAAATAGAGTTTGTAGCCGAGGGCGCCTGGGAAATGCTCAGTGAGGTAGCCGTTGATCAATGGGATGAACGCATCCGGCATGTAACCGACCACCGAGACGATGCCGATGGCCAGTCCGGTGATGCGCAGCGGAATGTCGCAGCTGTCGAGGATCGCCCAGTACAGACCGCGAATCGCGTAGGTCATCAGGCCGATGAAAATCACTGTCGCGATCAGCAGTCCCATGCTGTTGAGCGCCGGGAACACGATCAGCCCGACGATTGCCAGACTCGCCAGCAACAGCGCGACGATTAGCACCGAGATGTTCGAAAACTTGTCCCCCAGCCAGCCGCCGCCGATGCCGCCGATCGGACGCATCCACAGTTTGATGGTGGTAATGGTGCCGGCCATCACAGCCGTCAGGCCGCTGCCTTGCAGGTAGTCCGAGAAGCTGTAGGTGGCCCAGAAGATGTGATAACCGCAAAACACGATCGCGGTAACCAGCCACAGTTCAGGAATCTTCACCAACGTCGCCAGATCCGTGAACAGGTTGAACCTGCCCTTCTCCACCGGCGGCGTGTCTTCCATCGATTTCGGATCCTTGATCAGCACCAGCACACAGCCGATGGCAATACAGGTGAAGGAGTAGAGATAAACCACGTGTTTGAAACCTTCGGCAGTGGACTCGCCACGGGTTTCGGTGGCGTAGGCGAACAGTCCGAGCGCAACCGTTGCCAGCAGCGCTTCGATCAGTCCGCGCCCCCCATCGAGGATGCCGAAGAAACGGCCCTGCTCGGTGTGATGGGCAATCATCTTCACGCGCTTGAGCACCGAGGCCCAGAACGTCAGGCCGGTGGTCAGTCCCCAGCAGCCGAAGATAATCATCAGCCCGGTCATCGACGGCGCTGTCGAATACCACAGACCCAGCGCGCCAGTGGCCACCAGCGAAAAAAAGATCAGGAAACGCGGCGCGATACGGTCGGCAAGCCAGCCGCTCGGCAAGTAGCTGAGCAGGAAAATCGTCCCGAGCATCGAGTACAGATAACCCAGCTCGCTGTGGTTGATCTGGAACACCTCGAGCATGGTGGTCTGATAGACCTGGCGCAGGTACAGAATCGGGTAGATCGCACCGGCGGCGAGCACCAGCAACATCAGTTGGAAATAGCGACTTCCCTTGTCGCTCTGGCTTTTCGAAGCCGAGTTGGAACCCTGAACAGCGGCAGCAGAGGATGCATGCTTGGACATTGAAGTGACCTCGGGCGACCCGTGCTCCGGGCGCCCCTGATAATTGTTTTTATAGGTGTAGCGTGAGGCGTGAGGCGGTGGATCAGTACTTCATGACCACGAGTCGGGTCTGGGTGAATTCGAGCATGCCGTGCTTGCCGTCATCGCCGCCCAGGCCCGAGCGTTTCCAGCCGGCGTGGTAGCCCTGATACGGATCGGCCGGAGTGCGGTTGACGTACAACTCGCCGGCTTCAATGGCGTTGGCGACTTTCTGCGCGGTGCGGTAGTTCTCGGTGTAGAGCACCGACGACAGGCCGAACTGGTGATCGTTGGCCATGGCCAGCGCTTCGTCGATGTCGCGGTACTTGAGTACAGGCAGCACCGGGCCGAAGATTTCTTCCTGGACGATTTCCATGTCCTGACGGCAACCACTAAGCAACGTTGGCGGGTAGAAATGCCCCGGACCTTCGGGCAACACACCGCCGCTTTCGAGGACGGCGCCGTCGGCAATCGCGCGCTCGACCATGGCGTGAATGTTCTTCTGCGAACTTGCGTTGACCAGCGGGCCCATCAGGCTCGCATCTGTGGCGCGGTCACCAAACTTCACAGCGTCGATCTTCGCTTTGAGCAATGCGAGGAAACGCTCGTAGACGCTTTCCTGCACGTAGACCCGCTCCACTGCCGTGCACAACTGGCCGCAGTGAGTGGTCTTGGAAGCGATGATTGCGCTCGCGGCGGCTTCAAGATCAGCGTCGGCTTCGATGATTGCCGGGGTCTTGCCGCCCAGTTCCAGCGACGGCTTGGCGATATTGGCCTTGCAGTAGTCGAGAACGATGCGCCCGGCGTTGACACTGCCGGTCAGGGTAATCAGGCCCACGGCTTTATGCGTGCAAACGGCTGCAGCGGTGGCGTGATCCATGGTCAGGATGTTGACCACGCCGGCCGGCATGCACGATTGCTCCACGGCTTTGGCGATTTCGAACGCCGAAGTCGGTGTGTTGTTACTCGGACGCACCACCACGGTGTTGCCGGCAATCAGCGCCGGAGCGATTTTGCGCAACAGGGTGTAGACCGGGTAGTTGAACGGAATCAGGCACGCAACGACGCCAATCGGCTCGCGATGCAGAAACAGGTTTTCGTCGGGGCTGTCGCTGGGAATGATCTCGCCTTCGATGCGGCGCGCCCACTCGGCGTGGTAACGGGTGATCTGCGCGGCATAACGGGCTTCGTTGCTGGCGTCGCTATGGCTTTTGCCGGATTCGGCGGCCAGTGCGGTGCCGATGGCTTCGGCGCGGTCCTCAAGGGCAGCCGCGAACGCTCGCAGGTACTCGGCGCGCTCGATGCTGGTGAGTTTGCCCCAGGTCTTTTGCGCCTTGGCGGCAGCGTCGACTGCCGCCGTGGCTTCTTCGGCAGTGGCGGCTGAAACCTGGCCGATCAACGCTTCGGTGGCCGGATTGTAGACCGCAATCAGCGCCGCGCTGGCCGGCTCGATGAAGTGGCCGTTAACAAAATTTTGCTCGACTCGCATGTGCATCGCCCATCGTTTGTTTTTATCGATGCCACCAGTCTTGTCACCGACAGCGGGTTCAACAAACGATTTATCCGGCGATCAAACATTCGAAAAAGGCACGTTACTCAGGAGATCGCCTTCGAAGGCTCAAGTTGGCGCTGCGCCAGCCAGATTTCTTCCTGCAACCACTGACTGAACGCCTGCAATTGCGGCATCTGCGTCTGTTCCGGACGGGTCACCAGCCAGTAGGACTGGTGACCCTCGACATGGACGTTATGCACTTGGGTCAACTGCCCGCTGGCCAGCTCCGAGCCGACCATGTGCCAGTCGGCAATGGTGATCCCCAGGCCATCGACCGCCGCTTGGATCGCCAGATCCAGCAGGTCAAATTCATAACCGCCCTGGGTATCGACGCCGCTGATGCGCGCCGCGTCGAGCCAATGTTTCCATGTCAGATAGCGCTGATCCTCCCTGGCCAGCACATGCAGCAGAGTCAGGCGATTGAGGTCGATGCCCTGATCGCCGCCCTCCCGCGCATACAGGGTCGGAGCGCACACAGCGATGTGCCGCTCCTGTATCAGCAGCGAACTGTCGAGCCCGTCCCACTCGCCGTCGCCAAAACGGATCGCGCAATCGAGGGTGCTGGTTTCCGCGATGCTATCCTGCAAGCGGGTGGTGATGCTCAGTTCCAGTTCCGGATGTTGCTCGCGCAAGCGCCCGAGGCGCGGCATCAACCAGCGGCTGGTGAAGGTTGGCGGCGCGTTGATATGCAGGCGGTTGGCGTGGGTTTTCTGCTGGATGCTGCGCACGGTCAGCTCGATCTTGTCGAACGACTGATGGAGCGCCCGCAGCAGAATCTTGCCGGCACCGGTCAGTTCGAGATGGTGATGACGGCGTTCAAGCAGACTCTCACCGAGCTGTTCTTCCAGTTGCCGCACCTGACGACTGACCGCGCTCTGGGTGACATTGAGCAATTCGGCGGCGCGGGTAAAGCTGCCGGTGCTGCCGGCCACTTCGAATGCTTTGAGTGCATTCAGGCCGGGCATTTTGCGTTTCATACAAGGCACTCGAAACCACTGACAAGGTGAAAGCATCCCACGATGCTGGCCAATTGTCCTACAGGATTTTCCGAGTAACATGCATTCGATGCAGGTTTCCCCACCGTTTTTATCGTTTGCTCAACAACCTGCAGATCGCAAAACTGCGCGGCATCTCTAATAAAAACAATCGAGAGCCGCTCCATGCCCTTCCCTGCATCTTTGCGCCTGCGCACCACCTCAATCGCTCTGTTCTGCAGCTTTGCCGCCCCGGCCATGGCGGTACAAGTCACCGAGAATCTCGACCTTGGCGGCGCCATTCGTGCCCGTTGGGACGTAGACCCGGATCGCGACATTCAAAAGTTCGGACTCGACACGGTGTTCCTCAGCGCCAAGTACAACTCCGATACCTGGATCGGCGAAGCGCAATACCGCTTCTACGGTCACTCCTACCCGTACCAGTACACCAAGGACTACGGCGATATCCGCTTCGCCAAGTTCGCCTGGGTCGGCTACAAGTTCAACCTTGACCAGCAAGTACAGGTCGGCTTGAACACCGTGCCGTTCGGTTTGCAGCCGTACTTCGGCAGCACTTTCTACGAAACCTTGGGCAACGTCATCGGCCTGGAAGACGTGCAACAGGTCGGCGCCAAGTACATCCAGCAAAGCGGCGACTGGAACCTTCAGGCCGGCTACTACCTGCGTCCGGCGTGGCAAGGCAAAGGCACCAGCAAAGGCGTGACCTATTCCAGCGTCGTGTCGGGCGCCGACAGTTATGTGGCCGACGGCAGTGACAACCAGGAACGCAACACCGTGGTGCTGCGAGTGGTCAGGTCGCTGGATCTGGGGTCGTGGAAATCCGAAGTCGGGATCTCCGGCCTGACTTCGACCCTCGAAAACAAGGACACCGACAACGACGGCCGACGCAACGCCGTGGCCGTGCATTACCTCGGCAAGAATGGCCCGTGGGGCGTGCAGTTGCAGGCGGCGCGACAGCAGATGTCGCCACGCAACGCCGGCACCGATGAACTGGTGACCGTCGGCGGATACGACGGTACTTACAACGTGGCCAGTCGCGGCAATCTGTACGTGGCTGACCTGAGTTACGACGTCGGTGGCAAATACCTGTTTGACCAGATCAGCGGGATCAAGCTTTACGCCAACTACAGCGCGTTCGACAAGTCTGCCAGCGGGTCCAAGACGTCCGAGCGGATGATCCTTGGGACCTCGTTTTCCGTCAGCAAATTGTGGGTCGCCACAGAATGGCTGTTCGGGAGAAACGATCCGTATATCGGAGGCAGCAGCTACACCCAGAGCCTTGGCGCGGGCGGGCTGGATCAGTGGGAAAACCAGTTGTATGTGAACGTCGGGTATTACTTCTGACGCTCGAAGAAATCGCAGCCAGGGCTGCGATTTTTTTTGCCTGCCCGTTGCGAATTCACCTTGCATCCGCTCCGTCCCGATAGTCAGATAGCCCTCATCTCAAAACAACAAAAACCGCCCGATCCGGAGTCCCGCCTCCATGCGTCAACTGCCCTCGCTCAACACACTGCGCGTGTTTGAAGAAGTCGCCCGTCATCGCAGTTTCAGCCAGGCCGCCATCGGACTGAACGTCACCCAGGGCGCGGTCAGTCGCCAGATCAAACAGCTTGAAGACTACCTCGGCGTGGCGCTGTTCGTGCGCACGCCTCAAGGGCTGTCGCTGACCGAAGCCGGCAGCAATCTCTCCCCGCATCTGGCCGAAGCCTTCGACCACATCGAACGCTCCCTGCAAGCAGTGCGCGTGCCCAATCTGCGCCAGCGCCTGAAAGTACTCGCACCGCCGACCTGGGCCACGCGCTGGCTGTCGCCACACCTGCGCGCGTTCTGCCAGCGCTACCCGGACATCAACCTCAGCGTGACCAACCAGATCGGCCACGACAGCCTGACGGAAGTCGATTGCCACATCCGCTTCGGCCTCGCGGCGGCACCGCACTGCGTCAGTCAATTGCTGGTGATGGAACAGCACATCGCAGTGGCCAGCCCGGAGTTGTTCAACGGCGATCAACCACCGGACCTCCGGCAGTTTCCGCTGCTGCACATCCTGCACGACGGCAAGCGTTTGAAGGTCTGGGAAAACTGGCTGGCCGCCATGGGCCGGGATGACATCGATGCCGGGCAAGGGCTGGAATTCAGCACCCTGGATCAGGTGATCCATACCGCGCTGGCCGGTGGCGGTCTGGCGGTGATCGACCGACAGATGATCGAAAAGGAACTGGCCAATGGCAGCCTGCTGCCGATCACCCCGATTGAGGTGATCGGACCTTATGGGTATTGGCTGGATGTGGCGAATGACAAGCAGGGGTTGTCGAAGGTGAGGCTGTTTACCGAGTGGCTAGGGGTTGTCAGCAACCCCTGACTGCACTCTCAGATCGGCGAAGCCACCTTGACGACGGAACCCACCGAACCCTCCACCGGACTCTGCGCCTTGCACGCCTGACTCAACGTCAACGACTTGGTCTCCGGTGCCCACGCCCAGGACAACAACGCGCCAATTCCCAGGATCGCCGCAAGAATCCCCATCGTCGGGCTCAGACCAATCCCCGCCACACTCACCGGCAACAGGAACGTACTGACCGCCGAACCGAGACGGCTGACGGCCGTCGCCAGACCAATCCCGCTGGCCCGCACTTCCGTCGGGAAGCTCTCCGCCGGGAACACGCCCACCAGATTGCTCACCGCCGACAGCACCAGCGTGAACACGCCGAACACCAGCACCATCAGCCACGCCGCGCTGCCCGGCAACACCGCCAGCAGAAACAACGCCACCGCCAGAATGATGAACGAGTTGATCAGGAACCCGCGCCGGGTGAATTTGATCGTGCACCAGATGCCGATCAGTGCGCCGAGGATCAGCAGCATGTTAAGTATCAGTTCGGTGCCAAAACCCTCGGCCAGGCCCATTTTCTGCAGGATCGATGGCAGGAAGGTGTAGATGGCGAAGTACGGCATGACGATGCAGACGAAGAACAGGCAGTTGAACGCCGTGCGCTTGCGGTATTCGCGGCTGAACAGCACCGCATAGCCCGAGCGGGTTTCCGTAGAGCGGGTTTCATCCAGCTCGACGTTATCGCCCAAGTGCTTTTTGACGATGGCACGGGCTTCGGCCACCCGGCCCTGATTGACCAGCCAGCGCGGCGACTCCGGCGTGCCGATACGGGCAATCAGAATCAACGCAGCAGGGATCGCCGACGACGCCAGCATCCAGCGCCAGGCATCGTCACCGAGGCTGAGCATGGCGGTGCCGACAAAGGTCGCCGCGACGTAGCCGAAGGTCCAGATCACGCTGAACGAACCCAGCAACACGCCGCGATGTTTCTTCGGCGCGAACTCGGCGAGCATCGCGTGGCCGACGCTGAAATCGCCGCCCAGGCCGATGCCGATCAGCACCCGGCAGAGAAACAGGCTCATGGCGGTTTCGACGTAGAACTGCATCACCGAAGCGATCGTGATCAGCACGAAACTGACCAAGAAGATTTTCTGCCGGCCGACCTTGTCCGAGATCCAGCCGAAAAACAGACTGCCGAGAAACAGACCGATCAGCGCCGACGCGCCGATCAGGCCCTGCCAGAACGCATCGAGCTGCATCTGCGGGCTGAGCAAGGTGAATGCGATGCCGATCAGGCCAAGGATGTAGCCGTCGGTGAAGTGCGCGCCGAAGGTCAGGCCGGCGATCTTGATGTGAAAGCGCCCGATGGGCAGGTCATCGATCTTTACGGGTTGAGCGGACATGTTCGTCTCCAATTGTTGTTATTGACGGAGAAACGGAAAGCTCTGGGAGGAGCCCTGCAGGAGCCGGCTCCCACAGGGTTCGGGGAGGTCTAGAAACCGCCCATCAACAGGTATTTGATCTCCAGATAGTCATCCAGACCGTACTTCGAACCTTCACGCCCAAGGCCCGATTCCTTGATGCCACCGAACGGCGCCACCTCCGTGGAGATGATCCCTTCGTTGATGCCGACCATTCCGGCTTCCAGCCCTTCGGCCATGCGCCAGACACGGCCGATGTCGCGGCTGTAGAAATACGCCGACAGGCCGAACGGCGTGTCGTTGGCTCGCGCCAGCACTTCGGCTTCGTCCTTGAAGCGGAAGCACGCGGCCACCGGGCCGAAGGTTTCGTCCTGGGCGATGAGCATGTCGCCGTTGACTTCGGTGAGGATGGTCGGCTCGTAGAACGTGCCGCCCAAGGCATGACGACGACCGCCACACAACAGCGTGGCGCCCTTCTCCAGCGCATCGCTGACGTGGGCTTCAACCTTGGCCAGCGCAGCGGCGTTGATCAGCGGACCTTGCTCGGTGTCACCGTCCAGCGCACTGCCCACGCGCATCGCCGCCACGGCTTCGGCGAGTTTGCCGGTGAAGGCTTCGTAGACGCCGTCCTGGATAAAGAAGCGGTTGACGCACACGCAGGTCTGCCCGGTGTTGCGGAATTTCGAGGCCATCGCGCCTTTGACGGCCGCGTCGATGTCGGCATCGTCGAAGACAATGAACGGCGCGTTGCCGCCCAGTTCCAGTGAGACTTTTTTCAGAGTGTCAGCGGCCTGGCGCATCAACAATTTGCCGGTGCGGGTCGAGCCGGTGAACGACAACTTGCGCACTACGCTGGACGCTTGCAGCGCGCCGCCGATGGCCACCGCATCGCCGGAGACGATGTTGAACACACCGGCTGGAATCCCGGCCTGCTCGGCCATTACCGCCAGGGCAAATGCCGACAGCGGGGTTTCTTCCGACGGCTTGAGAATCATCGTGCAACCCGCCGCCAACGCCGGGCCGACCTTGCGGGTGACCATCGCCAGCGGGAAGTTCCAAGGAGTAATCGCTGCAACCACGCCGATCGCTTCCTTGGTCACGATGATCCGCGCATCGGCCTTGTGGCTCGGGATCACGTCACCGTAAGCACGCTTGGCTTCCTCACCGAACCACTCGAGAAAACTGGCAGCGTAAACCACTTCGCCCTTGGCTTCGGCCAGCGGCTTGCCTTGTTCGCGGCTGAGCAAGGTCGCCAGTTCCTGCTGGTTGGCGAGCATCAGATCACTCCAGCGTTTCAGGCGCTGGCTGCGCTCCTTGGCGGTGAGTTTGCGCCACGCTGGCAAAGCACGATTGGCGGCTTCGATGGCGAGATTGGTTTCCTCGGTGCCAGCCTTTTGCACGTCGACGATCAACTCACCGTTGGCCGGGTTGCGCACCGGATAAGTCGCGCCGCCCTGCCCCCACTGACCGTCGATAAAGTTGCCGTGACGGGTCAATTCGCTCATGCCACCGCCCCCTGTAACGTGAAGCGCTCCAGTCCCGGACGCGCCGTGCGCAGGATGCGTTTGCCGGCGGTGTAATCGTTGATCACGTCGCACGGGGTGTAGTTGCGTTCCAGCTCATGCAGTTCTTCGGCATCGAGTTTTGTCTCCAGCGCTGCCAGTGCGCTATCGAACTGCGCGGTGGTGTCGGCACCGACCAGCATGCAGTCCACGCCCGGGTGATTGGCGACCCAGGCCTGGGCGATCTGCGCGTTCGACACGCCACGGGCACGGGCCACGCGCTGCACCGAATGAGCGATCTCGAACGAGGCTTCGTCGCTGTACATCTGCTGGGTGAAGAAGTCGGTCTGGTTGCGGGTCGACTGCACGTCACCGGTCAGTAGGCCACGGGCCAGCGGACTGAACACCGAGACGCCGATGCCCTGATCGCGGCAGAACGGAATCATCTCGCGCTCTTCTTCGCGGTAGGCGCAGTTCAGTTGCAGCTGCATGTTGATCGGCTTGACCCAGCCATTGCGCTCGCAGGCCATGAGGATTTTCGCCAGCTGGCCGGTGAGCATGGTCGAGACGCCGATGTAGCGCGCCTTGCCGGAACGCACGATGTCGTTCAGCGCGCCCATGGTTTCCTCGACCGGGGTATTCACGTCGAAGTAATGCAGCATGAACACGTCGACGTAATCCATGTCCAGACGCTTCAGCGACGCATCGATGCTGTCCATGATGTGCTTGCGCGAATGGCCGCTGGCGTTGATGCCGTTGCGGGTGCCGTAACCGACCTTGGTGGTGATCACCAAGTCTTCGCGACGGGCCAGACGTTTGACGATGCGCCCTACCACTTCCTCGCCGACACCGGCGGAATAGAAGTCCGCCAGGTCGATGAAGTTCACGCCGTTGTTGAGGGCGTGAGCGACGATCGGTTCGCTTTGTTTTTCATTAAAGATCCACGGTTTCCAGTCCGGGGTGCCCATGTTCATGGTGCCCAGGCACAGGCGGGAGACTTGCAGGCCGGAGTTGCCCAAACGGATGTATTGCATGGCGCGGACCTCAGGCTTTTGGCGTGTAGAAAGGGTTGCTGATGTGGTTGACCACATCCTTGAGCTGCGCGGTTTCCGGCTTGCCGGTCAGGGCGGCGCGGATCGCGGTGCGGCAGGCGTTGTAGTTGTTCAGGTAAACCGCATCGAGGTCATCGCAGGCCGGGTTGACCCAGTTAGCGGTGACGATTGCCCACTCGTCTTCGGCTTCCGGTGGCAGCGTGCCGTCGAGCAGTGCTTCGAGCACCGCCTTCGCGATACCGGCCTGGGAAGCACCCCACGTTGCGTTGCCGTGCAGGTCGCTGCTGATCGCAGCTTTGTTTACATACAGGGTCATCGGCTTGATCGGAATGTTCGGCTGAGCGATCACCATGAACGGGCAATGGCCCTGACTCGGCGACGCCAGGCTGTTGGCAAACGCCTGCCCCGCCGGGCCATTGCGCGGGCCAATCAGGATGTTGATGTGCGCGGCGTTCACGCCCGGGCCTTCGAAGCCTTCACCGATATACAGGTCGAGTTCTTTCATCAGTCATTACTCTTTGCGATGCAGATGGATTTTTTCGGGTGAGCGACAACTCACGCGGGCCGGATGGCCAACAGGATCAATAACGGTCGTTGGGAGCGGGAAGAGAACTTCGGGGCATGGCTGCGAACGCTCTCTGTTTATTATTGATGAGCTGTGTTTGCTTTTTTAACACCGTAGCCTGCGAGAACTCTAACTATTAAAAATCATGGGGTTATGATTTTTGATCATGGCCTTTTAATTTACACAGTCGTCCGTGGCGTAAATTTTAACTGGAGACCTTTATAGGCTTCTGAATATCCCGTTCGAAAAATACTGGTATACGATTGCAACGGGGCCTGTGGAAGCGGCGCCTCAGTGTACACTCGCAGGCCCCCACGCTCCCCTGCTAGAGGACGTGCAGCTACTTTTCGGCTCCTTAGTTTCGGAGATATTGATTTTTTCCCGGGGGTGCTGTCGTTCATGGCATGTTCACTGGGCCTCCTTCGAGGCCTGGTTCCACCTAATGTTCCTGATCCAATCTGCTGTAGCCCTGCGATATCACATACATCTGGGCGCAAGGGGAATGGCCGGCTGTACTTATTGATCTCTTGGCGCGTCGAGTGGTGGACTGGGCTTTGTCGTGCAAGCCGGATACAGATCTGGTAATGAAGGCGCTGGATATGACCTCTGACAAACACGGCAAGCCACAAGCCTGCTGTTTCACTCGGATTAGGGATCGCAAAATGGCAAGCGTCAGTTTCGCGAGCGGCGCCGGCGGTATCGCATGCACCAGAGCAGGAGTCACCGGGATAATTCCCACGACAGCCCGCCGCTCGCCGATGGAGCGAGTATTTCGGAGCTTAAACCGAGTGGGCACCGACCCTGGGTACATGACGTCTTGGAAGGCTCAACGAGACATCGGTCGTTATTTGATGCTCGTTACAACTGGATTCGGCCACATTAGCTCTATAACGGACTCCCACCAGCACAGTCCTAAAAAGATTCAGCTTCGTGTTTGGGACCAGTTGATCACTACTTCCTGGCGTATCTTTTTGATGAAAGATTCGAAGAGCCGGCTGATCAACCGTTCTTATGCGTAATCAGGTAGACCGATGCCCTGCAGCATCTGAGATCTACACTGAACGCTAATAACCTCGCGTATTCAGCCAAACCTATCACGATGGTGCGCTTGAGGTCTGATGAATCCTCCAGGAGGAGAGGACCCGCCGTGATAATCAGGGGCGGCCTGAATCCCGCAAGTTATTAGACGCTCTACGCCTCCAGCGAAATGAAAATATCCATATGGAAAGTCTTCGTAAATTTCGGGCAATGTCGTACAACAACATCGACGCACAATCAATAATCAAAATTAACAGAAAAGATTGATATGAATCAAGAATTTATTTCTGTTTCCTGTAATATTTGTTTGACCTTTTTTCGTGGGCGGTGTCTACTGAATTTAACGCCAGATCAATAACGAGTGAACGCCTTGAAATATTGTCAGACTCACGCCAACGATTTTGAATTTAAAACTACTTTTCAACATTGGATCGAGCACTGTACTTCAGTAAAATTATCCAGTATTCAGTTTATTGGTTGTGCATTGAGCGTGTACGACAAATATGCTGTGAAGGATCAGGAAGAACAAAAGATAATCGAGATGAAGTTAACGCAAGCACTTCATAAGCGCGTTGAAATTAGTGCTCAACATGTAGAAGCGCTATTTCTATCGAAAGGCGATATAAGTAGACGCTTCCAGTTGGCGTGGAATCTAGTGTCTGATCTGGAACGAGCTACGGTACTTTGGATGGATTATTCCATTTTCAAAAATTACTGGCCAGGACTTCAATATTTCAATCTTGCGTTGTTTCCTATGACGCACCTGACACTGGGAACACCAGAAGAATTGCTCCGCTCCACTTCATTTAAGATCCCAGAACCGCTGAAAGCTTCAAAAGCCAATCCTCAAATCGATGCTAATTTAACATTGGACTCTGTTAGCAAACATCATCCCAAGTTCTACTATGAATTTCTAGAGCTAAGGGATCTTTGCAAGATCTTGAGATATTCACGATTCCAACTAATAGGGTGTCTGCTCAGCCGACGCGATATTTATAAAACTGGGGACGTACATGCGCAAATCTTCGATGATAGCCTGACTCACAAGCTTTTGAAGGGCATGGGGGTCGATCATTTAACAGCCCACCTTCTCATTTGCGAGGATGATATCGAATCTCAATTCAAGCGCGTATGGGCCGTGCTATCAGACCGGGAAAAGATGCTGGCGCTTACCACCGACTATGAACGGTTTGATAATTTTTGGCCAAAATTCGACGTCTACAGCCGCGTGTTAAGCCCGTATATCAAATATAAAAAAGTAGCCGATCACCTGCGCAACGATGACTCTGATCTCCTGCAACAAACTCATCTGTCATCTGCATGAACATTCTTGAAACGTGCAGCCAGGTCCGGCTGGGCGGAGGAGGTTACCCACTGGATATTGCGCCTAGATTGTATCCAGCCATGCCGCTACCCATTTCTCGTTAGTTTGAGTTGTCATCTATAAGCCTGCTTTTTTCATCAAAGATTTGCTCACATTTTTTTCATCCGAGCCTTCATCATGCCTAGTCCCACCGACGTTAAAGCTTAGTAGAAGATGCCACGCTTAAGACGCATGAGTAGGTAGTAAATCCTCATACCCTGCAGGAGTGCGCAGCAGGTTGCAGCGGACTTGATCGTCGAGTCCATGTGAAGGCTTCTACAGCCATTCCCCGCAATCTCCGATTTGCCGAATACCTGCCCTGCAATCATCAGAATCTGGTCGTACCGGCTCCTGAAACAGCGATGCTAACCACTCCACTCCGAAAGTAACGAATGAACGCAGGGCGCGATAATTTCAAGCTCACTCATCCGTCTCCCTCGATTGACTTCTGATTTATGATTGAATTTTATGGCACCGCTCCATAACTTAGCTGCGGCCATTAGCCTAAACTTGCCGGTCTGCGCCAGGCCCAGCATGAAAGCTGCCGACGGCTAACGAACGACAACGCCATGAGTGGCCAAGTCGTTCACCAGCGTCTTCCGACGAAGCATTTTGGGGATTTTGAATAGGCTTCTATAGCTGTAGAAAAAGCCGACTGGGATAAACAAGAGCCCTACCCCGTATGTAGCCGTCGCGATGATCAGCCCCGCTGGGATCGCAGCCACCCCAAACACAATGCCTTTCAAAACGCTGGATCTAGCTACCAGCCGCATATGGTCTAGGTCACACTCGACCTTGCCGTTACCCTTTTCAAACGCTACGAGAACGATTGATTTCTTGTTCAAATGTTTGTAATACCATGTTCTCGGACTGTCAGTCACCATCGCGCCATGACGCTTTAAGTAGTCCAACATCGCAACTTCTCTAAAGTGAAAAGTATTACCCTCGCTATCTTCGCAGCGTACCTGATCGTAGATTGAGTCGATATCACCGCTCGCCTTGAGATTATAATTTTTGACCGTGAGGGTCATCTTTTTGAGGTCGGACATACCTTTCCTTTAGTACTGGATGCGCTAGGGAGCCTAGTGAGCAGACCTGTGCTCACCGATAGGGAATAACTGTTTCAACCGTTGAATACCGCCGGTCTTGGCTGGATCTTGAGGGAAGAGGCTCACAGGTTTACGAGGTGGAAGCTCAGCCAAGCTTTCATTCAATCATGGGAGTAATCGGGCGATGACGGTTCACGTACCATTTGAAGAATGCTCCGATAGCTCAGATACAATCACGTAATGATCGAGGCCAGTCATGCTTTGCACTAAGGTGTAACCACCCTCCTGCTTGACCATGCGTAGTTCCGGGGTCACAACGGTCATGCCATCGCTACTGATGCCCGACAGATCGCAATAGACCATTGCCGTGATGCGATCACCCACGCGTGCCGCGTCCATGAGGTACGCGTCAACCGTAACTCCCCAATCGATGCCGGCTGCCTGCACAACTAGCGTTGGAAGTCCGATCAATTCACAAGCACTCACGCTACTCACCATCCCTCAATTGATTTCGATTAATTTGTACGGATCAAATCCGCAGTCTTCACCTGGATAACCACGCTGGTTTGACAGCAGACGGCACCCACCCAGGACTGTGTCGACAGAAAAATGGGTATGGCCGAACGCCCAATAGTCGGCCCGCTCCACCAAGGAGTGCCATCTGTTGTAGTACGCAGCGCTGACATGCCCATCGTGCTCATCGCCCGCCACCTCAGCCATTGGGGCATGGTGAGTGACGACAAAAGTTTTCCCCGCGAATGGCCGGCTCAACTCATTGCTAAGAAACTCCCGCGTGGCGCGGTTCTTAGCAATGAGGTCGGCCGGGCGTAGGCGCCGGTAATTCGAGTCGGCCCTGATCTTTTTGAAGTCGTTCATCACCTGGCCGCAGGTCATAGATGCGGCGACCGTATCGCCCGTCGACGAAAAATCCGTCCATGCCGTACCCACCAGAAATCTCACGTTTCCCAAGGTCAAACCCTCGTTCTCCATCACATTGACGTGGGGGGCCGCCGCCGCACGCATCTTCTCGATTGTTCGATCGAGATGACCTTTGTAGCACTCATGATTGCCAGCGCAGTACACGACTGGAGCACTGAAAGTCTCGTTTGCCCACAAAACACCCCGCGCTTGCAGATCGATGTCGCCGGCGAGCACCACCACATCCGCCGACACATCTGGGGGGGTGAAGCGGTCGAATTCGTTGTGCAGGTCTGAGTAGATGAGGACTTTCATGAGTAGTGAGTGTTTCGGGCCTTGCTACTAGGGTAGTGATTGCCGGTTACCGA
>Ga0209795_10001051_pt1 | contig 18317 bp, 21 predicted proteins | sample AgamicOrMarz_FD_187166 | JGI IMG/M metagenome (GOLD analysis project Ga0209795, IMG submission 187166) | Agave microbial communities from Guanajuato, Mexico - Or.Ma.rz (SPAdes) (version 2) | ecosystem: Host-associated > Plants > Phyllosphere > Phylloplane/Leaf | place: Guanajuato, Mexico...
TTATCCTAAAATAAAACCTATAACTACTTAACAGATCTCCTTCTGTTAGTTAGTTACAGGCTCTTTTTCTTTTATTTATTTATCTACTGTACTATTCCTACGTCTTATAATGGGAAAGTTGATGACACCCCCCCCTTACCCTACTCTCTTATATAAGATGACTACTGTTTAATTACGCATAACTTGATGTGTAAAATTACTGCTTATATTTGTTCTTTCCAACGGAATTAATTACACATAGCGTTATCCGCCCATTAAGCGTTTATCCTAAAATAAAACCTATAACTACTTAACAGATCTCCTTCTGTTAGTTAGTTATAGGCTCTTTTTCTTTTATTTATTTATCTACTGTACTATTACTTCGTCTTATAATGGGAAAGTTGATGACACCCCCCCTTACCCTACTCTCTTAGTCATTAATAGTTGTTTGCTTTTTAATAGAGCGTTTTAATCTATGTAGTGTGCTTAATGATATATCTAAATGTTCCATAAGTTGTTTATTAGTCCATCCAGGATGCCTGTCTAATGCTTCTTCTAATTGCCACAGTTTATCTGCTTTGGCACTGGTTAGCTTTTCATTTCGGCGTTCCTGAAAGGCTTCCCACGTATGTTTAATTGCTTCTTCCTCGCCGTATTTTTCAAACCTCTTACGAGCTGCTTCATACTTAGCGTTTTTAATTTTAATAGTTTTCATTTTCCATTGTATGTAGTAATCCTCTTTAGCATCCATTAACTCTAACATTCTAGCATTAGTGTAAAATAAGCCACCTCTAAGATACTTATTGCGGTCCCAAGTATCTTCTATCCATTGTTTATAATATGTTTCAGCAGGTAATGATCTTCTTAAAATCTCTTCTTCGCTTGTTTCCGTCATATCCATTATTTCGCATAACTCTTTCACTCGTTTTTCAGCGTATTCCGTGTCATTGTCGCTAGAGACTAATGCGTGAAAACGGAGGACTAATGCAAGCCAATTCCGAATGCCTATGTAACTTTTACCTCTTTCGTTTTGAACATCAACAAAGATAAAAATATCTTCTTCTCGCTGTTTATTTAGCGTGTAGTCGTTCCAATTCTTAACGATAGTAGTAACAGTAGCTTTCTTTTTATTTAGCTTTTTAGGCTTAACTGAACGGTCTGAAGCAGGTACTATGTTGTAAAACCATAGAAAATCCTGTAGGGTGAATGTCACTTCATTTGCTAAAAAACCATATACTAAATTCTTTGTTTTATTATGTCTTGAACCTGGTAGCCGTGTAACGGCACTAGGATTCTTTACAACAGAATCAGAATTAAGTTCTTTTAGCTGTTCATACATATGATCTTGGATTCTTCTCCAGTCTAAATCATTTGTATATCCTGCAATATTTTTAAATGGTTCTAACAACCAAATTAATTGATAACCTTGTCCAGTTGATACAATGAACGTAGGGCAAATCAACTCACCTTTAGCAACCATTTCACCTATTTTTTGTAGGCATTCTGCGTCTGTCATTCCAAACTTATAATAGTCTAGATCCTGTACTAGCATATATGTATGTACAATGTTTGACTGAGTTCTTAATATATCGTTTTTATGTTTTTTTACCTTTTGGTAAAAGGTAGAGTAAGAAACATATGTATTAATACCAAACGTTGTTTGGAGATATTTATACATTCGTTCCTTCTCATTGTATTTATAAAATGTATTACTTGGAGTTCCATCGGCACGTTTCAAAAAGACACATAGGTGGCCTTTAAAATGTCCGAATACCCTCTCGATAAATTCTTCTTGATTTACAGCTCTAACAGGTAGTCCTAAGTTACGTTCCTGAAATTCCACATCCCCAAGTGATAATGGAGAAATATACAAGATTTTTTGTTCTTGTTGTTTGGCTAAACCCATTAAAAAACACACCTCTCCCGTTTTAATTAACTAGAAGTGGCGTGTCCCAACAATTATCTGTAATTTTTTATTTCCAAAAAAGGATATATTAATTAACTTGAAAAATATAAAGTATAAATGTATTATAGACATAGAAATACTTATTTAAGTTAATTGTCCCTTTTCTACTTTTGCGGGTGGATTGTTGGGATCACATAGCAATGTTCCGCCAAGAACATTGCGCCATATCTAGTTTTTTTGCTAAAGACGGTGTTACCAGCACTGTCTTTTTTATTTGTCTTTAAAATTACTTTGTTTAAATAATCTACAAAAAGCTAGGTTTTTCCTGTTTTTTCTACTATTAATTTAATTCTATCATATCCACTCTAAAGAGTGGATTTTATTTTTTGTCTTAGAAACTCTTATAACCCTTTACTCACTTTCAAGTAATTCCTCTTTTTTGTTTAATTCCTCCACCCTGCGGTAAAGTGCCGATCTGCTGACTTGGTACTTTTTACAGATGTCGTTAACTGTAATTCTTAAAACGCTTCGGTTATAGTAATCTTCAACGGCTGCGTTCATAGCTAAGTGATTTTTATGATATTTTTTAACTCTACCTTTGTACTTACCATTCTCTTTAGCTATTTCTACACCTTCAAGCTGACGCTTTTTAAGTCGTTCACGCTCTTTTTCTGAAATAATTAACGCTGTCATTACTTGCACATAACCCATAAATTGTACAAATACATCATTGTTATCTGCCATAGCGCTTAAAAATTCCATATCTAGAAAGACAAGCTTTATATTATTCTTTTGAAAGTAATCAACTTCTTCTTTACCTTCCTTAAAATTACGGCCAAAGCGATCTAGTTCGTGAAAGACAATAGTATCGCCTGATTTAGCTATTTTTTTAAGTTTTTTATATTGAGGGCGGTTAAAGTTCTTTCCACTAATTACATCGGAGTAAATGTTGTGTTCTGGAACGCCAGCTTCTATAAGTGACTTCTTTTGTCTAACTTCTGACTGATCATCACTAGAAATTCTTATGTAACCATATTTCATAAAAAACTCCCCTTTTAAGCATTCTATTTGAGATAGGTTATATGGGACATTGTAACATACTGAAAATACGTAGTCCCATAAGAGTAAACCCTATTGAAACAATTACTCAAATAATTTACTTTTCCTTCGCTTAAAGGGGATTTATATTGTCAAGGAACGTTTTATCATAAAAAATGGATGCAACAAAAAAAGAAGAAATCTTAGAGAGCCTCGGTAATTAATACGCAAATTACATTTTGCGTATTAGGCTACAACACTAATTCTTCTTTTAAAATTTCTTTTTCAATGAATTCGAAGAATCCTAGTGGTTCTTCATCAAACATTTCATAAGCTTTTTCTATGATTTTTGCCTTAACATCTTGTAACACATCCTCGCGATCTCGAAGCATTGTGTTACCAATATGTTTTGCTAATTTTAACTCTAAGTGATTAAATACAGCTTGAATTTCTTCTTTCTTCTGACTCTCGGACATTTTCATATATACCTATCCCCTTTTATGTTTAATTAGGCACTATTACTGTTGTATTTGTTATATAACTAATAGTTATTAGCAAACCTTTTCTACAGCGAATTTTTTAGTTGAGCCAATGTTTTTTTAACCCAATAACCTATATTTGCTTCAGATTCACCTAGTATCTTCGCAATTTCCCTTTTGCTAAACTCCTTGATGTAATAGTAATACAAGATTCTTTTCTGCTTATCGCTCAGTGAACGCATTGCATTGTCTAAACGTTCATTTTCCACTGGAAAAATGCCTGCTTCTACAACTTCAATTGGTTCTATAAATTCTTGTTTATCTACCTGTAACATCGTTCCGACAGTATTTCCTTCATCATCATACGGCTTGTCAAATATTAGATTGTACCTCTCGTTTCGTCTCTTATTTAATTTATCCAAATGAAATGACAAGTTACGAATAAGCACAGAGCTATACCGCACAACACGATTAACACGGTAAAATTTCTTGAATTCTTCGTTTAGTAGATTAATGTTTTTTGAGGTAGGATTTTCAAAGACGTTGTCCATTAACTTTTTGCGTTTTTCTTCTTTAATAAAGTCCTGAATAACGGGGTTCTCCAAAACTAACGGTAATTGTTTTTTTAATTGTTGTATGGATTCCTGTTGTCCTGTTTCATCGTTGTTATTACAACCTGTGCTGGAATTAAGATGTGAATTTTGGGACATAAGAAAAAACTCCTTTATTGGGGAAATTTAAAGAATTAGGGAAAATAAGAACATTTGTTCTGTTTTTGTGTTCCTATTATCTCCCAAATAAGTGTAAAAATCTAGTGTTTTTTCCAAAATAAAAAAATATTTTTTTCGAAACTTTTCTTTTAGTTTTTTGGCTCCTATTTCTCTATTAATAGTAGGAGGTGTGTGAATATGCAAAAAACGCTTGGTTCCAACGAAGCAATTACCAAGAGTAATGATGGAATTGACTTCATTAACGCTAAAAGTTTGTGGAGCAAAGGCATTAAAGGACAAAATACAATTATTGCTGTAATTGACACCGGATGTGATACTGGCCACGAAGAGTTAAAAGATAATATCGTTGACACATTTAACTTTACAGCTGAAGACAACGGAGAAATCAATATAACAACAGACTATACAGGACACGGTACACACGTAGCAGGCATAATTGCTGCTTCTAATAAAAAGCATCTTATTGGCATAGCTCCAGAAGCAAAGTTACTTATTATTAAAGCTGTCGGGCATAAAAGCTTTTCTAGACAGGAAGAATTGATCAAATCTATTCGTTTTGCGACTGCTTGGAGAGGGAGAAATGGCGAAAAGGTAGATATTATAAATCTTTCTTTAGGCACTAAAGAAAACAACCCTCATTTAAGAGAAGCGATAGATGAAGCAATAGACAACAACATCTTTGTAGTTGTAGCCGCAGGTAACTATGGTGATGGTATCGAAACGACTGATGAAATTCTGTATCCTGGCTTTTACGAGGAAGTTATTCAGGTAGGATCTGTTGGAAAGAACCTAACACCCTCTTTTATGAGCAACACAAACCAAAATATCGACTTTTTAAGCCTTGGGGAGTCTATCTATTCAACCTATCCCCAAAACACTTATATGGAGCTAACAGGCACCTCTATGGCGACTCCACAAATCAGTGGGGCTATTGCTTTAATTCTTTCTTACTTCAAAACAAACAATCTTCCAGTATCTCAAAATATTATTTATCAATATCTTGTTTCACATTCTATTCTCTTAAAAGGCTACTCAAAAAACACACAAGGTAATGGTGTCCTAAAATTATAAGGAGGCTAATAACTATGACTCCATTTGAAATGTTTAGCACGTCGATAGGCAATTTTGGATTCCCTATAGTAATTTCAATTTATCTTTTAATTAGATTCGAAAAAAGAATTGAAGTCTTAACAGCTGCAATTACTGAGTTAAAACAGGTTGCTGAAAAAAGAAAAGAATAAAAAAGCATCGGTCGTTTAGACCGATGCTTTTCCTATGATACTCTCTTAGGTGGCAGTACCTGGATTCGAACCAGTCAGAGGAATTACACTTATCTTTTAAAGAAATACTGCCGTTTTATGGAGATGGCAGCCGGATTCGAACCGGCGCATAAAGGTTTTGCAGACCTTTGCCTTTCCACTTGGCTATGCCATCAAAATATTGCTTTTTTTGCCCTACACTATTAATAGAGAGTTGAGATACCAAAAACTAAAAAGAATTTTAAAAAAAGAAGAACGTTTAATACGTTCTTCTTTCATCGTCTGACTTCTTTTTCTTCAACACTCTTATTTGTTCAAACAAGCCGCAAATTAAAATAACAATTCCAATAATGACTAGACCTATACCGCCACTGCCATATATCATACCTGCAAATCCCGAGACCATACTACATAAAACAATAATAGCGCCTAATATAAACAATACAACTGATGATTTAACCATTGATATTTTAAACACAAGATATAGAATTGAAAAAAGTATTATTCCAATAAATATCCCTACGAAAAAGGATAACATCATTTCTGGTGACATTTTAACTATTCCACCCTTCTTTAATAAAAGATTCTAACCTTATTAAAACAAAATTGTATACTTTTGTAACTATGTATATAGGATAGTATATATTATTAGTTTCTGCAAAGAAGAGAAGGAATATAAAAAACCCTAGTTTAACTAGGGTTTTCAAAAAAATTATTCGCGGCATAATTTTGCTGTTAATGTAAACGCACCTTTAATTGCAAGGTAGCTTTGGTAATCATCAAGACTGCTTCTCTGAGCGCAACTAAGAAGGTACTTATCGCAACAAAAACGTTGGCGGCGGTTGTTTTTATAACAATCATCGTGGATAGCGCAACAACCATCAATTCGATTGACTAATTTTCCTCCACCCATTGAGCCCCATACACCACAATCTTTTCCGCAATGTTCGTATCTCTTGTATTTCGCTCCCCAGTACATACAAGAATTAGTCCAAGTTGCTTCGGTTTCAACGGACTGCGTTAAAATTCCAGGCTCGTATTCCTCAAATTCTGGTAGATCAAGGGCTAAGGCAGGAATTGCTTGTGCTAATTCATCTTCAAAAATTTCTTCCACCTTATCTTCAGTAACGTTAAGACCAGTTACGAATTCTGTACCACCAATTGGACGAATGATGCGTGCTGAAAAATCTTCGTGAACCTCACCGTTTTTTTGAGTTTGGAAAAACTCCACATTAACTTTACGATCTTCAGTCTCCAACACAATAAGTTTATTTACATTAAAATCATCTGCTACATCAATTGCATCGTATTGATAAATAAATGCAAGGTTTAGGTTACTTTCATTAAAATCAATTAACTTTTTAATTTCCTCGATTGTTTTTGCAAACAATGGGTTTGATTTCACTTGTAAAACTTCTTGCTCTTGTACCACTGGATCTTTAATATAGTTACCTACAAATTGGTTTTCCATAAAGCTTCCACTCCTTAGTGTTTTTCTCTTACACTATTAATAGAGAGTTAGAATAGCTAAAACTAAAAAGAAATTTAATCTTTTTGAAATTTTTTAAACAACATAAAAAAACTCATACCTTTTGAGGATATGAGTTTTAAATTTTTTCCGGCAAATTTAAACACTTAGCAATTCCTCTTGCGTGTGCTACACCAATATTTTTTAAAAACTCTTCGTTACTTAAATATTCAGCATCCAAATCAATAAATAAATTCTCTGTTAATATTGCGGGCATCTTTGTTTTCCTTAACACAAAATAATTAGCTCTTTTTAAACCACGGTTTTTAAAACTACCTTCAACCGCCAAGGCAGCTTCTATCTCGTTATGCAATATTTTTTGGAACTGAAATGTCTGCTCTCCTGTATCTGTATAAATAAAACTTTCAAACCCTGTTCCGTTAATTGAAGAGTTGATATGAATAGATACAAACAAATCAGCTTTAAAACGATTTGCTATTTTGGCTCTCTCGTTCAAACTTACAAATACATCGTTTCGACGAGTCATTTTCACTTCAACTTCATAATTATTTTTCAAAAACTCTTCGGTATATAACGCAATTTTTAATGTCAGGTCTTTTTCTCGTAGCTTTTCACTAATTGTGCCCGGATCTTCTCCCCCGTGGCCGGCATCTATAATTGCCTTTTTCATTAACTCCACCTCCAAATTTCGCTTTCACTATTAATAGAGAATGGAAAAGAAAAAAACTAAAAAAATATTATTTCTTTTTAGTTTTTTCATCTCTAACTCTCTATTAATAGTAGGTAGCAAAAATGGAGGGATTAATTATGGAAAAAGATTTTGAAGTAATCGTATATACAATGACAAATTGCCAAGCTTGTTTAGATTTAAAAGATTGGCTTAAAGAACGAGAAATTACGTTTGTTGAAAAGGATATTGTTTCTAACGAAGAATACGAAACAGAATTCCGTAAAAAAGGATTGATGTTTACTCCAACAAGTTATATCGATATTAATAACGAAACGCATAAAATTGTGGGACCTTCTCCTAAAAAGTTTGAAAAGATTTTAGCATCAAAATTAATTTCAAAGTAAATGAGGTTAAAGTCGTGGAGAAAATTGAAAGCAAAGTTACTAAATATAATCAGGTCAAAATTGATTTAATAAAAATTTTTCAGTGTATTGACTGTTGTAGTGAAGATGAAAAAGAAATTTATCAAGATATCGCTTTGAATTATTCAAAACAGCTTAAAAGCATAAAGGAATCAATTGAAAAGATCTACGGCGTAGAAATTTCTAGTTGTTGCTCCTTTTCAAATAAATAAAAGACATTCCCCTTGTATTTCAAGGGGAATTTTCATTTACAAGATTAACGTACAGCCCCCCCCTCTCCTCTCTTTTACCGTTAATTACATATCTTATATACCAACAAGTTCAACGTAAGCTGAACTTAGTGCATTTTTAGTATATTTTTATTGTATCTTTTATGTATATATAATGTACATATTTTATACTAAGTTAAACCATAATATATACAAGTTTAACTTATTTTATGTATACTTAGTGTATTTTAGTTTATGCACATATATTTTAATAAAACTTATGTAATTAGCTGAACTTAGGTTGAACTAGGAGCTTTTTTAAAAGAATACAACAAAAAGACCATACTAATATTAGTATGGTCTTTTAAATCCTATTGATAGGTGCGCTTGTTATAGCTTCTGATAACAGCAGAACTGGTTGAGCATTTAAAACCTAAAAGCAGGTAAATCAGGGAACCTCGTTTCTGATGTCGGCAACCGGTAATTACTTTAAAACCTGTCAGCAGGTTAATGATTTTGCGTATGGGGTAGTACAAGTTCTGTGAGATTCAGAAACTGTCGTTTTTAAAACCTAAACTAAGTTAATTAGCTAAGAAAATTGCGTCTGCATTAGCATTTAGTATACTTTTTAAAACCTAACTTAAGTAACATAATTCTTAATTCCATAGCACACTATCATTTTCCTTCCTTCATCAAAAACCGTTATTGTTTTACTGATTCATAGAAATTGAAAAAGCCACCTCACAACAGGGAGTGAGGTGGCTTTTTTAGGGTAAACCTATAACAAGTATGAAAACATTGCAAGTATAATAGTAGCATATTCTTTACATATGTACTATATTTTTCAGCACAGGCATATGTATAAAACGTGTGCTTTTTATACATATACCTTCCACTTGGGTGTGCTCCTAAACGTTAGTATGTCAACGATGTATAAAAAGCTGCATAAAGCAGAAATCGTAGCCTGATTAGAACCCTTATGCGAGAAGGGTTCTTTTTTTTTGTGTGTTCCGGAAAGAGGTATTATGTTAACTACCTTTGTATACCATATACAGCCTGAAAACAGAAAAAACTACCATCGGGGAGGAGGTAGTTTCTTCTGCTACTTTACTTTCACTAAAGGAAGGAAACCTTGCAGTTTCCTAAGTAGTTTGCTCAAAGCAGTAAAAAATATGTATATAATCGAGTTTAATGTATAAAAAAGAAAGAACTATTGAGCTAAGTCAGTAGTTCTTTCTTTTCATTGAAATATAGATATTGAGCTAATTAAGGAAGATTGATATCAAAAGTCCCTTTTATCCTAGCACTCCAAAGTGCTGAGTTAGGGTCTTCTACTTTAAAATCTTCAGGGTCTAAAGTTCCGATAAAAGAGTACTGCCCAGGTGCAGCATCCGTGTATGTTTTGTTTTTAACGACATCTACTAGTGGTTTGATACCGGCAACATTTATTGTAATTGTTATCTTTCTGTTACCAAGCCATACTTCTTTAATAACCCCAGCATTAGTAAGGTATTTATCAAATTCCCCTAATGGAATAACGAGAGGTGAGAACGAGGGAACGTGTAAATCAACTTCGTCTCCTCCACCAATCACTAAATTATTTAATCCAATTACTACTTTAGCTTCAGTTGTCATTTTTAAACCTCCTGTTTAAATAATATATATTACGCAAAGTATTATTTGTAATAAATTTCTATATATACATTAAAATTACATTTAATAAATATTTATAAAAAATAAATAGGATTAAAAATGACTAATTAATAATTCTATATATGCTTGTTGTTAACGATTAGGGAGTTGCCCTAGAAATGGTAGCTCTTTCTTTAATTTTCTCTTTTTCTGAGTAGAATCTTTTTGTACATTTCAATTAGGTAAGGATCGTGAGATCGTTGCCCAATTGAAATGTTTAACGAATGAAGTGAGTTTGCTCATAAAGGGGTGAGAGGTAGTTGAATTTTAAAGACTTAACACTAGATAACATAGATTCAGTAGCAGATGATGAATTACTAGAAATGATCTATCAATCATTTACAAAAGTGAAGCCAGTTAAATTTATAAAAGAAGAAATGCACGACTTGTCTAAACGCATAGCAAGACCTAAGTTCGATTACATAAAAAAATTGATTAAATATGGAAATGAGGAAGATTTCTTTTTCATACAAGTTCCTATTGTAGACGAAGAAGAGCGTTCTCATTTTAAAGTGAACGTTTTTTCTAAAGAGGGTTTCCACGATAGAATACCTAAAGATGGTTTTATGAAGATGACATCGAGGATTGAAATTAAAGCATTAGGTGTAATTGATGTTTATTTCGAAGGTTCCGTGGCAACGAGAAAGCCCCACGAATTTAAACATTTAAACTACAATAGAAGCTATGAACATATAGAATCCTTCTATTATGATTTCGATTCAAAACAGTACATAGGTGTAGATGATGAACAAATGGCGGAAGCACGCCGTGCGCTATTCAGAGATCCTAATTTTGATTTTAAGGATAGTCCAGAACGAGTACAGGAGTATTTTAGAAGAGAACGATTAACAGAAGCTATAAAGAATCGACTGAAGGAGCAGAAAGAGTTATGCGAAGATGAATTCTTTATAGTTAAAGATACTCGTTACAATGTGTTAGTCGATAATGGAATTACAACTACACAAGAAAACATAAAAGCTGCGGCAAGTTATGTGTTTAATTACAAAGGTTTTTTAGACAATACAGTGCCTAAATGGTTAAAGCTCAAATTGATTTTTTCTGAGATTACTTTAATTGAGTACGATAAATTAATCCAGGAAGTCAGCAACCTTAAACAAGTAATAGCATTGGGCACAGGTATACTTGAACGTATGGCCGCCTTAATCCAACACAAAATAGGGGGCGATCCTATGCTTTTTAATTGGACTGGATTAGATGGAGGTTCAGAAGAAGAAGGATTAAAGCAAGAGTTTGTAAAACAAAATGGTCCGAAGGACCAACTAGAAAGATTTTTAACTCCTAGACCAATAAAGTTTGATAAGTATGATCCCCTGTTAGGTTTCATTGGCTATGACTTAGAAACAAAAGAGGTGTATGCTAACATAGCAGAAACGGAACGTCGCCTTTATAAAACTGAAGAACATTCTAGTTTTGTTGCAGAAGAAGAATATCATTCACGCATAATTGAGCATTTCAGTTCACATAGACAAGATTAATATCTTGTCTTTTTTCTTTTTAACTAGTTTCTTTATTTATAATGTTAATGAGCAAAATTTTATAATTTTTCCTTACACAATACCGAGAGGTAAAAGGATATATCACAATTCTGAGAGGAAGTGATAATAACAACATATACAGGAAAATTAGATTTGCTATGCGGAATCTAATATCAATACAACAAAAATTAAAGGAGAGGATAATTAATCAATTAGAAAAGGAACAAGCTAGATTGCAACGTTGCAAACAAATGTAATAAGGTTAGCGTGTCCGAAGTTGACATCTTCCAACCTGCTACTCAACAGCGAATGGAAAATTAAAATGTAACACTGTATCTCAATTAAGGGAACAACCACAACATCGCGTATGCGAGGGGGAGAGTGATAACTCCTAAAAATGATCAAAATGCAAAGCATTGTTGAGCATTCACTTTGGAACAAAGTGAAGAATGTTTTGTAGAGCGAGCTTAGCGAGCGATTACTTTGCGGAGCAAAGTACAGAACAAAATACGAAGTATTTTGTCCATCTATCCGAAGGAGAGATGGCCGCCGAAACAGCAAAGCTGTGAGGTTGGTTTGGGTTTTCGCTAGAAAGTGAGCTAAAGCCACGTCTAGCAACGGTTAAGTGGTATTTTAATTGAAACAATTAAAATGCGACTTAACCAGTTGCTATAACTGGTGGGGGGAGAATTGCGTCCAAAATTTTAGCGAACGAGAAATTTTTAAAGGCGATAACAATGAGAGAGTAACGATTCATTGTAAGACTTTAAAAATTGCAAGTGAGCTTAGATTTTGCTGCAATTCGGCGGAAGCTTTTTCTTAGCAAAGGATCAACGAGCCGAGCTTAGAAAAAAGGAAGTTTTTCATATGAGAAATTCGTTTTGTTTGTTTATGATCGAAAAGATAAAACGGCCAAGCAACAAAAGGTACGATTTGTTGTGCTGGTTTTATCTTTGGAGAGAGTTTACAAACAATCGTTTTTCTCATTTTTATTTAGAACGGCCTTTCGGCCGAGATAAATAAAACACGGGCGAAAATCATCTTTAAAGTCGGAATGAAAGTCGTAACGAAAGTCGGAATGCGTTGATTTGACAAGGTTTTTTATAAAATAGTTGCGAATGCAACGGAAGTCATTACAATAATAAAAAACATTGGAGGTGGTAATTAATGTTTAAGAATAGGAGAAAAAATAGACAGGGTGGAACACAAAAATTAAATGCTTCACTAACTAAGATAGAAAAGGTGTTTGAAAAAATGTATCATAAAAAAATTTATGTTGGCAAAAGCCCAATGTCGGAGGGAACCATTAAAACATATGTAGATTTAACAATTTCTCTAATGCGTGATGTTCACGAAAAATATGGTGTAGCTGACATAACTAAGGTAAAAAAAGAGCAAGTCGCTGAAATATTCCAAGATCGAATTGATAAGTACCACAACGGCAACACAAGTGAAGCAAGTAATTTAAATGGAATTGCTTCTGCCATCGCTGCGTTTAACAAAGGTGTAAAAGAGACAAATATATTTAAAAAGGAGCTAGAGCTTGGGGATCCAATTGGTATGAGGGATTCATTAAGGGAACAAAATGTATTTAGAAATAGTAAAGCTTCAAAGACATTACGTGCTACTCCCCAGGAAGCATTGAAAGTCATTGATAATATTAAAAGAAGTGGATATGATACACGCACCAGAACTACAGCTGCTGCCATATCTCAAATTGCATTTGGAACAGGAGGAAGAATATCGTCAATATTAAAATTAACGCCTGCTGACATAGAAATCGATGAAAAAACAAATAAAATACGCTTTCTGAAAGATAAAGGCGGGCTTACAAGATCCGTGGAGATTACTGATAAAGATACAATGCAGTTTTTAAAAGGGTTAACTGACGGTAAAAAGCCTAATGAACGGTTATTCTCCTTTAAACGTAAAGACGGAACATTTCTTCCAGTGAGCGAAATGCGTAAGTCGGTAACAAATATCATTACTGCTGCAGCGCGTGAATTTAATCGAATTGAAAAAGTAAGAGTCAAAGATAAGGATGGAAAATACAAATATGTATCAGTCCAACGTAAATTTACTCCACATAGCTTCCGAAAGTCATTCGCTCTCCAACGATGCCACGAATACCTGGAGAAGATTCCTAGCGATCCAAAAAAGCTACAGGAATACGTTCAACAATTAAAAGATTCAGATCCTAAACTAAAAAATAAAATAGAAACAATGGAAAAACGTATCAACGCTTCTAGAAAGACAGTTCGTCAATTGCGCCACGATGAAGTAGCTATTTTCAGCGTGAGCCTGGACCTAGGTCACTTTAGAAAAGACATAGTTACTAGCTTCTACACAACATTTGCAGAAGTCCAAAAATACTATGATGAAGTAAAAAAAACACCTTAACTTTGTAATTAAGGTGTTTTTTTTACTTGATGCTCGGCCGCCCAAATCGTTCAAAACCACCAACAAAAAAATGAATAGCCATTCACCCACGCGATTGATTGCTACGGTCGCCCAAATCAATTTCCGTCATATGAATTTACATTTTTTTCCTTTTACTTTCATTCTCTAATTAGTTGACGTGGACGCTTATATTGCCAAAGCGTTAATGTAAAACAGAAGTTAAATATATGACACCTAGAATATTTAGTAAAAGTCGGAATACTATTAGCATAAGTTCGCGTAAGCTGCCATTGTAAATGCGAACTTAACCTAATACCTTATGACAACAAATTTAATTTCTCACGCCTGTTTCGGGCTTTTTATTTTGCTGAAAAGTCGGAATGAACTTCGTAACGACTTTTGATAAAAACACCCTTAAACCTTGCTGTATCAATATCGAACTTCGTAATGGATCGTGAAAATAAAGTATCGAAAAAAATTATCACAATTACAAAAGTAAGAAAGGTATTACGAGTTTCGTTACGAAGTTTTTAAAAGTCGGAATGTAACTCGTAACTATTCTGAGAATGATTACGAAGTTTATTACGAAGTTCATTACGAGTTTTCTTGAACTTTGTTAGATGTATAAATTATCATTGAGCTAAAGAAACCATTCCAATTTCAATAAGGAGGTGTGTCGATTGGAATTGAAAGACGATACTAAACTGTCTCCGAAAGATGTAGCTGCTATGTTAGAAATATCTACTTCTACATTAATTAAATGGACTGAGTACTTTGGCATTGAACCTTTATGGACTCAACCAGATAAGAAAGGTCAACGGCGGTTCACGAAAGAAAACATTCAAGATTTACTTTTAATTAAACAATTCGTTCAAGATGAAGGTATGAAATGGGAAGATGCACTAAAACGCTTTGAAGGAAGGCTTCCTGAATTTCTTGTTGATGAAAAAAGGACAAAACAATCAAGAGAGTTGGACGAGCTAAAGCAACTTCTTTTAGAAGAACGTCTGGAACGCCGTGAAGCTGAACAGCGGCAAGAGGAATTTCTAAAAGCCGTAATGCAAAGAATGGATCAAGCAGTAGAAGAGGCGGTTAAAAAAGCAACGCAACCCTTAATTGAAGAGAATGAATTTTACAGACAAAAGTATTTGGAAGAAAATAACCGTGCCGAACAGCTTGAAACTGTAATGAAGATAGAAATGAACAACGTTAAAGAAGAATTATCAGAGCAAATGCAAGAGCAGATAAAAGAGTATAAAGAAAACCAAAATATACTAATTGCTGAAACTGCCAAGGCTTTTATGGAAGATCGCAAGAGAAGTATTAATGAAGAACCGAAGCAAGTCAGTTTGTGGCAAAAATTATTTGGAAAAGGGTCCTAAAGGGCTCTTTTTTTTGGTTCTAATTCCTTTCATTTTTATTTTCATTTGGAACTTTCGTAAATTCAAACATAAAAAACAAGTCGTTTAAGCTTTTATTTCATTTTGAAAATTTTAGGGTAAGTTCGCTAAAATAATAACTAAGAGATATATGAGTTAGATAATTTATTTGTTAATAAAACAAAGATTTCCGTTTAGTATGTACCATCGAGAATTTTTTTTTGGATTTTACGTTGTTTTTGTCCGATTTGCAGGACGAAGTCCTATATTGTATGTGAAGTAAAAAAAAGACACACACATACTTGTATTTTATGCTTTCAGTTCACTTATGTAGTAGGAACAGATGATTAGAGGAAATGGTTGACTTTAAATTATCAAATGGTTCCTATGTCAATAGGGGGACAAGCTGAGAAATTCGTTTTAGTAACTTGTACTAATAGTTATGAAACATTTTTAATTTTCTCGGCCAACTAGCCTGTAAACCAATACTCATTCCTGTACTTAATACTGTACCAGGATAATGGGTACAAAATAATTGAGAAGATGGAGGAAGAACAATGTTTAAACAAGTTATTTTACCAGTTATAAAAAATTCAGTAGGATTGCTCTTATTCTTAATAGCAATCCTCGGCTTTATCGCTTTGCTAGTCCCGAACTACTCAGAGAATTATGGTTGGACAACTGCTTTAGTAGCAGGTGGAGGAGTAATCGGGTATCTGTTAGCCCTCGCTACAGTTCTTTACACGAAGTACACAACAACACCATAAAAAACCGTTTTGTTTTAAGCCCAAAACGGTCCATTTCTAAAACAGCTATTATTTACTGCACCTAGATCGTTGGAGCGATCTAGGTGCTATTTTTATGTTAACAGCAATTAATAAGAAAAACAAAGCGCTAAAGTATTATGTATTATTCATCTTGTATTTATGTACAATTATCCATTAGTATTAGTACTATAAAGATACATAAAATGAATGATTTGAGGTTTTATAATGGTGAAAAAAGAAGAAAAAACGGTAGATAATGGTGATGAACTTCAATCAGTCCATCTTAAATTACCTCCAGGTCTTATAAAGAAAATTGATCAATACAAAGTAGATAACTATTTAGGAAGTCGTAATAGCAGCATAATAGAATTATTACGAGTTGGTTTAGGTGAACTGGAAAGAAAAAAATAAGTACCCATAGCATTAAAAAAAGCATCCGTTTAAGGGATGCTTTTTCTGTAATATATAAGCATTCAAAGAAGCTCAAATATATCTTCTGGTCGTTCAATGCGGTGTGTCTTGGTATTACCTCTTTCGGCTTCCTCAATTTCGGAGCCAAATTCCTCAACTAAAATAATATCTTCCAGTAAACTCTCATTGTGATCTATTTGTTTACAGTTGTCTTTATTTTTATCCATTGCTTACAACCCCTGTTGGTTTAAAATATGCAGCAATTATCTCTCTAATATTATCAAGAGTTTCTTCTAATTCAAAATTACCGCGCTCAAAATCTTTCATTGATAAGACAAAGTCGATATAAAGTTCGTCAATAATTTTTTCAAAACCTAATAGGTTAAACAGGCTATCCCTTAACAAATCTTGCTCTTTTGTAACTTTTCGTTTTGCAAAAAATAAACCGTTAATATAACCTCCTCCATAAACTCCATTACTATTAGGTCTCTCCATAGTAACAATGTCTATTTCGGCAGTTATAGCTCCTTCTACTTCACCCATTGCTCTAATTGATTGTAAAAGGTTTTGAAATGAACCCTGGCTTCTTAATAAATCAAACCTATCCAGTGCTTCCTGTACACTATTCAATTATAACTTCCCCCTCCACAAAAATTATTAATACTTTAAAGCCGGCACATATACTTCCCTAATATTTTTCTTAAAATCAGAAAAAAGAGCATCCACGTCATTGACTGGTTTATTTGCATACTCCTTAAATGGTCCTTCAAAGGCTTGAGGATATTGTCTATAAGTGTGCCATAGCCCCATAAGTTCAAGAATTCTATATCGTATCCCTTTGTTTTCCTCTTGTATGCCAGCTTTCCAATCCTTACAAGCAGTCTGGTAACCTTCTACATATTTTTTCCCTTTATCTGAGTTCTCTTGTTCCATATATTCCCCATCCGTATATAAACGTGTAGTTTCTCTCTCTATTATTCTCCATACAGAAAGCAACTCCAAAACCTGAACATTATAGTCAGCTGCAGCAATCTTTTCTAAGATATCCTTAAAAGTATCCATTGTTCTCCTCCTCTACAAAATCAAACAATAGCTATAAAAAAACAAATTCCATATTCACAAATAGATAACCTTCAAAGAAGATAAAAAACTTGTAGGTTGGGTGTACTTTCGTTTCTGATAACATAAAAAAGCCATAACTGCTTAACAGATCATCTTCTGTTAGTTAGTTACAGGCTCTTTTTCTTTTATTATTTATCTACTGTACTATTACTTCGTCTTTTAATGGGAAAGTTGATGACACCCCCCTTACCTATACTCTCTTATATAAGATAATTACTGTTTAATTACGCATAACTTGATGTGTATAATTACTGCTTTAGTTCATTTCCTCTAACATATTTAATTGCACATAGAGTTATCCGCCCATTTAGCTTTTATCTAAAAAAAAAGCCATAACTGCTTAACAGATCGTCTTCTGTTAGTTAGTTACAAACTCTTTATTTTTATAAGTAATCGATAAAGACAAGTCATTAATCTAATACATAAGTAACACACTAGTATACTTTTTTTTATTTTCCCTAAAACAAAACCCATAGCTAATTAACAGATCATCCTCTATTAATTAGCTACAGGCTCTTTATTTTATATGTAGTTGTTACAGACAAGTCATTTATTCTAATACATAAGTAACATACCAGTATACTTTTTTATTTCCCTCTAGTGTAAACCCTATAAATGCTTAAAAGAGTATCTTCTGTTAGTTAGTTACAGGCTCTTTTTCTTTTATTTATTTATCTACTGTACTATTACTCCGTCTTATAATGGGAAAGTTGATGACACCCCCCCCTTACCCTACTCTCTTATATAAGATGACTACTGTTTAATTACACATAACTTGATGTGTAAAATTACTGCTTATATTTGTTCTTTCCAACGGAATTAATTACACATAGCGTTATCCGCCCATTAAGCGTTTATCCTAAAATAA
>Ga0209795_10001053_pt1 | contig 18290 bp, 18 predicted proteins | sample AgamicOrMarz_FD_187166 | JGI IMG/M metagenome (GOLD analysis project Ga0209795, IMG submission 187166) | Agave microbial communities from Guanajuato, Mexico - Or.Ma.rz (SPAdes) (version 2) | ecosystem: Host-associated > Plants > Phyllosphere > Phylloplane/Leaf | place: Guanajuato, Mexico...
CACCGCTTGATGTATTGCAGGCATTTGTCCAATTAAGTAAGGAAGGTGTTTTATGGGAAAACATGGGGGTGAGTGCTAAACGGGCATTTATTGGATTTCTCATCGGTGGCAGCATTGGTTTTGTCCTTGGTATGGCAAATGGATTATCAAGAACCTCAGAAAAACTATTAGATAGTTCGATTCAAATGGTGAGGACTATTCCACATTTAGCCCTTATCCCCATCGTTATTTTGTGGTTTGGGATTGGCGAATCATCCAAATTGTTTCTTGTCGCACTTGGAGTTGCGTTCCCTATCTATCTCAATACCTTTCATGGCATCAAGTCCGTTGATAAGGGACTAATTGAAATGGGGAAAGTGTACGGTCTCCAAACGCTCCATTTAATTATGATGGTGATTCTTCCTGGAGCGTTACCGTCCATCTTGGTAGGACTCCGCTATGCCCTTGGGATTATGTGGTTGTCACTCATTGTGGCTGAAACGATATCAGCTGATTCAGGAATTGGCTATATGGCCATGAATGCAAGGGAGTTTATGCATATGGATATTGTTGTTGTCAGCATTTTACTCTATGCCTTACTTGGAAAGCTTTCCGATTCCGCTGCTAAATTTTTGGAGAAGCATTGGCTGCAATGGCACCCAAATTATAACCGCGTGAAAAGTCGTTAATGTTCCTATTTTTATAGAAGGTGAGAGTGAACAAAATGGCAAGAAACCAAACTGGATTAAAGCTGGAGCTCACGAAAGTGGAAAAATCATTTGGTCAAAACAGGGTATTGAAGGAGGTGAATCTGTCGATCAAACCAGGTGAGTTTGTGGCCATCGTAGGAAGAAGCGGATGCGGGAAAAGCACATTACTCAGGCTGATTGCTGGTCTGGAATCCGTCAGTAATGGGTTTGTCCATGCAGATGAAGAGATCGTTACACGCAATCATTCGGATTCAAGAATCATGTTTCAGGATGCACGCTTATTGCCATGGAAGAAGGTCCTGACTAATGTTCAGATTGGAACGAAATCTCGTTCCAAAGAAGAAGCCAAAGCAGCCTTGTCGTTAGTAGGGCTCGAACATCGTGCCGATGAATGGCCAATTGTTCTCTCTGGAGGACAACGGCAGCGGATCGCGTTAGCCCGTGCCTTAGCAGGCGAACCTCGCTTACTGCTGCTCGATGAACCACTTGGAGCTTTGGATGCACTGACTAGAATCGAAATGCAGCAATTGATAGAAAAATTGTGGCTTGAACAAAAATTTACGGCCATTCTGGTTACCCATGACGTGAGTGAAGCAGTTTCTTTAGCGGATCGGATCCTTTTGATAGAAGAGGGAGAAATATCTATGGATATTGCGATTACGCTTGATCGGCCACGCATAAAGGATAGCAAATTTGTCTATTTTGAGCGGCTCATTCTTGATCGAGTCATGGGAGGAAAAGAGCCTCATATACAGGAGACATTGCCCAAAAAAGTTCGTACCATCTAACAGTTTATGATTTTAGGATAAATAAATACTTACGGGTAACTATACAAGGAGGTTCGTGGGCATGAGTAAACATTTAGGATTACAACAAAAGAATGAACGAGAAGTAGAAACGGATGTATTAGTGATTGGGGGTGGACCTTCAGGGACCTGGGCAGCGATTCATGCCGCTTCAAAAGGAGCAAGGGTCATTCTTGTCGATAAGGGATATTGTGGAACAAGTGGTGCGACAGCACCATCTGGAACAGGAGTTTGGTATGTGAATCCAACCCCGGAGGAGCAAGAAAAAGCGATGAAAAGCAGGGAAGCGCTCGGCGGATATTTACAGGATCGAAAATGGATGAAAAACGTATTAAACCGAACGTTTAGCAATGTCAATCAGTTAGATTCGTGGGGATACCCTTTTCCACTGGATGAAAACGGACATAAACATCTTAAAAGCTTGCAGGGTCCAGATTATATGCGGTTAATGCGAAAGCAGGTGAAAAAAGCAGGGGTTAAAATTTGGGATCATAGCCCAGCGCTTGAGCTTCTTGCCGATGAACATGGTGTTGGCGGAGCAGCAGGGATATCTAATGAAACGGGGGAACGCTGGAAAGTACAGGCCGGAGCCGTTGTCATCGCCTCTGGAGGGTGTGCCTTTCTAAGTAGAGCATTAGGTACCAACGTCTTAACGGGTGACGGCTATTTGCTGGCAGCTGAAGCAGGGGCCAATCTGTCTGGGATGGAATTTTCAAATGCCTATGCGATTGCTCCAGCTTTTTCATCGGTAACAAAAACAGCATTTTATACATGGGCTTCCTTTTATTATCAGGATGGTTCAATCATTGAAGGTGCAGGTTCACAAAGAGGTCGGTCTGTGATAGCGAAAACACTGCAAACACAGCCCGTCTATGCAAGGCTTGATAAAGCAGATGAAGAAATGCAGAAATGGATGCGCAAAGCACAGCCAAATTTCTTCGTTCCATTTGACCGATTGAGTATTAATCCGTTTACGGACCGATTTCCAGTGACTTTGAGATTAGAAGGAACGGTTCGTGGGACGGGTGGCATCCATCTTATCAATGAGAATTGTGAAACAAAGGTGCCAGGATTATATGCAGCTGGGGATGCTGCCACCCGAGAATTTATTTGCGGAGGATTTACGGGTGGAGGTAGTCATAATGCTGCCTGGGCGATGTCATCAGGTTCTTGGGCCGGTGAAGCAGCAGGTGAATATGCACTAAACCTAGGTTCAAAGGCCTCAAAAAGAAATGTAAAAGGGATTTCTACTACACCGATTGCAGCAAACTGGAGCAGATCAAGCAAAAAAGGAACAGTATTGCATGAAATTACGGAAAGTGTTCTTGCAGAAGTAACTCCTACTGAAATTAATTTATTTAGAAGTGAAAAAACGCTCCAGTCGTCTTTGCAGCGTCTTGATCTGATTTGGGAGGAAATTCGATTAGGTCTCCTAGCAAACGAACCGAATGTGGTGAGGGTAAGAGAATCTGCTGCTATGACAGCAACCGCCCGATGGATGTATTCTTCGGCCATAGAGCGGCGAGAAACACGGGGGATGCATAAACGTTTGGATTATAAGGACCAAGATCCGAGTTTTCATTACCGAATTCTTACAGGGGGACTGGATGAGATTTGGGTCAAACCTGATAAGCCTTTGCATCAAGAGGAAGGAGTTAGAAGATGATTGAATTGATAAGTAAATCAAAATGTATTAGCTGTGGTTTATGTGTTTCCGTTTGTCCAACTGGTGTATTTGACCAAGCAAATGGGAAGGTCCCTGTGATTGCTCGTAAGGATGATTGCCAAACATGCTTTATGTGTGAAGTTTATTGCCCGGTAGATGCGATGTATGTCGCTCCAAATGTAGATGAAGTGACAGTAAATGAGGAGGAACTTGTACAAAGTGGGGTTTTGGGAAGCTATCGAAAAGAAATTGGCTGGGGGAAAGGTCAGAGTCCAAGTGCAGCCTCAGATGCTTCTTATAAAATGTTTCAATTGATGAGCAAATTACCGGGACATTAATGATAAGTAGGAGGATTTTTATGAGTGTAAGCCCTAAACGAAAACCATTTTTAAGAGGAGTAGTGGGGTTTCTAATCTTGGTTGTTCTTTTGACGATAGCCGTAGGATGCACAAACAACGCCTCTTCAACAAACTCAAAGGAATCTAATAAATCCCAGTCAACGACTTTACGGATTGGTTTTGTTGGATCAACGAAAGATAATATTCCATCAGGAGTAGATGGTTGGGGAATTCAACATCAATCACTTCAGGAAAAATTGCAAAAAATTGGGATCGAAAACTACGAATTTCATGCTTTTCCAAATGGCCCGCCATTGAATGAAGCCATTGCGGCAGGAGAATTAGATATTGGTATTTTAGGAGATACTCCTGCGATTGTAGGGAAATCGAACGGACTGAATACACGATTGATTAATCAGGCTGCCATTAACAGCAATGTGTGGTTAATCACTCCGAAAAATGGAGTAAAGACACTTGAAGAATTAAAGGGAAAGACAGTAGCAACACAGTTAGGATCATATATGTATCGGTACCTTACTGGAGTACTTAAAGAAAAGGGCTTGGAAAAGGATGTTAAGATTGTCAGTATGCTATCAAGTGATGCAGAAGCCGCTTTAAAACGGAATGACATTGCAGCCTATGCGTTTCCGACAAATTCTGGTCCGTTGATTAAGTCGAAGGGATATCCAGTTATAGATGAGGCAAAGGATCATCCAGAGCTACTTGGAAGCACCGTCACCGTTATTACCGAAGATTATTTAGCAAAGAATCCAGATTTTCTATCCATATGGAATGAAGTCCGTAAACAATCATTAGCGGATTTATTAAAGAAACCGGAGGATTTTTATCAATTCCAGTCGGAACAAATTGGGTACCCAGTCGACGTCATGAAAGATTCTTTGCCGCTCAGTAATTTAAAAGCAGAAGCATTATCTGAGGAGGGAATCAACCTATTGGAGGGGACGAAAAAGTTTCTCGTTGAAGGGAAATTTGCCAAAAAAGATTTTGATTTGAATGATTGGATTGCTAAGTAGAGATATGATGCTTTTTCTTTTCCTCTTAAACTAGCAAACAATCAAAGGGAGAGGGTTGGATGGAGAATATTCTTCGGAAGGCTGTAGAACAGAGAAGGAAAAAATTAATGAATATCCTGCTTAATTTTAAAATATATGATAATGAGGAACAGCTTTTGAAGTTATCATTAACAGAATTAGAAAATGAGTTCAAAAGACTAAAGTCGAATAGTCATCCTCATAGTGATACAGGTTCGATTAAATGGAAGAACTAAAAATTTGGATTCTATGTATACGTAAAGAAGGGACTCAAAAATGAGCTCCTTCTTAATCTTTATTATAATAGATATATATTTTACTTCATGGCAATCCAGACACTTTTTACTTCTGTATAGTTTTCGAGTGCATAGGAGCCCATTTCACGGCCGATTCCAGATTGTTTATATCCTCCGAATGGAGAAGCTGCATCAAAAGCATTGTAGCAGTTTACCCAAACTGTTCCAGCACGAAGCTTGTTGGCAATATAGTGGCCATTTGCAATATCGCGTGTCCAAACACCTGCGGCAAGTCCATATTCGCTATTGTTAGCACGATTTATTAATTCATCCAAATCATCATATGGCATAGCAGAAATTACAGGTCCAAAGATTTCTTCCTTGGCAATAGTCATTTCATCCCGTACATCAGCAAAGATAGTAGGGGAGACGAAGTAACCTTGCTCTTGAGGCCTATCACCGCCAGCTACCAGTTGTGCCCCTTCGCTTAGACCTTTCTCAATAAAGCCAAGTACTCGATTTTGTTGCTCGGCAGAAACAAGCGGCCCAATTTCAGTATCAGCATGAATTCCTGCCCCTTGTTTAATCTTTTTCGCATGACTTGCCATATCAGCTACAACATTATCAAACTGCTTCTTCTGTATGAACACACGGGAGCCGGCACAGCAAACCTGGCCTTGGTTGAACATAACTCCGTTAAGTGCACCAGGAATGGCCTTTGTTAAGTCCGCATCAGGAAGAATGATGTTCGGTGACTTGCCTCCAAGTTCAAGTGTAACGCGCTTCAGTGTTTTTGCAGCATTTGCCATGATTAGCTTTCCTACTTCAGTGGAACCAGTAAAAGCGATTTTATCTACTAATGGATGGTCAACAAGCGGCTGGCCTGCCGTTTCTCCAAAACCAGGAACGATATTTACAACACCTGCTGGGAATCCAGCTTCTTGTATTAATTCAGCTAAGTAGAGGGCTGATAATGGTGTTTGCTCAGCTGGTTTTAAAACTACGGTACAGCCAGTTGCAAGGGCAGCTCCGAGTTTCCACATTGCCATAAGAAGAGGGAAGTTCCAAGGGATAATTTGTCCAACTACTCCTACAGCCTCATGGCGTGTATAGTTTAAGAATGGTCCATTAACAGGTATTGTTTGTCCAACAATCTTCGTGCACCAGCCTGCATAATAACGCATATGCTCAACTGCCAAAGGAATGTCAGCATTGGAAGTTTCACGGATGGGTTTCCCGTTATCCAAAGTCTCTAACTGAGCTAGTTCTTCACTGTTCTCCTCCATTAGATCAGCCAGTTTATACATAAGACGGCTTCGAGAAGAGGCGCTCATTTTTGACCAAGGTCCTTCATCAAAAGCTTTACGGGCAGCTTTAACAGCCAGATCAATATCAGCTGATCCTGCTTCAAAAACACAGGCTAATACTTCACCGGTAGCGGGATTGTACGTATCAAAGGTTTTTTGAGATTGGCTTTCTACAAATTCCCCATTAATATAAAGATTTTTTTTCCCACTTAAGAATTTTTCCACCTTTTCTTTTAAACCAGCTGTTAGTTGACTCATAAAATCCCTCCATAAAATTAGTAGTCTATGTATTTCGTGATGTTAAAAGATTGAGCAAACCCTGGTGATAACGCTTACTTTCTAATGGTAACATTTGGGTGGTTGTGAAATCTATGTATCATTTATCCTAATTTTCTGATAATTATCGACATGAATCTTCAAAATAAAGTTCTGTCAGTGCGATCAGTTTTGCAATTTATTATATGAAACCTCATGCGAGTTATTGATTCCATAATAAAAAGCGGTTAATCTTGAGTAAAATAAGTTACTGGAGCCATTGTTATGAAAATACTAAAAGCAGCCACTCTACGAGTTCTTGCATTTATCGCTGTAATTATAATAACCATAGGTAGTTTTGTTTTAATTTCAAGCATTCAAGAAGCATTGTTTGTACCGAATGAATATCTCATCTGGATTTTTAAATCGCCCTACTCAGGGCTAGTGATGGTTTTTGAAATCTATCTTTTTTGGGGTTTCTTCTATATTTTCAGTAAAAATTGGAGAAAAGCCTGGAGAAATGGGAGACTTATTAAAAAGTATAGAAAACAAGTGATTGCCGCGTTTACTATTTTTAATATTATTTTGCTGTACACAATCACTTCAGCAGTCGCTGTCATAACTAATGATCAGATTATCGATTATTCGTTTTTTTCTCCAAAGGGCAGGGAGTATAGCTACAACGATATTGTGAAGATTAAAACGGGAGTGTATGGGAAGGGGCGAACGTTTCTATTTAAACACGCAAAAGGTGATTTCTTTTACATAATTGAACTAAATGATGGTACCAAAATTGATTTGGCTCAAGTGGGTGGAATAAAAAATGATCAAGACGAGCGTTTTGTCATTGAAAAACTAGATAGACAATTAGTCAACATGGGAATTCCGAAAGAATCTAGTATGAAATACTTTGAATACACTAAGAAGGACTTAGCTAAAATCTATACTGATAAAATTCGGAACATATTAGAAAATACGAAATAATCGAAGTGAGTAGTTTTTCCTAATAGACATAACATGAGGGAACAAGCCAAGCATTGTCCCCCACTACACATATTGATCTCGACCCGATAACATCCCGAATAGCATTACAACGCAAGAGATAATGATTAGTGTGATAAGTGGAATAGTCCACATATGGGTGTAATCATACAAAAATCCAATAAACAAGGGACCAATGGCCGCTAGGATATAACCCGTTGATTGTGCCATGCCAGATAAATCGGCAGCCTGGCCGGCATTCCTGGAGCGAAGTCCAATATAGCTAAGTGCCAATGGAAAGGTTCCTCCCAATGCAATTCCAATGAAAATAATACTTACGATTAAAATGGGATAGGATGAGCCCAACAGTAATCCTCCATAACCAATGACGGAGCACAAGCTTAACATGAACGATATCCACTTTTGTGAACGATAACGTCCTGCAATCATGGGAATGATGAAACTAGCTGGTAATCCTACAATTTGGCTAAATGATAAGAGCCAGCCTGCTGTTGCCATACTCATGCCATGACTATGTAGGATTTCGGGTAACCAAGAAATCGTTACATAAAATAAAAAAGATTGAAATCCCATAAATATAGCGATTTGCCAGGCAAGTGGTGAACGCCAGATTTGATTAGAGCTAGGAGTCACTTTTTTTATCTCTTTTTGATTTCCTTGGTTATATTTAGAAATAAATGTCCACACCAAAATCGCTGCGACAGCCGGAATTCCCCACACGTTTAAGGCACCCTTCCATCCAAGGTTCATCCCTTCTGCTAAAGGTACACTAACTCCCGATGCTAAAGAGGCAACTAATCCCATTGAAGTTGAATAAACACTTGTCATTAAACCGAATTGCTCGGGGAATTTATCCTTTGCAATAGCTGGTAAAAGGACATTTCCAATCGCTATTCCGACACCAATAAAAAGAGTCCCTGTGAAAAGAAAAAATACTAAGGGAATAGACCGAATGACAATGCCGATTAAAAGAAATGTCAAACCCACAATTAAAGCTATCTCATTTGTAATACGATTGGCTAGCTTTGGTACAAGGGGTGACATGATAGCAAAAACAATTAGTGGCAAACTCATTAATAAGCCAGCACTCCAATGGGCCAGTCCAACATCCTTCTGAATCATTCCAGCTAACGGTCCTACAGAGGTAATCGCAGGGCGCAAATTAAAGGCTACTAGTACAATCCCAATCACGAGCCAAATGATGTAAGTCGATTTTGAATAGGTATTTGATTTTAGTAACTCCACTACTTAGACCTCCATTGTCGAACAAACTTTCTAAAGTATATCATATTTAAAGTGGGGAGTCGCAAAGCAGGTTTAGAGGGGATTGCAACACAGAAGTGAAGGAACAAATAAATCGTCCAATTAAATGGATTCTTAAAGAATAGAAGAATAGTAGGCGGTCTTTTGACGCTTAGGAGTTCGGCAAAAAGACTTTTAAAAAATTGGGGTCAGACTCCCATTACGGTGAAATAGTGGGGGTCTGACCTTTTTTGGAGACTTTTAATTCTAGCTTTTCGCTTAAGAACGTGGAGCCTAGGACAAGGACTCCGCCAATCATTTGAATGAGAGTCATGCCTTCGTTTAAGAAAATCGCGGCAATGATTACTGCAGAAATCGGATCGATATAGCTGAGAACGGCAATCGTTTGCCCTTTTAGTTCTTGGATGGATGTAAAATATAAAAAATAGGCGAAACCGGTATGTACAATACCGAGGATCAAAATATAAATAATTGAAGTGGAGTTTATCCCAGCAAAATGAAGATTACCCTGCCACAGGATATAGGGAAGCAGGACTAAGGCAGCCGCCATTAATTGGACTAAGGTAATTTCAAAACCCGATAAATTTTTGATGAATTTGTTGATTAAAACCACACTTGCATAAAATGCTGCCGCGATAAGGCCATAGGCTATACCTAATGTATGATTCTGTGAACCGCTGTTACCACCGGCTCCAGGATTGACAATTAAAAACAGACCAATCATAGCCGTGGCGATGCAAATAACCTTCACGCTCGTCAGTTTTTCTTTCAGAATCCATGGTGCTAAGATCATCACAAATATTGGCGCGAAGTAATAGCTAATGGTGGCATTGGAAATCGTCGTATAGTGATAGGACTCGAAGAGAAAAATCCAATTAAGGCCAATCGCTGCCCCAGATAAAAGAAGCAGAAGGGCATTTTCTTTTAACGCCTGATAAGATGGCTTATGTTTGACTAGGAAACTAGCAATAAGCAGAAATAGACTTCCGATAACCCCTCGTAAGAATGCAATTTCACTTGAAGATAGGTCAATCTTTTTAACAAAAACCCCGATGCTTCCAAAAATAAGCATCGTCAAAATGAGTTTCATATTCCCTTTCATATGAATCCCCCCTCGTTCTTCATCCAATTACTTATGACTGGCTGCTCAACTGCTGTTAACAGCAGGGGACACCATCTTATTATGTTATAAACTGGAATAACGTAAAAATCAATCATTACATAGTTTTTTTAGCAACTATCCTATAAAACGTATGAAAGGTGAATACTAAAGATATATTTCACTTTTTGTTTCAAAGGAGACTCGGATGATTATGAAGAATTGTTATAGAGGAGTCGTTTTAGCAACAGCTATGCTATCAATTATGAGCGGCTGCAGTTATGAAAACAATTATCCCAACGATCAAGAAAAGGAGGTGAAAGAAACAATGAATCGGTCCGCCTATATTGATCCTGCCATTGACCTCTCAAGCAAACAAACCATTTCGGTTATCATTGAATTTAAACCAAAACCAGCGAAAGTGGCAGTTATTGAAGCAGAAGCAAAAGGGATTCCTTTAACATTGGAGGAAGCGGAGAAACATGTAAAAGAAAGTCATCTAATGTTTCAAAAGGAACTGCACGAGTTATTAGATAAGAACCAGATCCCCTATACCGTTCGGCACAAATATACGACAGCCTTAAACGGCGTGTCTATGGAATTACCTGCAAATGAAATCAACAGGTTAGCAGAGTCCTCGTCTGTCATTTCAAGAATATATCTAAATCGAAAAATCAAACTGGATCCACCGATTTTACCTTTTTGAGCAACTGTAAAAATAATCCCATTAACTCCGATTATAATAAATAAACGCTATCCTCATGTTTGTTACAAAGGATAGCGTTCTATTCTTATTAGGCTATCTTACTCCAAGTTCCATCCATTTCTTCAAGAGTCTTACCTTTTGTTTCAGGTACGAACTTCCACACAAAAATGGCAGACAGCACACTCATTAACCCGTAAAAACCATAGGTTACAGCACCGCTATATTCCATCATCATTGGATAGGTGGAGGAAATAAGGTAGTTAGCTGCCCATTGTGCCGCAACCGCTATGGCAACCGCACGTCCGCGAATTTTATTAGGGAAAATTTCAGAAATTAATACCCAGCAAATGGGACCCCATGACATCATAAAGGAAGCGGTATAGACAATGATGAAGACTAACGTTGCCACTCCAATAACACCCGTATAGGCCATACCTGCTACACCAAACATGCCCAAAGCCATACCCACCGATCCTACGATTAATAAAGGTTTGCGTCCCCATTTATCAACAGTCATAATCGCGACAATCGTAAAAACAACATTGATTAATCCCATAACAGTTGTCTGCATCATTGAGGCGTCTTTTCCCGCGCCCATACTTTCAAAAATTCGCGGTGCATAATACAAGGCAACATTGATTCCAACAAACTGTTGAAACACAGAAAGTAAGATTCCAATAACGATTACAGTTTTACCATAGGTGAATAGTTTTTCAGAAGAAGCATCGACCGTTTTCTTGATTTGTTCTAAAATCGACTTTGCTGCTGAAGAACCATTAATTTTTGCAAGAATCGCAAGTGCCTTATCATCTTTATTGTTCAGTGATAAATAACGAGGTGTTTCAGGTACCATCAGTAAAAGGCATCCAAACAATAGAGCGGGCACCCCACACGATACAAACATGTATCTCCAGCCAACATCATTGACCCAGGCTTGATTTTCTCCGCTTGAAATCGAAAAGTTAACGAAATAAGCAACAAGCATCCCAAGGATAATCATAAACTGGTTAAAGGATACTAGACGGCCTCGGACATTAGCAGGTGCCACTTCTCCGATATACATCGGGCAAACAGCAGAAGCCAAACCTACACCGATTCCGCCCAGAATTCGATAAATATTAAAGGCTAGTAACAAGCCGATGGTCGGTTCTCCTTTGGTGAAAAATAAAAACTCAGGATAGGCTGCCCCAAGAGACGATACTAAGAAGAAGATTGAAGCAATAATAAGAGAATTCTTCCGTCCAAACTTTGAGGCAAAGTGACCGGAAATGAAACCGCCGATAATACAACCAATGAGTGCACTAGAAATAGTTGCCCCATGAATAAACGCCCCTAAGTTGAGGCTATCAATCAAATAAATTTTTATAGATTCTTCCGCCCCAGAAATAACGGCAGTATCATATCCGAACAACAAGCCGCCAATCGCAGCTACCAGTGTAATTCCAAAAAGATAAAGAGAGTTCTTTTTTTGCTCCATCGTATTGTTTAAAGACAGGTTCTTTTTTAGGAAACGAAGATTTTACCATTATTTATCATAACAGCGTTTTCATAATGGTCTAATAAATAAAGTAGATAAAATTTACACCTAAAATCTGTCTTTATCCTCCTTTTTATATGGAATGAAAAACTAGTAAATTACTTCTGTTTTAAAAAATAGCCCCGTAACCATAATGGCTTACCTCTATGTGAAGGGTCAATTTTTCCTAAATAAGTATTCGTCTGTGTTTGAATATGTTTTTTCCCTCCCCAAATAAACTAGTATTTAAAGACAATTGTAGACTCAATAGATGTTTGTATTAATTAGTTAGTTGTGTGGACAAACTAACTTTATCTGTTTACATCTTAAAAGAATAAAGCGCTTTAATCAATAGTTTTTTAAAAAAAATTAAGTATAATTTCATTAATAGTTGATTTATAATGGAATGATACGAATGAAAAACATGGGAACTTAATTTACGCATTATACAAACGGGGGTAGACTTGTGGTTATTGCTGATCAACTATTAGTGAAAAAAATGAACCAAAAGGTACTATTAAATGAAATCGTTTCTAATTCTCCGATTTCGAGGGCCAGATTATCTGAAATAACAGGATTAAATAAATCCACTGTTTCTTCCCAAGTAAACACGTTGATTGAGAAGAACCTGATTTTTGAAATCGGACAGGGGCAATCAAGCGGTGGGAGAAAGCCTGTTATGCTTGTTTTTAATAAAAATGCCGGATATGCAATTGGAATTGATATCGGTGTCGATTATATAAATGGAATTTTAACGGATTTGAAAGGAAATATTGTCTTTGATCAATATCATCATTTAAAGAAATCTTCACTTGATCAGAACAAAGATGTATTATTTTCAATTATTAAGGAACTTAGCAATCAAATCCCGGATTCTCCTTACGGTTTAATTGGCATTGGGGTATGTGTACCAGGTCTGGTCAATACAGAACAAAAGGTCATTTTCACACCAAACATCGACTGGAACTATCAACTTGACTTGAAATCCCTCATCGAAAAGGAATTTCAGGTCCCAGTCTTTATTGAAAATGAAGCCAATGCCGGTGCATACGGGGAAAAAGTCTTTGGCGCAGCTAAAAATTATGACAACCTCATTTACGTGAGCGTAGGAACTGGAATCGGGATTGGAATTGTAATTAATAATGATATTTATCGAGGAGTTAACGGGTTTGCGGGTGAAATGGGTCATTTAACCATCGACTTTAATGGCCTGAAATGTAGTTGTGGAAACCGAGGATGCTGGGAATTATACGCTTCTGAAAAATCCTTACTCCATAATTTTCAGGAAAACGGTCGGATCACTTCCAATCAGGAACTGATTCATCTAGCCAACCAAAATGACCCGGATGTATTAATGGCATTACAAAATTTCGGCTTTTACCTTGGGATTGGATTAGTAAGCATCTTAAATACATTTAACCCACAGGCGGTTATTATTCGAAATGAACTTGTCGAAGCGCTGCCCATGGTTTTGAATTCGATTAGGAATTCTATTTCATCAAGGAGTAACGACCAGTTTACAAACGGTCACGAGCTATTTCTATCTTCCTTAGGAAAAAATGCTCCCGCCTTAGGGACGTCTTCAATTGTTATTGAACATTTCTTAGAAATGGCTACAGCCTAATAGGTAAAGTCTATTTTGCATTGTCGAGAGGTGGAGAAGGGTTTGAAAAGAACAATATATATTACAAGAAAACTACCCGAAGAAATTGTCGATAAACTCTCAAGGCAATTTCATGTGAAGATGTGGTCTGAAGAAAATGTTCCCGTTCCAAGGGATGTTTTATTGAAAGAAATAGAAGAGGTAGACGGGCTTATTTGTCTTTTAACGGAAAAGCTAGATGAAGAGGTTCTAAGTAAAGCGAAACAGTTAAAGGTGATTAGTAACATAGCGGTAGGCTATAATAATATCGATATTGGCTTTGCAACGGAGAAGGGAATTGTTGTGACCAACACGCCTGGTGTATTAACCGAAACAACAGCTGATTTAACGTTTGCCCTGTTAATGGCTGCAGCACGAAGAGTCGTAGAGGGATCTGATTTCTTGCGCAGTGGGGAATGGGGGGCCTGGTCTCTTATGCAAATGACCGGACAGGACATTTTTGGGGCAACCTTAGGGATTATTGGGTTAGGCAGAATTGGAGAAGCCCTAGTCAAACGGGCAAAGGGCTTTGATATGAATGTTCTATATTATAATCGGACACGGAAACAGGAAAAAGAAGAAAAGCTCAGTATTCACTATAGGGAAATGAAGGATTTGTTGGAGGAAGCTGATTTTGTTTGCCTGCTGCTCCCTTACAGTCCTGAGGTCCACCACTTAATCGGTAAAGAAGAATTGTCGCATATGAAAAGAAATGCCATCTTGATTAATACGGCAAGAGGGGGCATTGTTGATGAGGAAGCATTATTTGATTCTTTGAAGAATGGGGTAATTTGGGGCGCTGGACTAGACGTGTTCGAACAAGAACCCATCCCAATGGATCATCCATTATTATCCCTGCCAAATGTTGTGACCCTGCCGCACATTGGAAGTGCCAGTCTGAAAACGAGAATGAGGATGGCTCATTTAGCTGCGGATAATATGATGAGTGTATTAGCTGGTGAAGAAGCACTTACCCCGGTTATTAAACCTTAACAAATAAATGTAAAATACGACACTTTTCTGAAATATTTGTTAAGAATGATTATTGTTTAAAAGCTTGTCAATGTTATTTCCCCTTATAATTATTGGTTGTAATTCTATAATTTGGTAAAAAATGTTGAGATGAGTAGTTTTTGATTATCGTCTCAGAGACTTAGAGTACCAGTAGATAGCAAGAGTTGAAACATTAATAGAATCAAAATAGGCTTTTATAATGTAAAATCCTTCCTCAAATATGACAAAAATCATATGTTACGATGAATTTGCGAAGGAACGGCAATTTGTCAAAACAGGAGGAAGAATAATGATGAAGAAAAAAGCAATTCTAACTGTAGCCGCTGCAGCAGCATTAATGATGTCCAATCCAGTCTTAAATAAAGCTCATGCTGCCACGACTAGTCCGTCGGTGCAGGAAAAGGTCTATGTATATCAAGGAACTAATTTGAATGAGATTAATAGTATTATCGAAAAATATCTTGCTAGTTTCGGTCTTACCTTTTCAAAAAATACTGAAAAGGAGCCAGCTCAGACTGGGCCGAGTCAAACGGTCCCAACCACACAAGAGCCTGCTCAAACTAAGGCACCACAGCCTGTCCAACAACCGGCAGCTGCCACGCAGCCTAGTACGACACAAACCACAAGTGCATTGAGTGCGTATGAGCAAAAAGTAGTCGATCTGACCAATCAAGAACGGGCAAAAAATGGATTACCAGCGCTTAAAGTGGATGTAACGCTTAGCAAAATGGCCCATGAAAAATCACGTGATATGTCTGCTAATGGCTATTTTAGCCATACAAGCCCAACGTACGGGTCACCATTTGATATGATGAAGAAATACGGGATTACCTATCGATATGCTGGTGAAAATATAGCCATGGGACAACGAACTCCTGAGGAAGTAGTCAAGGCTTGGATGAACAGTGAAGGTCACCGTAAGAATATCCTTAGCCCGAACTACAGCTATATTGGAGTTGGTTACGTCGCAGAGGGGAATTATTGGACACAGGAATTTATCGGTAAATAAGTATAAAAAAACCTTGGGGATGATTTGTCCCCAAGGTTTTTGTGTCATTTACAACTTATAAAAATAATAACTAACCTTTCCAAATAAAAACACTCTATTCAAAAAGATTTGGTGATTTTTAGATTCGCCCATAAAACTATAAAATTCGCCCATTGAAGAGAAAAGTCGTTAAATAAATCAAAAATGTCCACAATTTGAAGTGTAATTTTACACAAGATATCACATTTAATGAGTTTCTCATTGAGTTTTAACAACCGTATTTAGGAAAACAGACAATAAAAGAGTACACCTCTTCTTAAAGAGGTGCACTCCTGTTGAGTTTTCATATGTAACAAACAAGTAAGTATTACATTTACATATTTAAGGAAGTATCTGTTTAACACGTGCTCTTCCTAAGGTATGGGCTCCGCCTACGCCAAATACCATGATAGCCACGCGTGCTATCCCCTCTAATATGTACTATACCTCTGTATTATTAATAAAATATGAACTAGATGTTAATCAACCATTAATTTTCCTATCATTCCGTAAAAAAATGAATTTTTTATTTTAAAGGGATCCAAATCTCGGAGTAGTAATCAGAACTCCAAGAATCTCCAGCAAAATAGACTTCTAAATCAGGTGTGCCGGCATGCTTGTAATGACCGGAGGGAAACCATTCGGTATATATTTTTTTCCACACTTTTTGAATAGCATCGGGCATTGCACCGTGAACTTCAAATACGGCCCACTTGGAAGCGGGGATTTCGAGTTTCATTAAACCTTCTGGAGTATCACCAGTATGTTCCGTTGCAATCCAGTAATCCATTAATTGCGGCTGAGTTCCTCGTTTATCGACACATACACCAAGGACACCGTTAATTTCCCCATTATTCAACTTGAATAATAAATTGTTGGTTCCATCTGCATGAACATCAGCCCACATTTTGGGAATCTCTGTTAAGTTCTCACCATTTTCACATGATAACTCGCGCATGATTCCAACTACTTGAAAACTTTCTCTCTCCATAATTTTGTATTTCATAGGTTCTGCTCCTTTCAATGTTACCCAGTTGGTCAACCGTATGATTTCAGTTTCCCAATTTTTAGTATGAATTTTTATAAAATAGTTAAACTAACAGTAAAATCTTTGGGAGGCTTCTTATGGGCTTTGTCGTTTTTTTCTTCCTAGCATGGCTGATTGTATCCCTTTTTGTAGTTATAAAGAAGAAATTAACATTTGCCGAAAATACATTGGTTTTTTTAGTTGTTCTAATTGTTAGTATTAACTTTTCCTGGATTGTAATTGAAGAACTGAAACTAATCAAACTGACTAAAACAAGTTTGGGATATACGGGCTTTATACTTAACCGTAGTATAATCATCCCGATCTTAACCGTTATCCATGTGAATCTTCTTTTATGGTGTCATTCGTTGATGATGAAAATATCACTTTTTGTTTCTGTTGTTATTATACTAATTGGTGTAAGTAGTCTCTCTAATTTTTATGACATAACAGAATTTAAACATTGGAATTACTGGTACGATGGAATCTATTTTTTCATTCTAAATGGAATGGCAATTTTTTCTTATAATTTATATGCGAGAGCCTCTCGGAATGTGGTGAGTTATTAATGATTCTATGGGAAAATTTCGATAAAAACGAAATATATGTCTTAATTATGCTTGTTGTTGCGTATACTGCATTTTTTCTAATTCCGAAAAAATTACCTACATCTATTACCATTTTATTTTTAGTGTGGGGATTCGCAAGCTCTACCGTGTTCGATTTCACTATCGGCGGTGGCTTGCTTGATTTTTATCAGGTTAATGATTCCAACAAATATGAGCTATTTGATTTTCTTAGCTATTTTTTATTTGCCCCGTTTAGCTATTTTTTCATTTATTTTTATGAAAGATTTCACATCGGTAGAAAGGCATTTATCTTTTATGTGCTCGGGTGGTGCTTTGTGGCCCTACTAATGGAAAAGGTCTCCGGATATATGGGACTTACACATTATCAGCGTGGTTATAATATGAAATATTCTTTGGTCGTATTTTTAGTTGTTCAGACAACCACAGCCATTTACTATGAATTATTAAAGAAAAAGGAACCTGTTTACAAGTGATCTAGGTAAACAAAGCTGTGCTTTATTGAACATTCGGTTGGTCATTATGGACGGAAATATTGTAATACTGTACCCTGACCTTCGGAGACTTTCACCTCTGCATAGGCCCCATTGATGAAAGTAATTTGTGGTGGGAGATGTCCGCAATCAATATCATAAATAACGGGCATTTCAAGTTCATCAGCAAGGTCTTGATAAACATCTTCTACTGTATAGTTTTCCACTGGCTTATTCGCTTCACTTCGGCCAAACATCAATCCCGAACAGTTTTCAAACCAGCCAGCTATCCTCATTTGTGATAAAGCCTCTTTTTGGATTCGCTGATAAAACTCTTAAATCCGCTGATAAATGTATAAAATTCGCTGATAAAATGCCATTTTCCGCTGATAAAACTATAAAATTCGCTGATAAATCATTATAATCCCCTGATTAGGTGTAATTTTACACCTAATTTGAATTGTTTTGGAGTTTAAGCTTTATTGTAAACAACAATTTTTGCGAAAACAGCCTTCTTTAAATACGGATAGGTAATCATAATGGACATTTTACCAAAAGGAACGAAACCTCGCTATATGTTTTCAG
>Ga0209795_10001054_pt1 | contig 18264 bp, 22 predicted proteins | sample AgamicOrMarz_FD_187166 | JGI IMG/M metagenome (GOLD analysis project Ga0209795, IMG submission 187166) | Agave microbial communities from Guanajuato, Mexico - Or.Ma.rz (SPAdes) (version 2) | ecosystem: Host-associated > Plants > Phyllosphere > Phylloplane/Leaf | place: Guanajuato, Mexico...
GGCCTAAGAGTCCAAGTGATCCCAAAAGTATCGCAAGTTGAATTCTTTTTTTTCCACTAAGTGTATTCAATTTTTCCTCGCCTTTCTATATAGTTTGTATTTCATTTCACTACAGAAATGTAGGCTATAAGCTCCCATCCTACATTAGGCACAAAGGGACCAAAATGTAGATTTAATTCGATACCCGAAATACATAGTTCTGATTATAACCTTTTATCATTTCGGGGTAAACAATTAAAAATTCAGCTTGCAGATGAAGGTTAAATATTTTGGTTCTGATGCAAAATTTCAGCCGACTTGAAACTACTCTCTAAAACTTGGACATACTGGTTGTGGTGAAAAAAACATTCGCTAGAAAAATAAAGCGTTAGGTTCCCTTGAATTACTAGCTTATGAGGCTAAACCAAATAGTTGATGGATGAACACTTTTCTACCTTGGGCGGACTTCACCTATTGGTAAACTTGCTTCTTTTTCAGCATATGCATGATTTCTATGCCACTCAGTATGTAAGTGCCTGTACGAAATAATTTCAACCCTAACATCGAACGAACACGCTTCTTAATAAAACGCTGATCTTGTTCCACGGTGTTATTTAGATATTTTATCCGCCTTATTTGGATGCCTACGGGCATCTTTTTCTCTTTCTTCAACTCTTCAATAGCCACAGGATAGGCCGGATTCTTATCGACTGTTATGACACGGGGCATTGAAACATGAAAAGAGCGCAAAGCTTTCTTAAAAAAGCGTTTTGCAACCTTATAATCTCTTGTTTTGCTTAAATAAAAATCAATCGTATTTTCTTTTGAATCAACGTCACGATATAGGTACATCCATTGACCTTTTACCTTAATATACGTTCCATCCACTCTCCAAGAATCATTGATTAGCTTAAGGTGACGCCGTACTCGTTCATCGAATTCAGGATCATACTGATGAACCCAACGCATAATCGTGGTGTGAGCAATCGATGATCCGCGTTCTTCCATCACCATCTACTGATCCCTACTACATGGGTTCCTTTTTTTATTTGGTTCCACGAATCCATTTTATGTTAACTAATTATGTATACTCCTCAAACGTTTTAGACGACAATTGCTGTATGTATAAGTCTTGACTACGGTAAAGTAAACGCATGAAAGAGACCATCGATTAAGATGGCCTCTTTCATAATTTTGTTGTTATGGGTTTTCGACTTAGCTTGGGTTGCTGAAAACAGATCGGCTAGTTTTCTATATACCCGCGATTAGTCGAGTATAAACAAGTTTCGAAAAAAAAAGAGACGCCTTTGCAGGTCTCCCTTTTTTGGGTTGAATATGTAGTTTCAAAAAAGCTGGGAAACTTAATTTCCTAGCTTTTTTGAGTTTCTATCGCCTGTTTAACCGTTGCATAGGTTTTAATAGATGAGAAATCGATTCCATTTCTAACAACAGTTTGGGCAAGTTCAGGTCGTATACCAGTCATCACTACCTCAATACCTTGTAGACGAAGAACACTGTAGATATCAAAGAGATAACGTTCAGCTATAGCGTCTATATTCAAGATACCTGAGAAATCAACAATTAGATACTCTACCTTCATTTCAATAATTTTCAAGATAACATTCTCCAAGATATATTCAGCTCTTTCTGAATCAATAGAGCCAATTAGTGGGAGAACGGCAATTCCATCTTGGATGGGTACTATAGGAACAGATAGTTTCAATACCTCTTGTTGTGCCTTTTTTACCATTTCATCTTTTACATGTTCAAACACTATAACCGTTTCGCTGATACTTATATCCAGCAAATAGTTAAATCGTTTATTAATAAATACAACTTCTTCTGAAGAAAGTCCATGCTCTATACTTATTTTAGTAAGGTAATCGATGAAGACTAGGCGCGTAGGAGGATAGCGTGTAATAATAATAGAAATTCTCTCTCCTTGAGATGCTGTACGTTTACCATTGGTCTTACTCCATTCAACAAGCTCTTCAGGTATGTTGTTTTCACTGCTAAGGAGACTCTTTCCTAAAAACTTAATAAATTCAGTATAGACGATAATTGCTTGTTCAAGTTCCTCTTTTAATATATAACTGGGGATTAATTAATTAGCTTTTAAAAATTTAAAGTCCGTATCAAAAATATTGTAAATATAGGTTCTAGAGAATACCCGAACTATTAAAAACTTGTAATAATATATAATATAATACGGTTTTCATCTTTTACATTGATGTATCTTGAGCTTGGTTTTGAACTGTAGAGATTTTGCTTCTATGATATGCTGCATTTATTTCTCCACCTATAACAAGAATTAAGCCTGTTAGGAAAAGCCATAGCATAAGCACAATCACTCCCCCTAAACTCCCATATGTTGTTGAATAGCTGCCAAAGTTATTTACATAGAAAGAGAAAATAAGAGATGTTAATTGCCATAAGATAGTTGCCACAACTGCTCCCGGCCATACATGTGTAAAAGGGAATGTCTTGTTAGGAGCAAGATGATATAAGATAGAAAGAATACATATCATAATCCCAATTGCAACTATCCACCTAAGTATGTCTAAAATAATAGCCGTCCCTGGTGGGAATGAAAGCCACTCCCTTAACATTTTTAAAAGAATACCTCCAAAAACAGGAAGAACAAGGGCTACTAAAAGCGTTAAGATTAGCCCAATTGTTAATACAATTGATAGTAATCTTACTTTTATAAACGAACGAGTTTCTTCCACATCAAATGCTTGATTTATTGCTTTTATAAAAGCATTTATACCATTTGAGGCAGACCATATAGTTCCTAAGATTCCGAATGTTAGAATTCCACCACTGGGTTTACTGATAAATTGCACTACATTTTCTTTGAAAATAGTGGCAGTTTCCCCTGGCATTACACTTTGTAATATATGAATGGCTTCCTTCGTTTCAATAGATAAATAGGGAACAATGGATAAAAGTAAAATAAGCATGGGGAAAATTGATAACATATAATAATAGGCCTGTTCAGCTGCAAGTTCAGTTGCACGGTCTTCTTTCATTTCTAGTATGATTTTTTTACTAAAAGATATAACCTTATTCATTACACCCCTCCACTTTCTGGAATATTGTTTAAAATTCTTTTCCCATTATTTAAAATTTTCAATCTAAAAATTATATAATGCTTCAAAAAATCCACATTTAAATAAAGAAACCTTTTAAGAATAGGGTTTGATCGTTTAATATAACAGGAATGGTCTTATATATCTTAAAAATAGGTGATCTTTATGATTAATGACATATTAAAAAATTTATCAATCCTCAATGTTTTTTGGTTCGTTATTGATTTGAGTTTAATCCTTTTGGGAAATCGATTACTTCATTGGACAGTTAACTTTATTTCTAAAAAGAAGACATATCCATCAAAGAACTTTTTCAATTCTATTGTTTCTTTGTTAAATTGGATTACTATCTATGCTGTAATTTTTTTATTCTTATTCTCTTTTCCTAATAGAAAATGGATGTTCCGCCCCTTATATTCTCAAGGAGGAATAGATGTATCATTCTTCCTTATTTTAATTGTAATTATGAGTATATTATTTGCTCATAAACTCATTAAATTATTGACTACGCATGTATTGAAGCCAGTTTATAAACACTACAATATTAATAACGGTTTAGGTTATACATTTAATAAAATTATTTATTATACATTGATGATTATAGCCTTAGGAATAAGTTTTAAGAGCGTCGGGATTGACCTAACGGGATTAGGGACAATCTTTAGTGTGCTCGGTATTGGAATTGGTTTTGGAATGAGAAACATAGCAGGAAATTTTGTGTGCGGAATTATTATTTTATTTGAAAGACCAATTGAAGTAGGAGAAGTTATTCAACTTAATGAGGGGATTGGGAGGGTGGAGAATATCAGACTTAGATCTACAATTATTCGCACTGCTAAGGAAGGGACTTTAATTATACCTAATCAATATTTTATTGAGCACATTATTAAAAATCGAACTGGATCTGAAATGATAGCAGAAGTTACTGTAAGTGTAGAATCTGGAGTTAGTACAGAGAAAGTTGATAAGGTTCTCCACGAAGCCGTATCAAAAGTTAAAGGAAAATCTGAAGGAATATTAAATGAACCAAATCCTACTATTCGATTTGTGAACTTTAGAAATAGAACTATGGATTTCTTAGTTGAGATTCCAGTAATAAATTTTGAGATTAAAGAACAAATAGAAAGCAAACTAAGACACTCTATAGTTCAAAGTTTTACAGAAGAAGGAATTCATCTTGCGCCTTATGAATTTAGCCAAGTCCTTTTAAATAAACTTGAAAAGTAATAGCCGAGAAATAAAAAGAAGACATTCTAAATTAGAATGTCTTCTTTTTATTATAGATGCAGGAGCTACATCAAATCCATTCAATCTTAATATCCAATAAAAGGAGAGTAAACTTTTAAATAAATTCATTCTTTTAAATTTGAGAGTTTATTCATTATTTACTTGTTCTTTGATTTACTATTGCTTTTTCAATAGTGTTATTCAATGCTTCTACAGTAGAAAAAATTCTTTTAATTCCACTTATACAATTTCTCTTTGCCTCTGAAGGGTTGTTTTGTAATTTAAAAGATTTATTTGTAGTTACTTTTTTTATATCCTTTGCAAGTTTATTTACTTTAGTCCTTGTTCCTTCATTTAACATAGATATAGCTGCTCCTCCAATTATAGTACCTATTGTTAAACCTTTTATAAAATCTCTATTTGCAAATTTTTCGGTCTTATATACCTGTTCTTTCATCAATCTGTTACCTCTCTTTATATAATAATTATTTGTATTTTTAAGCTGTTTATTTCTTTCTCTTTTAATTGAAAGTATTTGCTTAAGTATCGCATAGAGGTTATTTATTAATATGTTGAGTTTTCATAAACGAATTTTACTATATTTTCTATATAAAAGCCTTCTTATTATAAGAAGGCGAATAAAATGGCCTTGTTTTTTTCTATTAATAGGGTTTTAATAATACGTTTAATTTATTTTTTCCAGTTTAATAATCCATCATCTTCATCAAACTCGATTAAAACATCAGTTATTCCTTTTTCCGTTAAAATCTTTTTTTCTAATCGATCTTTTATGTCATCCGCAACGGCGACTGTCAAGGTAGGATCAATTTCAATTTCTATTTCCACATGGAAATCTTCTCCTTCTTTAATAACATTTATCCCTTGTATATCTTTGACATCGGGATCCCTCATTACTAAAGAACCTATCTTGTCTTCCATTTTTTCATCAGCCTCTCCTATTGCTCCAGCAGCGTTATCTAGAAAAACCTTTCCAACCACAAAGAACATCATTAATCCGATTAAAATTGAGGCAATTCCTTCAGCTTGATGATAAGATGTGAAATTAGAAATTATTACTGCAATAATAGCTAATATCCCACCTCCTGTTGCTACTAAATCTTCCATAAAAACCAGCTTTGTTGCCGGTTTTGCATTTCTTAACCTTTTAAAGCTTTGGAGTAATATGTTTATCCCTTTAACTTCACTGTCCTCATCATAAACAATCTCTTTCATTGCTTTATATAGAACCGTTGCTTCAAGCATAACGGCGATGCCTAACACGCTAACATTTAAAATAAAACCCGAAGATTCCGTGGGATGTAGTATATGACGAAAACCTTCTCTTATGGTTTCAAATGACATAATTCCTACAATTAATACAGCACCAAGTAAAACTAAATTTACCAGCCTTCCAAAACCATTTGGAAACCGAGCTGTTGGTGTTTTTTTGCTAAGTGCTGAACCTATAAAAACAAAAAATTGATTTGCAGCATCCCCCAGACTATGCATTGTTTCTGCAAACATGGCAACATTACCCGTTAGTATAAAAGTCGCCCCTTTAATGATTGCAATAATGGCATTAACTATCCCTGCTAACAGTGCAGACTTATTTCCTTTTTTTAATAATCGAAGCAATTCTTCCATTTTCTCACGCTCTCTTTGGTTTCTTTATATTAAAGTTTTTTATCCTGGAATGAATAACTACTAAGTGAAATTTTTCATCTTCCAATTTACTTTTCCTAAATAGAATTGTTATAGATTAATATACTTTTACATGAGATGGCCTTTTACAGAAGTATAGTTTAATTCTTATTCACACTCATTTTTATATGTTACTTATTCTCTTATTTACACCTGTTTAAACGATTAATTAATAATAACCATTTTCAAATCTAATTAAGCAAAAATGGTTATATAAATTTATCTTTTTAACCAAGAAATAAGAATTCTACATAAAAAAATTCCATGGTTAATTTGTTTAAGATAGGGGTAAAAGTTAATTAAATATTTTAATAAGGGGGGGAATTAACAATGGAAATTCTATGGATGCTAATTGTTGGCGGAATTATTGGTTGGCTTGCTAGTTTAATTACAGGACGAGATGTTCCTGGGGGGATTATTGGTAATATTATTGCTGGCTTTATTGGCGCTTGGTTAGGTGGCCTTATCTTTGGAGATTGGGGTCCAGTCGTTGGTGGCTTTGCAATTATCCCTGCAATTATTGGATCAATTATTTTGGTGTTAATTATAAGCTTTATTTTACGAAAAGTAGGAAAAAGAAGTAATCAGACCCACCATGATCATGCATAAAAGATAGAAAAGTTTCAAATAGGAGTGGCTAAAACTGAGAAAGAAAAACCAATTTATAATATCGGACTTTACCGAAGAAAATTACTTTGAACGAGATTCTTATCTTACTTATTTGTTTAAACAAATTAATAATCATGCTGAAAATGTATCAGAAGCTTAATGATAGTTAAAGTGCTTTATAAAGAGAAAAATAAAAAGAGATTAAATGAGGGTATAAAATAAGCGACCTTATATTCTAAACTAAACGAATATATAAGGTCGCTTACTAACTAGTATGGTTAATTTTTTTAAAAATTTCGATTGTTCTTCTCTACAGGCGACGATTCGAAAATTATTTGCACCTTTTCAAAATACATATGCATCATTAAATGAACCGTCCAGATCACATACCTCTAATGAATCACCTATTAAAATGATGATGTCGAATCCTTGTCCTAGAACCAATTCTTTCTACAAAATTAATTTAATATGCTAAAACCAATTTCTGCAAGGGCTTGTTCCAATGTGGCCTTAGTTTTTATGGTTCCTAATTCAATACCTAAACTAACAATTGTGTGAGCAATTTCTGGACGTATTCCTGTTATCATCGCTTTAGTACCAATAAGCTGTAAAGCTTTCACAATTTCAATAATATTGTTTGCTACCATGGTATCTACGATAAGAACACCGGATATATCAAGTATTAAATAATTCAGCTGCAGCTTGGCACTTTCTTCTAAAGCAGTTTCCATAATAAGTTGCGCACGATGCGTATCAATTTGTCCAACGATTGGCATAACTGCTATTCCTTTAGAAAGAGGAACCATAGGGACGGATAATTCCTCCAAAGCCATGTAAGCAAGTTTCATTTGCTCATGATTATGAGCTTCATAAATGTCAACAAATATATGGTTGATCTGATCGAGGAAAGGATCAATTTTTTTACTAACATCCAACATAGTAATAGCTGCAAATTTTCTTTGGTGTAATTCTTCCGTAAAGACGTCCCATATAACAGTACGAGACAATGCTGATGACTTTAGGATTTGACTTAAAGAAAGTCCATTTTCAACAGCTAGTTTCCCTATATCCCTTGCCCATTTGGTTACTTTTTTTGAAGCTATTGGTTTCTCCTCAAATAAAGCTTCTCCTAAATACCCCATAATTTCTGCTCGCCGTTCTAAAATTTTAGCTTTTTCTTGATAAATAAGCTTCTTCTTATATTCAGAGTCTAAAAGTGCAGTGAAATTCCTAGCTAACTTTTCTTTACTCTCGATAATTTTATTACCTATATATAACAATTCATCCTTCATTCTTTTCATTATCCCCTTTTGTTAACCTCATTGATTTTTCGTTTGATGATAGTAACTTATATTATAAGGTATATAATGAGCTATCAAACAGAAAAAAACATCCAAATAAATTTTTGCACTTAGTTTTTAAAGGATACGTTATGTAAAAAAGGATTCTATCATAAAAAAATAAAGCCTTTTACCGTATTGTTTCCTATAAAGGTTTTATGTTAAGTAAATCATTTGATGAAAGTAAGGAGAATAGCTTCGTTTTAGTCTAGTCCTGTTACTGTGAATTAGGTTGACAGTAAAACGCATTACATAGGAACAAGGTAAAACTCATGATATAATAAGAAGAAAGAAGATGAAATGACGGAGGACGTTATGACTAAACGATTAGATTTACGTGTTGATTTTGCTTTCAAGTCTCTTTTTGGGACTCATGGAAATGAATCAATTTTAGCTGCCTTTTTAAATGCTGCTCTCCGTTTTCCAGATGAGAAAAAGATTTATAAGGTTCGGTTACTGGATCCCCATTTTAATAAAGAAAATCAAGAAGATAAACGTTCGATCTTAGATGTACATGCGCAACTTGAGGATGGAAGCCGTGTAAATATTGAGATTCAACTTAATAATAAACATGATATGGAGAAACGAACACTCTATTACTGGTCCAAAATGTATAGTAGCCAAATGAAAGAAGGCATGGACTACGGGGAACTTTGTAAAACCATTACCATTAATATTGTGAATTTCCGTTATTTATCACATATGCATGATTATCATTCCACCTTTCAGTTATATGAGCGAGAACAGAAATTACTTTTAACCGATATGCTGGAAATTCATTTTATGGAGCTACCTAAGTTATTAATTAAGTGGCGTAACAAAGAGGTAGACCCTCGAGAAGATCAACTGGTAAGATGGTTATTGTTACTGGAAGCATCGGAAGATGAAGAAATCACTCAGGTATTGGAGGAGATTGCGATGCAAGAAGATCAAGTATTAAAAAAAGCGATGGATGAATGGGAACGTGTAAGTCAGGATCCTGAAGTGCTATTAGCATATGAAGCTCGAAGAAAAGCGTTATTAGATGAAAAATCTGCATTAAAAAGAGCTGAAAGAAAAGGTATTATAAAGGTAGCTCTAGGGATGATTCAAAAAGGAATAGATGAAGAGACTATTATCGAACTAACAGGACTTACAAAAGAAGAAATACAAGAACTTCGTCGACAATAAGTGAAAAGAAATAAAAAGAGCATTGTTATTAATACAATGCTCTTTTTATTTCTTTCCTGTTAATAACCTGTTCTCTAGCTTTAATACCCACTTATAATACCCTAATGCAATAAGTAGAAGTACAGGATCAATGATAGCTGAATACCATAAATTCCACCAACCATAGTGGAAGTATCCCCAAGGTTCGGGGAGTAATGTAATCATTTCATAAAGCAAAATGGCTATCATCCAAAAGATAAAATAGCAACCCTTGTGAATGATTGACATTTTAAAAGGATACCAATTAAGAAATATCATATTAGCAGGTGGGAGTAATACAGTATGAGTAAGAACTCCCCTCCAATCTGCGTTTTCTGTAAAATACCAATAGGCATGATATTTGAGATCTATAAAGACATCAAACATATGTTGAAAAGCAATTGTAAACATCCAAATATGAAGAATTTGATTTGCTGTTAGTCTTTTATTTGTTTTAAAAGCGATAAAATTAAATACAATAATGGCAATAGCAAGTCCTATCATGGTTTTTTCCTTTTTAATTAAATATACCATATAATTACATATAATGAAATTAAAAACTATTAATGGATTTTATTATTTTAGGTCTTCCTATTCTAAAAACAATCTATGTAAAAATTAAATTACCTTTAATCAGTAACAAAAATTAGTCGTTTTTGTTACTGATAACTCAAAAGTACAAGGAAGCTCTGAAATCCTTAATCCCTTTACATTGATTTATCAAGGATATAATACATACTCTATGATTAAGGCTGTCTAATGTAAATAATCTAAAAACGTATACCTTGACGGACTTTTATTGGTTCTTGTAATCCGTTTTATGAAACTAACTTTGTATATCATATACAGCCTAAATAAAAAAAACAACTGGGTCCGTTCAGTTGTTTTTTCTGTTTCATGAATGATAATCAATGTTTGGCTGACGTTGCAGAACGTCTTGAGTAGTTTGCTCAAGAGATTAAAAAATATGTATTTACATTTATGTTTTGAAACATACACAAAAAGGGAAAAGTAACTTAGTTTTATTCTAAATGAATGTTAAATAAGAAAAATGGTTAATATGGGGAACGACCTATATTAGTGAATCAGGAGGGAAGGTATGTCAATTAATAAAGAAGTTTTATACCGGGGTAAACGATTTAAGATTCTTCATATTTATAGTTCTGGTTATTGTAAGCTTAGAAAAGTTAATGATCCTTTTAAAGTAGAACTAGCTTTATTGAATGATATCCTACTAACAGGATAATGATTACTGCATATTCTTATTTAACTGACCAAACCGACTTCATTTGATTTTGTTATTAAGGAAACATATTAATCATTTTTCGATAAAAGTAGAAGCCAAATTCCTTATATATAAAGAATTTGGCTTCTATTAATGTTGATTATACTAACTAAACATGTATATGATATCGAGCGTAAAAACAGAAAAATTCAGTTTTACAAACAATTAGTCGTTATCACGTTTGTTAGTGGATTTTCCGCCTTTTTCACCGATTTCCTGATAGAATTCTTTATCATGGTTTTTAGATGTAGCTTTTCCACCTTTTTCGCCAATCTCCTGATAAAATTCCTTATCATGATTTTTGGCTGTAGTTTCTCCACCCTTTTCACCAATTTCTTGGTAAAATTCTTTGTCATGATTTTTAGATGTAGCTTTTCCACCCATTCTTCCAGCTTCTTCACGGCTCATTTTGTCATTATTTTTATTAGTTGTCATTTTACATTCCTCCTAATAATTTTTAATATGTTTTTTATCTTCCACGTTTAAAAGGAGCTAAACTATTTATTTTATTTTCCTAATAATTGAGAATCATGTCTCATTTTTTATTTTGTAACTCCCCTTTTTTAAAAATCTTACTTATATTTGCTGATATGCTTTCTTTTGACATGAGTGTGCCTATAATTTACATTATGTTAATAAGCAATATAATTAAGAAAAAATACTGACGTTTTAGTATGTAGAAGTGTACGGCATTCTTTACCTAATTGACTATGTTCATTCATAGTGTTTAGGACATTTAACGTTCTTTCTTTTAAGGAAAAAAGGATTATAACGATATCGTTATAACCCTTTTCACACATGGCAAATATGAGTTTAAAATTGACAAGGAGATGAAAGGCAATGAATTTCTTTATTTCTTAGTGAAATTCTTTTCTTTCAACAGGTTTATTATCGCTGAATATCTCCCTATTATCCATCCAATATTTACCTTGAATCGTTTTTGCGAACAAAAGGAATGTTAAAAGCGTACAAGGAGGTGAATTAATATGTCAAACAACAACAGTGGTAGTCGTAATCAATTATTAGTACGTGGTGCTGAGCAAGCAATCGATCAATTGAAATATGAGATCGCTAGCGAATTTGGTGTAAACCTTGGTGCTGAAGCAACAGCTCGTGCTAATGGTTCAGTTGGTGGAGAAATCACAAAACGTCTTGTAGCTACAGCTCAACAACAATTAGCTGGCGGTGTCTCAGGACAATCTGGTACTTCTCGCTAATAAATCATTAAAAATATGAGAAAATAGAGTGCTTACTTTATTTTTATTCATTTAACATCGCTAGATAATTAAATAAGTCTTGATGGCTTTGGCTACCTACAAATGTAGGTAGCCTTCTTATTTTTAAGAAAATAGCTCTTGATATGCATGAACAAATTTCTGCATACATGGTGGAAAAAGGATGGTACCATGCTTGGGATACAAATGAACAAATCACTTTAGATTTAAATAATATCGATACAGCATTGAACTTACCCACTCTATAAAAATAAAATAGGAGCAGTTTAACATTACCAACCTAAACTGTTCCTAACAATCCATGTATAGCTTAAAAAAGATCTGAAGGGACTTGTAATGTTTACAGGGTATGAAGGGTATGAAGAATAAAAATAATATAAAAGGCAAGCCTAAGAAAAATAAACTTAGGAGACTATAAATGGGAACAATTAAACCAATTAAGATAGGCTTAAAAAAATCAAATCCTGATAGAAAATTGACAGCTCCAGAAATGGGAAAACTCTGGGCAACCTATATGGGTAATAGCATGTCTAATTGTATTTTAAATTATTTTCTACAACATGTTGAAGATCAAGACATAAAAAAGCTAGTAGAACATGCGAAAAGATTAACCGAAGAATTTCAAAGTAGCGTCAAAGAGATATTTATCAAAGAAAATATACCTATTCCACATGGCTTTACAGAGGAAGACGTTAATCTAGGTGCTCCAAGATTATTTGCAGATGAATTTTATGTATATTATTTAAAGTATGCAGCAAAAGCAGGACTTAGCATTTATAGTATCGCTATACCTTTAATGTATAGAGAAGATGTACGTAATTTCTTAACTTACTGTATGAACTCAACCATGGAATTAGTGGAAGAAATTAAAACCATTTTAATGGATAAAAGCCTTATTATTGCCCCACCCATTATTCCAGCTCCAGAACAAGTAAAAATTGCCAGTACTGATTATTTGAGTGGTTTTGTTGGAGATGTTCGTCCTCTACACGCGTTAGAAATTGCTCATTTATACGATAATATTGAAAATAACGTAACAAGCAAAGCTTTAATCATGGCTTTTAGTCAAGTTGCCAAAAGCCAAAAAGTTAGAGACATATTTTTAAAAGGAAAAGACCTTACGCATAAAGCAGTTGAACATTACATAGAAAAACTTCATCGTGAGCACTTACCTGCTCCAGAATTTATTGACCATTTAGTCACAACTTCAACTTTCGCACCTTTTTCGGATAAACTAATGCTGTTTCATAAAGTCGATATGTTTTCCATGAAAATACGAGCATTTGGGAATTCACTAGCTGTAAATGGAAGACATGATTTAGCGTTACTTTATGGGAGATCTTTAATGAATATAGCAAATTTTGTTAATGATGCATCGAATATTATGATGGAAAATGGATGGATGGAAATTCCGCCAGAGGCTGTAGATAGAGAAAATTTAGCTTCAAAATAGTATTAGTGAAAAACTAACAAAAACCCCTTAGAGAAGGTTTTTTTGCATGTGATTTCCGATAAACAAAATTATGGTAACTAAAAATGTATGGAGTATACACCTTAAAAATAGAAAAAAACCTATCTCTTCCCAATCCAAAGAGATAGGTTTTTTCTGCTCTATTGCAGTAAGGATTTTCGCTGATGCCTCACGGCGTCTTGTGTAGTTTGCTCAAATTATCAGTAACTTATGTATCAAGAAAAACCACTGAACAGGGATCAGTGGTTTTTCTTGATACATGTTGTCAACTCAAAAGACGAGGATTTCCAAGGTGATGCTTCCCAGCATCTTGTGTAGTTTGTCTCAATATTACAAGACCTATGCAACCTTTACCCAGTAAATTTGCAATATTCTATTGCATGAGTAGATTTGTTCCTGAAATCTGTTTTCTGTTCGTTGAAAAGAGATATGTGATCGATGCCTCATGGCGTCTTGATTAGTTTGACTTATAACTGTAAGATAATTCCTTTTTATCTAACATTCTAAGACCTTGTGTCAGATAAAGTATTATCTTTTACATACATTTCATAATGCCCATTGATGTAACTAGATACTTTTAAATTAAGTAAAAGAGCCTTGACTTTAATTGTTTCTTCAGTATCTAATCCGCACTCTTTTGCTAGCTCTTCAATTTCGCCTTTACTAATTTGTATGTTATTTTCCAAATCAGTTACTGTTTCTTTACTGTATTGGAAAGGAACTTCATCTACAACTTCTGCAATTAGTTGATCCTGTCCTTCATATTCTAATCTCCCTTTGGCTGCAGAGTGTTTTCCAATTAATACAGCCTGTTCTTTTATATCGGATAGTAGAATCATCAATCTAATTAGTTGATTCACAAGAATACGTTGTTTATCAAAAATAGAGATAATTTTGGTTTGATAATCATCCATGGTTGTATGAAGCTGGTGTTTTGCTTCTCTTATTACTTCTTCGCTGTTTTTAATGAGTATCATACTTAATTTCTCTTCCCTTTCCGCGCAATGCATACTTCCATTATAACAAACCATCAAAAGGAAACAGCATTTTTCACTACTTACTATGATAAATAATGTATATAAACAAATATTATCATGCGTTTATTACTCATTAACATTAATTGTAGGAAAATATACTGACTCATAATTTTTAAAGGTTTACACCAATAATAAGCGACCTCATTGATTCCAATTAGAATTATAAGGTCGCTTATAAGATATTCTGATTCAAATTTTGTATTTTTACCGTTCTTTTATTGCAAAGCAATTGTTTTATCATTAATTCCTCGTCTCATTTTTCACATATTTATCAATCGTACTAGGTAAATAAGGTAAGAATTTAGTTTGAATCGCTTCTCTACAATAAAGTCAGACAATATTAGGCTAGTATTAGTAATCACTCTAATTTACATTTTGTCTCTTTCTTATGCATGATGACCATGGTTATTCTTCTGTCCCATTTTACGCATAATAAAGCTTACAATTAACACTAAAATAATCGATCCAATAATAGCTGGAATAATTGCAAATCCACCTATGACTGGTCCCCAATCACCTAAGATAAGTCCACCTAACCAGGCACCAACAAAACCAGCAATAATGTTACCAATAATTCCGCCAGGAACATCTCGTCCAGTAATTAAACTAGCAAGCCAACCGATAATTCCTCCAACAATTAGCATCCATAGTATTTCCATTAAGAATCGTCTCCTTATTAAAATTAAAAGATTTAGTTGACTTTACCCCTAAATGGGACGCATTAACCATGGGATTTTTTTCTTGTTTAGAGATTTTTCTCTCAGCAAAGTAGAAAATTTCATACAGATTCCTTTAAATGGTTACTAAGTGCTATTCCTATTTATCATATGAATTTCCTAAATGAAAATAAGCCACACATTATAAGTTTGCTTGCTTCTATGAATGGCATCATTCATTTTAGGTTAACTAGAGATCACTAAGGTATCATAGCTACTGTTATGCATATTAGTAATAATCTGTCATAATCTACTCTTTTATATAAAAAAGAGAAAAACAATCTAATTTAAAGACACATTGTTTTTCTCGACAAATATATAACCTCTACTATCTAGATATCCTTTTTTTAGATCCATATTTAAGTACTTTTTTTAGAAACACTATCTGATTGTATAACTCGTTCTTAGTAGGTAAATGCCTACACTTATCATAATCCGCAATTAAATATTTGATTTCCCTATAGAATAGGAGACGTTCATAATTATCAAGCATGTCCTCCCCTCCTGATGTTATTTCTTTTACATTACCCCTTTTCCACACATACTGACACTTGTTTTACGATAAATCAGATTATGGTAACTAAAAATATATGCAGTATACAATATTGGAGTTGTGTTTTTGTAAGTAGAAGTAGCACTAAATACGTTATATAAAAACAAAGGGAGTAGATCCTATGAATATTTCAATTTCAAATAATATAGAGAATGTTAATTGGTCAAGAATGAAAGCAATTTATCATTCTGTAGACTAAAAGAAACATGATGAGGATAAAATTGTAGGGTTTGGAAGAGCCATTTCAGATGGTGTATTTAATGCTGCCATATATGATGTTGTGATTGAAGACATCCATCAAAATAAAGGATTTGGACAGCAAATTATAGGTAACTTACTTGCGCAACTTAAGGAGATTTCTTGTGTTCATCTTGTTACTACAACAGGTAATGAGGAATTTTATCGTAAAGTAGGATTCAGTAAGTTGAAAACTGCCATAGCTCGATACTTAAATCCTACTTTAACTGAAGAATATGTGGAATAATCGATTTCTCATAAAAAACATTAAGTTAACTAACATACACCGTATTTAATTTTAAAAATTAACAGCTATCGGATGTATACTAGTAGTTTTCTTAATAAGAAATATAAGAGAGTGTAGAACAGATATAATAGTTATTGCTGTATGGGCAACTTAATGTCTTTTTACTTTTATTTTATAGGATGGATAAGTATTACGTTAAATACCTTAACAATAATTCTTTTGTATTAATCCATAAACGTTGCTGCATAAAAACATCTTTTCCTGGATATATCGGATCAATCTTTGCTCCTGTTCCAACATTAAAGTATCCTCCTGTGACATTATCGTATTCGGGATCAAATGCTAAACGAATAATGATATCAGCCCCCCTTTTTGGATTACCGATATTAACTAACTTAAAAAACTTCCCTAATACAGTAGATAAACGAAGATCCCTGCCAAGTCCAGTATTATTAAAACCGGGATTAATAGCATTGGCAATGACCTTGGTATCAGAAAACTGCCGTGCTAGTTCACCAGTAAACATAATATTTAGAAGTTTTGTTTTGCCATAAATTTTAGATGATCCCCTTACTGTAAATGGAGATATGTCCGTCAAATCATATGGTAACTTCAAATCTCCATGATTTCGGGAGGCCTCTGAAGCAACATTAATAATTTTAGCATTCTCTGCTTTTACTAGAGAATCTTTTAATGTATTTGTAAGTAGCCAAGGTGCTAGATAGCTTACCGCAACCATCTCAGAAAATCCTTCAGAGGTAACGCAATGCTCGAACCTATGAAGTCCAGCATTGTGGATGAGTATATCAATTTTTGAATAGTTCTGTTTTATTTCTAGACCCATACAGCGTACATCTTTCATTATCGATAAATCACCAAAATAAAAGTCAACGTTCGTCTCTGGTGAAGCTTCTTTAATTAATTCTTCAGTTGCTTTAGCTCGTTCTTTGTTACGGGCAGTCAACACTAAATGTGCTCCACGTTTTGCCATTTCAATTGCGGCAATCTGGCCAATACCACTGGTAGCCCCAGTCATTACAATTAATGGACCCTTAGACATGATCTATTCTCCTTTTATTAACTTGACATAGTATAAACAACTCAATATAGTTGACATATATCAATTATATTAAGTTGTTTATTTGATATATGTCAATCATTTTCATGTTAAGAAGGAGAAACAATGGATATTAATAAATTTAACTTAAGAGAAAATCTGGAGTTAGCTCTTGGTGAACAGCTCAATGCGTTAATTAGCGAAGCACATGCCCTTAACGTCAGAACTGCATCTGCATTTGATGAAACTATGCATGCTGCTGCCTTTGTGGTGGTTCGTTGGTTATATTCTCATGGTGCTACTAGCGCCACGAATTTAGCTGAATCAACTGCTATGGACCGCAGCTCTATCAGTAGACTTATTAAGCAATTGAAAAATCAAGGATATGTAAAGAGCGAAAGAGATCCTAAAGACCGTCGAGGAGTACTGTTATCCTTAACTGAACTAGGTCGTGAAAAAACCATACAAGCACTAAAAGAAAAAGAATCGATTTTTTACGAACGTATTTCACGTTTAACTGATACAGAATTAAAAGCATATATTGAAATGCTAAAAAAACTAACGATACAAAGCTCATAAAGGTTCTTTTTTGATGAGGTGCCGGAAAGAGGTATTATGTAAACTAATTTTGTATATGATATTCACGATTTTTTAACTCAATTGTGATATATAATCAGATAGGAACAAAATTATAATTTAGTCCATCTGAATAGAGGTTAGAAATTGAAAAAACGGTATATAGTGTGTTTGGCTGTATTAAGCGTTCTTCTAGTTATAGGATTTGTTTGGTGGTTTCTTTTTGCACCTTGTTATTTACGATTTGCTCCAAAGGGAGAATATATTTCTCAAAGTACATCTCCTAACGGTGATTACATAGTAAAGATTTATCGTTCAAGTGGTGGAGCGACCACACCTTTTGCTATTAGAGGAGAAGTGACTTATACAAATAAAGTATTTAATAAAAGGAAAAATATCTATTGGAATTACCCTCAGGAAACAGCCAAAGTTAAATGGGTAAATAACAAAACAGTTAACATTAGTGGTCATATATTGAACGTTACAAAAGATACGTTTGATGCTAATGATGTAGATAATTAAATTCTACTCTTAAACAACAAAAAGCTCTTATGAAAGAGCTTTTGTTGTTTAACTACCTATAATAAGAGCTATGTTAACTAAAAACATAGATAGTATATACTGTATTTTTAGTTCCTTCCCTTGATAAAAAGGAATATTTTTCTTGAAATACTTCCAAGAAACGTTATAATGATAAATCAAAAGAAACTATGA
>Ga0209795_10001056_pt1 | contig 18253 bp, 10 predicted proteins | sample AgamicOrMarz_FD_187166 | JGI IMG/M metagenome (GOLD analysis project Ga0209795, IMG submission 187166) | Agave microbial communities from Guanajuato, Mexico - Or.Ma.rz (SPAdes) (version 2) | ecosystem: Host-associated > Plants > Phyllosphere > Phylloplane/Leaf | place: Guanajuato, Mexico...
AGCAAAGGTAGACCTAATCTTATCTTCCCTCTATTCCCGATATAGCTATAGTACGTATAGTACGGTGGAATCGGCTTTTTTATCCGTGGTCGTGGTGGTCAGGCGGGCGCTAACTCCTCTTTAAGAGCTTCGCTTCCTTCCCCAGATGCATGAGATGAAGGAAAGCGAGGGCGAAAGGAAGGCTTTGACTAAGTCCTTCTAGGGTGTAGTGTAATTCCAAGCTCTCGTATGGCTATGAGACTCACAATCAGGCGTCGCACCTTATCTTGCTTTCAGAAAAGTAAAGTAAGGACTTTTGAGTGCGGAAAGATGAATGAATTTATGTTAATACTTTTTATTCCCACATTTATTGAATCCAAGTCTAAAAAAAGAAGAGAGACAGTCTAATTCCACATTTCTTAAGGGCAGTGATCCTGTGTTTATGGCCTTGCTGCTTGAAGATAGAGAATGTTGGTTGATTGATTCTGCGTAACGAGTGATAGAGAGACCTAGGCTTTAAGGAAAGAAGTTCGTTCTGGACTTTGTATTCAATCAGGCCATTGAGACTCGAAAAAGAAGCTGTTCGTACTTTTGGAGGAGATGGTATCGAAGCACTTTCATGGTTGAATGTGAAAAAGATTTGTTTAGGACCCTGTGCGTTATCAATAAATAAGGAAGAGCGGGTCAAAGTCACTCCTTGAAATGCATAATAGGTAAAAAGGCTATTGCTTGCTAAGAGAGGTTGAAAAAGCTGCTAACAAGAATCTTTCTCTTTATTAGGTTTCAGGGATCATCCCAATAGGAGTTCTTTATAGCCATTACGAAAGCTCCCGAAGAGAAAGGGTCCACCTGACTTAGCAATCTTTGTCCTACTACTTTTCCGACTCCAGACTTCAGTTCAGGTTTTTTTCATTCAATATATCAACTTTTAGTGAAGGAAGCTACCAATTGACGAAGGAAAGCCAAAAGTCTTTAGAACGCTTTTCAGCTATCACAAAGAAGGAGTTCTTTCGACCACAATCCTGATGAGACTTTTTCATCATACCCTGCGAGGTTCTTTACCTTAAGAAGCCATTCCAGACGTTTTGTTAATCTGGGGTAGTAAACCCAGCGACATCCGAATCGGAATAAAGCTTTTCCGGGGTTCTTGTTCAGAGGATGATGAATAATGAATAAGAAAAAGGAATTTTTTACTCGAAACGAAAGTCATTCATGTGAGAAATGTAGCTCGCAATAAAGCATTGAAAGCGCACAGTTCCCTCTCAAGCGGAGAAGACCAGATCGTTACGAATCCTAAGCCAACTGACTTATCTCGTTTGGCATGGGCATCACTTTCCGTTTTTGTAAATTCTCGATTGGGGTTCAATAAAAACCTTTTGGTAAACCCATGGTTGGTGTTGGTGGCAGGGACCCGTGCCATATCTCCCAATTAAAAATGAAAAACAAAAGTCCCATCTAGCTAGCGACTTGGACGCAGCCGGGGATGAATCTTCTTCAGAAGGTTGGTAGAGTTTTTGTTTTGAGTTGGTGAAATTCTATCTAATGGCTTTTGCACTCATGGAAAAACATACAGTTCTAAAAAGTAGTACTTTCTGTAACTAAATGAAATGGATGTATGACCTTACCAGGAAATTTCTTAATTAACTTAATTAACTAAATCTGGGGTAGGAGCTCTTATCTTTATCTTTGGAAATGTGCAATCATCTGCTGAGCTAACTCCGGGCTTTCTTTCACTCGGTGATTATCCTACTGCCCGACTTTTCTTTTTCTTTTTTAAAAATGGATGCCATACGTCCAGGACTGAACTCAAAAAAAGATAGGACTCGCATTTTCTGCATTTGTTAGGATCCGCTCCTTAAATAAGCCAACCGCAGAAAAAAGATCTGGGATGCCCCAAGGCTCCATAGTTGTTTAAAGCAACTGTCTGTTTAAATGAAATCCTCTTTATTAATGATTTCATAGGCTGACTTCATAGAAAATTTCCCATTAGCATTTTTTTTTCCATGTTATGGTGTCTGAGATTCTTGCTTTGTTCCCAAAGCCGAATAGCTGCTATTCTCTGGATTATCGCATCGTGCATGCTCGAACTTTTTCAATCCACCCTGTATATCCATTTCAGTAATTCATATACTTTAGAATCCATTTGATATGGATGTATATGACTGTTGGCACTTTATTTGAGTGGCTTGTCCGTCACCAAAGCATCTTACCAGAACCAAGCATGCTGCCCGTTGCCTAAAAGCCATTTAGCTCCATGCTTCACTAGTTCCTAGCTCTCATTTATTTCTTTCCAAATGGTTGATGCCCATATTGCTATTATGTATGTCAAAAATCCACTCCGTTCGCTTATATACTTCTCTCTTACAACCTGTGACCATAATTTCTCTTTCTAAGAAAGCAACCTCTAGCTTACTTTGTGAAAGAGCAGATAAATTCATTTCACGAGCACAGTCAATCCCTAAACCACCTCTTGATTTTGAGACGCAGATCTCTGCTCCCTAAATATCTTTTCCTGCAATTTGTAAAATCACCCGAAGTTACATTTCCTGTCAATCTCATTTCAAATCCCGCTGTACTAAAAGGTTTTGCTGCTCTTCTTCTTCTTTCTGAAAGATAGCTATTCTTCTCCTCTCGAAAGAGGCCGGAATAAGCGCTACGCTTTTCCCGTTGGCTTTCACTTCTTGTCTACAGCTGTTCAAGTACGAGAGAATGAATTCCTCTACTAAGTTCCCGGAAGAGAGGAGAAGTGACTTCGGGACTGAAGGTAGTTCAGTCACCCTCAGGTCATAATAAACTGACGTATGACATCGGTAGGAAGTAAATGCAGCTAAGCAAAGACTGGCTTCTGAGGCATTTCAGACTTTACTTGCTGTTGCCGAGATGTTCTCTTGTTGAAGAAGTGGACTTTGCTCTTATCTACGATAAGAGTTAAGGAAGTGATTTAGCAGTTACCCTTGGCAGAAAGTAAGGAAGTCTAAAGCTAGTCTATTAAGGCAGCAAGTCAAAAGTCAAGCAACAACTCTTAGTTCGCTCGTGACCAATACCTGGTGATTTAATTCCTATTGTCTGCCTTTAGTAACTAAATTGAATGAGTTTGGCTTCTCTGCCTATTGAAGACTCAGTCTCAAGTCTGGTATTTAGGACAGACAGTCTAGTAAGTTAGTATTGAAAGCCTCCTCTCTTCATCTTCCCGTAGATTCACTCGTCAGTCTTACTGAGAAAATGCCATAGAAAGTCTAATCTGATCCTCTATTCCCAGATCTTCCACGTGACGAAGAATACCCTTTTTATCCGTCTGAGGAAAAGGTAGCCCTCAAAGAGGGAGGCAAAGCCCTAGTAAGATGATCCTTTCCCTGGCTTTGCTTAGTCTCATTCCTTCTGCTTTCCAGATGGTGAGAATAAAGGATAGTAAGTTGCCATTGAAGGTAATCTAATCCTTACCGGGTAATCTCTTCCGGGCTCTTCTTGGAGTTCATTCGTTTCAGGTATTGACTTCGTCATGTCCCAGTTCTCTTTCACTCCTCGATAGGACAGAGAAGACTTAGAGCTTGACTTGAGGAGATTGAGAAGCCTTAGATTCCATGCCAAATCCTTCCGGGGTAATCACTTACTACATACCTTTTTTTGAGAAAACCGTAACTAAAACTAATAACATCAAATAGAACAAGCGTAAGTCAAACTCCCCTGGGGCAAAAGCAAGGGCAGAAATTCCACTAGTTAAGTCAGGTCCGCTTAGCTTGAAGCAATCTAAGGCTATTTCCCCTCATTCCTCTTCAAATTCAAAGGCAGTCAAGTCAGGTTAGACAGTCGTCTAGGCTTCTTTAGGATTGACTTACGAACCCGGTAAAAGAAGTATGGGATTTCGCTGAGCCTTACAATCCAAGTTAGATTTAGTCTTGAGACAGGACCTTACTGGAGATGATAATCCTCTAACTAAGTCTTTTGATACTAGCTGTCCTTGAATGATCAGAGCCGGGGAAATTCTTAGGAATGGATTTAGCAGTTTCCTTCGTTTCAGGATTTCTTTAAGAGGTTAGCTTCCTCTTATATCTTATAATCTTATATAAGTATAAGTTATAGTGTACTAGGCTTCTTTCCTTTTCTGGGGTTATGTACAAAAATAAAGAAAGGAAGGTCCGGTCGGAGATTAATCTATCTCTGGAGCTATGCCTGCCGGTTGATCTGACTATTGACTTAGAAGCCCGCCCTAAGAAAGAAGAAAACATCGGAGGCACAGATGTCCAAAAAAGCCCCTTCTTATCTTCTTCTTCCTTATCCTGTAATTCTATTAGTAAACTTGGGAAAGATGATCTGACTATTCCCGGCTTATGGAGGAAACCGTAACTAAAAAGGTTGAATGGCCTATAGGGCAAAATCTAAGAAAATCTCTATCTCTTGAGCTCATCCCCAAAAGTCAGGGTAGGCAAGATAAGCAGCCTATTAAGGTTTAAGGTAAGAAAGATGATCGTCTCTTTACCTCCCTATTCCTAGTCCTAGGGATTCCATGCCTATAAGCCCGTCTCCTGAATCTGATCCGGAAGTCAGAAAGTAGTTAGAGATTTCTAGGATTAAGTTACTGGGTAAATCGTAAGGAAAGCAAGAAAGAAGTGTTTTTAGCCGCCTTCGTGCCCGCTCATTTCACTCGTCTATCAGAAAGAGGAAGAAAAGAAGGAGCTCTTTTATAGAAGAAGCAGCTAGTTCATCGGCATCCGTTGTCGTTGAATGAATAAGCGATGTTATTGCTCTTGTTGGCAGTTAGTTCGATTCAGCAGTGACGAAAGGATATCGTATTCTAATGATCACGGCTGCTTAACGAAATGCTCTTTCGGCATAGAAATAGAGTAGGCTGGGATGACATATAGAATTGTTCGAAAGGGCTTAGAAGCATAGAACTCACTTGACTGAAACTTCAAGTAGGAAAGATCCAATTCCATAAGAAAGGACGTAACAAGAGGGGAATGACGTGAGAGGGCACCCAGTCATCTTTCTTTAAAGAAAAGGATAAGGGCAGAGACCTTTTCAATTTGATAATAGCAAGTCCAGTCCAGGTTTCGGAGCACATCCCCGCTAGCAAAGGAAGAAGGAAAGAAATGTAGCGAAGTCGGGATAGGTAGAAGGGGGAAGTGGGGATTTCTTTCTCGCTCTATATTGCCTTAGAATGCGTTTTTCTGATCATTATGTGGGGTTGAAGTGGGAAAAGTTTTTTACCCTTGTCTTAGGTATCTAAAGGCAAACAACATTTCTTAATAAAGGCTTGAGCCCTTCCTGAGCTATGCCTCGAAGGGCGAAACCTTGAAAGCTCGTTTCTTCCTTGCTTTCAAAGTGAGGGGTTTCGGCAGCTTATACCAGTTCCAGTGTATCGTAGCAGTCTGAATGGTACAGCGCCGAAGCGGTTCAATCTTATTTCTTGGTGAGGAAACCACTTGATGACGAAAAAGGGTTCCCCTTCTATTTCGCACTATTTGGGGTGGGAGTGCCCCTTCCGCTCCGATAGTTGTCACTCGAGCTGCTTCGCTCCTAGCATGAGTCCCGCCGCACGGGATAGCTGGCAGCGTGCTATCTTGTGATCGCCATATACGAGCGACTCCGGTATTCCGATGAAGGCCTTTCATTTTTGCGGGGCTACCCTATGGGCTGTTATCTCAAGGGCCCAGGTTAGGCTCTTCTTGTTGGAGTATCCTCTCTCAGAGGCTAAAAAGAATCTCTCTTGTGGGAATACATCATGGTATTGAGAAATGAGTGGGCTGACTAGAGGGTGTAAGGGAGTCACTTCCTCACTTTTGTTGCTTGAAAGCATGAGCAAGGCTAGGACTTTATGCCTTTGCTTAAAGCTCTCTCAACCCGTGTTTCACTCATCATGAGAAGGTCTCTCTTTTTCTCACTTCCCACCCCAGGTTTGATTTTGTGGATTTGGTTAGGAGCCAAAGGATTCAAAACAATCTTTTCCTTGTCAACGACCAAGGAATAGGTGTTTTTAAACCCATCATGGACAACATGTCTATCAAATTGCCAAGGTCGCCCCAAAAGAATGTGGCAAGCACTCATAGGCACAACATCACAAAGAACATTATCTCTATACTTCTTTCCAATGGAGAAAGAAATAAGGGACTGTTTGGTTACCTTAATGTCGCCACCATCATTGAGCCATTTCAAAGAGTAAGGCTTGGGATGAGAAATAGTAGGAATACCAAGCTTCTCAATAAGGAGAGTGGAGGCCACGTTGGTACAACTTCCTCCATCAATAAGAAAGTTGCAAACCTTGTCTTGGATGGTGCACCGGGAGTGGAAGATCATTTCCCTTTGTGCCTTGTCATAAGGAGAGTCTTGGGCATGTAATAACCTTCTTAAAACAAGAAGTTCACCCTCATCGGCATCAAGTTGAGTCTCATCTTCCAAGTGGTCCGAATTTGCCTCATTAGGCTCGCCTTGAACCTCCATCATCATAGCATCAACTTCTTCCACTTCTTGCATGGTCATGACTCTTTGATTGGGGCAATCATATTGGAAATGACCATAACCTTGACATTTAAAACACTTCTTACCCTCAAGCCTTTTAGGCAATTCCTTTGGAGAAGGAAGGGCCACGGCTTTGCCTTTGTCAACCTTTGAGGAACTCTCAGGTTTGGGAGTAGAGAAAGGCTTGTATTGGGGTCTTGAACTTGCAAGGTCTTTGGTGAAAGGCTTAGAGAAAACCTTCTTTTCTTTCTTTCGTTTTTCTACCTTGAGAGCTAGCTTGCAAACATCGTCCAAGGTGAAATAAGTTTGGATTTCCACCTTTCTAGCAATGAGGGGATTCAACCCATTGAGAAACCTAGCCACGGTTTGCTCTTGGGGTTCATGCATGCCACTCCTCAAGAGGAGTTGCTCAAACTCCCTCATGTACTCACTCACACTCAAGTTGTTTTGTTTGAGTGAGAACATTCGGTTGTAGATGTCTTGCTTGTAACTTTCGGGAAGAAACTTCCTGTTCATGTGAGTTTTAAGTTTCTCCCAAGAGTTTATCCTTCTCTTGCCATCTCTAGCCCTTTGCTTCTTAAGGTTTTCAAACCATAAAGAGGCATACCTTGTGAGTCTAAGGCTAGCAATCTTGAAACTCTTCGCATCATCATAGCCCTTGGCCTCAAAGATTCGATCTAAGGCTTGTACCCACTCTAGGTACTCATCGGGGTTTTGATTGCCATTAAACTCCGGAGGTTCCACCTTGATATCCCGGAAATCGTCCCTAGGAGGTCTCCTTCCTCCCCTTCTAGAATGACTCCTCAAGCTAGAATCGCGTCAGTTATCATTCTCATCTTCGTGGACACTCGGTTCAGGAGCCTGTCCATCACCTTGAAAGTTGGTGAAGTGAGTAGCCATTTGCTCAAGTTGCCTACTGATTTGTCTCACACTTTGTTGGAGAGTGAGAATGGCATTATCTTGCCTCATGATATGAGCTTGTTCTAAACTCATTCCCCTTGGTACTCTTGCTGGTTGGGGAGAGTTAGGACGGGAGTGTTCTTCATTTGACATGATGAGGAAAGTTTATGTAAGGGCTGTTTGAGGAGCTAGGTTCTTTTGTAGCTGGAATTGTGTTTGGTCAAAAGGTTCGTTGTCGCTAAGGAGAAGACAAAGGAAATGCGGAATAAACTCAAGCACACCAACCTGGTTTTGCTCTGATACCAAATGGAGCGTATGCGTAGATAGGCAAGAATGCTAACTTGAGTTTAGTATTTCATTTTCCCTTGAACCGGATATGACTTGGTTTAAAGGCAACGCCACCCACCAAGACTAAGGATCCACCAAGAATTCTATAAAGGCTCCACTCAAGACTCACCACCTTCAAAGCAAGGATAAAGAGAACTTAAGATTTTAGAGAGAGAAAGCTTTAAAGCTCAAATATTCATTCATTTCAACTTGCTTCAACTAAGCTTGAGTATGGCCTTTTATAGGGCTGGCCAACACTGACGGGAACTCCTCTTACATAGGAAAATACAACTTACAACTTACTAGATTAACATAGGAAATATAAAAGTAAGTTACTAGATAAACTATGGTAAAAACAATATAAATGTGAAAACTAGGGCTCTTGAGACTTGTTCCCATCAGCTTGGGGACCTATTATCTTGAATTCCCAAGTTAAGAAAGGGGAATGCATCCTTGGAATCAGCTGGGCGTGCATTTAATGCTTCTAGACTTCCGCATGTTGACACTGCAGCAGGGTCAGATTCATTGAGCCATAACTCTCTTGTTTCTGGTCCAAATCTAATGAAATAGGATTCATATGAAAGCTTGAGAAGTCTATTTTTTAATGAAAAAAGTTTCACTAATTTTGGCCCAGCCGTTTGAGAGAAATGGGCCGAAATAGGCAGATGGTCCAAACTGGAACTGAAAGTTCACTTTGGGGTAGTCCACTTTGGAGCATAATTTGACCAACCAAATGAACTCCAAATGACTTGAAACTTGATCCATGTGAAAGCTAACATCTTGAACTTAAAGATAACCCAGAGTAACCTTGGCCATGTCATGAGGAGCATAGACAAAATTTGCCTCAAACTTGGACCAACATTCTGTCCAGAAACTGTTCACGGCGCGACCTTCTTTTTTTGAGCTTCCCTTATTCTTATCGTGGGTTTAGCCTCAATTTAATGAGTAAACCCTTTAGAAGGTCTCTTGACCTTCCCAAAAGAGGAGGGTAACGGATCCTAAGGGGTTAGGATGGACCTTGAACTGAAGCTCTAAATCAGTGCATGGACCAAGTCCCTTGTGATGAAGCTTTTGAGTACTAAGAAGGACTCGAGTGCTCTCTTGGACCGAAATAGGCATGGCATTTGCTTCACTACTCTTCTTTTTTGTCGATCGAGCCGAGGGAGAAAACGTATGCGCATCCGAACTAATAGTCTAAAGAACTATAGCTTGTTCACTCATTCCCTCTTCACGAACTTGTACAATCGATGCCACAAAGATAGCCAACTCTATTATCAAAGAAATAAGGAAACGGGCGACAATTTGGCACCAGATATCCGGAGGTGTGGAAAGAGCAGCTGTGAGAAGCGCAAAAACCATCAAAAAACGACGATTGTTCGTGGAGGTTTCTACAGAAAGACCCCTTGGTTCTGACAAACGGATCACAATTACAGGTACCTGGGAGCATACCGATGGAATGAACGAAATACGAACAGTGAACATAATATGGTCATAGATCTTAGGTTGTAGCTTGATCATGAGCGAATTTGTTGATGTTGCACCCATGAAGTCACAAGCTTTTATAGCAGGTGTCTCCCCGCTGAAATACTGGCTCTCACAGGGTTTACATTGGGGCAATTCCCTGTCAGGTATCTTGGGGTCCCATTAACCCCCAAAAGATGGTCAAAGGCAGATTGTAATTTGGTGGTTGAAAAGATAACTAGGAGAATTCACTGCTGGTCTACTCGGTCTTTATCTTATGCAGGGCGAAACCAATTGGTAAATTCTGTTCTTTTGTCAATGCACTCCTATTGGGCATCCTCCCTAAGGGTGTGATTAAGCAAATAGAGGCTATCTGCCGGAATTTTCTTTGGGGGCAGAAGGCAGAATTTACCAAAGTACCTCCGGTTGCTTGGAGCACCATTTGTAAACCTAAGAAGGCAGGAGGGTTAGGAGTTCATCAGTGCGACTTATGGAATTTAGCAGCAGTAGCAAAACACCTTTGGTGTGACGCCCAGGATAAACTTTGTTTGTGGGTTAAATGGGCTCATGGGATATACATAAAGGATAGAACAATTTGGACAGCCTCCGCGGGGACTACTTGTTCGTGGTACTGGAGGAAATTGCTCAAAGTTAGAGATAAATTTGCAGCAGGTTATACAGGCAACTCTTGGACAGGTTCACCCACTGGACAATACTCCATCTCTCTCTTCTGGTTATAAATGGCTATGTGGTGACATGCCGCTGAGTCCCTTTAGCACGTGTTTGCTGGGGTAAGTATAATGTCCCAAAGCACTCATTCTCTTTTTGGCGAGTAAGTTTAGGGAGGCTACCTACCTTGGATAGATTGAAAGCCATGGGTATCCAAATTCGTACTACTGAGTGTGTGCTATGCTTTTCAACCCAGGAGAGTCATGACCATGTATTCTATAGGTGCAGTTATAGCCAATCTGTGCTGCAGAATGTATTGAGCTGGCTGGGAGCAAGAAGGCTTTTGGTTTCACTTCAGCAGGTTGAGTTGTACTTCAAAAGGAAGGGTGATTCTACTCACAGATGGATTCTTATTGCTGGCCTCACTACACTTACCTACTGTTTTTGGGAAGAAAGGAATTACAGGTTGTATAGGCATACTCAGAGGACAGCAGCTGAGGTTAAAGAGTTGGATACCACTTCGGGAAGGTATTCTTGTTTGAAAGGCCAGGGTGCCGCCAATGCTGATGATGCTTCATAACCTGCTAGTTCTGGATTCTCGGTTAACGCTGATTCAATAGAGGGAAGAAAGCTTTCAACGAACTGTCGTTAGTATCCATCCTTTCGGGAGGTGTTCCAGCCGAGGCGAGGGAATAGGTTCATACAGTAGATCCATACGACAATATCTTACTCGCGCTCGTACTCGAGGAGGTAAGACTTTCTCTAGGAGGGCTAAGGATAATTCCATTGTAGGTTAAAAAAGATAATAGGTAGATTTATTCCCTTATATCATTTTTTTTTCTCTCTAGGCTGTAGCATTTTCAAGCCTTTACATCAGTCCCAGGCTCTTTTACTATTAAGATGACTTCGCTCCCGGAGTTGTATTTTAAACAAATGAGAGCAGGCTCTTCGCATCGCTAGCAAGTTAAGTCAGTGAGCAGGCTTAGGAAAGTAGAGAGCAAGGAAAAGCATCCAACCAATCCAGTTTCACCAATCCTGTTAGGCTCTTTTGGAAAGCCAGCGAGCTTTAGGGCAAGGAAGTGAAATTGTTGATGCGGAGAATGCCCTCTTTCTCATTAAAGGATCAAGAGTTTACCACGTGCACAGAATCGAATGCTGTCAAAAGCTATTTTGAGTTCAGGGAAAGGCCTATCACCGCGTATACATACCCAAAGACGTAGATTAGAAGAGAACAGACTGCAATGAGAAAGACCTTAATGCCAGGCAAGCTCGTCAAAGCCAGACCGAAGAAAACAAAGTACAGCCTTACTCCGGTACGTTGGTTGGCCAAAAACACCTTCTAACCTTTTCTACGTCAAACCTCTGGGAAAGGATCTGACTGAACTACGATTCATTTCTTTAATATTCCGATTTGGAGGCCTCTGTTTAATGTTTAACATCGTCTTACGGCTGAAGGCGATTTGGTGAAAGATCTTCCTTCACCTTTGAACTGAACTTCGTTCTAATTCAAGTAGGCGACTCGCTCCTTCTATCAAGAAGGATTGAGGGACGGGCCCAGTAAATGCTATCATGTAGTCAGTGCCACAAGCTCTCGAACCCTCGTGGGAAGGGAATTCAATGCATCTCAGCAGCCAGGAAACTAGGCATTTGAACGAAGGAAGAAAGCATCATTGTCCACTTAACAACCCCAGGTAGCTCAGCTAGTCTATCATCCAAGCTCAATATTCCGGTCTACTTAATTCTATCGAGCTAGATCCAACAAGAGCTATGGCTGACCGAGATATTGGATTTGGACTTCTTTTCTCTTTGAACCGCTAGCTAGAAAGAGGGCATTTTGATCACTTGGCACGGGTCCTCGTGAGGGAATTTGAAATTAGGTTCAAGAAAGATTCGACATAGTTGATTATGAAGGAGACACTCCCAATAGCAAAGGGCTTTTTTGGCACATCATTCCATCAAGCCAATCGCCTCTCTCCTGCTTTCAAGCTCCAGTGAGCAAGTACTTTCGTCCTATCATAGTGAATGAAAGGCTCTATTTAGGGATAGATTGTATTGACCAAGGAGCTGTTCCTCACGCGCAGGTTGGGGCGGGCGCAAGGTCTTCTTTTTTTTTTTAAATTCGAATTCTCCTCGGCCCACTAGCGACATTCTGTTATCTTCGCTCAAGAGAAGTCCAAATAGAAGGAATGGGGATAGTTGCTCCTCGGGAATCCGCTCATCAGAAAGATTTAGTGGGGAAGCCGTTCTTAATTAGTGTGTCGGTTCCCCTCAGGAATAGGTTCTATAGTGAACTGGAGTGGATAGGAGTCTTCTCTTAGGCACACTCCTCTATTTACCATGGTTGCTTACTCTGATAGTGTTTCGGGAGGTTGAATTAGGTAGGATTTTCAATTTCGTAGCACCGGGGGGCCAGGCAGCACATACAAAGAAATTGCCGACACATCCCATAGCTCGGTTCCTACTAACAAGAGGAAAGACTTTAGACAGACGGCACTCTTCTTTCTAACGGGGGTGAGTCTTCGTCATCTCGTCTATTTAGTTTTGGTGGGCTTGTTTAGGCAGGCATATTCTCGTCCAGGCAGGCATCTGGCCTAGGGTTCTCCTTTCCGGGTTCAGTATTCAGTAGAAGTGAGTATAACAAAACGAGAGTATATAAGTCCACGGGAATAGGCAAGTCAGTGAGGGACCTATCAATACCAGGAGCCTATAATCAGTATAATGTCATTATGTTGTTGAAGTACATACTAGTCTCTGGGCACAAATGGAATGAAACTCATGCTTATTCTGGCGTGGTGAGTCCTTCGTTTTTTATTTCATATAAAAGTCGTTCACAGTCATTCCAGATCATATAGAAGTAGTCAACCCCACCGTCAGAGGTTCACGCCACTAAGGTCTTATGGACCCCGCCAGCTCAACAAAGCCCCTTTCAGGCCTAATCAGTCAGGATGGAATTCAAAACAATGAGACCGGCAACCCTAATCCCAAACTACCCAGCCACTGTGGATGGATCGGGTGGAATCAAATCGATAGAATGTCCCAGATTGGTAGCATTGAGTTGGACGATAGGAATCTCAAGAAGTAAGGCGGTTGCCTTTTTCCTCCATTCCATGGTAGGCTAGGTCAGTCACATAAGGAGTACCGGGTGATTAGGTGAAGCTTTACTTCACTTAAGTCAAAGTCTAGACTTCAAGTTTGGAACCCAGTATGAAAGAAGGAAGACTACTATTCTGAGTACTGAGACTACATTTCGTATCTCGTGCACGCACTTACACTTAGTATGCAATTCATACAGAGAATCTTGTGAATGATCGACAGCAGATTCAGGCCGACTAAACCACGGTGGGTTCGTCTTTCCCTATTCGATCTGAGCCATTAACAGACTGACTTGACTTTTACTGGTGTTCGCTACTGATTTTACGGCTCGTGAACTTTCTATGAAACTAGCCCTGTTCGCTATTAGATAGAGATTTCACTGAGACTGAACCTGCCCTAAAACAAGGGATAAAAGAAGTGGCTTGTGCTGTTATAGTTTTTCCTCGATAAATGGGTTGGGTGCATGCCCTGATACCATATTTCTTTCAACGATTGCCCCTCTGGTTAACATAACAAGATGATTTTTCACCTTTCACTAAACGAAATGGTTGTCAGTGATCAGACAGGCTAGTTGGGTTCCAAACCTCTTCTGTCTCATTCCCCGATCACGGTGTTACACCTATAAGCACATACACATCAAGGGGAGACGGTAGTGCACTTCGGAAGGAAAAAGTGTCAGTCACGGAAATGCGATCAAAAACAAGCAATTTTCCCGGTAAAACGCAAAAAGGCCGATTTGAGATCCCATCTACGAGCTGAAATGGACTTGCAGCCTAAAATCCCGGGAAAATGAAAGTGGAGATTGAACGCGCCGAGGGCGAAGATAGGAAGCCACTTCTAACGAAAACAGAAATGAAAAAGATTTCTGAGGTTCTATGGAGATCGGACTGATCCTACCTATTACTCAAGATGCCTCTGCAAGTGTTTATCAGCTCATGACTGACTTCCGCTAAGCACAAAAATGCATCCCCTCTGAAAAGAAAAAAGATTCATGATGTGTACACTGACTTTCAAAAAGAGCTTCAGCCTTAAGGATCATTATATTCTATTAAATCATATTTGTGCTATCTCAATCGTAAGCTAGTTAAAGGTATCTTTATGCCTCCTTATCTATGGTAAGACTCAAATTCGAATGGCTAAAGGGAAGCCATATCTATTTTTAAATAGAAAGGAATCCTATATAATTATAATAATAGCAGGACTCTTCTATCAACTCAGGTGCAAACGCAAACTCTTTCCGGATAAGATATATAATCTAATTATAGTCAATATAATTGAGTTGATCCGCAGTCTAGGTTGCTTGATTTCAAGCGTGAATCTACCTGTCATATTCATATATATAAAAGACTATTTATAGTATTCAACTATTTACTACTTACTACTAGAACGAAACTATATGAAAACTACAAGTTTTCAAATCAGGCTCTATGATCGTATTCGCAAGAAAAGGAAAAAGGACTCTACGAATTCCTACGAGATCAAAGGTTGATCAACCTTTGTAAACTTAATGATGCCTTTATAGCCATGTAATGTATATGATTGAGAATAAAGTAAAATGGGTGGCGCCTGTACTGAGACACAATTCTTTACAGTAATTTGGTAACAAGGTTTTCTAACTATGTTTTTACTTATGAGTCTAATCGCATTTATTAACGAATTTATGAACTAAAATAGAATGGGAGGATATTAACGAATTCATGATATAGAGGATCAACTTATTCCAATCTATCTGTTAGAACACTTATTGAAGAATAAACTAAGACCCACTTCTTTAACTAAGTTAATTTGTAAAGAAGATTCTATATTTAAGAGTTACATAAAATTGAAATTTGTAGAACAGGTATGCTTATATAATGAAAATAATGATAAGAAAGAGTGGGTTCCTAACAATTAACAATGACGTGAGTCATTACGACTATAGGTGGAATTCTTTCAAAGATGATGGAAAACATATTAAAGATATAGTTTACACTTATAATGTATAATGATGATAATGAAAATTTTAAAGTACTAAAATCCTACTATTCTAACTATAGAACTCTTTGAGATTTTTTTGGCTAGCTTACTTCATTCAATCTAGAAAGACTATTCTAAGGATCCGGATTGAGAGTAGATTTCAAGACTCCATTCTTCAGATGTATTGAGTTCTATTTTCTATTTGACTATTTGAGAGTCTTAGCTCTTATGGTAAGTTTACTGTGAGTAGGACACCAAACGACGTAGAAGTTACGATGACTATAATTCTATCACAGAGAGGATGGTAATGATTTGCCTGTCTATGCTTTAGATTGATAGGGCGAAAGCTGAGATTTACGAAGATTATGATCTCTCTAGCATCTTTCTTCGAATCTATCTGGATGAAATTAAGGATAGTACTCTTATACTATATCCGATTAACCTTTTATATTCGATGACGAGCTAGCTTAGGGGAAAGCATCGACTGCAAAATAGTCGAGAACAGCCATCGTAAGCATAGAAAATATCAAAACTTTCTCACAGCAATCAAACCTAATAAGATAAAAAGGCGTTCTTTCATTTCTTTCATTGTAGCCGATACAAAACCTACCCTAGGCTGTTTAACTCTCTTTCTTCCAATCCGATCGATCGAGTATGACCTTGCTTCGATGGAATCCGCTCTTGCTGCAGGCACGTTTGCATTCTGCATTCTAACCTTTATGGACTGCCTATCCCATTCTCTAATTATGTTCTGACTGTACCTATTTTTTCCCTTCCCACATACCATGGAAGTAGTTCAGTTCATACTCTTATTGGCTTGGAATAAAAACCTTGTGCAAGCATTCCTTCATTTACATTTTAATTTCTAACCATCCGTTCAAAGTGGGCGAGAACTCATTGACGCCTTTATTTTGCTTTTCTTATTTCGTTTTACCTAAGTGGAACATTATTTATTATACGATCATTTAAGATTACGATGGCACTTGCTTTGATCATTCATAAATCCGTTTACCCGGAGCCAGGATCCACTGCTTATTTAGTTACGCTAGCACATCAGCAAGGAAAGAAGAAAGTAAGACCCTCATGGGAATCACTCCCTTCCCTGGAAAGCTAACTGCATGGGATATTCTCTTTTCACTGCAAGCAATCAATCATTCTATAGTAGAGAGAAAGAAGCCTTTCCATAGGCCAGGCCTTACTCCTAATGCCCAAAAGGCTAAGACCGGATTGGATTCTATAACAGCCTACCTCTGGGTTTTAAATCACTGCTTATATACCTGGTATTGGCCATAATTCACAAGAACATTCTGTAGTCTTATTAAGAGGGTTAAGGATTTAATAAGTGTGAGATTGTTTGAGGAACCATAGATGCTGTCGGAGTAAAGGATCGTCAACTTTGGCGTTCGTTTGCGTTGTAGATTCTTATCCTTCATTTGTATCACCATGTGAATCGCGTTAAAGATGTGAAGTGTATGGCTAACCCAATAACGAAAGTTTCGTAAGGGAGCAGGCTACCATGAGAACAAAAGATCGTCTTTCGTCATAGATTCGGAACTCTTATATGTCCAAGGTCCAATATTGAAATAATTGTTGGGCACCATCCAGGGTTTCATTCCCTGGGTGCCTTAGCTCTTCTAAGCGTTGGGCACGGTGTATTGCTGAGCACATAGTACCAGTATTACTCCGTGAGTTGCTCACGAAGCATGGTTACTGGTTAGTCCGTAAGGATTAATATAGTAACCCTTACTGAATCTCTATTAATGATTACCTTTTCATTAATATCTGCTCAAAGTTATCGTATTGTAGTTCTTGCAATAGCTTTACTTCAGTTCTCCTTTCCTTTCCCGTGTCAGGTTTTAGAAGGTAGGCACTTCTTACAGGTACTGGGCGGTCATGAGTGGAAGGCATTGAAAGATGAAAAGAATAGTAGTAAGCGGAAAAGAAAGAGGTAAGAGATAACTCATCAAGGCGCCACACTTCTTCTTCTCATGGTTCTCGAGCCTTTCCTTTATAACTAGACTAAAGTAAAGATGTTGAGTTGAGGAAGCATCTTCTTTCTAACTACGAGTCTGTTTTCAAGCTAACTGAACGAAAAATGATAAGACGAAAACTGATTTACTTGTAAAACTCGCACTTTCTTTCTTCAGTCTTTTGATAGAAGAATAGGCAGCTGCCAAGCCTTTTACCAAAACCAACAAAAGGCTTACTCACTCAACGAAGCCCTTCAAAATAGCTGAAGTGGGATGGGGCGGGTAGTCCCTATCTAAGCGCTTTGCTCTGTCCCCATTGTTCTGAGTCTTGCTCGGTCATTGGATTCTTGGCCCACCTCACACTATCTTAACCCGCTCTTTGTGTGTGAAGGTACTTCCTTTCGAATAAGGACGGACGTCAGTGCTACTGATATAGGAAATGCTTACGGCTATCTTACTTCGCTTGCTTAAGCTTTAAAAGCTATTACACTTCTCTCAGATAAGAGCGTCAGAACGAAAACGCTGAGTGGGATTGACTCATCCTTTGACAGCCGCAAAGAGCTTGCAGTCTTTCTTCATTCTTATCTTACTTCCATTCCAGTGGCTCGACCAGTAACTGTAAGCGAAAACTAAAAAATCCACGGTTTCCCGGTAGAACCCCATTTCGCCCAAGTTGCTGCGAAACCGGTTTCAAAGAAGCGGTTTTTCGCACAGCTTGCTCATAGTGCTGGTCCCACTTGTATATCGTATTTGGCCGAAGAAGCATCGGACAGGTTTGGAGTTCTTACCCTCTTGGGACTCCATGGACCAAGATCTGCTTTCATTAGCCAAGCATAAGGAAAGTAATTCTTTGTCCGTCTGTTCATAGTTGAACACTTGGCTTCTACCATCCCCCCGTCTCCAAGGGATGTTTTTTGCTCTTTTTTGAACTTTCTCCGCTCCGTCAGACAGCATTCATGGACGCTTAAGCACTTTTTCTGATATTGAGATTACTAAAAGTAAGAATTCCTATTCTTGAACGAAGAAAGCTAAGCGATTCCTTCTCAACCTGGGCGATGCTACCCCGAGAAGTGCTCCTCGACCGATTCCATCTCCGCTCCTGGGATCGAGCTAATCTTTCTTTCGCTTGGAAGAAGCATTATGTATGTATACCAATTCCTGTAAGAGTTCTTAGAGGAGAGCCTTAACTCCAGCTGAAAGATGAGACGAGACTGAAATTCTCCTCCCGCCCATATAAAGACAAATGTTCGAATTATAAAAGAGCTTTCTCACGTCCATCTATCAGTCTTATTTCCTCCAGCATGCTTTCTTTTCCAAGAAAGCATGCTTCCACGAGCACCTAAGAAGATCAAAGATGAGAAGGCTGAAGTCCAGGATTTGAAAGATAGGAGATGGAAGAGAATTGGCTATTTTGTATTTTGAACGAATTCATTTCCTCCTAA
>Ga0209795_10001060_pt1 | contig 18238 bp, 17 predicted proteins | sample AgamicOrMarz_FD_187166 | JGI IMG/M metagenome (GOLD analysis project Ga0209795, IMG submission 187166) | Agave microbial communities from Guanajuato, Mexico - Or.Ma.rz (SPAdes) (version 2) | ecosystem: Host-associated > Plants > Phyllosphere > Phylloplane/Leaf | place: Guanajuato, Mexico...
CTATATATTCCCAGCCATAGTAATTTTAGATGCTCTGCCATATAATCGGCATTACCTTTTACTTCTTCTTCTCTTACCGCTGCTCCATAGCAATCCCAGCTATTCCAGCCTAATGGAGGAGTTGTTGCAAATGTATGGTGTTTCATTATACAAGTCTCCTTCTTCTATAAGATTTTCAAAATAGTTGTACGGTTCACTTCCGCAATAACACTTTTTCATTAAAATTAAATAATAGAAAAGAAGAAAAATATTATTCACTTTACATTCCAATTTAGGCTAATTAACCTGCCAATTTAATACAACTTCCTTTTTTAAAAAATCTATGCTATTTAATGGTACCACAAAATATTAGGGGAAATTGGTGAAACTAAATGTTAAGATATGACGGTAAATTATTTCGCATCCTTGAAGTAGTTACAGCGTTTTTTCAGCTAAATATTCTATGGTTAGTACTTTGTATGCCTGTAATAACCATTTTTCCTGCTACAGTCGCTATGTATTGTGTTGCAAGGCAATGGAATTTGCATAAGGACTATAGTGTTTTTCGGCCGTTCTTTCAATATTTTAAGGACAATTTCAAACAAAGTTTTGGACTGGGATTGATATGGTTAGTATTTAGTGGATTGTGTTTTCTTGATTTTCATTTAATGAGAAATTTTGGATCTTTTCAATATATTTTATTACCGATTCTAACTCTAATGGGAATCTTGATGCTCTTTATTTCAATTTTTATCTTTCCTACTATTGCTAATTTTGAAATAAGCTGGTTAAATGCAATCAAAAATTCTTTATTTTTTTCAATTAGATATCTATTCACCACTCTTGCCGCTGTCCTATATATTGGGTTAATGGCCCTTATTCTATTTACGTGGCCGATTACCTTTTTATTTGTTTTTAGTCTTGGTGCATACAGTATTTACTTTTTATGTAACCGAGTATTTACTAAGATCCAACCTGTTAATCAGTCTTAAACACTTATATGGACAAGTAGATATAAAGGAGCGAAAAATTTCGCTCCCTTAACATTTGTTTGATTATCGATTAAGCTACGAATTTGCTAGTCTCGTTGCTCTAAAAATTAAACCAGTTTAATAGTTCAATATAAAAAAAAACAGTGATTCCATTTTTAGGAAATCACTGCTTTTTTGTTTAGTTTATTAAGTTCTTGAAATACTATATTATAACAGTTTTTTACTTCGCAAAACGGTGGTTACCGATTGTCACTGTTACTGGACGCGAGAAAATCCATTTACTTACAGCTGTCTTCGGATTATAGAAAAATAATGACCCATTTCCTTGACCTCTAAAAGCAAGTGCTTCATTTACAGCCTTTTTTGAGGCAGCATCAGCTGGTTGGTTAATCGTACCATTTTTTACAGGCGTGAATGCATAATAGCCATTAGACTTTTGATAAACAACACCATTTACAGTATTAGGGAAATCAGGGCTAGCAACACGGTTAAGAATAACTGTCGCAACGGCTACTTTACCCGCATACGGCTCACCTACTGCCTCTGCACGTACTAGGCGAGCAATCAAGTCTTTTTCTGCTGCTGTAACCGTAGAATTTGGGATTACTAGATTTGATCCCGCATAAAGAAGACTGCTAGTTTTATTGTTTGCTTTTAATAGACTATTAACAGTTACACCATATTTCACTGCAATTTTCCAATAGGTTTCACCTGATTGTACTTTATGCGTGGTTGTTGCTGCTTCAGTTGTTCCATTTAACGTAAATGCTGACATTGATAAGATAAGTCCGGTCGCAATTAGTAGTTTTTTAAATCTATTCATCATTTATTACCTCCAATTTTTGTTCCTCGCTTGTCTATACTTAAGGCTAACAGTTGTAACATTCTTATTCATTAGCCAAAAAGTGGTAAGGAACAATGAGCTTAGTTAGCTCCCACCATGAAGGGATTTTTCTATTAATTGGAATTATCTTCTATTAATAAATAAATTCCATAAGATGGACAGTATAGAAATAATAGGTCAGATTATTACAGGTTGTTTCATGTTTGTAACAGTCAAAAAGAGTTCAAATCAATGATTCTTCACTAAATTGACAACAAATTTCTTAAATACACACAGGATTTCAGGTGAATCTTTGGTAATAATATAAGTGTAGTGAAAAAGGAGGCTATTTATATGGATAATCAATTAGTGAGTGTACTTAACAAACAAATTGCAAACTGGTCTGTCTTGTATACGAAGTTACATAACTATCATTGGTATGTGAAGGGTGGACAATTTTTCACCTTACATGTCAAATTTGAAGAATTTTATAATGAGGCTGGCCTTCATATCGATGAACTAGCAGAACGTTTACTTGCCATTGGAGGAAAACCCGCAGCTACAATGAAAGAGTACCTTGAAATGTCATCGATTAAGGAAGCTTCAGGTAGTGAAACCGCGGATGAAATGGTTCAATCGGTTATTAACGACTTCTCCATTATCATTGGAGAACTTAAAGAAGGAATGAGCTTTGCGGAAGAGAAAAATGATGAAACAACAGGTGACATGCTGCTCGCAATCCATTCTGAACTTGAGAAGCATGTATGGATGCTAACGGCATTCTTAGGCAGATCGATTTAAAAATTTTACACTTAGAAACAAACAGTCCAGCAAAATTGTTGGACTGTTTCATTATTTGTAATAATTATTAAAAGATATTGACTTTTATTTAATGATTCTATTATTATAAAATTAATCAAATTCATAAATATTGGAGGTTTACAAAATTGTCTAAACCCGAAGTGATCGTATATAGCAGTACCGGCTGCCCCTATTGTGAAAAAGTAAAAACATTCCTAAAAGAACGCAACATTGAATTCGAAGAGCGGAACGCTTCTATACATAAGGAATATTTTGAGCAATTAAAGGAACGGAAAATTTATGGAACGCCAGCAACACTTATTAATGGAAAGCTTGTCCTTGGATTTCAAGAGAAAAAATTAAACAAATTGCTGGGGCTATCGGAAGAGAAAGTTCCCATTGCGATCCCTAGCCAGGTTGAAACTAACGAAGCCAGTACAGATACTCTTTTTCAATCAGTCAGTGAAAGCGTAATTAATGAAGTCTATGATTTTGTCACCATCGGCGGCGGTCCCGCAGGAGCCTCAGCTGCTGTTTATGGTGCTCGAGGGAAATTAAAAACACTTGTCATTGATAAAGCACCCAAAGCAGGCACACTCGCGATTACACATAAAATTGCGAACTACCCAGGTGTACGTGAAGAGGTTACCGGGCTTGAGCTGTTAACAAGAATGCAGGCACAAGCGAAGGATTTCGGTGCAGAATTCGTTCGTTCCACCGTCTTGTCGGTAGATTTTTCAGATGAAATTAAAAAGATAGAATTAGCGGAAGGTACCATTAAAGCTAAAAGTGTGTTTATTGCCGTAGGGGCAAAAGCTCCTTCCGGTAAAATTAGAGGAGAAGAGGAATTCACAGGACGCGGGGTTAGCTATTGTTCAACCTGTGATGCCGCATTTTACCAGGACAGAGTGGTTGCTGTTGTTGGTGATAATGATGAAGCAATCCACGAGGCAGAAACATTGGCCAAGTATTGTAAAACAGTGAAATTGTTAATTCCAACTGAATTAAAGGGCGATGCTGATCTTTCTCAATTAGAAAATAACTCAAAGGTAGAAATATATAAACGTCACCGTGTAAGAGAAATTATTGGGACTGATAGTGTCGAACAAATTGCGGTCCTTACTGATAAAAAAGAAGAACAGGTATGGGATGTGGATGGTATTTTCTTATACCTCGGTGGGATGATGCCAGGAACAGACTTCTTAAAAGGGGCAGTGATTCGTGATGAGGAAGGCTATGTCATGGTAGATGAGTATCTTCGCACAAATGTTGACGGCGTCTTTGCTGGCGGTGACGCTAGAAGAACACCGATTAAACAAGCGGTTATTTCGGCAGCCGATGGGGCGATTGCAGCTCTAAGTGCCGAGCAGCACGTCAATAAACGTTCGAAACTTCGTCCACAATATTCATAGAAAAGCCGAAGCCCTTAGGCGCTGGAGCTAGACAGTTAAAAAAGACGGCAATTGCCGTCTTTTTTTGCATTTATTCTTATTCGTTCTAGACGAGAATTGTTTCTTTTATAACCCCATTGATTACATACGAAGGGGCTTCACCGTTTAGTATCTTGACAATGTTTCCGGCTGCAATATTTGCCATTTCATCTCGTGCTTCAAAGGTAGCATTACCGATGTGGGGGGTTAATACGACGTTTTTCAGTTTTTTCAAACCTTCACTAATCGCCGGTTCTAATTCAAATACATCAATACCGGCTCCCTCAATCTGCTTCTCAGCTAATGCCTTTATCAATGCAGCCTCATCAACGATTGGTCCACGAGCAAATCACCTTCATTTTTTCTATTAGTCAACGTTTGTCCATTTCATCTCAACTCCTCCAAGCATATATTGTAATAATTCAGAAGAGGAGGTGATTTCTATGGGACATGGTGGAAGTAGCAGCTTCGCTTTAATTGTTGTGTTGTTTATCCTTTTAATCATTGTTGGTACATCATTTATGTACTAATTACAGCTAAGGATCAACAGAAAAGAGCGGTAAACCTATTGGTTAACCGCTCTTTTTTATTGATAATTTTTTACTTTTTGTTACGTGAGATCATGATTAAGCAAACAGTAATAATTGTAAATGCAATGAAAGCTAATAACGGGATGGTAACAAAGCCAAACCAGTTAATATAATCCTTCGAGCAGGGTACTCCCGTGGTACACATTTCAAACTGCTGTAAATACGGGATTTTTTGTAATAAAGTATGGTATCCTGCGATTAGCCAACCTATGATGGATAACGGCAGCGCATATTTATAGATGCCTTTATCATTTCGGTAAAGCGCAACTCCCAAGATGATGGCTAGTGGGTACATGAATATCCTTTGGTACCAACAAAGTGTACAAGGAATGTAGTGCATAACCTCACTAAAATATAAACTGCCCAGTGTGGCAATGATGGCAGCTACCCAAGAGAGAAGTAAGGATTTATTCATACTTATTCACCCTTTGCGGCTTTCTCAACCATGTCTTTTAAATCATCAATAGTTTGTCCATCAAACCTTTCCCCATTAACGAAGATGGTTGGGGTTCCTGTAACACCTAGTTGTTCAACATAATCCATATCTTTGTTCCAAGCATTGTCAGATTTCTTAGCCTGGAAGTTCTTTAACACCTTGTCAACATCGCTATCACTTGCAACCTCTTTTAAGGTTTCCGTCAAAAAGTCTTCCGTATAAACGTCAATTTTCTCATATTTTGTATCTTCAGGCTGCTTTTCGAATAATAGGTCATGAAATTTCCAAAACGTTTCATTACCAAGCTCTTGGAATACGGATTCTGCAAATTTAGCCGATCTTGTCGAGTCCACATTTATAAACGAATCATTCATAAAGTAAAATTTAGCTTTGCCAGTATCCACTAGTTCCTGTTGAATAAGTGGTACGACATCCTTAGCAAAGTTTTTGCAATTCGGACATTTATAATCACCAAATTCAATGATCGAAACCGGGGCTAATTCCTTCCCTTTGTATGGCTGATTGCTATAATCAATTTTTGTAGTTGTTGTTTTATCTTCTTGTTTTGAATGATTGCCTAAAAAAATGAATGCTAATATAAAAACTGCAACCAAACCAATCATCCAAAAAGCAAAGGTAGATGATGATTTTGATTCTTTTTTCTTATTTTTATTATTATTTGCCATAACTAATCTCCTTTTATATTTGAACTTATCATATTAGTTTTCCTAGATAGTATAACTATTACTTATCCATTTGAATAATGCAAATAAAAGGTTTTTACACAATTAAAAGGGAACTGTACTATTTTGAGTACAGTTCCCTTATTCAGCCTATTTATCCCACTTCTAAAGATTGATGCTGTGATTGATGCAGCCTCCAATAGTAACCTTGTCGGCTGATTAATTCGTTATGAGATCCTTCCTCTTTGATTCTACCTTTATCAATTAAAAGGATTCGAGATGCATTTTGAATTGTGGAAAGACGATGAGCGATAATAAAGGATGTTCTACCCGCCAATAAAGTCTCAAGTCCTTTTTGCAATGCAAGCTCTGTTTCAGTATCAATCGATGATGTTGCCTCATCTAGGATTAATATTTTAGGATCGGCTAAGAGTGCCCGGGCAAAAGAAATCAGCTGTCTCTGCCCAGTCGAAAGTCTTGTTCCTCTTTCGTTGACCTCTGTTTGATACCCATCTGATAAACCGTTAATAAACTGATGAGCCTGAACCGCTTTCGCCGCTTCAATCACTTCTTCGTCCGATGCATCAAGCCTTCCATAACGGATATTATCCATGATAGTACCAGAAAAAATAAACGGATCCTGAAGCATGACACCCATTTGCTTCCTAAGAGATTGGATAGTGACCCTATTAATATCGATATCGTCAATTTCAATTCGTCCGCTGCTAACATCATAAAAACGACTTAGCAAACTAACAATTGTTGTCTTCCCCGAACCAGTAGCACCTACAAGAGCAATAGTATCACCAGGATTTACGCAAAAATTAATATTTTCAAGGATTTTTTCTCCTTCTTCATATCCAAAAATCACATCTTTAAATTCAACTTTTCCTTTGATTGAAGGAAGCTCCACAGCGTTCTGTCGATCGTTAACTGTAGGCTTTTCATCTATCATTTCAAAAATTCTTTCCAAATATGCCGTTGCATTTATAATCGCATTATAAAAATTTCCGATATTCGCAATTGGTGCCCAAAACATCCCTATATACCCTACAAAAGCAACCAAAGCCCCAACTGTTACCCCATCACCAATTAGAGATATTCCTACAACATAAATTAAGGAAGTCGTGAGTACTGAAATATTTTCTATTGAAGGCCATAACAGGAATTGAATTCGTACAGCCTTCATCCAGGAGCTTCGATAGCTTTCAGATACTTCACTAAAAATGCGTTTATTTTCTTCTTCCCTCGTAAATGCTTGAGTCACTTTGATGCCGTTTATACTTTCATGAATATAAGCATTCATATTAGATTGCTTATTACTTAAAGTTTGCCATGCTTTCCGCTGGGCATTTTTAATAAGCAGGATGACCGCAGCCAGGATAGGAAAACCCAGCATCGCCATAAGCGTTAGCTTTACGTCTATGGCTAACATAAAACCAATAATCACGATAAGACTAAAAAGGTCCGTAATCAAATTAATTAACCCATTTGATAATAAATCACTTAAAGAGTTTACATAGTTTACTACTCTCACTAAAATCTTCCCATGCGGCCTGCTGTCATAGAATGAGAATGATAACTTTTGCAAATGAGTAAACAAGTCTTTTCTAATATGGAGAATGACACTTTGCCCAATTTGAGACATCATTCTAATTTTATATTTCATACAAATACCAGTAATAATTAAGGCGATTAAGTAAATACCAGCAAGAAACCATAGACCACCTACATCCTTGCCCGGTATTTTCTCATCAATGGCATTTTTAATCAAATAAGGTCCGATTAAATTTGCGCCACTGGCGATTAGCATAATAAAAACAGTAAAAAGGATCTTTTTTCTGTAAGGTTTTAAATAAACCAACATCCGCTTAAGATGAACAAAACTAAATGGTGCTTCCAACTCTTCATCGACATCAAATTTATTGCGCGCCATTGAGATATTTCACATCCTCACCCTCGTGCTGTCCAGCAAAATCACCATTTTGGTTTCTAAACACTTTATAGTAATATCCTTTTTTCGCAAGCAGTTCCTTATGCCTTCCTCGTTCAATAATCCTGCCATTTTCCATTACCAAAATTATATCTGCCTCTTTAACGGACGAAATCCGATGGGCAATAATAAAACAGGTTTTATCCTTTAAAACAGACTTTAATGTCCGTTGGATTCGCAACTCCGTCTCCATATCAACAGCAGACGTGGTGTCATCCAAAATTAGGATAGAAGGATTTTTTAGAATTGCCCGAGCTAAAGCAATCCTTTGTCTTTGACCTCCTGAAAGTCCTACTCCTCGTTCGCCAATAATCGTATCGTAACCATCCGGCAGCTTAGAAATAAAATCATGGGCCTCTGCCATTTTGGCCGCAGATTGAACTGCTTCTAAGGATGCATCTGGATTACCGTAGGCAATATTTCCTTCGATTGTATCCGAAAAAAGAAATATATCCTGCATAACCATTGCCATACTATCTCTTAATCTAGGTATATCCCAATCCTTTACATTGAGTCCATCCAATCTTACTTCCCCTCTGGTAACATCATAAAATCGGCTGAGAAGATTGACTAAGGTTGATTTACCGGCACCTGTGGGTCCGATGATGCCTACCGTTTGACCCGGCATCACCTTAAAACTGACATCCTCTAAAACCGGTTCATCGCCATAGCTAAAGGAAACATGATTGAAATCCACAACCCCTCTCAAATGTTTAACATTGAATCTTTTCGCTTCATTGAATATCTCCGGCCTGGTGTTTAACAGATCTTCTACTTTTTCAGCTGAAGCAATAAACCTTTGAACATCATTAATTAACCAGCCCGCCATTCGCATCGGATTATTTAAAGCCCAAATCAGGGAATTAAACGTGACTAATTCACCTAATGAGAGTGAACGATTAATTACCATACTGCCGCCAACTAAGATCATCACAATAGTTAATACTCCTGCTAGTGAATCGAGAACAGGCAAATACTTTTCCCATACTCTTGCGGAGACCAGATTCTTCTCCATGAAGGCCTTATTTTCTCCTGAAAACTTCTCAATTTCGTAGTCTTCCTTTGCAAACGCCTTTACAACTCGATTCCCACTAATGTTTTCCTGAACCACAGAATTTAACCTTGCAAACTGTCCCCGGATAGCAGAAAAAGTGGGTTTAACAGTAAACGATAAACGAGTAGCAAAGAAACCAATAATCGGTGTGACTGCCAGCATGGCTAAAGCTAACGGCGGATGGATATAAAACATAAATACAATGGCAAAAATTAAAATGGTTAAATTCTCAAAGATCATATAAATAACCCATGAGGTAAAATGCCTAACCGCTTCCATATCCCCTGTCATTCGAGCCATGATATCTCCTGTTTTTGTCCGATCAAAAAAACTAAAATCTAATTGGTGAAGCCGATCATACAATCGATTTCTTATTTTGAAGATAACACCTTGTGAAACACGTTCGAACATTAGTTGATAACAATAGCGAATAACCGTTTTCATCACCGTTATCCCAATCATGGCCCCTAAAAAGGGCCATAACAAATTATCTTGATGACCATAGATAATCTTATCAACGATTTTCCCTGCAAAATATGGGTTGAGCATATTTAAAACAGAAACAAGTAAGGCAAGAAAAAGGCCACTAAATAAACTAAAGCGAAAGTTCCTTATATACCCCCACAACCATCGTATGCTTTGCATGATCTACTTCCTCCCTCCCAATATGCAATAAACATAAATACATATTATTATCGTTACTTCTCATATATGTATGAAAAATACAATATTAGGCCGAATGTAAGTAAATTAGGTTTTCTTCCGGTACTCTCGTGGAGATAGACCCGTATAGCTTTTAAATTGCTTGTTGAAGGAACTTAATGATTGAAATCCGCTCGCAAAGGCAACATCGATCATGCTTTTATTGGTAGAACGAAGTAAATCACTAGCACTTTGGATGCGCAATCGGTTGAGAAACTCATTTGGAGTCAGTCCTGTCAGCAGGCGGAACTCTTTAAAAAACATAGTCCGGCCCATTCCTACCCGCCAAGACAGTTTTTCGATATCAAGTGGTTCGTGATAGTGATCAAGCAAGTAGCCTACTGCTTCAACTATTTCAGAAGGAGGCAACTTACCGCTATTAATAGATTGGGATTCTTTAACATACTGATTCACCTGTAACAAAATATCTATAAAATGCATGAATTGAAGCGTCATCCATGTTGCTGTCCCTTGCTCCTGAGCTTCCATTGCTAACGTCGCAGCCTTCCTTATTGCTTTGGCGTAAATTGTGTTTGCAGGTATTAACGGCTTAACACCCTTTGCAGTATAGAAGGGCATAAGCAGCTGATCTCCATCTGGAATTTTATGTACAGCAGAAGGTGTAAACAGAACTAGAATACATTCAAACGGCTGATCAGGCTTAGAAAAACTCCAATGCGGCTCGAAAGGACGGCAGAGAAACACGTCTCCTGGACGGCCGATGTAAGTTTGATCATTGAACCTATATTCCAGCTCGTTCTTTAGCACAATTCCTATTTCTAAACAATCATGAACATGTAAATCATGGTCTTCATGTGACCCCCATACTCGGCAAAATGCCAGCGAACGCCGTAAATGTAAATGTTCTACGTACATGTTTTCACCCCTTATCTATTTTATCAAATATTCTTTGTACAAAATGATTAGTTTTCATCCTAATTGGAGGAGAATTCAATTTTTTGAATGTGTTAGAGTGGAACCATTAATGATAACTGAGGTGAGAGTTTTGCGACTATATATAATTGGTGCGGGCGTTATCGGTCGTACACATGCAGAAGCAGCTAATAAGCTTTCCGAACCGATTAAGTTGAGAGTAGCCGATACCAATCCTATTGCTCTAGCTACTTTCTGTCATCAGTTCCCAGAAGCAATTGGTTTTACAGATATTGAGAAAATGCTCAACTCGGAAGCAGCTGAAGACGATGATATCGTAATTGTCAGTACACCCCCATTGGCGCATTTTGATCCAACAAAGTTGTCACTCGAGTCTGGTCGTCATGTTCTTTGCGAGAAACCTCTTGCTATGAATATTTCACAAGCCCAAGAGATGACCCTGCTCGCTGAAAAGCATGATCGATTATTAGGATGCTGCAGCGTCCGCTTTAAAGGTATGCCTCACATGGAAGCAGTCAAAGAAGTCATCCGTTCTGGAATTCTTGGGGACATCTATCATGTTACATTTGTAAACAAATGGGAACGAAGTCGTTCAGGGATCGAATACCAACCTACAAGCCGCTGGTTTCTTGATTCAAACAAAAGCGGTGGAGGAGTCCTAATGGATTGGGGGCCTTACGACTTTGCCACGTTGAACGATATACTCAATCCGAATGTAATTGACATAAATTCTGCTTGGGTGGCTAAACCGGTTACAGAGATTGATCCTTCCGATACACCATTTGATGTTGAAACACATGTTGGGGCATCCATGACATACATCTGCGGGAACCATCCGGTCCATGTTCATTACGAACGTGCTTCATGTGCTCATGGTGAGGAATACGTAAGGGCTGAAATCGAAGGGACACTAGGTGCCGTTAGGTGGACTCCATTTGACTCACGGCAGCCTGTCCTTAGACGATACGATAAGCAGGGACAAATAGTTGAAGAAAATGTTGAAACTGGACCACGAAGTGAGTTCACTATTTTTGATAACCCTCTTCTCCACTTTTATCAGAAAGTAAAAGAACTTGACTCACACGCTAACGTCAATCAACAGGTTCTAAATAATTTTCACTGCATTACCTCTCTCTATACTGCGGCGAAAAAGAATGAAAAACAAACGATTAACCTAGGTCAGAAAGGAGTAATGATTTGAACATTCGAGGATTTTCATCAAATATGTATGGTTGGGTAGAGCGGTGGAAAAGGGACGGAAAAAACCCAGAGTGGGAAGAGCTATTCCGTGCTTGTGCGGAAGCTGGGCTAGATGCAGTTGAAATTGATGCGGATACAGACAAACTTAACTTAGCACGTTCCTATGGTTTGTCCGTCTCTGCTTCCTATATCGGTCTTCCATTGCATGTACCGTTCAACACGCTAGAAGTGGAGCGATCTGTCCTGCCATTTGCTGAACGATTAGCAGCAGCTGAAGGTTCAGATTTGCTATTAAATGCTGATCCCATCAATTGGAAAAATCCCCTTGCCAAATCTGAAGATCATTTTAAACAGCAAGGCGAAAACTTAACTCGGATTGCTGAATTGGTTGCCCCAATGGGATTAAAGGTTTGTTTGCATAATCACGCCGCAGACAATCACAATGCATCAGGAGACCTGCGATCCGTCATCGAATATGCAGATACTCATGTAGGGCTTTGCGTGGATACCGGTTGGGCCTATGTATCTGGGTGCAATCCGATTGAGTGGATCAATGCCTATCCGGATCGGATTTATGCCTTTCATTTTCGTAATCAACACGGGAACCTGCCGTCCGAAGATCTACTTGATGGAGATATTGATTTCTCCTCCCTTATGGCAACAGCAGCGGCAGCGCACTATAACGGCTGGCTGGCCCTTGAACTATGGCATCCAGAAAGTATTCAACCTTGTCGGACAATGAGTGAAGATGTTCAACGTTCAATAAACTATTTACGAGGTTTCCTTACCTAAATCAAATGGCATGAATCTATCTCTGGATTCATGCCTTTTATGTCGATAAGCCCTGCCTTAGGCCCGACTATATACCATTTTCCCATTGACAATTGTCCATAAAACCTCGAATCTATCATTCATAAGAACTAAGTCAGCATCTGCTCCGGGTTCAATCCGCCCCTTATGGGACAAGCCCAGGATATCGGCCGGCGTTTGTGTTGCCATCATAACAGCGTCTTTTAAAGGGATTCCCGACATAACCGCTTTCTCTAATGCTTCATTCATTGTAACCGTGCTGGATGCAAGTGTACCGTCACTTAATGTAGCAACCCCTTGACTGACGTTAACTTGATGCCCTCCGAATAAATAGGTTCCATCACCCATGCCCATCGCCTGAAGAGCATCTGTAATCAGCACCATTTTATCTGGGCCCTTTTCCCGATAGATTAGCCTTACGATCGCTGGGTGAAGATGGACATCATCCACTATCGCTTGTACACTAACAGAGCTTTCCTCAAATGCAGCGATGACTACCCCTGGGTCACGGTGATGAACGGGCCGCATTCCATTAAAACAATGGGTAACATGACTAGCACCACTCTGAAATGCTAGTTTTGCCTCTTCATAGGTTGCGTCAGAATGAGCAATCGCAGCAATGATTCCGTTTTCCTTTAAAAAGCGGATCATTTCAAGGCCACCCGGTAACTCTGGTGCTAATGTCACCATTCGGAGCAACGAACCCGATGTCTCTAGAATGGATTTCATTTCATCCAAATCAGGATGCCGCAAATAACGCTCATTTTGCATCCCTTTCCGTTTCACATTTAGGTATGGACCTTCGATGTGGAGTCCAATTAGCCTGGCTCCAGGTTCGCTCCCCTGTACCTCTTTTACATTGGCAATCATTTTAAGAAGGTCAGTTAATGTTGATGATACTGATGTAGCTAAGAAGGACGTACATCCGGTGCGAGCGCAGGCTCTGGAAACGGCTTCCACACTTTGAATGGTACCATCCATCATATCAAAACCTTCAGCCCCATGAATATGTACATCAATCATTCCAGGGATAAGTAATTGACCATTTCCTTCTATTATAGAATCAGCTTGAATAACAAAGGATTCCTCCTCATCATGGACTGATTCTATTCGGCCATTCCGAATAAAGAGGCATCTAAGCTTCGGTTCAGCATCATATACGAAACGAACGTTACGTATTAAAATAGTATTCATGATTTTTATAACCCCTTATGATGGTTTCATATTACTCATTTATACATAATTTAAGCCTTCAGGGAATGGAAGAGGTATCGGAAAAATATCGTTTAAATAACCATCAAGATTAGGATTTCCTTGAAGGATTAATTTTTCTAAGGAAGCATTATCTAAGATCAGTGATTCTTGATTGAAAATTAATTTTTTGCTGCTTTGATCAACATCTACTATTTGGACTTTTTCACTGAAGTAAGGCTCAACTTGTTTTAATAACAAATCCAAGTTCGTAATCTTAATCGTCCCTGGGTATGATGAATCTGTTTTTTCAAAAGAGTCTAGTAGGTTGTTAAGCTCTTTTTCGTACAAGGGAAATGAGCATTTCAGTGCGTTTATCCCATACTGGAAGGATGCTGCTAAAATAAATAGGATTGATTGCGGTTCCCCACCCCATTCAATTACTCTTGATGGCTGTTCCTCAGATCCTAATGAAGCATTTGGAACCCCAAAAACAACAAATCCCTTTAGTTCATTTTCCGATTCTGCAACCAAAATCTTGTGCTCCATTTTAAGAATACTAGCAAATCCAGCTGCCTTATTAAGGACCGAAAAATCATAAATACTTTGTTCAAAATAAACAGGACGAGACTGAAGTAATTTCCGCAGGCAAAACCAATCATACGGGAATAATTCCCTGACTGAGTAACCCTCAGTTACTAGTAAATCTCCCTTTTTTATTTCGAATTTATTTAATTTGCCGTAGTAAGAACAGCCTGCTTTTAGATACATTGGTAAATTGCCAGATACGAACAAGATTGATGCGTCTGCTTGCTTAACATGGTCCAACACCTTCTCTAAAAGCATGCTGGCATAACCTTTCTTACGATGATTCGAATGTGTACAAACGGCTCCAATCGAATAGGCTTGAATCTCCGCATCTCCAAGGTGGATGACTGAAGGTACTAAGCCTATATAGGAAACCAATTCATCATTTATAAAAGCGCCATAAGATTGATTTAGTTCAGGTGAAAATACTTGGGGGAAGGCCTTCCCCATTGAGATATGCTTCTCATCCCGGAATGCTTTGTCCGCTAATCGTATGGCTTGTTCAAACTCAAATTCCGATATTAGTAATCTTAATTCTACCATCTTGTTCTCCATTTAATTATTTAGTAATGTTATATTTTTCCGCCTTACCAATCAGCATTACTTATGAAACTCTGGTCTTGGTTTTGTTTTATTACTAGGGACTAGCCCATCTATTGTTGGCCACCCATTCTTCCATTTAATTGGATCAATCATTAAGGGGCGTCTAGTTGCTCCATTTGGTAAAAGTGGATTATCTTTATCTACTGCATGATAAACCATCCAATCTGTACCTTTATCATCTTTTATTATCGTGTTATGACCTGGACCTGCATATAATTTACTTCCCTTATCATTTGGGAAATTCCCCATTACTACCAAGGTTCCTCCACCTTGTATTAGATCTTTCCCGTCTTTATCAACATATGGTCCAGTTATACTCTTAGAGCGACCAACCGCTACATTGTAACCACTTTTTGCTCCTTCACAGCATGACCCTCTTGAACCAAAATAATAGTAATAGTCACCACGATTGATCAAATACGAAGCTTCAAAAGAATTCCCAGCAATATGGAATGGATCTCCAATCGTACTTAATCGATCCTTTGAAAGTTTAATTCCAAAATCCCATGAAAGCTTCCCCAAAATAGATATGCTGTATCGTCATTATCTACAAAGAGCAGTGGATCAATTGAATTACCTACACCAATCGATTTACTATCAAATAATTTCCCCAGGTCTTTATAAGGACCCTCTGGTACATCCGAAACAGCAACTCCAATTCATGGATTCACATCTCCCCATATTGAAATTGAATAATACAAATAATACTTTTTATTAAAATAACTAATTTCAGGGGCCCAAAGTGATCCATCACCTTTCCATTCAGGCTTTTTGTCAAAGGCTTGTCCTACATATTTCCAATCCACTAAATTTTTTGAACGGACAATTGGAATCAAACGAGCACCTACTTGATCTCCCCAGTCATCTTCAGTTCCAAAGGCATAAAAATATCCATCTTTTGCTTTTATAATTGAGGGGTCCGCTAGTACCGGTTCAAAAACAGGATTTTTGTATGTCAGTGCTGGTTCTTCCTTTGATGTAGAACAACTACTTAATAACATAACTAAGCAGATGATAATAGTCGTCAATATTTTTTTCATTCTCCTGTTCTTCCTTCCATAGCTATTCTACTTTCGGAGAATCATTAAACTAAATTAGATGACCTTCATTTTTATTGTCTACTAATTGCATAGATTGGCCCGATGGGAACCAATCGACCACTGAAATTTCTCGTTCTCCTGAGTTAACCCTTTTATCAATTATCACTATGCCCTACCTGCAGCCTTACATTTTCTGAGTTTCTAATATCACCTGTTAAAGCTGGTGGTAACCAATGGGAAGCATGTTTCGGCGATGGTGTTAAACCATCTCCAGGCTGTGGGATATCCTTCCATGTCCTTCCTTCTCCATTAAATTGTGGTAACCAAGGAGCAAGTGCTTCAAACATTTCGTCCACCATCCTCCACACTTCTTCCGTGTTACAAACAGCGGCAGTTAATGGATCATGTAGAATGGCAAGCTTTACAAGTTCACGGTTTCCCGTTAATGCTGCTTCTACAGCCATTTCTTGAACACTAATACTTGCTCGACAAGTCGCTGCACATTGTAAAGGTAAATCACCAATGTATGTTGGAATGATTCCGTTGCGATCCACATAACATGGAATTTCGATGGTACATCCGTTTGGCAAATTCGAAATTAAACCTTTATTTTCAATATTAAAATGCCCACGATATTGACGGCCTGTTTCTAATGCTTCAATAATATAAGAACCATGCTCTTCTGAGCGATTACCTAATTGGATATACTCCACTTCTCCACTTAACCATTTTGGATACATTAACCGATATTCATCTGTCTTTTTCATACATTGGTCAAGATAGCCTGCTGTTAATCCACCAATCCAATCCTCAGAATAAATCCAACGGTCTAATTCATTTTTTCGTTTACGGTACCAAGGTAAATATTCGCTTAAATGTCCATTCGACTCTGTTGAGTAATAGCCAAATCTTTTCAATACATCAATGCGGCATGGTTCTGTTATCGATAATCGAGGATGTTTTTCAAATGCCTCAAGCAGAAAGGGAAGCATATCCTTTCCCTTATGTTTAACTTCTATATACCAGGTTTGATGGTTAATTCCAGCACATACAAAATCCACTTCTTCTTTTTGCAATCCTAAAGCGGTAGCGATTTGGCGGTGTCCACCTTGTACCCCATGGCATAATCCTACGACCCGAACACCCCCTGCACGTCTTAAAGCCCATGTATTCATTGCCATAGGGTTTGAGTAGTTTAATAGAAGGGCATTTGGACAAACTTCACGCATTTCTTTTGCTAGGTCAAGTAATACAGGTATGGTACGTAATGCGAAAAAGACTCCACCTGGTCCCAACGTATCGCCTACACACTGGTCCACCCCATACTTCAATGGAATTTCCACATCATATTTAAATGCTTCTAGCCCACCCACACGGGCGGTACAAAAAACATAATCAACACCTTTTAATGCTTCTTTACGATCCCTGGTTGCGATAATCTTTGCTGGCAGTTTGTTCAATTGAATCATCTGTTGACACAAGTTTGTTACCATTTCAAGGTTTTCTTTGTTAATATCCATAAAATGAAATTCTGTATCTTGAAATTCCTTTACTGCTAGAATATCCATCATCAATCTTCGAGTGAAGCCAATACTACCAGCGCCAATCATAGCAATTTTCAACATATATCGATTGCCTCCATTATTTTTTCTAGATAGATAACACCATAAAAGGTATTCTATGGTGTTATCTGCTAGATTTATAATTTAGAACCAGATTTTAAATGTCTTAATTTCATAAGGTGAAATGGTGAAGGAAAGGGTCTGATTCTGATAGTTAGCTTCCTTTTCTTCTTCTTCAATCAAGTTGCATTCAACCGCTTTTTTTATTGGTTTTGCAAATAAAACATTCGTTGTATTTCTAAATTGCTTATATTCATAGAAACGTACAAGGATCGCGTCATCGTCTTCCGCTTTTTTTACTGTTTCTAAGAGAACATTATCATTATCAATTTCTGCAAATTGATACGTTGCTGGTAAGTTTCCTTTTTGATTAGCTTTGAGTTCACCTGCAATTAATGGAACATTTAAGTTATATGCTTCTTTAACAACGTTTCCTTCGCGCCAATCCCCTTTATGCGGCACTAAGCTATACGTAAATTCATGAATGCCGCGATCAGCTGTTTCATCTGGGCTAATAGCAGATTTGATTAATGTTAAGCGTATAACATTTTCTTTTACATCGTGACCATATTTACAGTCATTTAATAAACTAACCCCGAAGTTACCTTCGGAAAGGTCAACCCATTTATGACCCACTACTTCAAACCGAGCATGGTCCCAACTTGTGTTCCAATGTGTTGGGCGCTCAATATTTCCAAATTGGATATCATAGGTTGCTTTTGTTGAGCGAATATTAACAGGGAATGAGACTTTTAATAAAGTCTGTTTTTCCTGCCAATCGACTACCATCCGGAAATCAATTCTTGG
>Ga0209795_10001061_pt1 | contig 18235 bp, 16 predicted proteins | sample AgamicOrMarz_FD_187166 | JGI IMG/M metagenome (GOLD analysis project Ga0209795, IMG submission 187166) | Agave microbial communities from Guanajuato, Mexico - Or.Ma.rz (SPAdes) (version 2) | ecosystem: Host-associated > Plants > Phyllosphere > Phylloplane/Leaf | place: Guanajuato, Mexico...
GGAACAATTCGGAATCTATGATACCGACCCGAAAATACCGACGGCTTTAACAGCAGTCTAGTTGTTTATAAACAAAGTAGTGAGTGGAGATCTTCAATAGATCTCCGCTTTTTTTATACGTGACTGGATGTTAAATATACTAGGAAACACTTTGATGCCACTTTTCGTGGTATTTACACTCCATGAGGACAAGAACGGCCGTCTGAATTGGAATTCTGTCTTCATGGGGACTCCATGAGGACAATACAGGGCGTTAGAATTGGAATTCTGTCCTCATGAGGACTTCATGAGGACAAGATAGGCCGTCTGAATTGGAATTCTGTCTTCATGAGGACTCCATGAGGACAAGAAAGGGTGTTTAAGTTGGAATTCTGTCTTTATGAGGACTCCATGAGGACAAGATAGGCCGTCTGAATTGGAATTCTGTCTTCATGAGGACTCCATGAGGACAAGAAAGGGTGTTTGAGTTGGAATTCTGTCTTCATGAGGACTCCATGAGGACAATACAGGGCGTTAGAATTGGAATTCTGTCCTCATGAACATCAGTTAACATGGTTAGATGTTAAAAAACTATGAACAAAGTCGTAAGTTTTTATTAATACAAGGTAATTTTTAAGTAATTTAACGCAGAGCGAGTATAATTGTTATTATAAGCCAAAATAAACGGTAGCAATCTTTTCGGAAAGTGAGGAATGGTGTAAAGTGGGTTACTATGATGATCATTCACAAAACCGCTTCAGGGAACAGAAAGGAAATCGAGGTGGGGTTTTCCTTGCCAGCGTCGTTGGTGCCATCCTTGGGGCCATTTTAGTTATCATTGCCATCCCTGCCCTATCAAATCGGGGGATTCTTCCCTATCAAATTGAAACAAATGAAAACAAAGCCGTAGAATCGACTACCAATAATAATAACCAGAATGTCATTCAAAAACAGATTGCCTATGACGTGACTACCAATACAACGAAAGCGGTTGACAAGGCTGCAGATGCAGTTGTTGGAATCAATAATATCCAGTCTACCAGCTTTTGGTCTGACGAAGAAGCGGATTCAGGGGAAGAAGCAGCCGGAACGGGCTCAGGAGTGGTCTATAAGAAAGCAGGAGATAAGGCCTACGTTGTAACGAACCATCACGTGGTTGAAGGAGCCGCAAAGCTAGAGGTAAGCTTTAGTGATGGCACAAAGATTCCAGCTAAGCTGCTCGGCAGTGATGTCTGGACTGATTTAGCTGTGCTCGAGGTCGATGCGGACAAGATTAAAAAAGTTGCTGAGTTTGGTGATTCTGATAAATTAAAAATGGGCGAACCGGTCATCGCGATTGGTAACCCGCTCGGCGCAACCTTTTCAGGTTCCGTCACACAAGGAATTATATCTGGACTAAAGCGGACGATTCCCGTTGATATTAATCAGGACGGGTTAATTGACTGGAATGCGGAAGTACTGCAAACTGATGCGGCAATCAATCCTGGTAACAGTGGCGGGGCTTTGATTAATATAGCGGGTCAGCTTGTTGGAATTAACTCGATGAAGATTGCACAAAATGCAGTAGAAGGAATTGGTTTATCAATTCCGATTAACTCTGCCCGACCAATCATTGACGACCTTGAAAAGTATGGTTCAGTCAAACGTCCATATATGGGCGTTGATTTAAAATCTGTCTCTGAAATTCCTGCTTACTACCAAGAAGAGGCCCTGAAACTACCTCGAAATATCAATTATGGAGTAGCCTTACGACAAGTCGTTCCAAATTCGCCTGCAGCACAAGCAGGTTTACAAGAGCTGGATGTCATCGTTGAGATGGATGGGGAAAAAATTAATGACGTCATCGATCTCAGAAAGCATTTGTACCAGAAAAAGAAAATTGGCGAACAGCTGAAGATTAAATTTTACCGTGATGGGAAACAGAAACAAACTACCTTAACATTAACAGGAGATACAACTCAATAAAGCTCCATAAAAAACAGGAAAGTGAGAGGTCACTTTCCTGTTTTTATTTATGTTATTATGTATAAGTTGGTGAGGTATCTCGTATGACAGCCAATTATTAAACAAACAATAACAAGAAATAATAAATGAAGGAAAGGTTGACGGTAAAAATGATTTATAGCTGTGAAGAACATGTGGAAATTGCCTTAGATGAGATTGTGGATGAATTTGAGACTTTTCCGGTTTTATCAAAAATAGATGGGGATAACTTATCAACACACTGTGAATATTGTCAAAATCCAGCTACATATGTTGTGGCGAACAAGTGATTCCATACAAGATGTGGATAAAAAATGTGAATATGTGGATAACTTCTGTGGATATCTTGTTTGTAAACTGTTTGTAATAAAGTTGAAAAGGGCTGTGGATTGTGAATATCTCAATTATTACGGTTGGTAAATTAAAAGAGAAATATTTAAAGCAGGGTATTGATGAATATTTAAAACGACTGACGGCCTATGCGAAGGTCGATGTGATTGAAGTGGCTGATGAAAAGGCACCAGAAATATTAAGCGAGTTGGAAATGGTACAAGTGAAACAAAAGGAAGGCGAACGGATTTTAGCAAAGATAAGCCAAGATACATATGTCATTGCCTTAGCGATCCAAGGGAAATTAGAGTCGTCCGAAGAACTAGCAGATTCATTAGATAAACTTGCAACCTATGGAAAAAGTAAAATTGCCTTTGTCATTGGCGGATCATTGGGCTTGAGTGAAGAAGTTATTAAACGATCGAATGAGCAGCTGTCGTTTTCGCGGATGACCTTTCCCCATCAGTTGATGAGGTTGATATTGGTAGAACAGGTATACCGCGCGTTTCGGATTAATCGGGGGGAACCATACCATAAATAAATGAGGTTTTTTAAGGAGCCGGAAAAGGCTTCTTTTTATTTGTTTTTTTTCATATTAAAATTGTCCCTTTAATATAGTACTAAATATATACTTGTCGATTTTTTGGTACTTGAATGTTGCAGTATGAAGGAGTTGAGGAGATTGCCCAAGAGTTCCGATAAGAAATCTGATCTTAATGTCATCTATATCGTACTGGACGACGTGGGTTATTCAGCATTAGGCTGTTATGGTTCAGAGATTGAAACACCTAATATTAATTCATTAGCAGAAAACGGTCTTAGGTACAATAACTTTAATGTAACCCCTTTGTGTTCACCTACCCGTGCTTGTCTACTAACAGGCCGTAACTGCCATTCAGTGGGGGTGGGAATCATATCGGATATAGATTGGGGGCCTCAATATCCTAATAAACGAGGAAGAATTTCAAACTCGGCTGCCACTCTGGCTGAAATTTTAAAGTGGAATGGGATGGCTACTTATATGGTTGGAAAGTGGCATCTGGTTCCAGGTCATGAAGCTGCATCGAGCGGGCCATTTGAAAATTGGCCGCTCTCAAAAGGCTTTGAGCGGTATTATGGCTTTTTATTAGCAAACACAGATCAGTATGAGCCAGATTTAGTTTTTGATAATCATCGTGTAGGCAAACCTGATAAATCTAATTACCATTTATCAGAGGACCTGGTTGATAAGTCGCTCGAATTTTTGACGGATCATCTCTCTGTTACACCTGACCGTCCCTTCTTTCTTTACTTAGCCTTCGGGGCCACGCATGAGCCCCATCAGGTACCAAAGGAATTGATTGAAAAATATGTTAGGGTATACGATAAAGGTTGGGATCAAATCAGGGAAGCGAGATTCAGCATGCAAAAGCAAATGGGAATCATCCCACCGTACACCGAACTCGTAGAACGTAATCCAGGTATTAAGCCATGGGACGAACTAACAAAGAAGGAAAAATTATTATTTACCAAATTTCAACAGACGTATGCTGGATTTCTTACTCACACAGATCAACAAATAGGGAGATTACTCGATTTCTTAAATTCAAATAACAAGATGGGTGATACCATTATTGTGTTACTTTCTGATAATGGTGGAAGCCAGGAAGGAGGCTGGAACGGTTCTATTAAAGATTCTGCCTTCTTCAATGGGATTGAGGAAAGTGTAGATCAGATGTTTACTCATGTAAATGAAATAGGAGGTCCGTTTACAAGCCCCAATTATCCTAAAGGTTGGGCGCAGGTTAGTAATACACCTTTTAAATATTATAAGCAGAATACGTTTTATGGTGGGACTCATGTTCCCCTGATCATCCAATGCCCTCAAAGTATTCTAGATCCTGGTTCCATTCGTTCACAATTTTATCATGCAATTGATATTACTCCTACTATACTAGAACTCCTAAACATTGAAGCACCTAAACTATACGAAGGTGTTCCACAAATGCCGATTCATGGTGTGAGTATGTTGGATACATTTACAGAACCGCTTTCCCCATCAAAGAGAAAAACACAGTACTTTGAAATGCTCGGACACCGTGCTATTTGGCAGGATGGATGGGTGGCTGTTACCTATCATGAAAGAGGTGTCCCTTTTCAGGAGGATCAATGGGAGTTATACCATGTAAACCAGGATTTTTCCCAAAAGTATAATTTAGCAAATAAGTATCCAGATAAATTAAAGGAGCTTCAAGCAATTTGGTGGGAAGAAGCGAAGAAGTACGGTGTTCTTCCTTTAAATGACAATCCGTTTATAAAAGGTTATTACGGCTTGCAGGAGGGAAGAACAACATTCACATTCTATCCTGGAATGGCTCATTTGCCATCAACTGCTGCTCCACAACTAACCCTTTCCTCTTATTCCATCACCATTCCCATCTTTCGTTCCAATCCTTCAGAAGAAGGAGTCTTACTTGCTCATGGAAATCATTCAAGCGGCTATACATTATATATAAAAGATAACTACCTATTCTATGAATATAATTATGTTGGCACCGTCTATAAGATTCAATCGTCCGTACAAGTACCTATTGGGTCTTCAACTGTAAGATTTGATTTTAAACGAAGTCAAGAAACGAGTGGAACGGGTAAGCTTTCTATCAATGGACTGCAAGTTGGTACACGTTACATGCCTCGTACATTATCATTTCTTATTTCTATTGAGGGAATGGATATAGGCCGGGATCGATTAACTTCTGTGAGCGCTAATTACCCAGTTCCGGAATTTCCGTTTACCGGGCAAATACAGAAAGCGGTTATTGAACTGTATAATGACCCCATGTTTTTAAATAAGAAAAAAATAGATCCAATCTCCATTAATATAAATGGTTCAATTTCTTATCTTTAGAGAAAGGAGGTAGAGAATTGGGGAGTTTTCACATTCTTGCTAAGCCGACAGGTCCAATTTGTAACCTTGATTGCAAATACTGTTTTTACACAGAAAAGGAAGTGTATTATCCGAAAAATCATTCATTCCGAATGTCTGATGATGTTCTAGAGTCGTATATTAAACAATATATTGACTCACAGGATACACAGGAAATTATCTTTGCCTGGCAAGGGGGAGAGCCAACATTAATTGGCTTAGATTTCTTTCTAAAAGCAGTTGCTCTGCAAAAAAAGTATGCTAACGGGAAGCGAATCACTAATACGATTCAAACAAATGGAACATTATTAGATGATCGCTGGTGTGAATTCTTTTCAGCCGAACGTTTTCTGGTAGGTTTAAGCTTGGATGGACCCGAGGCTATTCATGATAAGTACCGGATTGACCGTGGGGGAAAACCTACGTTTGAATTGGTCATGAAGGGCATATCCCTGTTAAAGAAACATCACGTCGAATTTAACGTCCTAACCTGTGTCACGAGACATTCTGCTTATAAAGCTCTGGAAATATATCATTTCTTTAAGCAGCAAGAAATTCAATATATCCAGTTTATCCCTATTGTAGAAAGGGAAGTGAATGAAGGAGCGGCAGAGCTGTCTCTAAGCCATGCGACCCCGCCTTCTTTTTTAGTAGAAGAAGCACAACAAACAGTCACTCCTTGGACGGTAGAACCTGAAATGTATGGAGACTTCCTCATTCAAATATTTAATGAGTGGGTTCTGAAGGACGCAGGTTCCGTTTTTGTCATGAATTTTGAATGGGCGTTAGCTGCTTGGATCGGGATTCCGTCACCAATTTGTATTTTTGCAGAAGAGTGTGGCCGAGCAGTAGCGATGGAACACAATGGGGAGCTGTTTTCCTGTGATCATTACGTGTATCCTGAATATCGCATAGGAAATATTACTGACGGTTTATTAAATAGTATAAATCATCCAGCGCAGCTTGCCTTTGGTCGAAAGAAAAGGGACACACTTCCCTCAGTGTGTAGAAGCTGCCAAGTTCGATTTGCTTGTCAGGGGGAATGTCCTAAACATAGATTTCTCGTTTCAGATCAAAATGAACCAGGATTAAATTATTTATGCGCTTCCTATAAAAAATATTTTACACATATTACTCCGTACATGAAAATAATGAAGCAACTGCTACAAGATGGATTGCCTGCTTCCTATATTAAAGAAATACTTATGAACCAAGGTGGTTTATAAATATTTAATGCCACGTTTACAGAGGGCATGACGGTGTTGTTTCATTTGATAATGCCAGCCTTGATCAGAATGAATAAGGAGTTTATCTTCGTCTGTTAAACGTTCAAAAGCTCGATCTAACATTGTTGAAACATCACGTATACGACGGTAGCCATAGCGACCTTCATGTTCGTCATAAATTGCTTGAATCAATTTTTTTAGCTCTGCATCTGGATCAGGACGACCAAAATTTTTAACCCAATAATAATAGGTGCTTCGCGGAATGTCTGCGAGCTGTAGAAGTGATTTCACCGGAAATTCATGCCTTAATTCATAGACTACTTGTGCTTTGTCTTGTTTGGTGATTTTTTCTTGTTTTGAACTAAGGCATTCAACTTTTTTAAATATGCATTTTCCATACGAAGATATTCAATTTCAGCTTGTAGTGCCTCGACAGATCCTTCAATAGGTACTTGATTTTTCCCACTTTTATTATTTTCCTTTTTCATGGTTGGACGCCCCTTTTCCTTTGTTTTTAGGGCGTCTACTCCTCCTTAATTAAAAAGGATCCTCCATGTCCTTATTGTAGCTGGAATGGAAATATTAAAGATTACAGCTGCTTCATTTGGTGACGTCCCATTATCATTCATATAATTAAGTACGTCTAGTTTAAACTGAGCTGAGTAATTTGTATAGGACCTTTTAGACAATCCTTCTTCCCCATGATACTGATATTGCTTTACCCAATTCATTACAACACTTTCAGATGTTCCTATTAAATAGAGGCGAATTTTTTACATAATTACCCTGAATCGTATCATAAATAATGGCGGTTTTATATTACTTTAGTGCCTGTCACGGCTCGATATTTGTCGAAGATTGATTGTTGGTACTCCATGAAACTGAATTCAGAGTTTACTAAGGGATAAGTAGAATCTATTAAAGCAAACAATCCGAGGGGGTTCCCCTGGTTTGTTTTGCTTCTTTTGGTACCTCCCTTTCTTCCTTTATTCGAAAAAAAGGGCTTCCCACTCCGAGTCCCTCCTACTAAACAGGGGACCGGGAGTGGGAAGGGTAAATGGCAAATTCATCAATCTTAGTTCATTGCTCCCGCGATTGCAATCAGACTACGAATATACCGGAATGCAGTGATGTAGTCGTCTGTTTCGAAGGAGTGGGTTGTCGAGTTGACTCTTTCGACGATTGGCAGGATTCCGGCGGCATCAGCCAAACCTGGGTCTAGATACGTGACTTCGACCTGGAAGGGACCTTGCATAGTAACAGGCTGAATCTTATGAAGACGCGAAAGCGAATCAATCGTTTTTTCCTTGATCAAGGATCGTGCTCTCTGTGGGCTTAAATTTCTCGCCGTTTGCCGATTGATGGTGTGTTTGACGACAGCTGTTTCAATTCCCGGAATGAAGTCCATTGCTTCTTGGGATGCGTACTGACATCCCGTGACAAGGGCAACCGGCACCCCGAAAACCCCTGCGATTCCCGCATTCAGTGCAATTTCCCCCATATCTTGGTTATTGATTTTGATATTTCGAATGACTCCTCCATGAAAAGTATGATTCAAAATACCGTCGTTTCCCATTCTAGAGTGATAGCCTAAAAATAAAGCTGCATCAAACTCGGAACGAATCCCTTCCATCATCGCGAGTGTTTTCGGGGACCCAGTGATATACGCCGCATCTGGGTGCATCGCTTCGGGGATCAGATTACGCATCGTTCCGTGCGAATCATTCACAACAATTTCTGTAGCCCCCCCTGACAAGGCACCTTCGATACATGCGTTTACCTCTTCGGTCATCAGCATTCTAGCCCGGTCATGTTCCCGGCCGTCCCGTGCGGTATGCTCACGATGAACGACTCCAGCTACTCCCTCAATGTCCGCAGAAATAAAAATCCTCATACTTATTACCCCCTATTAAAACCTATTTATTAATTATTCTATATCCTTACTGTATTTCCCTTTTTTAAAATAGGTTGAAATAGGTTAAATTATATAATATGATTAACGAAAGATTCTGAAAAATATAAAGGAGAGGTGAAAGTTTTGTATCCATCAAAACTAGTAGATGTATACCGCGGGGGAAGGGTAGAAAGTTCCCACTTCGGACACATAGCTGTCGTAAATTCGGAAGGTAAATTGTTATATTCGCTTGGTGATCCAAATCGGGTAACCTACGCCCGGTCTTCTGTGAAGCCTTTACAAACAATTCCGGTAGTGGAAACAGGAGCTGCGGATCAATATGAGCTGAGTGAATCGGATATTTCATTATGTTGTGCTTCACACAGTGGAGAGGCTCAGCATACTGATCGCGTACTGGCCATTCTAGGACGAGCAGGAATTGAAGACAGTTCTTTACGATGTGGAACCCATATTCCGCATTCGCAGGATACATATAAGAAATTGATTGCAGCGGGCAAGGATCTCACTCCTTTATATAACAATTGCTCCGGCAAGCATACTGGTATGCTTGTGACTGCTAAGCATATGGGAGAAACGCTTGAAGATTACTATCTGCCGAGCCATCCGGTACAACAAAGAATTTTGCAAACCATTTCCGAAGTGGCTGATTATCCAATTGAAAAAATTGAAATGGGAACAGATGGATGCGGCGTACCTGTGCATGCCTTGCCATTAGAACGGTTTGCCTATGCCTTTGCCAGATTGGCCCGCCCTGATTCCTTGGGAAAAGAAAGAGCCAAGGCTGCGAATCGAATTACGACTGCCATGATGAAGTTTCCCGAGATGGTAGGCGGAACGGGCCGTTTCTGTACCGATTTTATGAAAGCGGCTGAAGGCCGTTTATTTGGCAAAGCAGGAGCAGAAGCTGTCTACCTGATTGGGGATAGGGAAACGGGAATCGGCATCGCGATTAAGATAGAGGACGGAAATGGACGAGCCGCCTATCCTGTCGCTCTAGAGACTTTGAGACAACTTGATTTCATCAGTGAAGAGCAGCTCAACAAGGTTATGCATCATTACCGCCCTGTTCTGAAGAATGCCCGCCAGGAAAATGTGGGTGAAATGGTACCATCCTTTCAGTTACACAAGTGCTAAGCCACTTTTGTAAATAAAAATGATCAAGGGGGAAATAAAATGGTAAAAAGAAAATACCTGACCGCCGTTCTAACTGGTTTCATGGCCTTAAGCCTTGCGCTTACAGGGTGCTCCAGTAAGTCTGGTTCGTCGGAAGAAAGCCAGAAACCGAAAACAGTGACAAAGCAAAAAGAACAACCGCTTGCGAAAAAAGACGGAAACAGTCTTACGATTGCCATCAAGGATAACCTCGTAAGCATGGATCCGCAGGACACGAATGATACGTTGTCCGGTTCCGTCCAGGCAACGATGTACGAAGGCTTGGTTGGATTCGACAAAGATATGAAAATGGTTCCTGTTTTGGCGGAAAGCTATGAAGCTAGCGATGATGCAAAAGTATTCACCTTCAAATTGAAGCAGGGAATCAAGTTCCACGATGGTACCCCATTTAATGCGGAAGCCGTGAAGGTAAACATCGACCGGGTAGCTAATCCAGATAATAAATTAAAAAGATACAGCATGTTTGCCCTAGTTGACAAAACAGAGGCCGTGGATGAGTACACCTTTAGAGTCACGTTAAAGGAACCGTTTGGAGCCATGCTGAATAACTTTGCCCATCCTGCGGCGAGAATCATTAGTCCCGAAGCTTTGAAGAAATACGGGAAAGAGGTATCCAAGCATCCTGTTGGAACTGGACCGTTCAAATTTGCAGAGTGGGATCCAAGCGATCATTTGACCGTTGAAAAGAATCCGGACTACTGGGAAAAAGATTTGCCGAAGGTAGATAGCATCAAGTTTAAGCCTGTACCGGAAAACGGAGCGCGCGTAGCGATGTTACAAACAGGGGAAGCTGATTTTATTTATCCGGTTCCTACCGAACAGGTGGAAGCCATCAATGGAAAAGACGGTATTGTAGTAGAAAATAAACCTTCCATTGTAGCCCGTTATATGACTATGAACGCGACGAAGAAGCCTTTTAATGATGTTAAGGTACGTCAAGCGATCAATTATGCGATTAATAAAGAAGCGTTCTTAAAGGTTGTGTACCGTGGATTTGGAAGCGAAATGGATTCGATTATTCCGGCCGGCCTCCAATTCTATGCTAAGCAAAAAACATACCAATATGATCTTGAAAAAGCAAAAAAGCTGTTGAAAGAAGCAGGCTATGAAAAAGGGTTTACCACTACCATTTGGGGAGCAAACAACTCAGATGCTATGAAGGCAATGGAGTTTTTGCAACAGCAATTGGGGCAGGTGGGCATTAAAGTAGATGTCGTTCCTATGGAAGCAGGTACACTTACGGATAAAATTTGGTCCGTTCAGGATGCGAAAGATGCCGGAGTTGAGCTTTACTATGGCGGCTGGTCTTCTTCCACGGGGGATGCAGACTGGGGGATTCGTCCGTTACTTGCCGGAGATTCCATTCCACCAAAATCCTATAATGTAGGCTATTACCAAAACGAAAAAGCGGATCAGCTAATTAACGCTGCTTTACAAACAGCAGATCCTGAAAAGCGCCAAGCAGCTTATGCTGACGTACAGAAAATGATTTGGGATGATGCACCTTGGGCACCTCTGATTGTCGAAGATACAATCGCGGGGAAAAAGAACTACCTCGAAGGCGTTTACTTACTGCCTGATGGTTCTCTGAGTGCAAAGGAAGCAGAAATTAAAAGGTAGGGAAATAGTGGGCGATCGCTAATTAACGATTAGTGATCGCCCTATCTTCAAGACAGGAAGGAAAAGGAGGCGGGTTATGTTTCGTTATACTGTAAAGCGTTTATTGGGCATCATTCCTATTTTATTGATCGTTTCCATTTTTATTTTCATGTTTGTCCATATGATTCCAGGGGATCCTGCACGGCTTGTAGCTGGTCCGGATGCAGGGCAAAAGGATGTGGAGCTTGTCCGTCAACAGCTTGGTCTGGATAAACCGATTACAACGCAGTATTACACTTACATAAGTAATCTATTACAAGGCGATTTGGGCGTATCGATGAAAACGAAGAGACCTGTATATGATGAGATTGCCCAAAGATTTATGCCAACTTTTTGGCTAACCGTTTGGAGTATGGCCTGGGCCATCGTTTTCGGGCTGCTAATTGGCGTGATTTCGGCTACAAAGCGGAATAAATGGCAGGATTACGCGGGTATGTTTAGTGCTGTTTCAGGGATTTCTTTACCCTCTTTTTGGCTGGGTTTAATGCTGATTCAACTATTCTCCGTTAAGCTGGGCTGGTTTCCAACAGGAGGCAGTGATTCTTGGAAATCGTATATATTGCCGTCCATCACCTTAGGAGCTGGAGTAGCTGCTGTCATTGCTCGCTTTGCACGTTCTTCCCTGATGGAAATTTTAAAGGAAGACTATATTCGTACTGGAAGAGCCAAAGGATTGAAGGAAAACGTCGTCGTGTGGAGACATGCCTTAAAAAATGCAATGATTCCCGTCATTACCATGACAGGATTGCAGTTTGGATTTCTATTGGGAGGTTCCATCGTGGTGGAGACGGTATTCAGTTGGCCTGGATTAGGCCGGCTGCTAATTGATTCTGTATCATTCCGCGACTACCCATTGATTCAGGCAGAAATGTTACTATTTGCTTTAGAGTTCATTTTGATTAATTTACTTGTGGATATCCTGTATGGGGTAATGAATCCGCAAATTCGTTATAAGTAGTGAAAGGGGGAATGGAAATTGGCAAATAACGGTATAGTTATTCAATCGAGTGAACAAGTGACTCAACGAGAAGTAGAAAAGGTACGCACCCCATTTTTAGAGTTTTGCAGGAAATTTAAAAAACAGCGTTTGGCCATGGTGGCAGGGTGTTTTATTGTTTTACTGTTTCTAATTGCCCTTATTGGTCCTGCTATTGCTCCCTATTCTTCAATAGAGCCGGACTACGAGAATATTTTAAGTCCACCCTCAATGGAACACTTGGCGGGCACGGATGCTTTCGGCAGAGATATCTTTAGCAGGATTCTCGAAGGAACGAGGATTTCTCTCTTTGTTGGCTTGACCTCCGTGTTGGTAGGTTCCATTGCCGGAACCGTTCTTGGTCTAATCAGCGGTTACTATGGAAAGTGGATAGACAGCCTCATCATGCGATTCTGTGATGTATTATTCGCCTTCCCAGGAATTCTATTAGCAATCGGTATTATTGCTATTTTAGGGCCAGGTCTGGGGAATGTGATAATTGCTGTAGCGATTTTTAGTATTCCGATTTTTGCACGAATTGTACGAAGCAGCACCCTCTCCATCAAAGCTACCGTGTTTGTCGAGGCAGCACAGTCCATTGGAGCAGCCCCTCGGCGGATCATCTGGAAGCATATTTTCCCGGGTACGGTGTCCAGCATTATTGTGTATTTTACGATGCGGATTGGCACTTCCATTTTAACAGCGGCAAGCCTTAGCTTCCTAGGATTGGGTGCTCAGCCTCCTTCACCCGAGTGGGGTGCGATGCTCAGCTCCGGCAGGGACTTTTTGAATACAGCTCCGCATGTCACCTTCTTTCCAGGACTCGCTATTTTCATTACCGTACTTGCCTTCAATCTGCTGGGTGATGGTTTGCGCGATGCCCTCGATCCGAAGTTAAAAGATTAATAGACAGGGAGCGATAATATGAACGACAAACTATTGGAAATATCCAATTTAAAAACTTACTTTTTTTCGGACAAAGGTCATGTGCCTGCCGTTAATGGTGTTGATCTATATATAAATAAAGGGGAGACACTCGGAGTCGTAGGGGAATCAGGCTGCGGAAAAAGTGTCACATCTCTTTCCATTATGCGCCTGCTCACAGATACCCCTGGAAAAGTAGTGGATGGTTCAATTTTATTTGAAGGAAGGGATCTGTTGTCCCTTTCAGAAAGTGAGATTAGAGAGGTACGCGGTAACGAAATTGCGATGATCTTCCAGGAACCGATGACCTCCTTGAACCCGGTATATAAAATCGGACAACAGATTGGCGAGGCTGTACAGCTCCATTTAAAGTATGACAAGAGAAAGGCACGGGAACACGTGATCAAGATGTTGAAATTAGTGGGAATTCCGCGGGCGGAAGAGATCATTGACGAGTTTCCCTATCAGTTGTCTGGTGGTATGAGGCAGAGAATTATGATTGCTATGGCGATGTCCTGTGACCCGACACTGTTAATCGCCGATGAACCGACAACGGCTCTTGATGTGACCATTCAGGCTCAAATCCTGGAATTAATGAGGAAGCTGAAAGAAGAAAAAGGGACAGCTATTATGTTAATTACCCATGATTTAGGGGTAGTGGCAGAAATGTGCGATCGTGTCGTGGTTATGTATGCTGGAAAAGTGGTAGAGGAAGCAGATGTATTGGAAATATTTGAAAATCCAAAACACCCTTATACCAAGGGATTGCTTAACTCCGTTCCTAAGCTGGGTCAGAAAACGAATCGGCTTGAATCCATTCCCGGCAACGTTCCTAACCCCGCAAATATGCCAAAAGGGTGTAAATTTGCTCCGCGCTGTACTCAAGCAATGGACATTTGTCAGGAACAAGATCCCGACCTGCTGCAAATCGCAGACGGGCATCAATGTCGGTGTTTCCTGTATCAACGCGAATTGACAAAGGAGGCGCAATAAATGGCAGAGTTGTTGGTAGAATCCAGGGATTTGAAGAAATACTTTCCGATTAGCAAAGGATTATTCGGTCAGAACAAGTCATATGTCCGGGCTGTAGACGGGGTTTCTCTTTCCATTCGAAAAGGAGAAACACTTGGATTAGTTGGGGAAAGTGGATGCGGAAAGTCCACAACAGGGCGCATGATGATGCGGCTGCTGGCGCCTACTGAAGGAGAAATTTGGTTTAACGGGCAAGATATCAGTAAGTTAAACGAGAAACAGCTGCGTGAAGTCAGGAAAGACTTCCAGATGATTTTTCAGGATCCTTACGCCTCCCTCAATCCTCGGATGACGGTCGGAGAAATCATTGCAGAGCCTTTGATTGTTCATAATATGATGGCAAAAAAAGAGAGAGACAAACGGGTTCACGAATTATTAGAGTATGTCGGTCTTACTCATTATCACGCAAACCGTTATGCCCATGAATTTAGCGGAGGGCAGCGACAACGAATCGGCATCGCAAGGGCCCTTTCCGTAAATCCCAAGCTGATTGTGGCGGATGAGCCTGTTTCTGCGTTAGATGTCTCCATACAGTCTCAGGTATTAAATCTCATGCAGGATTTGCAAAAAGAACTTGGGTTGACCTACCTATTTATCTCCCACGATTTGAGTGTGGTGGAGCATATCAGTGATCGTGTAGGTGTTATGTATCTGGGGAAAATTGTGGAAATTGCCCAGAAGGAATCCCTGTATGAAAATCCGCTGCATCCATACACAAAGGCTTTAATGTCTGCCGTTCCAGTAGCCAATCCGCGGATGAAGAGAGAACGAATTATCCTGGAAGGAGATATTCCTAGTCCATCCAATCCTCCAACAGGGTGTACGTTTCATCCCCGCTGCCGGTCTTGTATGGATATTTGTAAAACAACAGTTCCTGAACTAAAGGAGATTGAACCTGGGCATTTTTCCGCATGTCATTTGTATGTATAATAGGAATAATGATAGGTTTCCTTAACGTTAGGAGTGAAAGATACATTGGTTGATAAAGTTTTAACAATTATTTCAATTCAGGATGAATTTTTGTCTGCGATCTCAAAGCAGATGACAGGGATTGCCGGGGATTTAATCAAGATTCGTCCGATATCGATTAAAAACTTGGCGAGGGAAACGATTTCGGAAGGTGAAATCGTTTTACTGGGAGCCAACTTTATTTTACCCCTCGTTCAGCCCTTCTTGCCAAAAGGAGTAAAGTGGATTGAGGCAAAACGAGGGCTGAATTTTGCAAACATAAAAAAACTGCTTAATGCTCCTCAGGGAAAGAACATTTTAGTAGTAAACGATACGGACCATACTACGGAGGAAACGATCCAAGCGCTTCGGGAGACTGTATTTGAGCATAATTATTACGCATATGCTCCGGATACTCCGATTCCCGAGCATATTGATTACATCATTACCCCGGGGGAGATGCAGCTTGTTCCGGAGGGGGACATGAAAGTAATCGATATTGGCTATCGTGTTCTTGCTTTGGAAACGGTTTTTGAAATATTTGAGGCATTGGAATTAGATTGTCAGCAATTCTTTCTTACCAATCGCTATATGAAATCCCTTTTGGCATTATCCAATGGGAATAATGCTTTTAAAATTGATTCTGCCTTCAGCAAATGGACAGAGTATACAGGTGGAAAAACCGCCAAGTACTTCTTTGATGACGTGATAGCGAATAGCCAAGCAATGAACGATGTTTTAAAGATTGCCAAGAGACTTGCTAAAACAGGGGACCCTGTGCATATCTTTGGAGAAACGGGCACGGGCAAAAGAATGCTTGCGCAGGCAATCCACAACGATTCACTGGTTAAGACGGGTCCCTATCTCCATATCAATTGTGCGGCGAGACCATTGGATGTGCTGGAAAGGGAATTGTTTGGAACAGAATCGGGTGGACAGTCTTCTTCTGGCCTTTTCGAATTGGCCGACGGAGGAACCTTGTGTATTGAAGAGATTGATGAATTACCTGTTTCCTTGCAAGGCAGACTCCTGCAAGTGCTTGAGGAAGGTCAAATTATCAGGGTAAATGGTCATTCTCCGATTCCTATTCAGGTAAGAATCATTACCACTAGCGATACCGACCTTTCGATGTTGGTGGATGAAGGGAAATTCCGCAGGGATTTATTTTATTATTTGGCTGCCTTAACCTGCAAAGTTCCGTCCTTGTCAGAACGCAAGGAGGATTTTGAGCCCCTCATTCAAACGTATCTTCAGTCCCATTTGCATAGGGGTGATTTGGTTATTCCGCCTGATATGATTAAGCTTCTGCAACAATATCCTTGGCCAGGGAATGTTATCGAGTTGTTTAATGCCCTTTCGTATATAGCTTGTTTGGAAGAAAAAGAGGTAACTTTGGAATTACTGCCATTCTATATAAAGGGCAGGCTTCAAAATGCAGCCGTTGAATCTTTACCACAGGGAATGAATGAAAGTGAATTAAATGAGTTGTTTATGAAAATTGAAGAGTACGGTTTCTTGGAAGAAAGCCTAGCTATTCTCGAAGTATTTGATCTAGGGAAGAAACAGCATACATCTTTTGGCCGGGCAATAGTAAAGGAAAAGCTTCAGGAAAAAGATATTACTCTTTCCGAACAGCAGTTAAGAACACGATTGGAAGCCCTCAATCAATTAGAGTTATTGAATGTACGTCAAGGACGATCAGGAACAACTATATCGAGAAAAGGAGAGTTGTTCCTTCAAACGCTGCGTATGAAAGATAAAATGATCAACGTATACTAAGCGAAAAGATGTTTTGGTGGTGTAGAGGATGAAAAGAGTACGGATTCGTGCCCTTGGTATAAACGTTGGAAGATTCAAAACTGGAACCTATAATGCGATTACGGATGTTTCTGGAGTTCTGGTTGGGCATACGACCCTTTCCTATAAGAATGAAGAAGATCGAATTGTACAAACCGGTGTAACAGCAATCCTTCCGCATTCGGGCAGTTTATTTCAAGAAAAGGTACTGGGCAGCTCCTATGTGATCAATGGATTTGGCAAGACTGTGGGGACTATTCAACTGCAGGAACTTGGAGTAATAGAAAGTCCGATTCTTTTAACCAATACCATGTCTGTTCCTGCGGTCATGGAAGGGACCATTCGCTATCTTCTCGACCAAAATCCCCAAATTGGTGATACAACTGGTACTGTAAATGTAATCGTAGGAGAATGCAATGATGGCTACCTCAATGATATTCGCGGATTACATGTCAGACCGGAACATGCCTATCAAACGATTCAATCTGCCAAATCCGGAATAGTGGAGGAAGGCTGTGTCGGGGCAGGAACCGGAATGTCTTGTCTAGGTTTCAAGGGAGGCATTGGAACAAGCTCGAGAGTCGCTTTCTTCGGTGAACAGTCCTATACCATTGGTGCGCTGGTGGTCAGTAATTTTGGCGAGGAGAAGGATTTGCGCACTCCTTTGGGCGGCTGGTTACACCGAGTAGGAGAGGAAGAAAAAATGCCCGATGGATCCATCATGATTATTCTCGCAACGGATGCACCACTCAATGAGAGACAGCTAGGCCGATTAGCTAAACGAGCTACATTCGGACTTAGCCGAACTGGTTCTTATGGGGCACACGGAAGCGGTGATATTGTTATTGCATTCTCTACGGCGCACCGGGTCCCTCATGAACCGGACCAAGAAACTATTTCGTATTCATTTATGAGAGAGGACGGCAAATGGATTTCCCAACTGTTTGAGATGACTGTTGAGGCTGTGGAAGAAGCGATTTGGAATTCTATTTGCATGGCGACTACTACCGAAGGAAATAAAGGAAGAGTTCGAGAGGCGATACCTTATCCTATTTTGTTGGAATCCGTTCACAAAGGAGGCGTTTTGAAATGATGTCGGCTTATTTTAATGGGAAATTTGTTGAACCAAATGAGCCAGTCGTTCCTATTGATGAGAGAGGTCATCAGTTTGGTGACGGTGTTTATGAGGTTATTAGAATTTATAATGGCACTCCATTCATGATGGAAGAGCATCTGGATCGATTGTATCAAAGCGCTGATGCTATCAGATTACGTATTGATCCTAATCGTGAAGCCTTCAAAAACTCCATGTTGGAGTTGATTCATAGAAGTGGTTTAACGAACCTCGACCTTTATGTGCAAGTATCGAGAGGAATGGCACCGAGAAA
>Ga0209795_10001064_pt1 | contig 18215 bp, 17 predicted proteins | sample AgamicOrMarz_FD_187166 | JGI IMG/M metagenome (GOLD analysis project Ga0209795, IMG submission 187166) | Agave microbial communities from Guanajuato, Mexico - Or.Ma.rz (SPAdes) (version 2) | ecosystem: Host-associated > Plants > Phyllosphere > Phylloplane/Leaf | place: Guanajuato, Mexico...
GGCTGACCCGCGATTCGCTGACCCCCAGGACCTCACCGATTTCCTTGAGGTTCAGCTCTTCGTCGTAGTACAGCGCCAAGACCAGTCGCTCACGCTCCGGCAAATTGGCAATCGCTTCGGCCAGCGCGCCCTGGAAACGCTCGTCTTCCAGGTCACGCGATGGCTCCATGTGAGCACTCGCGCCATCCTCGTGCAGCCCTTCATGCTCGCCGTCCTGCAACAGGTCGTCGAAACTGAACAGGCGGCTGCCCAAGGTATCGTTCAAAATCCCGTAATAATCATCGAGACTCAACTGGAGTTCGGCCGCAACCTCATGATCTTTAGCGTCGCGCCCGGTTTTAGCTTCAATTGCCCGGATCGCATCGCTGACCATGCGGGTATTTCGGTGCACCGAACGCGGCGCCCAATCGCCCTTGCGGACTTCATCGAGCATCGCACCGCGGATGCGGATACCGGCATAGGTCTCGAAACTGGCGCCTTTGCTCGCGTCGTATTTGTTCGCCACTTCGAGCAGGCCGATCATGCCAGCCTGGATCAAGTCTTCGACCTGGACACTGGCCGGCAGACGCGCCAGCAAGTGATAGGCGATACGCTTGACCAGCGGCGCATAACGCTCGATCAATTCGTATTGGGCGTCCCGTGCCGATTTTTTGTAGAGATGGTTGTAACCGCTTGCAGTCATAGCACGGGCCCTGCCGTTTGTTGCACGAGACGCTCGACGAAAAATTCCAGATGGCCGCGCGGGTTGGCCGGCAAGGGCCAGGTATCGACCTTCTGGGCAATCGCCTTGAATGCCAGTGCGCATTTGGAACGTGGAAAAGCTTCATAAACGGCACGTTGCTTCTGGACGGCCTTACGCACGCTTTCGTCGTAAGGCACTGCGCCGACATATTGCAGGGCGACGTCCAGGAAACGGTCGGTAACTTTGGTCAACTTGGCGAACAGGTTGCGGCCTTCCTGCGGACTCTGGGCCATGTTGGCCAGGACCCGGAAGCGGTTCATGCCATAGTCGCGGTTCAACAACTTGATCAGGGCATAGGCGTCGGTGATGGACGTGGGCTCATCGCAAACCACCAGTAGCACTTCCTGGGCGGCGCGCACGAAACTGACGACCGAGTCGCCGATACCGGCCGCGGTGTCGATCACCAGCACATCGAGGTTGTCACCGATGTCGCTGAAGGCCTGGATCAGGCCCGCGTGCTGTGCCGGGGTCAGATGAACCATGCTCTGGGTGCCGGAGGCAGCCGGCACGATGCGGATCCCGCCCGGGCCCTGCAACAGCACGTCGCGCAACTCACAACGACCTTCGATCACGTCCGCCAGGGTGCGCTTGGGTGTGAGCCCCAGCAACACGTCGACGTTCGCCAGGCCCAGGTCGGCGTCTAGCAGCATGACCCGTCGGCCAAGCTCTGCCAGAGCCAGGGACAAGTTCACTGACACGTTAGTCTTCCCGACGCCACCTTTGCCGCCGGTCACCGCGATCACCTGTACGGGATGCATGCTGCCCATGTTCGTTCTTTACCTTGTCTTACGTAGACGGAGGCCACATTACTGGCTGCGCGTTCACACACGGAACAATGCATGGCAGACCATCGATGTAGGTACAAAAAATACTCATGATAACCTCAGCCGACCTGTTTGGTCGGGCTGTGGTAGATATCAGCGAACATGTCAGCCATGGCTTCTTCGCTGGGTTCTTCCTGCATTTGCACACTCACGGCACGACTGACCAATTGATGACGGCGCGGCAAATGCAAATCATCCGGGATCCGCGGCCCGTCAGTCAGGTACGCCACTGGCAGATCGTGTCCGATCGCCAGGCTCAATACCTCGCCCAGGCTTGCCGTTTCGTCCAGCTTAGTCAGGATGCAGCCGGACAGCCCGCAGCGTTTGTAGCTGTGGTAGGCGGCGGTTAGAACCTGTTTCTGGCTGGTGGTTGCCAACACGAGATAATTTTTTGACTTGATACCGCGCCCGGCCAGGCTTTCGAGCTGCATGCGCAGGGCCGGATCGCTGGCTTGCAGGCCGGCGGTATCGATCAGCACGACGCGCTTGCGCAACAACGGCTCCAGCGCCTGGGCCAGGGATTGGCCCGGATCCACATGAGTCACCGACACATTGAGGATCCGGCCCAGGGTCTTGAGTTGCTCCTGGGCGCCGATGCGGAAACTGTCCATGCTCACCAGGGCAATGCTCTGGGCACCATATTTAAGTACATAACGAGCGGCGAGCTTGGCCAGGGTGGTGGTCTTGCCCATGCCGGCAGGACCGACCATGGCAATCACCCCACCCTCTTCCAGTGGCTCGACTTCCGGTGTGGTGATCATCCGCGCCAGGTGCGCCAGCAACATGCGCCAGGCCTGGCGAGGCTCTTCGATATCATTGATCAGTGCCAGCAGGTCACGGGACAACGGACCGGACAGGCCGATGCGTTGCAGGCGACGCCACAGGTTGGCCTGGGCCGGGCGGCTGCCTTGCAGCTGGTTCCAGGCCAGGGAGCCGAGCTGGACTTCCATCAGCTCGCGCAGGCTGTTGAGTTCCGAACGCATCGAGTCCAGGGCACGCGGGTCGACGCCACGGGCAGGCGCTGCCGGGGCCGGTTCAGCACGACGTGGCTCGGCCGGGGTCGGCTCGATCAGCGGTTCGGCGGCGGTCAATGGCAGGCCCGCTGTCAGCGGCTGACCGGCGAACAATTGACGATTGGTGCCGGCTGCGGCCTCGCCTTCGCTGCTGCGCAGGCTCAGTTCAGCCTGGGCGCTGGCGATGCGCGATTGGGTCTTGCGCAGCTCGTCCTCGAGCTCCATGTTCGGAACACGGGGGGCCAGCGCCGACAATTTGTAATCCAGGGCCGCCGTCAGTTCGACACCGCCAGCGATCCGGCGATTGCCGATGATGGCTGCTTCAGCGCCCAGCTCGTCACGAACCAGCTTCATGGCCTGACGCATATCGGCGGCGAAAAAACGCTTCACTTGCATAAACCACTACCTCAGCCGTTGGGCCCTACTGTCGCAACGATAGTCACTTGCTTGTTGTCCGGTATTTCCTGGTACGCCAGCACGTGCAGCCCCGGGACCGCGAGGCGTCCGAACCGCGAGAGCATCGCGCGAATCGGACCGGCCACCAGCAGGATCACCGGTTGGCCTTGCATCTCTTGCCGCTGAGCCGCATCGATCAACGAACGCTGCAGCTTCTCGGCCATGCTTGGCTCCAGCAGAACGCCCTCTTCCGAGCCTTGTCCTGCCTTCTGCAGACTATTGAGCAATATCTGTTCCAACCTTGGCTCCAACGTGATCACAGGCAGCTCAGACTCAGTGCCTACAATGCTTTGGACGATTGCGCGGGATACGCCGACCCGCACCGCAGCCACCATCGCGGCGGTATCTTGACTCTTGGAAGCGTTGTTGGCGATGGCTTCGGCAATACTGCGTATGTCACGCACCGGCACCTGTTCGGCCAGCAGCGCCTGAAGAATTTTCAGCAACTGCGACAGCGAAAGCACGCCCGGCACCAACTCTTCAGCAAGCTTCGGCGAGCCTTTGGCCAGTACTTGCAGCAATTGCTGGACTTCTTCGTGGCCGATCAACTCGCTGGAGTGCTTGTAGAGGATCTGGTTCAAGTGAGTCGCCACCACGGTGCTGGCATCTACCACGGTATAGCCGAGGGACTGGGCCTGGGCCCGCTGGCTGATTTCGATCCACACCGCTTCCAGGCCAAAAGCCGGATCTTTGGCGGTGATGCCATTGAGGGTGCCGTAGACCTGTCCCGGGTTGATCGCCAATTCGCGGTCCGGGTAGATCTCGGCCTCGGCCAGGATCACACCCATCAAGGTCAGGCGATAGGCGCTCGGCGCCAGGTCGAGGTTGTCGCGGATATGCACGGTCGGCATCAAAAAGCCCAAGTCCTGGGACAGCTTCTTGCGCACACCCTTGATCCGCGCCAGCAACTGGCCGCCTTGGTTACGATCGACCAACGGAATCAGGCGATAGCCGACCTCCAGGCCGATCATGTCGATCGGGGTCACGTCATCCCAGCCCAGCTCCTTGGTCTCCAAAGCACGGGCCGGCGATGGCAGCAGCTCCTGCTGGCGCTTGACCTCTTCCAGCGCCAGGACCTTCTGTGCGTTGTCTTTTTTCCAGAACAGGTAGGCGCCACCGGCCGCCACGGCCGCCATGCTCAGGAAGGAAATATGCGGCATGCCCGGCACCAGCCCCATCACGGCCATCAAGCCGGCCGCCACGGCCAGGGCCTTGGGCGATGCGAACATCTGACGACGGATCTGCTTGCCCATGTCCTCGGAGCCCGAAGCACGGGTCACCATGATCGCAGCGGCGGTGGACAGCAACAGTGATGGCAATTGCGCCACCAAACCGTCACCGATGGTCAGCAAGGCGTAAACCTTGCCGGCGTCGCCAAAGGTCATGCCATGTTGGAAGATACCGACAGCCATGCCGCCGATGAGGTTGATGAACAGGATCAACAGGCCGGCGATGGCGTCGCCGCGCACGAATTTGCTGGCACCGTCCATCGAACCGTAGAACTCGGCCTCCTGCGCCACTTCCAGGCGGCGGGCCTTGGCCTGGTTCTGATCGATCAGGCCGGCGTTGAGGTCGGCGTCGATCGCCATCTGCTTGCCCGGCATCGCATCGAGGGTGAAACGCGCGCTCACCTCGGAAATCCGCCCGGCACCCTTGGTCACCACCACGAAGTTGATGATCATCAGGATGGCGAACACCACGATACCGACCACGTAGTTACCGCCGATGACCACCTCACCGAAGGCCTGGATCACCTTACCGGCGGCCGCGTGACCTTCCTGGCCATGGAGCATGACCACCCGGGTCGACGCCACGTTCAGTGCCAGGCGCAACAGCGTGGCCACCAGCAGGATGGTGGGGAACACCGCGAAATCCAGCGGCCGCAGGGCGTAAACGCACACCAGCAGCACCACGATCGACAGGGCGATGTTGAACGTGAAGAACACGTCGAGCAGGAACGGCGGCACTGGCAGCATCATCATGGCGAGCATGACCATGAGCAACAGCGGCACGCCCAGGTTACCTTGGCTGAGGCCTACAACGTTGCTGCGCGCAGTGCTGAGTAACTGAGAGCGATCCACCAATAATCCCCGTTCCTGTGAAGCAAACTTTTGACGCCCGAAGCGGGCGCAGACGGGGTATTGCAAGAAGCTGTCCAACTTTGGCCAGGGGCCGGAACAGGGGCCCCTGTGGGAGTCTGTGGATCAGGAATCTCGCCGCAAATCCGGCGGAATCGGCAAGTCCTTGAGCGGCTCGGGACGCTTGCCCTTGCCGGCGCGGTGCTGGCGAATCTGGTAGACGTAGGCGAGCACCTGGGCCACGGCCAGATACAGGCCGCCAGGGATTTCCTGGTCGAGTTCGGTGGAGTAGTAGATCGACCGCGCCAAGGCCGGGGATTCGAGGAGCATCACTTCGTTGGCCACGGCGATTTCACGGATCTTCAGCGCCAGGAAATCATTGCCTTTGGCCAGAAGCACCGGGGCGTTGCCTTTTTCGGGATCGTATTTGAGTGCCACGGCATAGTGAGTCGGGTTGGTGATAACCACGTCAGCTTCCGGAACCGCCGCCATCATCCGGCGCTGGGACACTTCCCGCTGCAACTGGCGAATGCGTTGCTTGACCTCCGGCTTGCCCTCCTGCTCCTTGTATTCGTCGCGCACTTCCTGCTTGGTCATCATCAGCTTCTGCTTGCTCTGATAAAGCTGGATCGGCACGTCGATCGCGGCGATCAGGATCAGCCCGCAGGCCATCCACAAGGTACTCCAGCCAACCAACTGCACGCTGTGAATGATCGCCTGTTCCAAGGGCTCATGGGCAATGCGCAGCAGGTCGTCGATGTCCGATTGCAACACCGTCAACGCGACAAACAGCACCAGGAAGAACTTGCCAAGGGCCTTGAGCAATTCCATCAAGGCGCTGGTGGAAAACATGCGCTTGAGACCGGACGCAGGGTTCATCCGACTGAACTTGGGGGCCATGCTCCCGGCGGCGAATAACCAGCCACCCAGGGAAATCGGCCCGATAACCGCAGCCAGCAGCAGGACCAGCAGAACCGGCTGCACTGCCAGGATCGCAATTTTTCCCGAGTGCAGCAGGTACTGCGCCATGCTGCCCGGTGTAAGCAATACTTCGCGGGGCAGGGAGAAATTCAGCCGCATGATTTCCAGCAAGTCCGACGCCAAGCCGCCGCCGTAGATCAGCAAGCCACCGGCACCTGCCAGCATCACCGCCAGAGTGTTGAGTTCCTTGGAGCGGGCAATCTCACCCTTTTCCCGAGACTCACGCTTACGCTTGTCCGTGGGGTCTTCTGTCTTGTCCTGCCCACTCTCGCTCTCGGCCATGGTTCAGCGCGCCTGTGCCATGTCGCGTAACAGCTGCAAGGCCTCGGTAGCCAGCGGCTGATACTGGTTGAGAATATCCCCCAGGCTCACCCAGAAAATCACCATGCCCAGCACCAGGGTCAGCGGGAAACCAATGGAAAAAATATTCAATTGCGGCGCCGCCCGCGTCATCACGCCAAAGGCGATGTTAACCACCAGCAGCGCAGTGATCGCCGGCAATACCAGCACCATCGCCGCCCCCAGGACCCAGCCGAGCTTACCGGCCAATTCCCAGAAGTGATTGACCAGCAAAGCGCTGCCCACCGGCATCGTGGTGAAGCTCTCGGTCATGACCTCGAACACCACCAAATGGCCGTTCATGGCGAGAAACAGCAGGGTCACCAGCATCGTCAGGAACTGCCCGATGACTGCGGAGTTGACGCCGTTGGCAGGGTCGATCATGGATGCGAACCCCATGCCCATCTGGATTGAGATGATTTGCCCGGCCACCACGAAGGCCTGGAAAAACAGCTGCAGCGAAAACCCCAACAAAGCACCGATGAGAATCTGCTCGGCCACCAGCATCAGCGCGCTGAGATCCAGCGCATGAACCGACGGCATCGGCGGCAGCCCGGGGGCGATCACCACGGTAATCGCCAGGGCGAAATACAGGCGCACACGCGGTGGCACCAGGGTCGTACCGAAGACCGGCATGCTCATCAGCACGGCCGTCACCCGAAACAGGGGCAGGATGAATGCCGCCACCCAGGAACTGATCTGGGTATCGGTCAGCGCTAGCATCGACATCGGGTCAGCCGATCAGCTGTGGAATACTGCCGTACAACTGCAGGATGTATTCCATGAAGGTTTGCACCAGCCAGGGCCCGGCGACAATCAGCGTCACCAGCATCACCAACAGACGAGGCAGGAAACTCAGGGTCTGTTCGTTGATCTGGGTCGCGGCCTGGAACATCGCGACCAGCAACCCCACCAACAGGCTGGGGATCACCAGTATCGCGACCATCATTGTCGTCAGCCAGAGTGCCTCGCGGAACAGGTCTACCGCTACTTCAGGCGTCATATCTTGCTACCTTCAAAAGGTCTAAACACCGCCGAAACTGCCCGCCAGTGTGCCGATGATCAGCGCCCAGCCGTCCACCAGCACAAACAGCATGATCTTGAACGGCAGGGAAATGATCAGCGGCGAAAGCATCATCATCCCCATGGCCATCAGCACGCTGGCGACCACCAGGTCGATGATCAGGAACGGAATGAAGATCATGAAGCCGATCTGGAACGCGGTCTTCAGCTCGGAGGTGACGAACGCCGGCACCAGGATGGTCAACGGCGCCTGGTCGGCACTGGGGATGTCGGTACGCTTGGACAAGCGCATGAACAATTCAAGGTCGCTGCTACGGGTCTGGGCCAGCATGAAATCCTTGATCGGCACCTGAGCCTTGGCCACCGCGTCCTGAGCGCTGAGTTTTTCCGCGAGATAAGGTTGCAGCGCATCCTGGTTCACCCGGTCGAACACCGGCGCCATGATGAACATGGTCAGGAACAACGCCATGCCGGTGAGGATCTGGTTCGACGGTGTCTGCTGCAAGCCAAGGGCCTGGCGCAGGATCGAAAAGACAATGATGATCCGCGTGAAACTGGTCATCAGCATGACGAACGCCGGGATGAAACTCAGCGCGGTCATGATCAGCAGGATCTGCAGGCTGACCGAATATTCCTGGGCCCCGTCGGCATTGGTGCCCAGGGTAATCGCCGGAATCGACAACGGGTCGGCGGCGAATACCAACGGCGCGGCCAGCATCAGGGCCAACGCCAACAGAATGCGCAGCGGCATTACTTTTTATCCTTCTGGTCTTTCCCCAACAGCTCCATGAGGCGCTGGGCAAATTCGGGGGAGGCCTGCTCGGTGGAAGGCACCTGCACCGGCTCCTTGAGGACGTGCAATGCGGTAATGGAGCCCGGGCTCAAGCCCAACAGGATCTGCTCATGACCGACCTGCACCAGCACCAGCCGATCACGCGGTCCCAGCGCACGAGAGCCGACGATGTCGATGACCTGTGTCTTGCCCGCCGGCCCGGCCTGCTGCACGCGTCGCAACAACCAGGCGAGGAAGAAGATCAATCCAAGCACCAGCAGCAAGCCGAACACCAACTGTGTCAATTGCCCGGCCACACCACTGCCAACCGCTGGCGCTGCGGTTGCAGTCACCACCGGCTCGGCAGCCAGCACGCTGAACGGCAGCATCAATGCTGCGGCGAGAAAACCTTTCACTCAGCGCAACTTCTTGATGCGTTCGCTCGGGCTGATCACGTCCGTCAGGCGAATGCCGAACTTCTCGTTGACCACCACCACTTCGCCATGGGCGATCAGCGTGCCGTTGACCAGCACGTCCAATGGCTCGCCGGCCAGGCGATCAAGCTCGATCACCGAGCCCTGGTTGAGTTGCAGCAGGTTACGGATGTTGATGTCGGTACTGCCCACTTCCATGGAAATGGACACCGGGATATCGAGGATCACGTCCAGGTTCGGGCCGTCCAGGGTGACCTGCTCATTGCTCCTAGGCACGCTGCCGAACTCTTCCATGGGCAGGCGATTGGAAGCCTGGGCGCCGGTATCGGCAGCCAGCAAGGCGTCGATGTCGGCCTGCCCGGTTTCGCCGGCTTCTTCCAGGGCCGCAGCCCATTCATCGGCCAGCGCCTGGTCGTCCTGGTTGTTCATATCGTTAGCCATCATTTGTCCTCGGCGGGCAAAAATCAGTAAGAAACGTAAATTCGATTACAGCGTTCGACACCACTCAACGGCGTTCGATCGGCTCGATCACTTGCAACGCCAGGTTGCCTTTGTGAGAGCCCATCTTGACCTTGAAGGCCGGCACGCCATTGGCGCGCATGATCATGTCTTCGGGCATTTCCACGGGAATGATGTCCCCCGGCTGCATATGCAGGATGTCCCGCAAACGCAGCTGACGCCGGGCGACCGTCGCGCCGATCGGCACGTCGACATCCAGCACGTCCTGGCGCAAGGCGTTGATCCAGCGCTCGTCCTGATCGTCGAGGTCCGACTGGAAACCGGCGTCGAGCATTTCGCGCACCGGCTCGATCATCGAGTACGGCATGGTCACGTGCAGGTCACCGCCACCGCCATCGAGTTCGATGTGGAAGGTGGAGACCACAATGGCTTCGCTGGGACCGACGATGTTGGCCATGGCCGGGTTCACTTCCGAGTTGATGTACTCGAAGTTCACTTCCATGATCGCCTGCCACGCTTCCTTCAGATCGACGAAGGCCTGCTCCAGCACCATGCGCACCACCCGCAACTCGGTCGGGGTGAACTCGCGCCCTTCGATCTTGGCGTGACGACCGTCGCCGCCGAAGAAGTTATCCACCAGCTTGAACACCAGCTTGGCGTCGAGGATGAACAACGCCGTGCCGCGCAGCGGCTTGATCTTCACCAGGTTGAGGCTGGTGGGCACGTACAGCGAGTGCACGTATTCACCGAACTTCATCACCTGCACGCCGCCGACAGCCACGTCGGCCGAGCGGCGCAGCATGTTGAACATGCTGATGCGGGTGTACCTGGCGAAACGCTCGTTGATCATTTCCAGGGTCGGCATGCGTCCGCGAACGATGCGATCCTGGCTGGTCAGGTCATAGCTTTTGACGCTGCCCGGTTCAGCAGCGTTTTCGGTCTGGACCAGGCCGTCGTCGACACCGTGCAACAGCGCGTCGATTTCGTCCTGGGACAACAGGTCCTGCACGGCCATGTCGTGTTCCTACTGCAATACGAAGTTAGTGAAGAGCAACTGTTCGATCACCACTTTGCCCAGCTCTTTCTGAGCCACTTCCTGCACGCTGGCCGTGGCTTTCTGACGGAGCATTTCCTGGCCGACCGGAGTGGCCAGGGTGTCGAAATTCTGCCCGGAGAACAGCATCACCAGGTTATTGCGGATCAGCGGCATGTGCACGCGCAATGCTTCCAGGTCGGCCTGGTTGCGGCCCATCAGGGTGATGCTGACTTGCATATAGCGTTGGCGTCCGTTCTGGGTGTAGTTGGCCACGAACGCAGGCGCCATGGGCTCGAAAACGGCAGGCTGCTTGCCGACCGGTGCCGCTTCGGCCACTGGGACGGGCTTGCTTTGAGCGCTGTGCATGAAATACCAGGTCGCCCCCACGGACACACCGATGGCCAGGAGCAAACCCACGACAATCAGAATGATCATCTTGAGCTTGCCTTTGGTTGCGGGGTCTTTTACAGCTGCTGCTTCGCTCTTCGCCATGCCAATAATCCGTCACTAATCGGGGGGTTTACGGTTGCATGGGAAGGCAGGAGCAAGTGTTATGCCAGAAAATGTCTGAAGCAAAAACCACTGCGGGAGCGAGCCTGCTCGCGAAAGCGATGACTCAGCCGCCGATAAGGTGACTGACACTCCGCTTTCGCGAGCAGGCTCGCTCCCGCAATTCTTGTAGCAACGAAATCAGGCGTAGTAATCCACCGCACTGCTGCCGATGACGCTGGTGGTGCTGGCCGCCACCTCGGCAACGCTGGCCGGCAGATGTTCATCTACCGAATCCACCCGTCCTCCGGAAGAGGTAGCGCGTCCGGCCTGAGCCTGCTGCTGGGCCTGCTGGTCCTGGTTCTGCGAGCCACGGGACTGGTCGGAGACGTTGACGTCAACCTGGCCCATGCCCTGCTGGGCAAAACTGTCGCGCAGGCGGTGCATTTGCCCTTCGAGCGCCTCGCGAACGCCAGGATGGGCGCTCATGAACGTCACTTGGGTCTGCTGGTCCGGGATCATGTTCACCCGGATGTCCAGGCGCCCCAGTTCAGCTGGCTGCAGCTGGATATCCGCCGCCTTGAGGTTGGCACTCGACAGGTACATCACCCGGTTGACCACCTCTTCAGTCCAGCCGCTCTGGTTCATGGCGATAGGCTGGTTGACCGGCACCGCATTGGCGGTCTTGGGCGTGGCGGCCTGGGTCAGTGCCGCCAGGCGGTTGGCGAAATCGTCCACACGGGTGTCACTGGAGGCGGAAGTCAGATCCTTGAGACCTTCGCTGATCAGGCCACTGAAAGCCTTCTCACCGCCCTGGCTGCCCGGACCGGTACTGTCCTGGTCGGCTTGCACACTGAGCATATTGGCCATGCCGGCGGCGAAGGTCTGGGCGGACGTCTGGTCACCCTCGATGGAAGGCGGTGCCGGGGTCTTGGATTGGCTGGTGGCGGAAACGTGACCGCCCTGCTCCATCGCGAGCCGCAGGGCCGGCATGGCGTCGAGCGGATCGGCCTGTGGATCGAATTGCGGATCGGCAACGGGAGTCTCGACCTGGGCCGACGGGGTCGGCAGGGCCACCGGGGGCGCCACCGCAGCGGCAACCTGAGGTGCAATCGTCGAGGTGTCCACCGGGACGGGCGCAGCTTCGGCCGTCACGACTGGCGCGACAACGTCCGGCAGCAATGCAGGATCGATTGCAGGCTCCGCCGGCGGGTCTTGCGCCACGGGGGTCCCGGCCGCATCGTCGCTGTCGTCTCCTGCGGCGCTCTTGTCTTCGGCGGTCACCGGCTTGTCGGCGGGCAAGGGTTTGCCGCTATCGGCAACGGCCGGCTCCGGCGCGGCAGCCGTTTCGTTTCCAGCGTCTTTTTTGACGCTGTTGTCAGGCGTCTTGTCGCGCACCGGTTTCATCGACGGCTCAGGGGCCGACGAGGATTTGACGGGCGCTTGTTGGGCGAAGACCTGCGCGAAGCTGGAGGCTCTGTCCCCAGGCTCCGGGGCCGCTGCCGGTGAATTGACGGCAGCCTGTGGCTTGGCCTGGGCGGTGGCTTGCAGCAGTGTATTGGGCGTAACGGGCATGAAAAAAGTCTCCGCTGCACGGAATCGTAGGTACAGTTGAGACAAGTGAATGCAAGGGATGGGCCAACCTGGCAGGTTCAGGCCGGGGAACTGGTATTTCCAGGCTCAGCAGTGAAAGCCTTCGCGCTCTTCCTGGCAGAGATTTCGCACATGAGCGAATTCGCTGTCGATTTCGCTGACCAGCTTCTCGATGCCACCCAGCGAAGGTTGTTTGGCGCGCTGCTCCAGCTCACCACACAATTGGGCGAGGCGAATGGCCCCCATGTTGCTGCTGCTGCCCTTGAAGCTGTGGGCCGTGGCGCTCAGTTTCTCAGCGTCCCGGGCCTCGTGCAGCACGCGCAGTCGCGCCTCGGAGTCGTTGAGAAAAGTATCCAGCAGTTCCAGATACCCCTCCTCCATGACTTCCTTCAACGTACTGAGCACATCGCGGTCCAGATGAATCTCGTTCACTTGCTCGCTCCCTGATCAAGAATGGCTTGGATTATGCCAGAGCCTCCCAGAAAAACTCCACGCGGACACTACGACCATCGTCTGACCAGTGGGCCTGATGGCTCAACTGGCGCACCAGGCTCACACCACGTCCGGATAGCCGATCACAGTCCAGCGGTCGCGCCAGCACACGGGCAACATCGAAGCCCCGACCGCTGTCTTCGACCTCGATAACCAGGCGACCACCCTCGCCATGCGGGGTGACGTGCAAATGCAGTCGGATGTAACCATCACTCAATTCATCCAGGCGTGAGTTGCGCTCCATGTAATACCGCGCAAAACCCGACGCGTCGCGCTTGATGCTCGAATCGAGCCCCAGCACCCCATGCTCCAAGGCATTGGAGTAGAGCTCCGAGAGCACGCTGTAGAGCGCCCCGCTCTGCGCCCTGAGCCCATGCACTTCAAGCAGCAGCTGTAACAGGTACGGCATCGGATTGAAGCGTTTGAGGGTCTGCGCCCGGAATTCGAAACTCACCGACCAATCGAGCGGGCTGGACTGGCCGCTATCGGAATAGACCGGTGGCGGAGGGTTGAGTTGCGTCGGCGCGACCATGCGCACTTCCACCATGCTGAAATCATCCCGAGCCTCGCCACGAAAATCCCGCAGGGCCTGTTGGATGTCTTCGAACAGACAGTCTGGCTCACGGTTGGCAGCGAAGACACCCTGCAGCCGCTCCACACCGAACAGCTGGTCGTTTTCATCGCTGGTATCAATGACGCCGTCGGATAGCAGGAACACCCGATCCCCCACCGCCATGGGATGCACTTCAGTGCGGTCATCGAACAACTGCGGGGTCAGCACGCCCAATGGCAAGTGGCGAGCCGGTAAAGGCGTACGCACGCCGCTGAGGCCGTCGTGCAGGTAGCCGTCGGGCATGCCACCGTTCCAGATCTCCAGCGTGCAACGTTGGAAGCTCAGGCACAACAGGGTCGCACAACAGAACATGTCCACCGGCAATATGCGTTTGAGCTTGGCATTCATCTCCCGCAGGATCTGGGCCAGACCGTAGCCCTTGGCAGTCATTCCATAGAACACCTCGGCCAGTGGCATCGCGCCGACCGCCGCCGGCAGGCCATGCCCGGTGAAATCTCCCAGCAGGACGTGCATATCGCCGGCCGGATTGAACGCAGCCAGGAGCAGGTCACCGTTGAACAAGGCATAAGGCGATTGCAGGTATCGGATGTTCGGCGCGCTGAGGCAACCGGAATGAGCGATCTTGTCGAACACGGCCTTGGCGACCCGCTGTTCGTTGAGCAGGTAATCGTGGTGCCGGGCGATCTGGTCGCGCTGCTCCACGACCGTGGCCTGCAACCGGCGCAAACGATCCATGGCCTTGATCTTGGCAGCCAGGATCACTTGGTTATAGGGTTTGGCCAGGAAGTCATCGCCACCGGCCTCCAGGCAACGGGCCAGGCCTTCGCTTTCGGTCAACGAGGTGAGGAAGATGATCGGGACCAATTGGTCCCCGGCCAACTGCTTGATTTTCTGCGCCGCTTCGAACCCATCCATGACAGGCATCATGGCGTCCATCAACACCAGGTGCGGACGCTGCTCCCGGTAAACCTCCACCGCCTCGGCGCCATCGGCCGCGGTGAGCACCTGGTGCCCCTGGCGACGGACAATGGTCGACAGCAGCAGCCGATCAGCGGCACTGTCCTCGGCAATCAGGACCGTCAGCGATTCGAGGTCGGACAACATGATGGCTGTCGATCAGGCTTTGCCCGAATTGAGCTTGTCCTGATGGGCGTGACCGACCTGATCTTTTCCTGCCGACTTGTCTTCTTTCGGGCCGTCGATGTCGAACAGCTTGTCGAAATTGGAGATCGCGAGAATCTTGCGCACATCGGCGCCGCAGTTGGTGACGTTCACATCGGCATCTTCGCCACCGGCATGATCACGGAGCAAAAGCAGCATGCCCAGCGCAGAGCTGTCGAGATAGGTGGTGTCTTTCAGGTCCACGACGAAGGTTTCGGGCTTGGTGTTGAGCTTTTCGTAAGACTCACGAAACTCCTGGTGCCGCCCGAAATCGAAACGACCCTTGATCGAAATCGTCAGTTTCTTCCCATCGTCGGATACTTCGGTAACGACTGACATAGTAGGCTTCCCTGTCATGGACATACGTGTACAAGGTTTAGCACCTGGTAGAGGTCTGAGCAAGGTTTTGGCTCACCCACCCTCCAAAAATCCGGTGCACTGATCAAAACGGATCCTGGCGTGGCAGGCGCTGGGACAGCTCATCCAGCAGTTTCTGCTCGCGCTTGTCCTCCAATTGCCGCGCCTCATCGATATATCGCTGCACCAGTTTGCGCAGCCCTTCGACCCGGGCAAACGCTTCCTGCCAGCTCTGGCGGGCCTTTTCCAGGTTGTTCTGGTGCCAGACCAGGCTTTGGCGCTGCTGGTCGATAGCAGTCCCCAACTGCGCCAGGAATCCTTGATAGCCCAGCAGCCACTGGCCTGACACACCGTGACTGCCACGGGCGATCCATTGCTCCTGGTATTCGAGGCGGAAATTCTCGAGGTCCGCCAGCTTGCTTTCGGCGACCGCCACCTGCCCTTGGAAATACGCCAACCGCTGTACCGCGGTTTTCTCGGCCTTTTCCGCCATGTCCACCACCGGCGCCAGGCGCGCCGCACGACTCGTGGCCATGATCGGTTACCCGCCGGCGATCGGGGCGAAGATCGTTTGCAAGTGCGCTTCGCTGGCACCCATGCTGATGTTGTCGTTCAGGCTTTGGCGCAGATAAACAGACATGGCCGGATAAAGACTGATGGCGGTGTCGGTCTCGCGGTCACCGCCGGGCACGTAGGCGCCGACGCTGATCAGGTCACGGCTTTGCTGGTAGCGCGACCAGTATTGCTTGAACTGTTGCGCGCGCTTCAGGTGTTCGGCGCTGATGACCGATGGCATGACCCGGCTGATGGATGCCTCGATGTCGATGGCCGGATAATGACCCTCCTCGGCCAGGCGCCGGGACAGCACGATGTGACCGTCGAGCACGCCCCGCGCCGAGTCGGCTATGGGATCCTGCTGGTCATCCCCTTCGGACAGTACGGTATAGAACGCCGTGATCGAACCACCGCCCTTCTCGGCGTTACCGGCGCGCTCCACCAGTTTGGGCAGCTTGGCGAATACCGATGGGGGGTAGCCCTTGGTCGCCGGCGGCTCACCGATGGCCAGGGCGATCTCCCGCTGGGCTTGGGCGAAGCGGGTCAGCGAATCCATCAACAACAGGACGTTCTTGCCCTTGTCGCGGAAATATTCGGCAATGCGGGTGCAGTACATGGCCGCCCGCAACCGCATCAGGGGCGCATCGTCCGCCGGCGAAGCCACCACGACGGAACGCTTGAGACCTTCCTCGCCGAGGATGTGCTCGATGAACTCCTTCACCTCGCGACCCCGCTCGCCGATCAGCCCCACCACGATGATGTCGGCCTCGGTGAAACGGGTCATCATGCCCAGCAACACACTCTTGCCCACCCCCGTACCGGCGAACAAGCCCAGGCGCTGACCACGGCCCACCGTCAGCAGACCGTTGATGCAACGAATGCCTACGTCCAGCGGGACGCTGATGGGATCGCGCTTGAGCGGGTTGATGGTCGGGCCGTCCATCGGCACCCAATCCTCGGCCTTCATGCCGCCCTTGCCATCCAGGGCCCGGCCGGCCCCGTCCAGCACCCGGCCGAGCATGCTCATGCCCATGGGCAGCCGGCCCGTATCGGCCAGGGGGACCACGCGCGCGCCGGGGGCGATGCCGGCCACGCTGCCCACTGGCATCAAAAAGACTTTGCTGCCGGAAAAGCCCATGACTTCGGCTTCGACCTGGACAGGGTGATAAGTGTCATCGTTGATGACCAGGCAGCGGCTGCCCATGGCGGCACGCAGGCCTTCGGCTTCGAGGGTCAGGCCGACCATGCGCAGCAGACGCCCTTCGAGGATGGGCTGGCCGGCCAGCTCGGTGGCTTCGGTGTAGCTACCCAGGCGCTTGCCGAAGCTGGTTCGCTCAAGGCGCATCACGGCCACCCGCTTCGGCAGCGATCAATTCAGCGCCATCGGGCTCGATGTCGATGGCAGCCTTGGGCTCGTCCGGCAATTCCAGGCTCAGGTCGGCGGTGGCCGGATGCAGGGCCTGCTCGTGCAACTGGTCGAACAGCTTGGCCATGATCTGGCCGATGCGGGTTTCGACGGTCGCATCAATACGACTGTGTTCGGTTTCCACCCGGCAACCGCCCGGCAGGAGGGATTCATCTTCGACAATGCGCCAGGTCTCCTCATGACGCTCGCGCAAGGCTTTGACCAGGGCGAAATCCTGAGGATTGATGTAGAGCCGCACATTGCCCACGCCCAGCGGCAATAACTTGAGCGCTTCGCGCATGACGTGTTCGATCTGGCTCGAATCGATCGCCAATTCTCGCTGGATGACCTGCCTGGCGATGTGTTGGACCAGCCCGACCATGGATTTCTCGATCTGAGTGTCCTGCTCGGCGATAGGCTCGAACAGGTTGAGCATCAGCGATTCCAATGCCCGGAGCTTGGCTGTCAGCGCCACGTCAGCTTCCTGACGGACCCTGAGCGTGGTGCTGTGGAAGCCTTCTTTTTCGCCGACGGCAAAACCTTCGTTATAGGCTTCCTGGCGAATGCTCTCGACTTCTTCCAGGGTCAGTGGCTGGACTTCCTCCAGCGGCACTTCCTCGATTTCCGGCAGTTCTTCCACCGGTTCAGGCTCGGGCTCCGGCACATGGGGGTCAAAGCTGGGCAGCGACCAGACGTCGAAACCCTCGACGTCCCGTGCACGGATCAGGTCGCTGGGTGAACCATCACTCTTGGCAGACATAACGACCTTAGATCATCTCTTCGCCGCCCTTGCCACCGAGCACGATTTCTCCGGCTTCGGCCATGCGGCGCGCAATGGTGAGGATTTCCTTCTGTGCGGTTTCCACGTCGCTGACGCGCACCGGGCCCTTGGCCTCGAGGTCGTCGCGCAACAGTTCGGCCGCCCGCTTGGACATGTTCTTGAAGATCTTTTCCTTGACGCCTTCGTCCGAACCCTTGAGGGCCAGCACCAGGACGTCCGAGGACACTTCGCGCAACAGGGCCTGGATGCCACGGTCGTCGACGTCCGCCAGGTTGTTGAAGACGAACATGAGGTCTTCGATCTGACCGGACAGGTCTTCGTCGAACTCGCGGATCGAGTCCATCAGTTGACCCTCGATCGAACTGTCGAGGAAGTTCATGATGTCCGCCGCGCGCTTGATGCCGCCCAGGGTGGTGCGCGAGGCATTGGAGTTGCCCGAGAACTGCTTCTCGAGAATCTGGTTCAATTCTTTCAAGGCCGCCGGCTGCACGGTGTTGAGCGACGACACCCGCAGAATAATGTCCAGCCGCGCCTTGTGATCGAAGTTGCCGAGCACTTCACCTGCCTGGTCCGGGTCGAGGTAAGCCACCACGATTGCCTGGATCTGCGGGTGCTCGTAGCGGATCACGTCGGCCACAGCCCGCGGCTCCA
>Ga0209795_10001065_pt1 | contig 18203 bp, 21 predicted proteins | sample AgamicOrMarz_FD_187166 | JGI IMG/M metagenome (GOLD analysis project Ga0209795, IMG submission 187166) | Agave microbial communities from Guanajuato, Mexico - Or.Ma.rz (SPAdes) (version 2) | ecosystem: Host-associated > Plants > Phyllosphere > Phylloplane/Leaf | place: Guanajuato, Mexico...
ATTCATTTTCAACTGAAGCAGCAATGGTATTAGCTTGCACAGCATTAAAAATAAGGCCAAACGATAGGGTAATTAATATGCTAAATGCAATACCAAGTTTTCTGTTTCCTAAACCTTTCTCCATATAGTAAGCAGGTCCACCTCGCCAAGCGTCACCATCTTTAACCTTATAAACCTGGGCTAATGTACTTTCTACAAAAGCTGAAGCAGATCCAATTAATGCTATAACCCACATCCAAAATACTGCACCAGGTCCTCCTAGTGCTACTGCGGTAGCAACACCGGCAATATTACCTGTACCAATACGAGCAGCCATTCCAATCATAAATGCTTGTAATGAAGAAACACTTTTTTTATCTTTATCCTTATTTTTACGTCCATCCCCCAATAAACGAATCATTTCAGGAAAGAACCTTATTTGTAAAAACCCAAAATTAATAGTTAAAAATAGACCAATTGCAACTAAGATTATAACAATTAATTTAGCCCATAAATAATCATTAATAAGTGTAACGATTTCTGTCATGGTTTTGTCTCCTTGTTGTAAAAATTTTTTGACTATAAAGATTATAAGTTGATTTATATTATTTTGTAAATTAGAAAAAATTTGGTGGTTATAAAAAAGAAACATCAACAATTTAAGAAATCCTTTTATTCTTAATATCTCGTAAGTTAGCTTTGTTAGAATTGTTTTTTAAATCTTTGCCAACCCGTATTTTACTTTTCGTCAAACTAATTCTTTTCCTCTCCCTTTCCTTCTGCTGGAGGCTCAAAAAGTGATAATCAATAATCCAGAAAATAATAGCAGCAGGTCGAGCGATTTGAGCTGCGCCCCATGACCCGAATAACCAACTTGACCCAATAATTAAAACTAATCTAACCATTATTAATGCAAAAGTCCCCACCCTTCCATGAAAACTATTTATTTGTATAACTCTCTCATATAAGTTGTAGTAACTATAGAAAGACTATCGTATCCTCCCAATTCCGGTTCCTTATAACGGAGGGGTTATAGTAGATATTCCAGTCTGCATAGCTTCAATAGAAGTTGATACGTCAGTGTAACTTGAAAAGATGACACTACCCACTAAGTCATTAACACTGATAAAATAAGAGCAACTTTTTTTCTGTATTTGGTTTAAAAACCTCTCCAATGAAGTGTGATTAACAGAAATACAAACCATTATTAAGCGCTTTCATTTCTCTCTATCAAGATCTTATTTTTAATTTATATGATGAACTATGTAATCCGACAGAAAATGACATAAAAATATAATTTTTCCGAATTAATAATTAATTATAAAATCATGTTGTATAAATAATCTGATAAGAAAGTAGACCCTATATATCTACTGAGTTGCGTTAATTCAACAAGCAAGTCAAAAAGCTGGTTTTTCCACTTAATAAAACAGAAACACTATTGTTTGCAATACTATTTGATTAAAAATCAACTATGAAATTTAACAGAGTCTCTTTATAAAATAATTAGCATTCACACTCTAAGTAAAAAAACTTCTTATTTGTCGTCACATAGAGTAAATGATAAAACTATTATTTTTATAACATAGTTTATATATTTACTTCTTTATATAAAAGGCGTTTATATTATATTTTCGATAAAGAATATATTATTAAAAATACATTAATATTAAATACTTATAAATTTTCTATTAGAGTGTTATGAATACAACAATTCCTTAAAAGGTAAGTAGAAGATAGATTGATATATGATAAGAAGTAAAATAAGATATTACCTCACAAAATAGTAAGTAACTAAAATAATTTCGAGCAAGGTATATTATCTATCGCTCAGGGCTGAAGGTTGGGTGTGAAAAAGGTTCTGATTCATGTAATTCTTTTAGAAATAAAAAAGTTAGATTGAAATATAAAAAGCTTTGCGTTTCGCAAAGCTTTTTATAGAGAAACTCTTTTTAAATCAGGTTTAAGAGAGCTATCAAACAATCTTTAAAACGCTTTCAATTATTTGTTCGCATTTTGGAAAATAAGAGACTCTGATTAAGTTCTATATAACTCTTTGTTGAATTAAATTTTATTTTGTTAAAAATAATCCCAATTAACGTAGGTTGCATCACTGCTTCTACAAAGTCTTTTTAGCCCTGTTTATCCTGATTTTAATGAATATATTCTATTAAAAGTTTATAACTTTTTCGTTAGTTAATGAGCGTCGACGCTCAAGTTCAACATCCATTTCTGCACGCTTAGCATCGAGGTTATAGAACCATATCGTTATTCCGATAAGTAAACAAATAGCTAAGGGTACCCATATAAATACCAGCTCAATATAGGTTAAAGTTGTAGAACTTTGTATAGAATTTGGAACATAACCACCCATTTTTAGAATAACCCCTACGAACGCACTCCCCAATCCGAGGCTTACTTTTACAAAAAATCCTTGAAAAGCAGCAATCATACCTGCAATACTTCTATGATTTTTGTATTCTGAATAATCAATAATATCTGGTTGTATTGCAAATGTGGTACCAAAGATGCCATAAATTCCGAGCCCAGTTATCGCCAGTCCTGCTATGAGTAAAATAGGAGAAGACTTCCCGAAATATATTAATAAATCCCCAACAATATAAATGGACGTACTGAAGAGCAGTACATTTTTCTTCGTCATCTTTTTTTGAAGCCAAGGTAAAATAATTAACATCGGTAGTCCTGAAAGAATTCCGAATAGACCAACAAAAGTTAACCAATCCGCGTGGCCAAGATTATAAGTGAAATAGTATATGACGGTTGTATTTCTTATAACAAAAAGAGCGAAATAGAGAAAGTTTAAAATGAAAAAAATAAATGCTTGATCTGTCAGCCCTTTAAAATCTTGTTTAAACGAGGATTTTAAAGGTTGAGTTGACGGTGGAATAACCTCTTTCGTACTCATAAAAGTGATTACAAATATTAACACCGAGGCAATACCATAAATGCTCATTGTAATTAAAAAACCTTTTTGTGTATCTCCCTGTCCAAAGAAATTTACTAGAGGTGTTGTAACAGACATTACTAAAGCAGTCCCAATCAACGCACAAATCATTCTAGTAGATACTAACCAATTACGTTCATGGTTATCTGAAGTTAACCTTGGTACAATTGTATTCAACGGTATATTTACCACCGTATAAGCAATATTTAATAAGCAATAAGTGACATAAGCCCAAATGATTTTTCCCATCATATTGAAATCAGGAACAATAAAGGTCAGTACAGTAAATATAGCAAAAGGAATAGCTCCTATCAGGAAATAGGGTCTTCCTTGACCCCATTTCGTATGTGTCCTATCAACCAATAACCCCATACCAGTATCTGCAAAAGCATCAATTATTTTTGTTACCAACATTAAAGTACCGGCAACTGCTGCTGTTATTCCAAAAACATCGGTATAAAAGAACAAAAGGTAAGATGCCATTGTGCTAAATACCAAATTACACCCTAAATCGCCAACACCATATCCAATTCTCTTTTTCCATTTATCCATGTGTATTACCCCACAATTTTAAATTGTTTTTTGTAGTATACAATCTGCATTATTTTCGAGCGAAAGACTTGTTAGCGTTTTCATATCATCTTTTAAGTTGTTGTATATAGATTTGTAAACCTTGTAATAGTCATTATACTTCTCATGACTCTGCTTATTTGGCATGATTTTTTCATCTAATACTTGCCATTGTTTCACATCTTCATAAGATAGCAGCCCTGTTCCTATTCCAGCTAGCATGACATCTCCCATATTTGCTTCTACATCATGTATTGGACAAACAATCGGATAGCCAGTTACATCAGCAAAGATTTGTCTCCACAATTTTGATTTTGTTACTCCCCCGGCAAGCAGGATAGACTTACCCAGATTTTCCCCAGTCGCTTCCATTGCATCTCGCAAAGAAAATGCGACCGCTTCCAAAAATGCTCGGTAAATATGAGCTTTTGTATGGGCTAATGAAAGTCCAACAATCGTTCCTTTTGCATCCGAATCCCAAACAGGACTTCTTTCTCCCATAAAGTAAGGAAGTACAATTAGACCTTCACTACCAACAGGAATGGTTTCTGCTTGTTCATTTAACACATCATAGGCATTCTTTCCACCGGATTTTTCCACTTCAATTTCAAATTGGCACATTGTTTGACGAAACCATTTTACAATCGCCCCTGCTGTAGCACCACCAGCAAAATAATAAGAAAGCTTTTTTGCATCGTATAGATATGGCCAAACAATCAGATCTTTTCCTTTCACCGGTTTGTCTGAAACCAACGCTGCACACATTGAAGTTCCAATCGCTGCTGCATAAACACCTGGTTCAAATACCCCAAGTCCAATGTTTGCAGCACCGCAATCAATACCACTTGCTATCACTGGCATTCCTTCGGAAAGCCCCAATTCAACTGCAGCTTCTTTGGTTAATCTACCGACAATGTCTGTTGATTCTACAATCTTCTCTGGCATCATTGACAGAGGAATACCCATCTCTTCCATCATTTCTTTAGACCAGCTTCTATTGTTCATATCAAAAATACCGCCAATATTTCCTGCAGAAGAATAATCAATCGCAATTTCTCCTGTTAGTTTATAAATAACGTAATCATTTGGAGGCAAAAATAACTTTGTCTTTTTCCAGTTTTCTGGTTCATGGTTTTTCATCCATAAGATTTTGGTATAACCATAATAGGGGTCAGCGCCATTGTGAGTAATTTCTAAAAGTCTTTTTTCGCCAATGTTATCTAAAACCCATTTTGTTTCTTCTTCTGCTCTACGGTCCATCCAAATCATACAAGGTCTCACCGGTTCCATGCTTTCATCTAATGGAATACCAGAACCACCATACAAACCACTAATAGCAAGTCCTTGTATTTTTTCCGCAGCAATTCCTGATTTCTGCACTGTATTTTTAATAGAAGTTTTGGCGGCATGAAGCCATACCTCAGGCCATTGCTCAGCCCATAATGGTTTTGGGGTCAATACATCATATTCTTGTAAATCTTGAGCAATTAGATTACCTTCCGTGTCCATTAAAACTGTCTTGGTACCGGAAGTTCCGATATCTGTACCGAGTAAATAATGCATATATAGTCCTCCAATCTTGAAAACTAAAATCTGTTAATCTATTAAATACAAGTAAAGGCGCCATCTACTACAAAGTCTGCTCCTGTGGTGAAGCTACTAGTATCTCCAGCAAGATAGACACATATAGATTGAAGTTCTTCTGGTCTTCCCATTCTTTTAAGAGGTGCCATTTGATTCCATTGCTCGATTAAGGGCTGCAAACTTGGAGAATTTAATGTAAGTTCTGTACCCATATAGCCTGGACTAATACAATTTACACGTACATTTCTCGTAGCCCATTCTACTGCCAGAGATTTTGTCAACTGAATTACTCCTGCTTTAGAGGCGTTATAGGAACACTGCGGCTGAGGCACGTTTACAATATGGCCTGACATAGAAGCCGTATTAATAATAGAACCGCCGCCTTGCTTTAACATTACTTTTCCAGCTGCTTGAGCTGTTAAAAATACACCAGTTAGATTAATATCAATGACCTTTTTCCACTGATCAAAAGTCATTTCTTCTGCAGGTATATTCATACAAATTCCAGCATTACAGAAGGCAACATCTATACGACCAAAAACGTTAAGTATTTTTTCAATCATCCCATCTACATCTTCTGGTTTTGTAACATCGGCTTCAATAGCAATCGTTTCAACCTTATGGTGTTCTTTTAACTCAGTTGCGGTTTTTTGAGCTGCTTCAAAATCCAGATCTACAATCGCTACATCGGCTCCTGCCTCTGCGAAAGCGATTGCAACACTCTTTCCAATACCCCTTGCTCCACCTGTGACAAAAATTTTCTTTTCATCCAACCTCATTTTTTCAATGATTCCCATATTCAATTTCCTCTCCTTCAAGAAAGTAGTTTTATAAAATATATTTATAAAATTAATTTATATAATATAACCTTTTTATGTATGAGTCAATATAAAGAAATAGAAAAAGATGAATTTAACCTTCATTCACTTTGCGAATGTTGTTATTACTTCAGGTGGTGTGATATATTTTATGTAAATTTAAATAAAATAGTTTTATAAAATATTTACACATAATGAGGTTGTTTGCATGGATAATAATATTACATTTAAAGATATAAAAAAAAGTAACTACTCGTCGATCTATCACCTTATTTATCAAAACGAGAGACTTTCAAAACAAGAGATTGCAAATCAACTTAATTTGAGTCTGCCAACTGTAACCCAGAATTTAGTTCGTTTAGAAGAGAAAAAATTGATTGAAAAGAGTGGTCAATTTGAATCCTCTGTTGGTAGACGTGCAACTGCCTATGCTATATGCCCACAGGCTCATATTAGTATCGGTGTTGAAATTCTCAAAAAGACAGTTTGCATTTTAGCAATTGATTTGCTTGGTATTGCATTTGCAAAGAGAGAACTATCAATTGAATATTTAAATACAGATCGTTATTTCAAAGAAGTAAGCAATGCTGTAGATGGTTTTATCTCATCTCTTAATGTAGAAAAGGAACAAGTCCTTGGTATTGGTTTTGCAGTACAAGCTTTAACATCAACTGATGGGAAGAGTATTACATATGGAAAAATATTGAACTGTACAGGTTTAGATATTGAAGTATTTTCACAGCACCTAGATTATCCTTGTGTGTTTTTCCATGATGCAAAGTGTGCAGCTACTACAGAACTGTGGATTAGAAATGATATTGGAGACATTATATATTTGTCAATTGGTACCCATCTTGGGGGGGCTCTTATTATAAATAATCAAATTTATATGGGAAGAGAAGGGCATAGTGGTACGGTAGAACATATGACGGTCGACCCTCATGGAGACCCGTGTTACTGTGGGAAAAAAGGATGTATGGAAACATTTTGTTCTGTTAGTGCCTTGCTAGAAGAAGACGAATCATTAGAATTTTTCTTTGAAGAATTACGATCTGGCAACGCTTCTTATCAAGAGAGGTGGACCTCATTTTTAGATGATTTAGCATTTTCAATTAACAATATTAACCTTGTTATTAACAGAGAATTTATTTTAGGTGGACATATATCTCCTTACTTAAAAGAAAAAGACATTGAATTTCTTCACAAAAAAGTTTATGATAAAACCCCATTTCCAAACAATGATTCATTTATTCATATTAGCCGTTCACCTGAAAATGGAGTTCCTATAGGTGCTGCTATACCCTTCGTTCAATCTTTTTTAAACACAATTTAATTATGTAGACAAATTATAAGTTAATATTATAGTTCTCTTTACGTCTTATCATTTTAGTGACTGGATCCTAGATGAGTACTAAAGCTTATAATAAAATGCTCTTAACCCGAAAAAAGAATCCTTTGCTGTTAGAGGCAAGGGATTTTTGTATTCAACAGGATAATATAGAAAAAGATCATATTTGTCGTCATTAAGTGTAAATAGTAAAACTTTAATAATAAATGAAGTGATTTAGCTTTTACTTAACGAACAACAAAACGGAGACAAGGTTATTCGCCAATGACAGAGTCAATCGCGACATTTGTTTTTAAATTTATATGTATATCAATCTACAAATCTGGCCACACTAATAACGTATTCCCCCTTTTCCAATAAATTTGAAAATCCTTTGCCTGCATGGGCAAAGGATTCTTTTTTATTTATGATTAATCTTTTAAGGTGCAAAGTCTCGTAGAGCTATAGAAACATATATACCAAATGAAATAATGCATATAGAAACAAAATGAAACACTAAGAAGATGAATTTTCGTTTACCTTTAATAAAGAAAGAATAAATAAAACCCATTATAGTAATTAAACTTAGAATAGGTACAGCAATCTGTATTAGTGTACTAACAGTGCTTGCTGTAAAAGTTCGTGACAGAGGAACCCCGATTATTACTATGTACAAAATTATCGAAGTGACTAAAGAGGCTATTGATACCTTTAAAGCATTTTTAAAAAAGTTCTCCATATAAATTCCTCCTATTTTTAGCACTGCACATTTGCTATAATACACACTGAAATAGGAAACAATTACCTTTTTCCTTTAAGTATAGTTTATTTCTAGTTCACATGATGTGATTTATCAGAAATAAAAAAGCCTTTGGAAATTACAAAGGCCTTTGAAAAAATTATTTAGTTAAACTTAAAGAACGTTGTCTATTCACTACCTCAATGGTTTGAATGTGTCGCCCATCAAGTTCTTTCACAGTAAACTCAAATTCATTATAAACAAGGACTTCATTTAACTTGACGTCTATCTTCTGAGATAAGATCCAGCCACCTATCGTATCAATCTCGTCGTTCTCAATATTAGTTCCCATTAGAGTATTTACGTCTTCTACTAATACTTTTCCGTTAAAAATGTAGTGACTTTCACCAATTCTTTGCCTATCGAGCACTTCATCAGAATCAAATTCATCACGAATTTCTCCTACAATCTCCTCTAAAATATCTTCAACTGTCACTAAACCAGCTGTTCCTCCATACTCATCAAGTAAGATTGTCATGTGTATACGTTCCTTTTGCATTTTTCTCAATAGCTTATTAATAGAGTATGATTCAATGACTTGAATCACTGGTTTAACATAAGGGCTAATTAATTTATCTCGTAATGTGTCATCAAATGCTACATCACTTAAGATTTCTTTTATATTCACAATTCCTATGATTTGATCTTTATCTCCATCAATTGTTACTGGGTAACGAGTATATTGTTCTGATGCAGCCATTTCTAGAAATGCATCAATCGTGTCATGTTCAGAGATTGTTATAATCTCAGTTCTTGGAATCATGATTTCTTTCGCCAAGCGTTCATCAAATTCAAAAATATTATTTACATACTTTAACTCACTTTGATTAATGGCACCACTCTTATAACTCTCAGCTAGAAGGAGACGAAGTTCCTCTTCTGAATGGGCTAGTTCGTGCTCCGATGCAGGTTTTAATCCAAACATTCCAACCAGTATTCGAGCAGAACCATTTAAGATCCATATAAAGGGATACATGATCTTATAAAACCAGATGATGGGAGCTGAAAATAACAATGTGACAGCTTCTGCTTTCTGTATGGAAAACGTCTTAGGTGCTAATTCACCTACCACAACATGAAGGTATGTCATTACAATAAAAGCAATACCAAACGATAAAAGGTGCGTAATTGACTCATTTAAGTCAAATCTAATAAAAATTGGACTTAGCAGCCTTTCTACTGTAGGTTCGCCAAGAACACCTAATCCCATAGCTGTTACTGTAATACCTAATTGACATGCAGATAAATATTCGTCTAAGTGCGTAATCACTTTTTTAGCAGAGACAGCACCTTTTTTACCTTCAGCTACCAGTTGATCAATCTTAGAGCTCCGTACTTTTACAATCGCAAATTCCGTGGCTACAAAGAAACCAGTCAATCCAATTAATACTGCTACCAATAACAAGTTAATTATGTCCAATTAGTTGTCTTACCTAAGTAAGACGTACACCTCCAATAGATTTAATGACAAATACATTATGTAGAAACATCTAGCTATCTACGCTTCTTTTAAAATCACTCGTTGTAAAGGAACACCATACATGCTTATCGTCTTTTCAGATAACGTATATTTCTGATGATCAACTAGTAAGGTATGAGTATCAATAACTTCACAGGTCATTCCTTTGTTTTGAAAATGTTTTACAACAGCTTTTTTTTAATCAGTTAGGTTGTAGTATCTTTCTTTAAAATCAATGACAATTTTCTTTTTTCCAAATAAACCAAACATCCAAATCTCCTCCTATATTCTTATACGATTCACATGTATAAAAGTTCCATATATTTTCATATATTTCAATTATATATCGTTGAAGTTAAGATAGAAGGTGTTCTAGGTGATATTTTGTAATTTATTGTTAAATTATCATAAAAAATAATTATCATTTGTATAAGTTTACTTTACCTTTATATAAGTTTAGTATATTATGTATTTGTAGTCAAAAAAGGAAGGTGATTACATTGAAAGAAAAAAATGGTGACTACGTTGAAAATAAAGTGTATGAGCACCGAGTTTTAAAAAGGTTGTCCCAAAAAGAGTTGGCTGACGCTGTGGGAGTATCTAAACAAACTATATATGTGATGGAGAAGAATAATTATTCTCCTTCTCTCGTTTTAGCTTTTCGAATAGCTGATTTTTTTGATGTAGATGTTAACGATATTTTTAATTATGTGAGAGGACGTGATTGAAATGATAACTGACAAAATAGAAAATGCCATTTTTACTCCTTTGAAAACCTGGACAGAACAATCAAATAGTAACTGGAATATGCTTATTGGTATTGGAATTTTATCGCTTATAATTGCAATGATATTAATATATGTACTTCAAAAGAAAATGGGTATGAGTGTATCTGACGAAAGAACAAGTCAAATAGGTTTAAAGAGTTCCCTCGTTGTACTGTATGGAGTCATTCTATGCGACCTGATTTTCCCAAAAGAATATATGTGGCAAATCTTCTTCTTATTTAAATATTCAATTGCATTCATAGCTTCAGGTATATATCTTGCTGTTCGATATAAGAAGGATTTTTTAAACTAAAGAATTATGTATACCATCTTCAGAATTAGTTACCATAATGTGTGCCTTCTAGGTAGCAGAAGAAACCTATAAAATTTTCTATAGGTTTCTTTAACTATCTTGACTATTAAGTTAGCTTAAAAGAAATCATTTACCATTATGTTGATCGGGATTATACATTCCGTTTTGAACCATATAATACTCTATCACTTGGTCTAACCATTTTTCTTCTTCCTCTGTATAAGGTGACGCCACCATACTTTGAAAATTTTCTATTTTCTCGTCCTCTAATTTTCCAAAAGCATGCATAGCTTCTTCACCAACATATTTAAGGGATGCCTGCAGATGTTTATTGGCCAACTCTTGTACTTCCGGATCATGAGCTGGTTTTCCAACCAACCTTTTCACTTCTCTCGATAAATTAATGAATTCTTTATCTAAGGATAAATTCTCCTCATCAGATTTATTGTAAATCTTATCTGCAATTTCTTTAGACATGAAATGTTCAAGCCATGTACGTTGATCTTGTTCATTTTGAATGTTGTTAATCAAACTAATTAATATTTCACTTGGAACATCCTCTTGACTATCTAACAATGAAATCGTCTGATTAATTGCCTTCAGGACCTTATTTAAATGCTCCTTTTTCTTCTCAAATGCTTTTTGCTGTTGAATTAAAGTATCCTGTAAGTTTAAATTGAAACTTGTATTCATTAGCATTAATCCTATTTCTTCTAGGTTATAACCTAAGAATTTTAATGCTACGATTTTTTGAAGTTTTACTATATGATCCTCTTCATATAGTCGATGACCAGAATTAAGGTCTTTTTGAGCTTTGAGTAGCCCTATTTCGTCGTAATAATGCAGTGTTCTTATTGAAACACCCGTTTTCTTAGAAAATTTACCAATTGAGAAACTTAAATCATTACCCAACTTATACAACCTCCTTACAATCTAGTATTAATCTAATTAATTCCATCATAATACCTGACGTAACTGGAGGTTCAAGTGTTAATTTTAAAAATTTAAGTTTTGCATTACATGATAATAAACTGAGTTAACATAAAACGGCTTCTAGGAAACAAAAAAGGGTGTCCCTTGGTAAATTAGGACACCTTTTAATTATTTAATCAATTAATTCTTCTTCATGAAACAAATTAGTTCTTTTCTACTACGATTATTAAAAACATCAGGCTTCTCATTTCATGTACCATTTCAGAGATACTTTCTAGCATTTCATTCCTTCATAAAATCATTAATATGTTGATGCAATTTCTCAGGATGGGTAAGATTGACCATATGGTCAGCATCTGGAATTTCTATGACGCGAGCATCTGAGTGCTTTCGAAAGTAATCAGCAACACGAAGATTATCAGGTGAATCCTCCTTACCAATTATCAACAATGTTTTAGTCGTCAATTCTCCTAATCTTTCGATTGCCAATGGTTGCTGCCAAATCAATTTAACGGCTGGCCATTCAAACATTCGATTCATATGGTGCTTGAGCATTTGAACCATTAAACCCCGGTGAGGACTCATCGTTAGAACACGATACGATGAATCGCTGAGCAAAAGCTCAACCATCTTATCTATATCTGGGGCAGCTTGATGAATCTTCTTCATGTTCTCTTCAAATTCTTTGGAATAGGTAAACCCAGATAATCCAGGCGCAAGCAAAACAAGTTTTGAAACCCTTTCAGGATAATTCAGAGCGAATTCAGTAGCAATTTGGCCACCCATTGAGTGACCAATAAGCGTTGCCTGGCTGATTTCTAGATGATCGAGTAGTGACAGCAAATCTTTAACGGGGTTAACATCTTCTAAAGGGACCGGTGATTTCCCCGTCCCACGTCCATCACAAGCAACAACCTTATAGTGTTTTGCTAAAGGAGGCACCATAAATGTCCAGTTCCGTACATCAGCACCACCAGTTAGGAGAACAACAGGATGGCCATGCCCACTAACTTCATAATACAAATCCATTGAAATTCCTCCACCCATTAAAATTTAATATTATTTTATTTTCGAATGGAATTTTATTCATTGTTCAAAAGTGGTAGTAGGGTATCTTTACTTTAAAGAACCAATCACCTTGACATCGACTTATAGCCATTCAAATAATTTACTTCGTCTCATTTATAAAAAACCCTTTATGGAGTCTGTCCATTTTATGTTCTTAGGTTGTACATAGTATTTATTCTTAGTTACCATAATGGATTTTATCGGTCGAAGTATAAAAGCCCTTTTAAGGGCTTTTATGGTTAATGTAGTTATTATGTACCTTGTATCTCTGTTTTTAGGGTTAAACATTCCTTACAAAAATAAAAATATATAATCATTTCTCCTAGGAAAAGGTCCACAACTGACACAAGATCTACTTCAAAATCATGAGTGACACTGGAAACATATTTCATGTCATGGTTACAGGTTGGACAGCTTATATCATTTGGCTTTTCCGCATATAGAGGCGGTCCTAACACTCTACATATATACTCCTGACCAAATAAGTCAAATGCATTATAATAGGCATCTTCATTGACCGGTATATCTTCTTCTAACATATTGATAAGTTTGAATTTTGCATAAGGAAGAGGAACTGGTATTTTATCTTCTTCGTCTTGAATCCATTTTTCCTTATCATTTTGAATTAAAACAGTAACATTTTTTGTTGTAGGATTTAATTGAAATAGTTGAGGCTCCCATAAAGTAGAACAATTTAAGCACGATATTAAAGGTAATTCTTCTAGTTTAGAAGTTCTTAGTTCACTTAATCTATCATCCTTTAGATCAAAACATAAAATCTGATGTAAATCTTCGCCACATAACTGGCATTTTGGTACATTCCATTCTTGTCCTCCAAAACGATGATTATAAACATCATTACCTTCAATAGCTCTAAAGCCTTTATGACCCTTCCAATGCTGTCCATAAGGTTCATTTACCATTGTAAGCCCTCACTTTTTGTTCTTAAAGATTATTTGACCAGCCTTCTTTGTTTGAAAATGTCTCATAACTACATCCACTTTCATATTCGAATTCTTTGCCCATTTTTAAATAATAAGCTTCCGATGAAAGAGACAGTAAAGTTTCAAATTCAGTGTCCTTAATCATTTTTGAAGGATTAGATAGGACATCTTCAAAAACTTCTTTACCACGAGCCACTACTGCACATCGGGCGTATAAGAAAAGGTCAGGTGAGAAATGTTGATCTTGTTGAGAAAAACGATATTCTCCCATTTCTTTTGCATGTTCTTCTGTATCTAATAAGAAAAGCTTATAAGATAGAGTTTCTTCAAAATGTCTTATTTTCCATGCAGTGAAAGTAGAAAGTTCCTTGACAGCAGCCTCTATAATTTCTTTTTCATCTTCTTTACGCCAGTCTAATAAAGAAATAATTTCCCAAAAGAGTTGATCATCCATCATTTTTTTAGGTTTTGAAACTGAGTGTTTACGAGCATAAGCATCAGCTTCTTCAATTTGACTTTTCATTTCAAGTTCAAATCCTATAGGGTCTGTTTCTTCACGCCATTTGTAATAAACATCTATACCACATTCTTTTGTCCATTCTCCAGCGTATATATTAGACTCCACCCCAATTTCATCTGCAGTTAGAGACACATTTCCAATGAAAATTAACTCTCTAGGTACTCTACCATTGGTCCATTCAAATAAAGGTTTTTCTACTCCATCTGCTATAGACTCCGTAATTAAAATGTGATGAATTCCTTTAGATTCTATTGTTGGTATCTGTTCACCTATATAACTTGTAATGCTAAGAAGATAAGAGTGATTAATTATATTCATTACTTTAACTGCACCATACTTATTCATCGGTAATGGGGTAGCAAAGATATCTCCTACTTGCACGGTTCTCTTTGAGTTCAATATATGTAATTCCTTTCAATTAAAAGTGTAGGTATAAGTAGAATAACAAGGAATGTTAAAAAAGCCTATCATATACAAGCATATTTAACGTAATGTGATGTATGGACAGGTAGGTTTTATTCCTCATCAAGAACGAAATTGCCTTTTTCATCACGAATATATGCAGTACCAGGTTCTGCATCAAGAAACGGCATTATATCTGGATCATAATTGCATATTGTATTTACCAGATAAACACCATGTTTTTTAGAATTATTCATGTAACGATCATCTTCATCTCCAGAAAGAAATCTCCAACCACTATCTGCTTCGTTATATTCATAGGGTTCTTCTCTATACATATAACCAACCTTACAACCATCTACTGTAATCCTATCAGTTGCAATACACCCTTCATATGAATCAATAAGTTGTTTTATTTGGCTTGCATCTAAATAAAATTTCTTCTCTTTTTTTCTAAAATTAAACATGTTTTATGCTCCTCAATTAATCTATAATCTATTCAGCTTTATTTAAGATACTATAATTCTATTGGACATGTATATCTTGTTGGCATAAAACGTATTATCGGCAATCATTGAAATACCTATATTAAGTTAATGGAGTACCTAGCGTTATTTTTTTAATCCATTCTTTTAGTTCTACATCTTCATGAAAATATATATCTGGTTCAATCTCTAAATCTATACATAATAAAAAAATAAGGTATTCATGTAGTTGATCTTCATCAGAAGAGAGCACATTTCTACTCTCTAGGTTTTGAACCCATTTATAGGACCATTGATTAAATTGTTCTCTAGACATCTTTCCTTTAAGAACGTTCTCTAATTTATTTATCAAGTCTTTTTTAGTTGGCTGACTTTCAAACATTAATTTCACCTTTCCTAAGTATTTATTAAAGTTACCATAATCAGCATTCTAGAAGTTTATTCAAAGCTTTCAGGAGACCAAACTGCTATATCATCGCCTGGGGTTGCTACTAAAAGCCAATCACAACTACCTCCTGAAAAATGATCACCTAGTTGCCAGCACTCATAATTTGGGTCGTGACCGTTTACAAACAAGATGCTGCCTGATTCAAATGAAATAATGAGATGGGGCGACCGATGACCTAATTGAACATTGACTATTTTTTGTCTCTTAACATCCCAAATATGCTTAAAATGCTGTTCTTCGGTATGTGCGGGGACTTCTTTCTCTGAGGATGGGTAGACAAGTGGAACGTCATCATATACCGTCCACTCTGTTCCAATCGTTAAAACGAATGCATCATCTTCCTTTCGATCGTAGTGAGTAAAGGTTAGGGAAATGGCGGAAACCTCACACGTGAACTTTATTCCATCCATTTGACTACCCACGAGTAAATACTTTAAAGCTTTTTCTGCTAATCTCTGATTCTCTATCTTCAAAGTCGTTTCTCCTTTTAAAGTTTTTACCCTTATTATTTCATGTATGAGCGCATACATTTACAATTACCATAATATGCGCTCTAGGAATCTAAAACCTCTTTTAGTACAACTTTAAATTTGGGTCTAAATACTAAATCCATAATCATTATAAAACGGTCAATTCCTTGATCTATAAATAATCGAATTGCTTTGCTTTCTTTATTGTCATTCATGATCTCAATCTTTGTAACTGATTCGAGACTGTAGTAAAAGATTTCATCATCTTCTAAATCCGTTACTGAAAGCGAGAAAGAATTATAGAATGGTGAGATTTTCACTTCGAACCCGTTTATTTCGTTCGTAAAGATAAAAGTGGACTCATCGTACAAAAAGCTCTCATTTTGGTCCTTTTTAAGTGGAATACATTCAAATAATGAAATAAAGTCTAATTCTTTGGGACAATCTCGCATTTGTTTCCTCCTTGGTTGAAACTATCTATTTAAATAGATCCTTTTGCACAGTATTAAAAAAACAAAAATTCCTCAATTATTTTCCCATATACTTTAATACTCTTCAATTACCTTATGTATACTCCTTAAAAAGCTAGTTACCATAATCAACATTATTGGTATTAAAAAACATAAAAGCCCTTTAAAAGGCTTTTATGTTTGACTCATTTATTCAGTATCATATCTAAAATCAAACGTATCTTTCTTTACATTTAGTACATGACCACTAATATTAACGGTATCATGATTGACCCACTTTACTTTAGCTTTTTCCTGAGGGTAATTCCAATAAATATTTTTAGTTTTGTTAAAGATCTTATTATTGTATGTAACTTCTCCTCTTATCGCAAAGCCTGTTGTTGCTCCACCACTTGATTGATATATTTTTACTGTGTAGTTTCCGTTTGGTGAAGTACTCTGAGAAATATAGTCACCTGAAGGTAAATGCTGCGGGTTAAAAAATAGTTGCCCTATAGTAAAACCTATAATAAATACTGATACTAATGCACCCAAAATAATCATATATACTTTTTTCATGTTCTATCTCCAATTTGTCCTAAATATAAAATCCCTCTAAACAACTTATATAATAATAAATCAAAAATAGTGAAATCTGAATATTATATTTAGAATTAGTGACACTGAACATAATGTGATTTATAGGAATATGAACTTATTTATTACAGTCTTGATAGATTTACTTGCATACTTACGTATTAATTAATGAAAGTAAACTATAAAGAGCATAAAAGAGGTAGTTATTATGAATAAATCTAATTCGATTTATGAAGAACTGAATAAGGTTAAAATAGACCTGAAGAATTACCTTATATCTGAGCTTACAACAGGAGAAAAAGAGAATTTAAAAAAATCAGTGTTAAAAGAATTGCGGCTTTAATTAACTAAAATTCAATTAAAAACAAAAAGGTTAAGCAAAATGCTTAGCCTCCTTGTTTTTGGTTGTCTTTAATCTAAAGAAATAAATAAAAACACTAATAATTATTAAACAATAAGTGATACTTTGGGCCATACCCACTATATCACTCCAACCCCTAGTACCATTTAAAAATAGTTGGAGCAGCAAACCTGCTGGTAACGTAACTAATACAACAGGTTTTTTGGTAAACAAAAAACCAACCATTCCGCCAACAATACCACCTATAACGGATGCACCGTACCAAGTAATAAAGATGTACATCATGTCTTTTAACCCCCATACTACACCGTCTGGTTGATCGCTATAAAAATGACCAATTACAAAATACATGGTAATGGAACTGACAATATAAAGGCTTCCAAAACATGCGGCTTCTCTTGTGCAGGTTCCAAATACATACCCAACAACCATCGCCATTATAAACCAACCTGGTAAAGAATTAAGCATGATAGCTACATATGAAACCATTAGTTCAGGAATGGTCATACTCGTTACGAATGGTAAATGATCAGACATAACAGAGAAAGCTGCGACAATTCCCCCTACGACTACCGTAAAAATAATAAACTTTACCCAAACCTTCCGTTTATCCTTATCTGGCAAACGAATCCCTCCAATCCTCATTACTATAAATAAGACGTTTGGTAAAAAGAATTGTTTTACTTTTCAGGAAATTTTTAATCTATTTCGGATGTATATCATATACAGAGATAGTTTACATACACACTCTTTCCGGAACACACGCAGGAAAGAGCCCTTAGTACTCAGGGGCTCGTTTACTTTACAAATTTATCGTTTTATGACTAAACGATTAGATTTACGTGTTGATTTTGCTTTCAAGTCTCTTTTTGGGACTCATGGAAATGAATCAATTTTAGCTGCCTTTTTAAATGCTGCTCTCCGTTTTCCAGATGAGAAAAAGAT
>Ga0209795_10001076_pt1 | contig 18043 bp, 14 predicted proteins | sample AgamicOrMarz_FD_187166 | JGI IMG/M metagenome (GOLD analysis project Ga0209795, IMG submission 187166) | Agave microbial communities from Guanajuato, Mexico - Or.Ma.rz (SPAdes) (version 2) | ecosystem: Host-associated > Plants > Phyllosphere > Phylloplane/Leaf | place: Guanajuato, Mexico...
CACTTCCAAGGAAGCGCATGAATATTCGATGCAGCGCATGATCCAGGCCGGCGTTGTTCCGGTGACGTGGCAACAGGTGCTGCTCGAATGGCAACGCGACTGGGCTCACAAAGAGACGTACGACGCAGTCATGGGCATCGTCAAGGAACATTCGGGCGCGTACGGCATGGGCGTTGACTATGCGTACACGATGGTCCACAAGTCGGCGCAGCGCGCGGCCGGAACGCACGAAGTTCTCGCGCCCGTGCCTGCACGCAAGTAAGCGCTTAGCCGCATGCTGCGGCCAGCGCGTCGCATTGCCCGGCTTCAGGTCTGGACATGCGGCGCGTAAATCACGGCCGGATCCCGCTGGATCGGGTCATGCAGCGCCTGCACGAGTTCAGCGCGATGTGTGAGCACGGCGCGCTGATTGATCGAGCCTTTGTCGGTTATTTCACCGAGATCGAGCGACGGCGCGACGTCGAGCAAACGCATCCGTGCGATCGTGGTCGCGCCGCCTGTCGACTCGCGATTGAGCCGATCGAGCAATTCGACGAAGAACTGCCGCACGGCGGGCGCGCTCACGACTTCGGACGCGCTCGCCGACGAAGGCAGTTGCGCGAGGCGCCGGCAGTCGTCGAGTCGCGGGAACACGAGCAAGCCCACGTCGTCGCAATTCAATCCAGAGACGACCACGTCCTGCACATACGGTGCGCCCGCCGAGATAACGCGCGCGCGCATCGGGCCGACGCTGACAAAGGTGCCGGAACTGAGCTTGAAGTCTTCGGCAATGCGGCCGTCGAACATCAAACCCAGTTCAGGCTGTTGCGGGTCGACGAACTTCAGTGCGTCGCCACTGCAGTAATAGCCTTCGTCGTCGAATGATTTCCCCGTGGCTGCACCGTCCATTCGCCAATAGCCGCGCATGACGTGGGGACCGCGAAAGCGCGCCTCCAGCTTGTCCCCGATGGGCACGAGCTTCACTTCGCAGCCCGGCGCGGGTACGCCCACATAACCGGCGGCCTTCGCGGGCAGCGTCGTGAAGAGGCACGACGGCGAAGTCTCGGTCATGCCGAGACCCGCCATGATGCGAATACGCTCGCCGCAAAAGCGCTCCGTGACCTGTTGAAGCCGATCCCACGCTGCTTGCGAGAGTCCCGCTCCCGCAAAGAAATACACTTTCACACGTGAGAAAAATGTCTCGCGCAGCTTGGCGTCGGTTTCAAGCGCGCTCGTCAGTTCTTCCCAGCCTTTGGGCACATTGAAGTAGATCGTCGGAGCGATCTCGCGAAGATTGCGCAGCGTTTCTTCGAACTTCTTGCCGACGGGCTTGCCGTCGTCGATATAAAGCGTGCCACCGTTATAGAGCGCGATGCCCGCGTTGTGACTGCCGCCGAACGTGTGATTCCACGGCAGCCAGTCGACGAGTACCGGCGGCTCGTCGGCGAACTCGGGAAACGTTTCGCGCAGCATCTGCTGGTTGCTGCATAGCATGCGATGCGTCGTCGGAACGGCTTTCGGCAGCGTCGTCGAACCTGACGTGAAGAGGAATTTGGCTATGCTGTCCGGGTCGATCGCTTCGTGCGCGGCATCGACCGTAATGGGCGTTGTGTCGAGCAGCGCCGACAGCTTCGTCACAGGGCGGGCACAGGAGCCCGTGGACGCCACGACTTCGACATCGGCCGCAACAGTCGCGTCGATTGCAGCGGCAAATACAGAGGCATCGGTCGCGAAGACGAGACCGGGCGTGAGCACATCGAGCGTATGCCTCAGCTTGCCAAAATCGCTGGAAACGAGCGAGTACGCCGGCGAAATGGGCGCGTACGGTACGCCGGCCCACATTGCGCCGAGCGCGATCATCATGTGTTCGAGATCGTTGCCGGAGAGGATCGCAACGGGCCGCTCGGCCGACAGGTTGCGCTCGAGCAGCGCCTGGCCGATGGCACGCGCACGCTGCAGCATCTGCGCGTAGCTGATGCCTTGCCATTCCCCGTTCGCGCCGCGGCGCGCGACGAGCCAGCGGTCCGGATGCGCACGCGCGCCGCTCGCCAGCCGGTCGGTCAGGCGCTGCGGATAGTTGCCGGGCATCGCGGCGGACTCCATGTACCACACGTCGCCGTCACGGCGAACGCGAGCGGGCGCCGAACCGATCCGCACTTCGCGATAGCGCACGGGCGTTTCTCTATCGACACTGGATTGCGTCGGCTGCAAATTCACTTATTGTCTCCTTCCCGCAGTCTTCGTCTGCTGCGAAGCATGCGGGATTCGAATGATGCCGCTGAACGGCATTCGTGTCAGATCGAGATGTGTTTGATCGAGCGGCCTAGATCGGATAGTGACGCGGACCCGTCTGGATCGTAATCCAACGCAGATCCGTGAACTCGGCAATCGACGCCTTACTGCCGAAACGTCCGTAACCGCTTCCCTTCACGCCTCCGAACGGCATCTGCGCTTCATCGTGAACGGTCGGTCCATTGATGTGGCATATGCCCGACTCCACACGTTTCGCGACGCTCATCGCGCGTGCGATATCGCGGCTGAAGACAGCGGCGGACAGGCCGAACTCGCTGTCGTTCGCCACTTTTACGGCTTCGTCGTCGGTGTCCACGCGCAGCACCGTCACCACCGGCGCAAACGATTCTTCGGCGTAGAGCTTCATAGCCGGGAGAACGCCGTCGACGATGGTCGGCTGCATGATTGCGCCAGTCAACGTGCCGCCGCCGAGTACTTTCGCGCCGTGTTCACGGGCGTCCTGCACGAGCGCCGTTGCGCGTTGCGCAGCTTGCGCGCTGACCATCGCGCCGAGCTTGGCGTCCTGCGCGGTGGGTGCGCCGGCAACCAGCGTGCGCGCTTTCTCAGCGAGCTTGTCGACGAGCGCATCGGCCACGCTGCGATGCGCGATCACGCGTTCCGTCGACATGCAGATCTGCCCTTGATTGAAGAAGGCGCCAAACGCAATGGCGTCCACGGCCGCGTCGAGATCTGCGTCTTCGAGCACGAGAACGGGTGCCTTACCGCCGAGTTCGAGCAGTGCAGGCTTGAGATGCCTGGCTGCATGCATCGCGATGATGCGGCCCACGTGGGTCGATCCCGTGAAGTTCACGCGACGCACGGCGGGGTGCGCGATCAACCGTTCGACGATGGCAGGCGCGTCGTCCGGCGCGTTCGTCACCACGTTGACGACGCCGTCGCCGAGTCCCGCATCCTGCAGAACGCTGCCGATCATTCTGTGTACGGCCGGACAGGCTTCCGATGCTTTCAGCACGACGGTGTTACCGCACGCGAGCGGCATCGCGACAGCGCGCGTGCCGAGAATCACCGGCGCATTCCACGGCGCGATGCCGAGCACGACGCCGCAGGGCTGGCGCACCGCGAGAGCAATGTTGTCAGGCGTGTCGGTCGGAATCACGCTGCCGTCGATCTGCGTAGTCATGGCCGCGGCTTCACGCAACATGTTGGCTGCGAGATGCACGTTGAAGCCGTACCAGTTGGCCATCGCGCCGGTTTCGGCCATGCCGCATTCGATGAACGCGCCCGCTCGCGCGTCCATGAGGTCGGCGGCTTTCAGCAGGCGCGCACGGCGTTCTGTCGGCCGTAGCGCCGACCACGCGGGAAACGCAGCGGCGGCAGCTTCGACAGCGGCGTCTGCGTCGGCGAGCGTGGCAGCAGGCGCGCGCGAAGCCACGCCGCCGGTAACCGGATCAATCCGCTCGAAGGTGGCGCCGCCCGACGCCGGACAGTCCTTGCCCCCGATCAACATACTTACTTCGTTCACGATGGCTGTCTCCTTTGCTTTTTCCCGTGCTGCGCGCAGGCGCGGGCAGGCTACGGGATCAATGTTTACCTGTTCGTCACTCAGTGCGCTTATACGCCTGAAGGCCAGGCTTGATCGACTTCTGGTCGAGGAATTGCCGCAAGCCTTCTTCACGTCCTTTCTCGGGATCGCGCAATTGCGCCTGGTCGAGCTTCGCATACAGATAGTCTTCGTTCTGCTCCCACGTCAGTTCGCGCGAGCGTTTGAAACCATGCTTGGCGGCGCGCAGAACGACAGGATTTTTCTCGAGCAGCTTCGCGGCCAACGCGACCGTTTTGGCACGCAGTTGTTCGAGCGGCACGCTGCTGTTGACGAGTCCCATTGCAGCGGCTTCTTTCCCGTCGAACGTGTCGCCCGTCATGATGTAGTACAGCGCCTGACGATGCCCGACCGTATCCGCCATTGCCTTGCTGACCAGATTGCCCGGCGGAATGCCCCAGTTGATTTCGGAGAGGCCGAACACGGCTTCGTCGGCCGCGATAGCCAAATCGCACGCGACGAGCGGTGAAAAGCCGCCGCCGAAACACCAGCCGTTGACCATGGCGATAGTCGGCTTCGAGTACATGCGCAGCAGTTTCCACTGCCATTGGCATGCGTCGCGGCGAATCTTTTCCTGCAGAATCTCCGGACCTGCATCGACTTCGCGGAAGTACTCCTTCAAGTCCATGCCCGCCGTCCATGCGTCGCCGGCGCCTGTCAGCACCAGTACCTTTGCGTCCGCGTCCAGTTCCAGCGTCTCCAGTACCTGGATCATTTCGCTGTTGAGCGTGGGACTCATTGCATTGCGTTTCTCGGGGCGATTGAACGTCACCCATGCGATGCCTTCCTGGACTTTCACGTCCACCGTCTTCCAGCGACCCTCATAACTTGCCATTTCGTAGCTCCAGCGCGCCTGTGCGCGTATCGATGTTTGTCGTGATGTGCGAGCACCCGACAGCGTTTGCTCTAAAGCTTCAATGCACGCGCCGTATCAGGTAGCCTGATACAAGTCTATTATCAAGCGGCTTTAGACACAATCGCCACGTGATCGGTGAAAACCCTTGCGTTGAAAGTACCTGGGGTATTCACCAAAGACGCTCACCTTGTTTTGTCAGGTCGCCTGATATTTAATATGCTCCATCGCGACTGACCGTAGCGCGTTCTCATGAACGCGCTTTTGTTCACCCATGATGTCAGGAAGCCTGATACATGGGGCGATAAGGATGCATCGGCGGCCATCGACACAATAAACAGCAATCAACTTGCAGTGACCGGAGCAGGACGCGAAAGCGGCGGCTCCGGCCGACAGGAGACAGACATGAAATCCACCAGAACAGCACTGTCGGCAGACGGCATGGCGCAAGCCACCGCGCGAACGGGCGCCGCCGTCACGCTGAGTCTTTGTTTTGCGGTTGCCTTGCTCGAGGGGCTCGACCTTCAATCGGTTGGCGTCGCGGCGCCGCGCATGGCGCGCGAGTTCGGCCTGAGCGTCGCGCAAATGGGGCTCGCGTTCAGCGCGGGCACCTTCGGGCTATTGCCGGGCGCGATGTTGGGCGGAAGACTTGCCGACCGCATCGGTCGCAAGCGGATACTGATTCTGTGCGCGTGTCTGTTTGGTCTGCTGTCTATTGCGACTGCGTTCGTCAGCAGCTTCGGCATGCTTGTTTTTGTCCGCGTGTTGACGGGTATCGGGCTGGGCGGCGCGTTGCCGAACCTGATCGCGCTATCGTCGGAGGCGGTCTCGGCGAAGTTGCGCAATACCGCCGTTAGCGTGATGTATTGCGGTATTCCCTTCGGCGGAGTGATCGCCTCGATTGTCGGCATTGTCAGCATCGGCGATACGCAATGGCGACACATCTTCTATGTGGGCGGCGCGGGGCCACTCATTCTGGTGCCGCTTCTGCTTGCATTCCTGCCTGAGTCCTCCGCGTTTCGCCGCGCGTCACACGGCATGAACGCGAAGCCCGCGCCCGTCGGCGAAGTGCTGTTCGGCGGGAGCCGGGGGCTCTCAACGCTGCAAATCTGGATCAGCTACTTCTGCACGCTGATTGTTCTGTACTTCCTGCTGAACTGGTTGCCCTCGTTGATGGCGGCACGCGGACTCGCGCGCGCGGAAGTCGGTTATGTGCAGATCTTCTTCAACATCGGCGGCGGCCTGGGCGCGCTTTTCATCGGCATGTTGATGGACCGTTTGCGCGGCGGTGTGGTGGTGTCAGGCATGTACATCGGCATTATCGCGTCGCTCGCGGCGTTGTCGATCGCGCCGGGCTTCGCGGCGCTGACGATATCCGCATTCTTCGCCGGGATGTTCGTGATCGGCGGCCAGTCGGTGCTGTATGCGCTCTCTGCTGCGTTCTATCCGACAGCGATGCGAGGCACCGGTGTCGGCGCAGCGGTCGCAGTGGGGCGCGTCGGCTCGGTGGTCGGCCCGCTTGCGGCCGGCCAGTTGCTGGCCATGGGCCGCAGTTCGTCGACGGTGATCGGCGCGAGCATTCCGGTCACGCTGATTGCCGCGGCGGCGGCTCTGATGCTGATCCGCCGTCCGCGCGCGAACGACTGATCAGACATCCTTATCAAATCAACTGAAAAAGAAAACACAACGTTTGGAGACGACAACGATGCAAACAGTCACGACCCGCCTTTTTATATCCGGCGCCCTGTGCGCGCTGAGTACGACCGCGCTCGCGCAGTCGAGCGTCACGCTGTACGGGATCGTCGATACCGGTGTGGAATACGTATCGCATGCGAATGCCGCAGGCGGCCATGTGTTTCGCATGCCGGCGGTAACGGGCGAGCTGCCTTCGCGTTGGGGCCTGCGCGGTACCGAGGATCTCGGCGGCGGCTATAGCGCCGTCTTCACACTGGAAAGCGGGTTCAACGTTCGCGACGGCAGTTCCGGCCAGGGCGGGCGGCTGTTTGGACGGCAGGCGTTTGTCGGCCTCAAGGGGCCATACGGGACCATGGCATTTGGCCGGCAATACACAATGACGTACCTCGCGCTGCAAGGCGCCGACATCATCGGCCCGGACATCTACGGCATGGGTTCGCTCGACGCATATGTGCCCAATGCGCGTGCGGATAATTCGGTGACTTACATGGGAACGTACAAGGGCTTCACGCTCGGCGCCGGATATTCGTTCGGCCGCGATTCGGCCGGCACGGGCAACTCGCCAGGGCAGGGCACTTGCGCGGGTTCGGTAGCGGGCCACCCGACCGAGTGCCGCGACTGGTCGGTAATGCTCAAATACGACGCGCCGAACTTCGGCGTCGCCGCTTCATATGAGGAGCAACGCGGCGGCACAAATGCGCAGGCGAACTTCTTCGACGGCGTCGCTCCCACGCCGCTTGGCAACGCCGCCGACAAGGACGCCCGCACGCATGTGAGCGCCTATGCGCAGTACGCGGGCGCGAAGCTCGGTGCGGGCTGGCTTGGTCGGCGCGTCGTGACGGACTCGCCAGCGGTGCCGAACGTGCGCTCGGATCTGTTCTTCGTCGGCGCGTCGTACTTCGTGACGCCCGCGTTCCTGGTCGACGGAGAAGTGTTCCGCATCGTCAACAGTGTGCACGACTCCCGCGCGACGATGGGCGCGCTGCGAACCACGTATCTGTTGAGCAAGCGCTCGTCCGTGTATGCGCAGGCCGCCTATCTGGCCAATAGCGCGAAGGCGCGCTATTCGGTAAGCGGCGGCGGTGGCGGCACGACGCCCGCCGCCGGCATCGGTCAGACAGGTGTGATGGTCGGCATCAAGCACGCGTTCTAGGAGACATCGAATGAGAAAGTCTGTGATTGCGGTATCCGTGTGCGCGACGCTTGGAGCATGCGGCGGCTCTTCCGATAACACATTGACGTTGCCGCACCTGAGCGCGGCGACACCGGCAACGCTCGTTGGAAGCTGCGCGGCGCTGGCGAGCAAATTGTCCTTCGCCAACACCACGTTCAATTCCGTGCAGGATGTAGCGGCCGGAACGCTGACGGTGGCGAGCAAGCCAATCGCCGAGCATTGTGTCGTTCAAGGGCAGATGAATCAGCGCGTGAGCGCTGTCGACGGAAAGACCTACGCAATCGGCTTCGAGATGCGTCTGCCCGTTGCATGGAACGGAAGGTTTTTCTATCAGGCCAACGGCGGGCTCGACGGCAACGTGGTGACGGCGACCGGCGAGATCGGCGGAGGCGGACCGCTCAACGATGCACTGAACATGGGGTTTGCCGTGATCAGTTCCGACGCGGGACACTCGTCGTCGCAGAATCCGCTATTCGGCCTCGATCCGCAGGCGCGTATCGACTACGGCTATAACGCGGTAGCGACGCTCACGCCGATGGCCAAGCAGGTCATTCGCACCGCCTACGGCAAGGCGCCGGATCGCAGTTATTTCGACGGTTGCTCGAACGGCGGACGTCACGCGATGGTGGCGGCGGCGAGATCGTCGGCCGAATACGACGGGATCATTGCGGGCGACCCGGGCTTTCATTTGCCGAAGGCGGCCATAGGCGAAATGTGGGGCGCGCAGCAATTCGCAAAGGTTGCGACTGCGACAACCGCGAATGGCCTGCCCGACATCAAGACCGGCTTTACTGCCGCCGAACGCCAACTGGTGGCGTCGCGGATCATTGCAAAGTGCGATGCACTAGATGGTGTCGCCGACGGCATGGTGCAGGACATTAAGGCATGCCAGGCGAATTTCAACCTGGCCGCGGACTTGCCGACCTGCTCGGGCAACGTGCGTGATGGAACGTGCCTGACTACCGCGCAAAAAGAAGCGATCGGCAACGTGTTTTCGGGCGCGCGCAACAGCGCCGGCACCGCGTTGTACGCGAGCTTTCCCTACGACGCCGGCGTGAGCGGCGCGGGCTGGGCGGCATGGAAGCAGAGCAACTCCATCACGCTCGATCCCGCCGCCGCTGCATTTACGTTCACGACGCCGCCGCAAAGCGCTTCGCTGCTGAGTCAGTTGTCATCGTATGCATTGAACTTCAGCATGGACACCGACGCACCGAAGATCTTTGCGACGAGCGGCGCGTACACGGAATCGTCGTGGTCGTTCATGACGCCGCCCGACGAGGCCAATCTCAGCGCGCTCAGGCAACGCGGCGCGAAGCTTATGGTGTATCACGGCACGAGCGACCCGGTGTTTTCGTCGAACGATACGACCGACTGGTATCAACGCGTGATGGCGGCCAATGGCGGCGATGCGAGCAGCTTCGCGCGGCTCTTCACGGTCGCGGGAATGAACCATTGCTCGGGCGGCCCCGCGGCCGATCAGTTCGACATGCTCACGCCGATGGTCGCCTGGGTGGAGCAGGGCAAGGCACCGGATAACGTCATCGCGACCGCTCGCGATGCGAGCAATGCGATCCCGAATAGCGAAGTGCCTGCGCAGTGGGGAGCGGGCCGCACACGGCCGCTGTGTCCGTATCCGAAAGTCGCGCGCTATAAGGGCGGCGATGTGAATTCAGCGGCGAGCTTCTCGTGTAGTTGATGCATGCGCGAGCCGCGGTTCCACGGCCCGTTACTGGTGACGACAGTAATGATGTTTGCGGTCTTGCGGCGTTGGCTGGACGCGTTGAGCGTCACCGCCGTCGCCGCTATTGTCCGCACATCGCGCATGCCGCGAACGTTTCAGTTATTGCGACTCGTACCACGAGTATGTCGGAAGCGAGCTGATTGGCGGCGTGCCGATCTGCAATGTGACGTCGCGCAACGACGTCAACTCGATATTACGCAGATCGCCCATGTAACGGCGCGAATCCCCGTTGTCGTTGATATACGCCACTACGTTCCCGGTGATGCCCGCGACGTTCGTGCTGGAGAGCGGCTGCCCCCAGATGTCGAAGAACTGACCCAGCGTGAACGTCTTGAGGGTCGGCGTTTCGATATGAATGATGCCGGTCTGGTCGTGCGTGTGCATTTCATAGTTGCACTGCGACAGTATGCCCACGTTCGCCGGCATGGCGAGCCATTGGCCGTCCTTGATGATCGCGAGATGCGCATGCACGTGATACAGCTCGCTCATCCCGGCGGCACAGATCAAACCGTCGACCGTGGCGCCGTTCCCGCCGGTCGCCGTATTGCCGGCCGGCCAGTACTGGCTTCCCACCACGCCCAGATAGGCGAGCGTGACCGGATTCGGGTCGAAGGGCGGCGGATCGGTCCATGTGTAGGTGGGGATTTGCGTCAACGGCGTGCCGGTCATGATGGTGACTTCGCCATGCGGCGGAAGCACGAGACTCGCGGGATCGCCCTTGTATTGCGAAAGCGTGCCGCCGTCGTTCACATAGATCGTAACGGGTGATCCGTTCAGGCCCGCGACGTTCGACGCACCGAGCGTTTCGCCCCATATCGCAAAGAACTGGCCGAGTGTGTACGACGCGCCGGTGGTCGTATCCATGCGGATTTTGCCGCTTGCGTCGACGGTGTGCAGCGGATACGCGCAACCTGTCTGCGCCGTCATGGTCGGGCCGACCGTGCCGATGTTGGCGGGCACCGAGAGCAGGCGGCCGTTCTGATAGATCGACAGATGCGTGTAGGTATAGGCATTGCTGCGCAACCCGCAGTTCAGCCCGCCGACCGGCTGTCCGAGGCCGCCCGACGATGTAGAGCCCGTGGGCCAGTTAGCATCGCCAAGCGTCGTGCCGTCGATCACAGGCGTAGCGGCGGCCAGTGTCGGTGTAGTCGCGCTCGTGCCCGATGCGCCGGATGCCGGTGCAGCGGCGCCCGTGTTCGAGGCACCCCCGCCGCCTCCGCCGCCGCAACCCGCGACGATCAGTAAAACACCAATGGCGACAAACCGTGAGCCCAGCCGTTCCAACATCGCTTACTCCATGCGGTGGTTGAAGATGAATTCGTAGAAGTAGATATCGCGCAGACGTCGCAGAGTCGCTTCGCTGCGTGGAGCAGCTGCGAAAGAAAGGCGGCAATGAAGCCGGCGCATGCTCGCGAGCCCGCACGAAATCGGCAGGTTGAGGGTAGCAGATGCGGTTAAAAAACGAACCCGATGAATCACAACGTTTTGCGACTATTTCTGTCGCATTTAGGGGTGTCGGGCGATGCTTCGATGCGATTCACTTGAAATGCACTTATGGTTCAGCGGCACTTCGTCGAGTGCTTTTTAGGCGCAGTGGTTAATGGCGCATTGAGTTATCGGCAAGCTCCCAGAAAAGAGTGCATGCCTCCATTAGCGGAGCACTTCGTTCCGATACAAGTAAAATGCCGCAGTCGCCGCATCCTGCCGGCGTGGAACTGTCCGGTCAGCGATGCATGTCGATCTCCTCACCCTTTACCTGCTTTTAATCGGAACGCTATTCGCCAGTTCCGGAATGACGCTTTGGGAACACCAAAGCCATCCGCGGCGAAGCCGGGAGTTGCGAGTACTGGCAGCGGGATATGCGACGCTCGCAACCGGTTGCGCAGCGGCCGTGTTTCGTCACGATCTGCCCGCCCCGTGGGGCTCCGCGCTGAGCAATCTGGTCATTCTGACGGGCTACCTGCTGGTCCTGCACGGTGCCGCGTTGCTAAACGGGCGTCGATGCCCGGCCGGTTCGCTCGCGTTGCTCCTTCTGATGGCGCTGACATGGGCAGTGGGCGGTGCGCGCTGGGAGAGCACCGTGTGGGCTTACGTCAGCGCGGTCGCAATCGCGGTGGCGAGCGGCATGACGTCCCGCGAGTTCCTTCGAAGCGACGACTTCAAAGCCTTCCAGTCACGGCGTATAGCGGTGGCGGTGACGGCAATCCACGCGCTTTTCTATGCCTTTCGGGCTCTGGTTCTGCCTTGGCTCGTGACGCGGTACGGAATGGGCCTGCTGCCCACCATCGGCGCAATCACGATGTACGAGGGCGTCCTGTATTCGGTCATTCTGCCGATGACCGTGCTGAAGATGATCCGCGAGGAAACGCATGGCCAACTCCTGCACGAATCGCAAACTGACTACCTGACCCGTCTTGGGAATCGCAGATGGTTCTTCGAGGAAGGGATGCGTGTGCTCGGTGAGGGTCATGAAAGCGGTTCCGTGTCGCTGCTTGCGCTCGACCTCGACCACTTCAAGAAGCTCAACGATCGCTACGGTCACAAGACTGGCGATGAAGTGCTCAAATCATTCGCGGATGTTGCGCGCAACGTGGTGGGGCGCGAGGCGGTGCTTGCCAGAATCGGCGGAGAAGAGTTCGCTGTGCTGTTGCCGCGCCATGACGAACGCCGCGCGCGCGAGGTGGGCGAGGCTATCGTCAGGGGTTTTGCACAGACCGTTTCGCACAGGGTAGATGGCGTTGATATTCAGGCTACGGTGAGCATCGGCCTCGCGCATTCCGGCGACGCGGGGCAGTCGCTTGCCGAACTGCTGGCCGCAGCCGACGAGGCGCTATACCGCGCCAAATCGTTGGGCGGCAACCGGCTCGAATCGGCACAGAATGCTGCGCGCCTGAGAGTGGTTAGATAAGCGATCTTCCCCCAACGGAAACGTGCGTTTCATCGAGCACCAGGTCTTTCCACCGACGCCCAGTCAGCCTGCCGCCTTTGACCGGCTGAGCCATTCTTCCAGCCCGATGCGGCCGAGGCGCGCTTCGCCCAATGGCACCAGCGAAAGCTCCTCGACGCGACCGCCGAAGTAGCGCGCCTCCGGATCGCGCACCACTTCGCGTGGATCTCCGATTGCCTTCAGGTAGCTCGCGATGATTTCGTCGAATGGGGCTCGTTGCGGACCCGCGATCTCGACGATGCCGTTGCGCGGCGCAGCAAGCGCGACATCGGCAACAAAGGCCGCGACGTCGTCGGATGCAATGGGCTGGAAGAGTCCGGGCGAGAGCCTGACCGTGTTGCCCTCGGCGCTCGACGCGGCAATGCCGCCCAGAAATTCCAGGAACTGCGTCGAGCGAATGATGGTGTAGGGAATGCCCGAAGCCTCGATCAGCTTCTCCTGTGCGACCTTGGCGCGGAAATAGCCGTTCTCCGGCGTCCTGTCGGTTCCCACGATAGAAAGGGCGACATGATGGCCGACGCCGGCAGCGGCCTCCGCTGCGTGTAGGTTGCGACCGGAAGTCTCGAAGAATTCGAGCACTGCGCTGTCTTCGAACGACGGCGAATTGGCCAGGTCGATGACCACTTGCGCGCCTTGGAGCGCCTCCTGAAGGCCTTCTCCTGTGAGCGTGTTGATACCGCTTCTGGGCGACGCAGGGAGCACGTCGTGGCCGGCGTCGCGCAGAATCGTGACGGTCTTCGAGCCGATCAGGCCGGTGCCGCCGATAACAACGATCTTCATGATCGAGACCCCTCGTAATTGACGGCAAGACGCCGCATAGCTTCATGGTAGGCGGACGCCGGGCGTGACGCCATGCGCGTGCAGGCACTCACGGTGTTGTCTTTACCGCACCAATCGCGATCCGGCACCGCGCGCATCCGTCTGACGAACTCGCGGTTCACTCGACCGTCGATAAAGCCGGCGCCGACGTCACCGTCGTGTCGCATGGCGGGTTCATCGCGCGCGTTTGCTCGATCATGTAGTCGACGAACACGCGGATGCGGGCCGGAAGGTGCTGGCGGCTCAGATAGCAGATGTAGTGACCTTCGTCGTCGGGCGCATATTGCGCGAGGCAACTCAGCAACTGGCGGTCGCCAAGCAGGTCACGCACCTGATAAGCCGGCAATTGTGCGATCCCGAGACCGTCGAGCACCGCCTGCAGGATCAGGTCAGGGTCGTTGTACGTGTGCTGTGCGGCGGGCTGATGCCGCAGCGGGTTGCCGTCCACCTTGAACTGCCAGTCCTTGACGCGGCCAGAGGCGTTGCGCAGGTTGATGCAGCGATGATCCGCAAGCTCGTCGACGTGGCGCGGCAGGCCGTGCTGGCGCGCATAGGCGGGCGATGCGCAGACGATCATCTGCATCGCAGTGAGTTGCCGCGCGACGATCCCGCTGTCTTCCATGCGCCCGTCGCGAAACGACACGTCCACGCGGTCGGCGGTGAAGTCGGCGGGGCGATCGTTCAGCAGCAGTTCGAGCGTGATGCCGGGATAGCGCGAGTGAAAGTCTCGCAATAACGGCGCGACGATCTTGCGGCCGAAGCCGGAGGTCGACGCGATGCGCAAATGCCCGCGCGGCGGCCCGCTGCGCAGATCGCGCATGCCGTCGAGCGCCGCCACGATACGCTCGATGCCAGGCTGGCAGCTCTCGTAGAAGAGTTCGCCCTCGCGTGTGAGCGACGTGCTGCGGGTCGTGCGCAGGAACAGGCGCACTTCGAGTTGCGCCTCGAGCTTCTGCACATTGCGGCTGACGGAGGAGCGGCCGATGCCGAGCCGATCGCCCGCGCGGGCGAAACTGCCTTCATTGGCGACGGCCAGGAATGAAACAACGCCGGCATAGGTGGTCGCAAAGCTGCTCGCGAACGGGTCCTGGCTGCCGGCTACAGGGCGAGGTGATCGGTAATCTGACATGCGGCGCGACTCGTGAGGTCTAAAACCGGCTAGACGTATCAGTCGCGCCGTTTGTGACATCGCCAGCGGTTTTGCGGCGCCGGCGCCGCGCGCCGCATGTGGATTCAACCGTTCGAACAGGCCGCGGCAAGGCGCGCGAGCTTCTCGGGATTGCGCTGCACGAGGATGCGGACAATGCGCTCATTGTCCGTTTCGACCGCTTGTGCCGATTCGAGCTTGCCTTCGAAAAAGCGCAGCAGCGCCCACTCACCGTTGAGCACCACGAGCCTGATACTGAGCTCGCTGCCATAGCGGCGCGACGACGCGTAGAACAGCTGCGCGATTCTGCGGCCGCCGAGCATCGGCTGGGGCGCGCTCGGCACTTTGCCGCCGCCGTCGCCGATCAGCATGGCGTCTTCGGCGAGTAACGCGTTGATCGCGGGGAAGTCGCCGCGCTCGACGGCCTGCGCGAACATCTGCAAAAGCCGATGATGCGTCTCCTGCGGCACGGCATTACGCGGACGCTCTTCGCGAAGTTGGCCTTTGGCACGGCTCACGAGCTGGCGGCAGGCCGCCTCGCTCTTACCGATTGCGCGGGCCACTTCGTCGTAGTCGGCATCGAAAACTTCGCGTAAGAGGAAGGCGGCGCGCGCTTCGGGCGTCAGCCGTTCCAGCAGCATCAGGAACGCGACGGACACGTCGTCGCTGCGTTCGACCGCCTCCTCGGGCGTAGCGGGCGAGCCGGTCATTTGCGGTTCGGGCAACCAGATGCCCGTATAGTGCTCGCGCTGCGTTTTGGCAGCGCGCAAACGGTCGATGGACACGCGGGTCGTGACCGCGACGAGCCATGCTTCCGCGTTGTCGATTTTTTCGCGCGCGGCCGCATGCCAGCGCAGCCAGACGTCCTGCACGATGTCTTCGGCTTCCGCTACGGAGCCGAGCATTCGATAAGCGATTTTCTGCAAGCGCGGGCGCAGGCCGTTGAAGGCGCTGACGTCGTCGTCCATGGAGGTTTCCTGTTGCGTTGATACAGGCCTCGCTCGAAGAGCGGGCCGGCAACCGAATATTGCCATGGACGATCTGTCTTGCGAGCGACAGCCTTAAACGCCGGGTCGGCTCGACGGGAATCCGGGCAGGATCGGACTCCGGCGCGTGAGCGAACCAGCAGTCGCGCTCACATACCGCCTCTCGACCGGTTTCAGCCGAGCGCCACCACGGCGATCTCCACCAGCAATTCCGGCGCGGCAAGCTGCGCTTGCACGGTCGCGCGCGTGGGCGCGCAGCCTTGCGGAACCCACGCGTCCCATACCTCGTTCATGCCGCCGAAGTCGCGCGCAATGTCCGAGAGCCATACCTGGGCAGAAACGAGTTTTGTCTTGTCGATGCCGGCCTTCTCCAGGAAGCCGTCGATCTTCTCCAGCACCTTCGCGGTCTGCACTTTCACGTCCGGCGCGTGATCCGCGGAAGTCTGGCCGCCGATGAATACGAGGCCGGCAGCCTTGACGACGCGGCTCATACGTTGATTGGTTTCGATGCGAACAATATCGGTCATGACAATGTCTCTGGTTGAGGTCGAACGAAGCCGCCGCGCGCGCTCAGGAAACGCGCGACGGAGCAAAAAGGGAACCGCTTATTGCGTGACGAGATGCGCCGGGCTTGCAGACGAAGACGCAGACGAAGAAGCCGCGCCGCGCTCGAACCGGTCGATTCCGAACGCATCGAGCGAAATGGAAGGCGTGCCGTCGAGCATCAGCTCGGACACGAGCTTGCCGCAACCGGGTCCTAGCTGAAAGCCGCTGCCGCAATAACCGAACGAGTAGTACAGGTTCGACGCCTTGCGGCTTGCGGAAATGACTGGCAGTTCGTCCTCGGTGAAGGCCTCGACGCCGGCCCACGCACGGTTCACGCCGAGATTGCGCAGATGAGGAAAGAGGTCGGTCACCGTCCGTGCACTGCGCACGAGCCGCGCGAAGTCGACTTCGCCGTGACGGTTCGACAGATCGGCGATACCGATCAGCTTCCCGCCGATCACAACGGTACCGTTGTCGAACTGCTTGAACGACAACGGGCGGCCGGTTGCACCGAGCGTGGCACGACAGAACGGCGCGACGCGATGCGTGACCATCAGCATCAGACCTTCCGGGTGCACCGGCACGGGCTCGCCCACCTGCTTCGCCAGTTCGCCGGACCACGCGCCCGCGGTGACGAGCAGCTTCTCCGCGCTGAAGGTGCCGCGCGGCGTGAAGGCGAGCCAGCGCGTGCCGCGTTGTTCGATGCGGTGCACGGCCGTGCCTTCCAGAAAACGGGCGCCGAGGCGCTGGGCGGCGAGGCGGAACGCCGTCGTGGTTCGAAAGGGCAGTGCATAGCCGTCGCGCTCGACCCAGATTCCGCCTGTGACGTGCCGCGCGAGCGCCGGTTCGAGTTCGAGCACGGTGTCGCGGTCAATCACTTTCTCGTGTGTGAATCCGTGCGATTCGAGCAGCGCAACGCGCTCGCGGCATGCCTGCAGTTCGTCGTCGGTCTCGGCGATCTTCAACTGGCCTGAAGGCACGAAGCCGCCGTCCTCGCCGAGCAGGTCGGTCATGCCATGCCAGATTTCGCGCGACATCAGCGCAAGCGGAATCTCGGGCAACGGACGGCCCAGCGTTCGTACGCCGCCCGCATTGACGCCCGACGAATGACGCGCGACGTAATCGGCTTCGAGCACGATCACCTTCGCGCCGCGGCGCGCGAGATGAAGCGCGCTGCTCGTGCCGTGCAGCCCGCCGCCGACCACGAGCACATCGGCTTCCTGGATGACGGTCGTGTCATTCACCGGCCAGTTCTCCAAGCGTGAGCGGCTTGATCGGCGGACGGATGCGGTAGTAGCCGACTTCGGCGGGCGAGACGCGGCGCGCATCGGCGATCACCTCCGTCACCGTCAGGCCGCACATGCGCCCCTGGCACGGACCCATGCCGCAGCGTCCGAACGACTTGGCCTGATTCGGCCCGACGCAGCCCAACTCGACGAACTTGCGCAACTCGCCCGCAGTGACTTCCTCGCAACGACACACAATCGTCTCGTCGCGCGGAATACGGTTGATGTCGCGAGGGCGGTACAGGCTGTCGAGAAACGGCCGGATACGCATGACGCCCGCGAGGTGGCGGCGGTGCTCGACGGCTTGCGCGTCGCGTGCGGCGGCGGTGATCGCGCCGAGTTGCGCGGCTGCCGCGAGGCCGGCGAGTGCGCCCTGCAAGGCTGCCGCCTGCGCGCCGCCAATGCCCGCGCCATCGCCCGCGATGAAAATGCCGGGCACGTCCAGTTCGCCCCACGCGTCCACTTTCGGGGTGAAGCAGAGTTGGTCGTTGTCCCAGCGGTGCGACGCGCGCAGCGCCTGCGTGAATTGCGTGTTCGGCACCACGCCCTGATGCAGAAGAATCACGTCGGCTTCAAGACGATGCGCGTTGCCTTGGGTCGTGAAGTGCAGCGCGGCGGCGCGCTCCACATGATCTGCGCCGACGCGCGCTTCCACGCGCAAGTCGTCGGCCGCCTCGAAAATGGGCACGCCGGCATTGCGCAGCGTTCGGATCAGTTGCAGGCCTTTGCTCAGGAACGGCCATGCGCGCAGCGCCGAAAGCATGTGACGTTTCGCGCGCCAGCGATCCTCGTGGCGCGTGGTATCGACGAGCGCTCGAATCGGCACGCCGGCGCGGACGTATTGCCAGCCGAGCAGATACAGCAGCGGTCCGCAGCCCGCCAGCACCGGCGGTGCGGCAGGCACTTCGCCCGCGCTCTTCAAAAGGATCTGCGCGGCGCCCGCCGTCAGCACTCCCGGCAGCGTCCAGCCGGGAATCGGAAACGGGCGCTCGAGTGCGCCGCTCGCGAGAATCACGC
>Ga0209795_10001077_pt1 | contig 18038 bp, 18 predicted proteins | sample AgamicOrMarz_FD_187166 | JGI IMG/M metagenome (GOLD analysis project Ga0209795, IMG submission 187166) | Agave microbial communities from Guanajuato, Mexico - Or.Ma.rz (SPAdes) (version 2) | ecosystem: Host-associated > Plants > Phyllosphere > Phylloplane/Leaf | place: Guanajuato, Mexico...
GCGCTACTGCCCGGCCGGCGTCTACGAAGTGGTGACCCAGGAAGACGGCGAGAAGCGCTTCCAGATCAACGCCCAGAACTGCGTCCACTGCAAGACCTGCGACATCAAGGATCCGGCGCAGAACATTACTTGGGTAACGCCGGAAGGCGCCGGCGGCCCGACTTACCCAAACATGTGAATCAACCTTTAGCGGACCGGGCCTTTCGCCAACTTCGTGGACGAAGGGCCTCATCCAAGCGGGAGCGCAACATGACTGACCCACGAATGACCCTGGAAACCCTGGTGCTTGAAGTGCATGACAAAGTCGGCCTGATCCGCCTGAATCGGCCCGAGGCCTATAACGCGCTGAACGATCAGTTGATGAATGAACTGACCCAGGCGCTGGATGCGTTCGAGCTCGACGACGGCATCGGCGCCATCGTCATCACCGGCAGTGACAAGGCCTTCGCCGCCGGCGCCGACATCAAGATGATGCGCGAGTGGGACATGATGGACGTGTTCAAGCGCCAGTTCGTGACCGCCAACTGGGAACGCGCCACACGTTGCCGCAAACCCATCGTGGCGGCGGTCGCGGGCCTTGCGCTGGGCGGCGGCTGCGAATTGGCGATGATGTGCGACATCATCATCGCCGCCGACAACGCGCGCTTCGCGTTGCCGGAAATTACCTTGGCAACGATTCCCGGCGCGGGCGGCACCCAACGCCTGACCCGCGCCATTGGTAAATCCAAGGCCATGGAGATGATCCTCAGCGGTCGCCCGATGTTCGCCGAAGAAGCTGAGCGCTGCGGCTTGATCAGCCGGGTTGTCAGCGTTGATCAACTGCTGGAGCAAGCCCTGGCGACCGCCAAGAAAATCGCCAGCTTTTCATTGCCGGTTTCGATGATTGCCAAGGAGTGCGTGAACCGCGCATTTGAAAGCTCCCTCAGCGAAGGGGTGCTGTACGAGCGGCGCATGGCGTACGTCACGTTCGGCACCAGCGACCAGAAGGAAGGCATGGCGGCGTTCACTGAAAAACGCCCGCCCGTCTTCACCGATCGTTGAGCGGCAGGAGCCAAATGATGAGCGACACCCCTTCTCCCACCGCCGCTGTACGCGCAATCCCTTACTCCGAATACCGCATGGAGGTGCCGTTTCTCGATCACCTGAAAGTGCTGGTCGAGCCCCGTGAAGGCAGCGGCGGCATCATGGTCGTGGAGCTCGAGCGAGAACACTTGAACGGCCGGATGCAAGCACATGGCGGGCTGATCATGACCTTGCTGGACATGGCCATGGCCAGCGCCGCGCGTAACCACGATGCGCAGAACCGTTCGAGCGTGACGATAGAAATGAAGTGCAATTTCATGCGTCCGGGCGGAGGCATCGACGGCCGACTGAGGGCCAGTGGCCGGCTATGTCACGCAAGCCGTTCGCTGGCCTTCTGCGACGGCGAGGTGCATGACAGCAATGGGCAACTGATCGCCACCGCCAGCGGAACGTTCAAGTACGTAAGCAATAGCTGATTCGCGCCCGTCGTCCCACGGACACCTCGCGCTCGGACAAGCGTTGCAATTTACAATTGATTTTATGAACATTGTTCATATATAAGCATTACAAGCAAAATAGAAGAACCCGGAGCACCGCGATGCCGCATCACGCATATCAGCTGACGGTTGCAGAGTTGCAGGCTGTCATCGATCGCAACCCCTTCAACGTCTGGATGGGTTTGCAAGTGGCAACGGTGGATAGCGACGGCATCGAATTGCGAGTGTCCGGGCGACCGGAGTTCATCGGCACGGCCGCGCTGCAACGGGTGCATGGCGGGATTATCAGCAGCCTGGTGGATGTCGCCTGCGGTTATGCGGTGATGGCCAACACTGGCCATGGGGTATCGACCGTGGATTTGCACACTGATTTTCACAGAGGCGCCGATCTGGGTGTGCTGCACGTCTGCGGCCAGCTCATTCACCGGGGTAATCGCTTGAATTGTGCGCAAGCCCGCATTACTGACGGCTCGGGGGCCCTCATCGCGTCCGGCCGTGGAAATTTCTACAGCACTCGCGACGTGCTACCGGAAGTAGCCGCTCGACTGCAAGAATCACCATCAGGCCCAGCGCCTGTTCAACGTGAGTAATCCTTCATGCGCGACGCTTTGTTCAAGACACGTATTACGCAGATGCTGGGGATCCGACACCCGATTCTTTGTGGGGGGATGGGTCCGAAAGTTTCTGATGCAGACTATGTCGCTGCGGTCGTCAGGGCCGGCGGAATGGGCTTCATCGTGGCGGCGGGCTTTCCCGATCCGGACGAATTCCGCGAACAGCTCAGACGCTGCAAAACCCTGACCGGTGGCATGCCGTTTGGCGTCAATCTGTACATTTCCCGCCAGGCCGGCGGCATCGAACGCTTGAATCAGCAACTGGCAATTGTCATTGAAGAGCAAGTGCACTGTGTCGAAACCGCAGGTGCCAGCCCGGAGCTGATCGTCCCGCGCTTGCAGGAAGCCGGGATCAAGGTCTTACACAAGGTGCCCGCCGTGAAGTACGCCCACACGGCCGCCAAGCTCGGCGTCGATGCGGTAATCATCGTCGGCAACGATTGCGGCGGGCATCCGGGGATCTTCGGTATCAGCAGTATGGTCCAGGCGGCACACGGCCCTGCGGTGATCGACCTGCCTGTGGTGATTGGCGGCGGCATCGGCACGGGCAAGCAATTGGCGGCCACCCTGGCCATGGGCGCCGATGCGGTGCTCATGGGCTCGCGCATGATGGTCGCCGAAGAACTGAATATTCACCGGGACTATAAAAACCTCGTGGTACGCGGTGACGGCAGCGAAAGCGTGGTGGTGAAAAAAGCCATTCGTGACAACCACCGGGTGCTGCATAACGACAGTGCCCGGGCCGTTCTCGAACTCGATGAGGCCAAGATTCTCGACTTCGAGCAATACCGACCGCATGTAAACGGCGCGCTCGCGACCCAGGCCTATGCCACCGGCGACAGCCGCACCGGCATGCTCGATTACGGACCGGCCGTGGTTTTCGCCGACGCCATCAAACCGGTCGAGCAGATTTTCGACGAGTTGCTCGACGACGCCGCGCGGGCCCTGCATCGCCTGGAAAGCCTGTCGCTCCAAGGGGGCAGTCGACATGACCGATGAGGTGCTGATCCAACAGCGCGACAACGATGTGCTGGTCCTGACGCTCAACCGGCCGGCCGCCCGCAATGCGCTCAATCTGGAACTGGCGCGGGCGCTGATCCAGGCATTGACGGCGTTTGAAAACGACCCTGGGTTGCGCGTGGCGATCCTGACGGGAAGCGACCCGGCGTTTTGCGCCGGGCTCGATCTCAAGGCCTTTTCAGCCCCCGATGCGCCCCGGCATGAAGTGGCGGCGCTGCTTGACCTGGTGCCCAGCCTCAGTAAGCCGATTATCGCGGCGGTGAACGGCGCAGCCATGACCGGCGGGCTGGAACTGGCCCTGGGCTGCGACTTCATCATTGCCTCGACCGAGGCTCGCTTCGCCGATACGCACACCAGGATCGGCGCGTTATCCGGCAGCGGCGCCACCTCGCGCCTGCCCTTCACGGTCGGTGTGCGCTGGAGCAAACAACTCAGCTACACCGGCCAGGCCATCGATGCCGCCACCGCGTTGCGCATCGGGCTGGTCAACGAAGTCCATCCCCCCGAAGCGCTGATCAGTCAAGTCCAGGAGCTTGCAAGGCGCATCGCCCTCCACGACCCGCAACTCGTCGGCGTCGTCAAGCAGGTGCTTGATGAAGGTGCGCGCACCACACTGGCCAATGCCCAGCTGCTGGAAAAGAAAGTGCTCGCCACCCGTAAATTGAAGGGCGGCATGTCCTGGAAACCCCGTGACTGATGCCCTTCCCCCGGGCGCTGCAATCTCAGGTGCTGCGATGAAACTTGACGGCGTAAAAGTGTTGGACCTGACCCAGTTCATGCCCGGTTCCGTTTTGACCGCCATGATGGCCGATCATGGCGCCGAGGTGATCAAGATCGAGTCCCCCACGGGCGACCCGACCCGCTATCACGAACACCGTGGTCAGCGTGAACCGGACGCCGGGACCGTCGGCTTCTTCGCCGGCTGCAACCGGGGCAAGTCCAGCCTGTCCCTTGATCTCAAGAAACCGGCCGCCCTGGAGATCATCAGGCAACTGGTCGAACAGGCCGACGTACTGGTCGAATCCTTTCGCCCCGGCGTGGCCGACCGGCTTGGCGTGGGCAGCAAAGCGATGCGGGCGCTCAACCCGCGTCTGGTCTATTGCTCAATGAGCGCCTTCGGCCAGACTGGACCTCTGCGCGATCTACCGGCACACGACAGCGTCGTGCAAGCGCTCGGCGGCTCCCTGCCCCGCACAGAGGATGGCGTCCCCATCACCGACTGCCTGCCAGCCGCCGCGCTGGCCGGGGCCCTGAACGGCTTGGTTGCGGTATTGATGGCTTTGCTTGGCGCCCGCAGCACCGGCCGCGGCGAACGGATCGATATTTCAATGCGCGACTGCCTGCTGCCCGCGCAACCGTTTCGCCCACACACCCCGGAACATGCAACCGATCAGTGGCTGGCCATGCTCAGTGCGTATCAAACCGCTGATGATCGATGGCTTTGCCTGGGCGGTCGTGAACAGCATTTTTGCGAAAACCTGCTGACGCCCTTGGGACGTGCGGACCTGATCCCCGTGGCCATCGGACCGACAGGCAGCGACCAGGGCATTTTACGGACCTTCCTGGCCGAGACGTTCAGGACAGAGCCCCTGGCCTATTGGCGGGTCTGGCTGCAAGAACAGGGTGTCAGCGCAGCACCTGTGCTGAGTCTTGGCGGTGCGCTCGGCCATCCTCAAACCCAAGCGCGCCAAATGCTGCTGGTGGACGCCCACGGCGGCGAACACATTGGCACCCCTCTGAAATTCCAGGAAGAACCCGGCGTACCGAACCTGCGTGTTCCCCGCCTGGGAGAAGACAACAGTGCAATACTGACGGCGCTGGGCTACCGGGAACAGGAGATTGCCGCCTTGAGGCGCGCAGGCATCATCCATTCACGCCGATGACCGGCCAGCTTATTCAGCCTGCGCTGAACGCTCACGAACCGCGATACGCTCGATCAAACCGATCATCGCTTGCAGCGCCGGGGTCAAGGCCCGCGGTACCCAAGCGATAGCGGCTTCGCCATGCAGCGAATCAGGCAGATCGCGGATGGTCACGAATCGCACCCCCTCGATCGGCAGGTGCCGCGCAGTGTCCTGGACGAAGCCGACCCCAAGTTCGTTCGCCACCAGGTTGAACATGCTGTACGGCTGCGCGACCTGCTGGATGCGCTTGGGCGAAAACCCGGCCTTGCGGCACGCAGACTCGAGCGCGGCATGAAAGTGCGGGGTCAGATGCTGTGGCGACAGCACGAACGAATAGCCCGCCAGATCCGCCAGTCGCAGGGTTCCGTTGTCTTTGCCAAGGTTCCATTTCGTCGGCACCGCCGCGATCACCCTGGAATACTCGATGACCCGGACATCGAGGCCATCGGTATTGACCATGTTGCGGTTCAGGATACCGATGTCCAGGCTACCATTGCGCAGCCCTTCTACCTGATGGGTGCTGAGCTGTTCATCGAACTGCACTTCGATGCTGGGCCAGCGTTCGTTGAACAGCTTGACCGCCGCCGGCAGGATGCGCATTGCACTCATCGGCGCGAAAGCGATGCGCAGCCGGCTCAACTCTCCGCGAGCCTGACGCCGCACCGCCTGCTCGGCGAAATCAACCTGGGCGATGATGGTGCTCGCCTCGCGCTGCAATACCTTGCCAGCCGGTGTCAGGCTGACCTGCCGGCTGGTACGGTCCAGCAGGCGCGCATCGAGTGACTCCTCCAACCGCTGGATCGATTGGCTCAGCGGCGGTTGCGCCATGCCCAGGCGAGCGGCAGCCCTGCCAAAATGCAGCTCCTCGGCTACCACGATGAAATGTCTGAGCTGGCGCAGTTCCATCATTCCACCCACAGAAATCGATTCAACAACCTTAGATGAAACGCCAGCGCGGCTCTGAAAAATGTTCGACCAGACCGGCATGGACTTGTGGATGCAAACCCGCCACACCTGGCTGGATCAGGTTATAGGCAAATTGGGTATCACCGTACCAGATGCCCTGATCGCCAAGGTCCGCCCTCCAGCTGGCGGCAATGCTGCCATGGGGAAAATGACGTTTGAGCAGGCGGATCAGAAACAGCTCGGCGCCCTTGACCGTCTCTGGCTGCAAGTCCGCTTCCATCCTGAAATCCACTTCCAGCTGGCGCCGCTTGCCATTGGGTGTGCTCGCCGCCGTGACGCGCGCTTTGACACTGGCGCTTTGGGAGCGCGTGTCACCGGCCTCCCAGGCATCCTGGTGACGAATGACCGCCCCGTTATGCTTGAGCGAACCGGGCTCGGCCAGCAACGTATCGAAATGCAAATCGACGATACACACCTCGCCTGGCTCAACGCTCGGCAACGGATCACTGATCACAAGCACTTCTTTGATGAACTCCGGGGTTCCTTCGATGAAAAGCGTCACCATTACCTTCGCGACGGCAGGAGAATCGGGCAGCTGTGCCATGTAAACCTCATAGGGACTGGTTAGGGGCTGGAATACCCCATTTAAAATGAACGTTATGCGTAAATATGAACACAAAAACGATAACCAGTGCTCCTGGACAACGCAAGGACCTGCGCCCCGCTGCGACCGTCCAGGCGGCCAGGGAGGTAGTACGCTCCAACGGTAGAAGGCTTTCAGGCCTATCAATATCGTCCCGATATTAATTTCATTGGATACGATATTGGAATTGCACATCCCCGGCCGATGGATAAGAATGACCCTACGCACATAAGCGTGAACGCCATTCATAAAATCCGCCCATAAGAACAGTAACCGGAGTTTAGCGATGAGTACCTACAACGGCCCGATTTTCGACGGCGACACCCATATCTACGAGCAACCTGACTCCTGGAGTCGGTACCTGCCTAAAGAACTGGAAAAGGATTGGGGCTTCCAATGGCGGGTTGGTACCGATGGCGAATACGCGCTTTACGTCGGCCAGAAGAAAGTGGAAGTCAGCGCCGGTTACTTCACGGCCGACGGCAAGGTGCCACCGCCCGGCAAACTGCACGAGTGGTTGCGTGCCATGAAGGACGGCCATGGCGAAGTCGAAATGCGCGTCGACATGACCCCGGACATGTACAACGCCAGCGACCGGCTCAAGAAGATGGACGAGTTTGGCGTGGAAGGCTGCTTCATGTACTGCGGTAACATGGTGGCAGCTGTCAGTTACCTCGACGAACCCAAGGCGGCTGCCGGGGTTTTGCATGCCTATAACCGCTGGATGCTCGATGAGTGGAAGTTCAACCACTCCGACCGGATCTACTCTGCTCCGCTGATCTCCCTGGCCGACATCGACTCGGCCATCAAGGAAGCGGAATTCGTGGTGAAGAACGGTGCCCGCCTGGTGTTGATGCCCATGGGCCCGAACGAAATCGGCCGCTCCCCGGCCGACCCGTACTACGATCGTTTCTGGTCGATCCTCAATGAAGCCCACGTGCGCGTCGTCTATCACGTGTCCGAAGCCATTTACCTCAAGCATCACATGGCCGTCTGGGGCGAGTTGATGCAGCAGTCGCGGATGCGCCAGTCGGCGTTTGTCTGGATGCACGGCTACAGCGAACGCCCGGTGATCGAGACCATCTCGAACTTCATCTTCTGGAACTTCTTCGAGCGCTTCCCGAACATCAAGTTGCTCTCGGCGGAAAACGGCGCCGAATGGGTGCCGAACATGCTGGTGAAGATGGACAAGGTCCGCGGCATGGCCAAGATGGGCCTGTGGCCAGCCGGCCAATTGAAGGAACGTCCAAGCGCGATCTTCAAGCGTCACGTCGGGGTCGTTGCCTATCCGGAAGACGATATTCGCACCTTGATCGACCAGACAGGCAGTGCCGATTGGATCATCACCGGTTCCGACTACCCTCACGCCGAAGGTGTGCCGACCCCGGCTGATTTCATCGGTGAAGCGCTGTCGACGTGCACCGTCGAAGAACAGCGCAAGATCATGTATCAGAACGGCAAGAACTTTATTGCCCAGAGCTGATACTGCTGAAGCTAAAGAGAAAACCCTCGCTGTATGGCCAATGCTGTTCACCTGAGGACACCGTTGAACCCGTGGCGAGGGAGCTTGCTCCCGCTTGAGTGCGAAGCGCTCACAAGAAAGGGCTGCTGCGCCCGAGGCGTCGGACCGTCCCAGCGGGAGCAAGCTCCCTCGCCACGGGATCAGCGATTTCCAGCGACCAAAAAAGCCCTTGCGACCCATCCCTTCCATCATGTTATTCTGAACGCAGTTCATAATAACGAATAACATCATGACTTTGAACATCCCGCTCGAGCGTCTGGACTTGTCCCAATGGATCCGTCCCGGCGACACTGTCCTCTGGGGTCAGGCGAACGCCGAGCCCCTGCCGTTGACCCAGGCACTGATGAGCCAACGGGCGCAGATGGGGCGATTCCGGGTCATGCTCGGTCTCACCCACGGCGAGACCTGCCGGCCAGAACACGCTGACCAGGTCGACTTCCTCGCCTACTGCGGCGGCGGAGCGAACCGGGCGCTGGCCAAGGCCGGCGTGCTGGACATCCTGCCCTGCCATTATTCCCAGTTCCCCGAAATGATCCGCGACGGCACGTTGCAGGTGGACGTGCTACTGCTGCAACTCGCACCTCCCGATGAGCACGGTCGCTACAGCCTGAGTATTGCCCACGAATACCTGCTGCCGGCGCTGGAACGGGCACGCCTGATCATCGCGGAGGTCAATCATCAGGCACCCTGGACGTACGGCGAGCGCTACCTTTACGAAGAAGACATCGATTGCATCGTCGAGACATCTCGCCCGCCACTTCAAAGCCCTGCGTCGAAACCCGGCGCGGTCGAACAAGTGATTGCCAGCCACGTGGCAGGCTTGATCGAAGACGGTTCTACCCTGCAGTTCGGCCTCGGGGTGATCCCCGAAGCGATTTTGAGCGCCCTCGGAGACCACCGGGACCTGGGGGTGCATTCCGGTGCAATCGGTGATGGCGTGGTCGACCTGATGGAAAAAGGCGTCATCAACAACGCCCGAAAAACCCTCGATCGAGGCACCACGATCGCCGGCGTACTCATGGGCAGCAGCCGTCTGAACCGCTTCGCCCATTGCAACTCGGCCATCCAGATGCGCTCGACGGCCTACACCCATGACTTGCAGGTGCTGAGCAGCCTGGAGCGTTTCGTGGCGCTGAACTCGGCCATCGAAGTCGACCTGAGCGGCCAGATCAACGCCGAAACAGCCGGCGGCACCTACGTGGGCGCGGTGGGCGGCGCGCTGGATTTCCTCCGTGGTGCGCGACGGTCCCGGGGCGGCTTGCCGATCATCGCACTGCCGTCCGTGTCGGGCGTCAACAGCCGCATCGTCTCGCGCATCAACGGCCCGGTCAGTACCCCACGTAGCGACGCGGGCCTGATCGTCACCGAATACGGCGTAGCGGATCTGCGCGGCCTGAGTGTTCGCCAGCGTCGATTGAAGATGCTGGACATTGCCCACCCTGACTTTCGTGAACAACTGGAACAAGCTGCCAGCGTTTGAAAGCTGGCCACACCTGGAGAAATGACTGATGAGACGTGCCGCGATCGTCGCGCCCCTGCGCACCCCCGTTGGAACCTTTGGCGGCAGCTTGCGGCCGGTCTCCGTTGAAGCGCTGGGCGCCCATGTGGTCAAGGCGATACTCGAACGTACCGGGCTGGACCCTGCGCGAATCGAAGACATTGTGTTCGCTCAATCCTATGCCAGCAGTGAAACGCCCTGCGTAGGCCGCTGGATCGGGCTGCAGGCCGGGCTGCCGATCGAGGTGCCCGGCATGCAACTCGACCGCCGTTGCGGAGGTGGACTGCAAGCGGTGATTACGGCCGCCATGATGGTCCAGACCGGGGCGGCGGATGTGGTGCTGGCAGGCGGCGTCGAGAGCATGAGCAACATTGAATATTATTCCACCGACATGCGCTGGGGCTCGCGCTCCGGCAGCGTGAAGATGCATGACCGGCTCGAGCGCGGCCGTGAACGCTCGCAGCCCGAGGAGCGCTTCGGCCACATCTCGGGAATGATCGAAACGGCCGAGAACCTCGCCCGGGAATACCACATCAGCCGCGAGGAGTCGGATGCTTTCGCCTTGCGCAGTCACCAGCGCGCCGCCCTGGCATGGTCCGAGGGTCGCTTCAATGACGAGGTCGTGCCCATCAGCGTTGCACAACGCAAGGGCGAGCCGATTCTGTTTGATCGCGATGAAGGTTTTCGCGCCGACGCCAGCCTGGATTCGTTGGCTAGATTGCGCCCGCTGATCAAAGACGGGACGGTGACCGCCGGCAATTCCAGCCAGCAAAACGATGCGGCGGCGGCGTGCTTGATCGTCGCCGAAGACAAGCTGCAAGAGCTGGGTCTGAAACCGATGGGATTGCTCGCGGGTTGGGCGGCCAGCGGTTGCCACCCGGCAACCATGGGCATCGGTCCGGTGCCAGCGGTGCAAAAGCTGCTGGCTAAAACAGGACTGACCCTGGACCAGATGGACCTGATCGAGCTCAACGAAGCGTTCGCCTGCCAGGCCTTGTCGGTGCTCAAGGGCTGGGGATGGAGCGACCTGGAACGACTCAACGTCAACGGCTCGGGTATTTCCCTCGGTCATCCTATCGGCGCGACGGGCGTGCGCATGCTCAGCACCCTGCTCCATGAACTGGAGCGACGTAAAGGTCGCTACGGGCTGGAGACCATGTGCATCGGTGGCGGCCAGGGGCTGGCGGCGATCTTCGAACGGACTTGATCTTGTTCCAGGATGCGCTGAAATCTATTCACCCGATGAGCAACAGCCATAAGAACAAGGATCGAGCATGAGTACCCCGCAAGTTTTTATCGTCAGCGCTTCACGCACCGCCATTGGCACTTTTGGCGGATCGCTCAAGGACGTGCCGATGGCCGATCTGGCCACCACGGCCGTCAAGTCAGCCTTACAGCGCAGCGGCGTCGATCCGGCGCGGGTCGAGCATGTGGTGATGGGCAATGTCATTCCCACCGAACCTGCGGACGCCTACATTTCCCGGGTGGCCGCGATCAATGCCGGCATTGCGAAAGAAACCCCAGCGTTCAACGTCAACCGTCTGTGCGGTTCGGGACTGCAAGCCGTCATCTCGGCAGCGCAAACCCTGTTGCTGGGGGACGCCGAGATCGCCATCGGCGCCGGGGTCGAGTCCATGAGCCGTGGCCCGTATATCCTGCCTGCCGCACGCTGGGGGGCCCGTATGGGCAACACCCAGGCAGTCGACTACATGCTCGGCATCCTGCATGACCCCTTCCATGACATCCACATGGGCATCACCGCCGAGAACATAGCGTTGCGCAACAACATCAGCCGCGCCATGCAGGATGCCCTGGCCCTGGAAGATCAGGCCCGCGCATTTCGCGCCATCGAAGAAGGTCGTTTTATCGAGCAGATCGCCGACGTTGAAATACGCACTCGACAAGGCACGCAGGTGTTCAATATCGACGAACACCCCCGCCTCACTTCCATGGAAAAACTGGCGCAAATGAAGCCGGCCTTCAAGGCCGACGGTTCGGTCACCGCCGGCAATGCCTCCGGGCTTAACGACGGTGCCGCCGCACTGGTGTTGGCAACCGGTGCCGCGGTCGGGGCGAATAACCTGCGGCCCCTCGCCCGCCTGGTGTCCTATGCCCACGCGGGCGTCGAACCGGAATTGATGGGCCTGGGCCCCATTCCGGCCACCCGCCTTGCCCTGAAGCGTGCGGGCCTGAAGATCGATGACCTGGACGTCATCGAAGCCAACATCGCCTTCGCCGCCCAAGCGTGCGCGGTGAACCAGGAGCTGAAACTGGACCCGGCGAAGGTCAACCCCAATGGCTCGGGGATTTCCCTTGGTCATCCCGTCGGGGCCACCGGCGCGATCATTACCACCAAAGCGATTCATGAACTGCAGCGTATCGGCGGTCGCTATGCGCTGGTGACCATGTGCATCGGCGGCGGCCAAGGCATCGCCGCTATTTTTGAGCGGGTTTGAGGTTTATCCGAGCATTCACCAGGTCGCTTTCCTCTTGCGTGCAATGAGAGGGGTTTGGACCCGCTGAGCCTGGGCCGAAGAGGGATGGGAGACAACCTGCTGTAGCGCTGCGGTCGCCTCCCACGCCGGATCGATCAGACCGGTTTCTTCGCAGCCGCACCCTCTGTGCTTTCCGTGGCCGTCAGAATCGTGCGGCAGAAGGAATTCACAGTCAGGTGTTCTTTGAGCTGAATCGAACGCCCATCAGGTAACTCGACGACGCCGGTCATGGTCGACAACAAATAGCAGTACATGCGGGTCCCATGGGCGGTTGGCCAATGGCTGTAGGCGCGACCATGGGCGGCGATGTCGACGGCGACCTTGCAACCGTCGCGCTCCATGTCCAGCCGCCATTTGACGGGCAGGTTCATACCGGTTCGCGGATCCTCCCATTTTTCCGTCACGACGAAGCGGATCGTTCCTCCATCGCCTTGCGACGAGAGGTTGATCTGCTCGTGCTCGCCGTACTTCACAAACCCCAGTTGCATCTGGTCATTGACCTGGAAGAAGTTGACCTTCACGTCCCCCTCGATGGTGTACAGCCACCACATCCAGTTGGGCGCCGGCAGGTTCTTGACCGGGTCATTCATCTGCCCCGTCAGGATATGCTCGCGCACGCCATAGGCGTTGGTCAGTTCGAGTGTCTGTCGGGGCAGCTTGATCGAGCCGTTGACGGTCACGAACGTATCGTAGCCGGCGCGATCTGCCTGGGCGGCGTTTGCGAACGGTCCCCAATTCCACAGGGGTGTGCCGTCCTGCTCATACGTCAGGTCGAACTCGGCGCCTCCAGCCTCGCCCTTCAGTGCCCAGACTGGCGGCGCGGCCTCGAAACGCAAGCCGTCGAAGTCCCAGGTAACGCGATCGTCACTGCGTGTCACCTTCAACTGGTCAGCGGTCAAGCGTTCGGTCGGCGTCCAACCCACCCGCAGAAAATTGTTGTCGCTCATTGTCCCACGTTGCGACCGGGGGACGACGATCAGCTGGATCTCGCGCTCGGCGCTGATGCCCTTCCCCCAGATGCCTTCACCATTGCCAGACAGGACATAGCCGGCCGCCCAGAGCAGCACGTCATTGTCACCGGCCTGTCCGACCACGCCCAGCGCGGTCTCTTCCCAGAAGTCAGTCTGGGTCGAGGGTTTGGACAGTGACTCGAAGTGCGTGCCTTCGTCCTCGAGGGTAATCGCCGCGTGGGAGTGCGCGATGGACTTGTACTTCGAATTGTATTCGTCACTCATGGATCAATCCTTTTCGTTTATCGCGTTTCAGGCTCGGATACTGAATGAGCTTTGGTCCCAAGCCTCTATTGCTCGAGGGGTGGCCCGGACTCGATCAAGGCATGAGCTTTCATAGGACCGATTTCGGTGACGCCGCCGTCGACCGGGAGCTGCACGCCGGTAATGAAGCGCGCCTCATCGCTCGCCAGGAAGCGCACCGCATGGGCCACGTCCCAGGCATCGCCTTCGAGCCCCAGCGGCCCGACATTGCGTCTCTGCACGCGCATCTCGGTGGGCAGCAAAGACATGGCCAAAGGCGTCAGGACATGACCGGGCGCAACGGTGTTGGCGCGAATGCCCTGACGCCCGTAAAGCACCGTCAACTCACGGGCCAGTGCGGCCATGGCAGCCTTGGATGGGCCATAGGCCAGGCTGCCATGGGCGCGAATGCCGCCGATGGAAGAAATATTCACGATCGAGCCCCCGCCATTCTTGATCATGGCGGGCACTGCGTAGCGGCTCATCAGCATGGCGCTGGTCAGGTTGATATTCATTACCCGCGTCCAGGCAACCTCATCGTCCCCTTCCAGCGCCACCGGGTTGGCCACGCCGACGTTGTTGACGAGGATATCGAGACGGCCATAGCGCTCGACCGTGGCCGCCACGAAACGCGCGCAATCGTCACGCCGCGTGACATCCCCTGCGGCGACAAAAGCCTCACCGCCGAGCGCCTCGATGTGCTTGCGCGTGCCCTCGGCACTGTCGGCATTCAGGTCGACGAGGCAGACGCGCGCTCCCTCGCCCGCCAACACCACGGCGATGGCCCGGCCGATGCCGATACCGTCGCCCTCTGTCCCAGCGCCTGTCACGATGGCGACCTTGCCGGCGAGCGTTGCATTGTATTGCTTGGGTTGCGGCATGATTCAGCTCTCCAGCTGCAAACGGATAACCCGTGGGCGCGCGGCACCCCGGCTCACGCTTCCTCAGGGAAGCGCACCGGGTGCCGCGAGTCGGCCCACCCTGGGATCAGTGAACGGAACGCACCAAGGTAGCGGTGCGGCCGTCATCGGAATTGACGAGCACCGTCTCGCCGACCTGCAAGGTCTGGGGAATCTGCGCACCTTCGCGCTTCTTGCCATCGGTACCGCGCACATAGGTATCGGGGTTGATGGCGAAGACTTCTTCCAGCCCGGTCCGGTCATTGCGCAGCGTGACCTGATCCTGAGTGAGGTTTTTCAGGGTACCGATCGAAGGCACCTTGCCCGACGCGCCGGTGACGCGAATATCCATCGACATGCGGAAGCGATCCTTCGACAGATTGGTCAGTCCGCTGTGCGGCAGGTTGAGATCGAAGATCACGATGTCGCCCGGCTCGAAATCGGCCAGCTTCCAGCCTTCCAGCGGGATCGTGTCCTTGGGGATGGGGAACGACGGCGGATTGCTCAGATCATGGAGGATCGGTCCACGGTGCGCCCCTTCGACCCAGGCGCAACCGCCGGTTTCTTCGTCTACGTAATCGACCGGGACCCAGCAGATCTTCATCTCCAGGCCACGGCTGTAAAAGCCGTCCTGGTGGGGATAGATGAAGCGGTCCTCGGTGGGGTCGCTGGAAGGCGGATTGGCGCGGTATTCGGCGATCGGCAACCAGAACGGGTCATCGCCGAGCAGTTCCTTCATGGTCGCGACGATCTTGGGATTCTCGGTCAGCAGGCGGTGCATGTTGTTGTGGTTGAACTCGCTGATGCGCGACAACTCGGCGGCGTCGATCGTTTTGCCCTCGAAACCCGAGCCGTTGTAACGGTTCTCCTGCACGCCCGCATCGATCAACCCATGGCGTTGCAGGTAATCGATCCAGCGCTCACGCATTTCACCGATTACGCCCTTGTCGAGCACACCCTTGAAATACCAGTAGCCGTCCCGCTCCCAGGCCCGGTCGAGGGCTTCACGATCACCGAGCAGATGGTTGGCAGTCTTCAACCGGCCCATGCGGGGCCGTTCAATCGATACGGATTGTGCATTGTTATTGTTCATACACCGCCTCTCTTGTTGTTAGACATCATGGCGTGGCTCATGAAGCCGGATACGTCCATCCTGACACCGGAGTTCCAGGGCACCCAGTGTCGTTTTCTACATAATCAGGGGGTGAATTCAACACCTTGAGGTCGTTGCACAAATGATCGAGCCAAGTTCGAAAAATCCCGCCAAGTGTATTTTTCAATAGCTTTATTGATTTTCTATTGATCAATAGATAACGTCTCGGCATGAGCGAAGAACACATCCCCGACCCCAGCAAAGCAGCTACCGGTAAATTCAACCGTCGGCGCAAGGAAATCCTCCTGGCCGCCGCGGCGGTGTTTGCCGAACGCGGTTTCCATGGCTGCCGCACCCAGGACATCGCCGACCGCCTGGGCCTGAAACAGGCGAGCCTGTATTACTACTTCCCCACCAAGGAAGCGGCACTGGAAGCGGTCTGCCTGTATGCCGTCAGCGAGGCGGCGATGCGCCTGCGGCCGCTGCTGGAGGATTGCGAAGCCGCGCTGCCCGAGACGATCCGGCGGGTCATCCACGCGTATCTGCATGACCTGCAGACCCATCGCGACTGCATGATCGTGCTCAACGAACAGCGCCGCCACCTTCCTCCCGAACAGCAAGCCAACATCCGCGCGCAAGCGAGCGAATACCGCAGCCTGCTCTTGCAACTGTTCGAGCAAGCCCGCTCCCGGGGCGAGATACGGGGCGATGTCGATTGTGCGTTGTCGGCACGCGCGCTGATCGACCTGTGCCATTGCGCGGCATTGCGCCTGCAACGCGCTCCCGAATCCGGACTCGATGTCGGGCACATCATCGAGCAGTACGCCCGGTTGTTCTGCATGGGCATCCAGGACACTGCGTACCCGCAAGATCTGTAAGTCGTCATCGCACCATAACAACGGAGAACAGCATGAATCGACTCAACGGCAAGGTCGCCCTCATCACCGGCTCCACCCAGGGGCTCGGCGAGGGTATCGCCCGGCGTTTCGCGCATGAGGGGGCGAAGGTGGTGGTCAACGGGCGCTCCCAGGAAAAGGGCGAAAAAGTGGTCGCTGCCCTGCGCCAGCTCGGCGCCGACGCGATATTCCTGCGCGCCGACCTGACCGACAAGGAGCAGGCGCAGCAGCTGGTGCAGCGAGCCGCCGAGCACTTCGGCGGCCTCGACATCCTGGTCAACAATGCGCAGGTGGTGCCGGAACTGGCCAGCGCGGAGTCCGAAGCCAACGATGCCTTGCTCGATGTCGCCTTGCGCTCCGGGGTCTACGCCTCGTTATGGACGGGACAGGCGGCCCTGCCGTGGTTCATCCGGGCGGGTGGCGGCAGGATCATCAATTTCGCCTCGGTCAACGGCGTCTACGGCAGTAAATACGGCCTGGCCTACAACACTGCCAAAGAAGGGATGCGCGGCCTGACCCGCACCCTGGCCAATGAGTGGGGCCGGCACAATGTCACGGTGAACGTGGTCCTGCCCTCCGGCTTGAGCCCGGCCTACGAAGCGTTCTACGGCGACGACCGGAAAAAAATGGAGGCCGTCGCCCGGCAGACGCCCATGCGCCGCCACGGTCGAGCGCAGGAGGACATCGGCGGCGCGGTACTCGGACTCGCCTGCGAGTCCGGGCGCTTCATCACCGGCCAGTCACTGTTTATCGACGGCGGGCAAAACCTGCTGGGTCTACCACAACTGCACCGTCTCGACAGTGCCGAGGGCAACGCATCATGAATGAGATGCTGAACAAATACGCGCTGATCCTGGGCGCCGACACGATAGGCCAAGGGATCGCGCTACGCTTCGCACGCGAAGGCGCACGGCTCGCGGTACTGGACCCTGATGCCGATGCCGCCGAGGAACTGGCGCGCACCATTCGCGCCAGCGGCGGCCATGCCCTGGCTTTCACCGCGCCCATGAACGAAACGGCAGGCGCCAGCGTTAAGGCGGCCATCGCGCAACTCGGCGGGCTCGATGTGCTGGTCAACAACGTGCTGCCGATGCCTGTCATCGGTCCACTCGAGAACCAATCGGCTACGGTCTTTGCCGACGCTTTCGCCTGCATCCAGGCGGCGGTCGCCGCCATGCAGGCCGCCCTGCCTGCCCTGCAGGAGGCTGGCAGCGGGCGCATCATCAATGTCGGCCATCGCTACGGCGAGGGCATCAATGAAGGCCTGGCCGCCTACAATGCCGCGGCCTGGAGCCTGGTCGGACTGACCCGCAGCGCCGCACTCGATTGGGGTCGTTACCAGATCGCCAGCAACCTGCTGCTGCCGTTGGTGGACACCCCGGAACTGCGGCGCTGTCATGAGCGCCGACCTGGGGTGATCGACCTGATGATCGGGCAATTGCCGCTGGGGCGGTTGGGCGATCCGGTGGAGGATATTGGCGCGGCTGCGCTGTTCCTGGCCGGTGATGCCTGCGCGTTTGTCAACGGTGAGGTCATTCATGCGGACGGCGGACAGCATGTGGCTGGGCCGGTGTTGAATCCTGCGCGGTTTGGCTGAGGGGGGGGCGGGTGTATATCCGTTGCTGCGGTAACGGCGGCTTAGGGTTCCGCCCTGACGGCGGGTCACTTTTGAAAAGGCGCCAAAAGTAACCAAAAGCGCCTCGCCGGTATGACTCACCCACATGGGTTACAAATCAGTTCACGCACATAGGTAACAGTTTTTAACTGGCAGGGTC
>Ga0209795_10001080_pt1 | contig 18017 bp, 10 predicted proteins | sample AgamicOrMarz_FD_187166 | JGI IMG/M metagenome (GOLD analysis project Ga0209795, IMG submission 187166) | Agave microbial communities from Guanajuato, Mexico - Or.Ma.rz (SPAdes) (version 2) | ecosystem: Host-associated > Plants > Phyllosphere > Phylloplane/Leaf | place: Guanajuato, Mexico...
GCAAACCTTTTGATTCACATAAAGCAGCAACTGGTTCAAGAGCTTTAATACTATAACCATGCATGAATGGATGAGCCTTTACTCCAATAAAACTAGGGTTTTTAAGATATAATTCTATTTCTTCCATAAAATTAGGAATCATAGGGTTCACTGCTACCCAACCTAGAAAACGATCTGGAAATCTTGCAATTGCAGTAGCCACGATATCATTTTGCGGCTCGGTAAAAATCTTATATGTGTTACCATAAAGATTAAAATAACCATCTTTCACAAGACCATCATAGATTTTATGCCCAATTTGAGGTGTATTAAGTATTAGAAAACGGAATAATCGCTGAATATTATATTGAATGGTACTATCCGATTCAAACATTGTTTCACTCATAGGAGGGATTAGAACAGTTTTTGCTATATTATTTTTATCCATCCCCTCTATCATTTTTTCTAAAGTTAACATGGATTCATCCACATGAAAATGGCAATCAATAATTATATAAATCTCCCCTTATCTACTCTATTATTTTCAATGTATTGCTTTAATCAACTTTTTTCACTTTTAACCTATTTTTACTAGTATCATATATATGCTTTGAAAAAAACTTTATTAAATTAAAGACTTGTGTGTAGATTCATTGCACCTTTAACAGGACAAGAATTGCTCTTTCTTTTTTACGATTTTATTTAGAAACAGAAGCTCTCTCAGGGGGGATTTTTCAACTTTTCAATGTAGGATTAAGAATTGGAGATACATAGTTTTTACCAGTCAATATGTACTGTGATACAAAATCTAAAAAGTCATCAACCGAACGAACATTATAGTTATTGTCACATGGTTTTCGGTCATTAATTACTGGATGTGTATGGTGAGGATCTGTTGCTACACCATGATTGTGCTCATTTTCAAAAGAACAGATATTTCCCGAAGGATCACTTTTTACTTCCCAACAATAGCGATATTGTATTAAATGACCCTTCGAATCATACCACTCTCTGATTCGAGCCTTCGTATTTCCAAACTGAGGGTGTGGTTTTAAATCAATATTAAGTTGAACTTTTATAATACCACCATTAAAAGGAACAAGATTTAGCATAGGAGGAGAAGTTCGAAAAATCACTTCATACTTGATCAATAAGTTATAAAATTTGGAAGAATTAATCATTCTTATCCTCCTTGCGTCTAATTAATAAATTACGTTTTTCTTCCTCTAACTCTTTCCAATCAAATATATCAACAGATTCAGCCGAATAATCAATATCTTGATCAGTGTAGTTTCCAAAAAGCTTGTAAAAATTATCTCCAAACTGTACTTCATATTCATGGATTTGTTCATTTATCATCTCAATGCGTTCGTCAACAGTTTGTCTTCTGATTCGTTTCATTTGATAATTCCATTGAATTTGAAAAGCCATTACAGGGTTTTTCCACGCTTCAATAGCATGCTTAGGTATTTTTTGTTGTCCCTTTTCACCAACTGCTTCCAAGCCTCTATCGATATACTTGTAAATCATTTGACGTGAAACACCTAATTCTTTTGAAGCCTGCGTAATCGACATTAATTCCTTTAAATCGTAGTCAAATACTAATCTACCTTCCGAAGTAATTTGATAAAACCACGTATCAAATTTAATTTTCACATTATTAAAATCCATTTTTTCCTCATGAATTTTCAAGGAGATATCCATCATTTCTTTCAAAAGAGTAGTTAATTCAGCATTTATAATTACATCTGGCTTTAAATTAAATTTAACCTTTTTCGGCATAACGTAATGTAGAATGTCATCATAAACTTCACTCATACTAACAGCCAAATTGTTCATTAAAAACAATAATTCTTTCTCGTATCTAACTACATCTTGTTCACTAATCGCTTGTGCGATTTGTTCTTCTGCTAATTTTAAAGTCATTGTACTCATTCTCATATCACCTCACACCCCTATCTTAGCATAGTTTACACTTTTAAAATATTGTATACTTAACAATTTTAAAATATTGTCACATTTTGTGCAATTTTATTAAATTTATCAATTGATTGATATGATCTAAATTTTTAGATGTATCTTTAACGTCCATTTATGAACTCTAATTTGACTAAAATCTAAAAAAAAAAGGAAAGATAAAGGTGACTACGATAGTCCCTCCTTCCTTCCCCCTGTTTGCCTTTTGTCAGTTGTCTATTCTGATTTTGGCAAAGGTTTTTTATTTTAAAACAAGCTCAGCCACACACTCAACATGTGCAGTATGCGTTATCATATCTCTATATCAATTTTTATTATATATCCTCACAAACCCTATAAAATCATTCACACTAATTAACCGACCCTCATCCATTCGAGTTACCCATTTTATTTTAAAAATAAATCTACTTATAAATTTTAAACAACTAAAAAGGAGTGCAAAAAATGCACTCCTTTTTTACATTCAATTATATTACTTTAGAATATTGTATACCTACATAAACTACTACTTGATGATTTTCCCCATCATTTTCGAGAAATAAGTACTCGCTATTTTCTTGTTTTTTTCCATCAACTAACCATATTGGTTCATCTTGGTTTTGGCCACAAAAAACCTCAATTGAATAGACCGAATCACCATATCTGTAATCAATACTAAATGAGTCCCACTCTATAGGAACACAAGGTTGTATATATAAACGGTTTCCTCTACACTTGATTCCCAGAATATATTCTAGACCTGCTTGGTACATCCAACCAGAAGCACCTGTATACCATGACCAACCTCCACGTCCTTCATGTGGATTTGCTGTGTAGACATCGGCCGACATTACATATGGTTCATTTCCATATGTTTTAATATCACGAATATTTTTTGTATGTGAGATTGGATTTAAAATAGAGAACAGATCAAATGCCTTATCACGACGATTTAAGATTGCCCAAGCTACAATTCCCCAAATAACTCCATGAGTATATTGCCCGCCATTTTCTCGAATTCCAGGTGGGTAGCCTTGTATATACCCCGGACTTGGATATGTTTTATCAAATGCTTTGGTTAGTAAACGTGCCAGATTCAAATCTCGATCTACAAGTTCACGATCAAATGAGCGCATTGCTCTTTCCTGACGATCGATTGGTGTCCCGTTAGCAATAACTGACCAAGACTGAGCGATAGCATCAATTCGACACTCAGTATTCTCCATTGAGCCAAGCCATGTTCCTGCGTCAGTAAATGCCCGACGGAACCAAGTACCATCCCAAGCATTTTTATTCATGTTTATTTCCAATTGAGCTACTTCATGTTCAAATTGCTTTACGATATCTTGTGAAAGGATACCCTCTTCAAATTTCAAAAACCTCTTTAAAATATCTAATAAAAACCAACCTAGCCACACACTTTCCCCACGTCCCTTAGCACCAATCCGACTCATTCCATCATTCCAGTCACCTATTCCCATTAATGGAATACCATGTTCACCAAACTTCAAAGAATGTTTAATCGCGCGTAGACAATGTTCTAGCACTGTCCCCTTCTCATCAGATACAACAGTATCCTCATAGCGCTCCAATTCACCTTCTTTTAGCACTTCACTATACAAAAATGGTACCTCTTTTTGGAGAATTTCTAGGTCTTCTGTCTGTTCTATGTAACGTGAAACAGCATATGGTAGCCACAGTAAATCGTCAGAAAACATCGTTCGAATTCCTTTGTGAGTTTCTTCATGCCACCAATGTTGAACATCACCTTCAAGGTACTGATGCGCTGCGTTTATAAGTATTTGGTTTTTTAATATAGTCGAATCTACATGTAAAAAGGCTAGTGAATCTTGCAATTGATCCCTATAACCAAATGCGCCTCCTGCCTGATAAAAAGCAGTGCGAGCCCATAATCGACAACTAAGTGCTTGGTACAGAAGCCACCCATTCATCATTATATCCATCGCTCGATCAGGTGTTTTAACTTTCACTTGTCCAAGAGTACTCTCCCAGTACTTTTTAACGTTTGAAAATGTTTCTTCATACGCAGAAGGCCTTCCGTATTGCTGTACTAGTGAACACGCTTCTTGTTTGGAAGCTGCACAACCAAGCAATATGCTAATCGTCACTTCTTCGTTAGCTGGAAGTACGATAACAGTTTGTACGGCCCCACAAGAATTTGAAAACACACCAGTTTTCTTGTTAAGTGCTTCTTCTAATAATGCTGTTGGACACTCTAATGTATTGCCCCTCCCAATAAATTCTGTACGGTCACTCGTCCAAGAATACGTATGATGAGAATTCGCTATCGTTTCTGGAAGCGCAATATGTATAAAACCAATCGCGTCACGAAACTTTTCTTGGTACTTGTTTTGTGCAAGTAGTGTACTATTTTCTAAATTCCATTCTGTAACAATGAATGGTGCTTGAGCCTCTCTAAGTACCCCTAGAACCCATTCAGCATAATACGTTATGGCTATCTTCTTTAATTTATCACTTTTATTAAATAATCGAAGTCTAATAATTTTCAAAGGATCATCTAACGGAACTGTTGTATCCATAGTAGAAACTACATCTCCATCAAGTTGTTCGAAACTACTATATCCCCTACCATGTATAACCTTATATGTTCGATCACCACCCGCAGGTTTTTGAGTAGTTGACCAAACTTGATTTGTTCCAAGATCTCTTATATAAAGACATTCACCAGGAGGATCGAGTACCGGATCATTATTCCAAGGCGTAAGTTTACATTCACGGGAATTTCGCCACCAACTATATCCAGTACCTAATTCAGTTAATAAGCATCCAAATCTTGGATTAGAAATTACATTACTCCATGGTCTAGGTAAATGCTCTCCGTTTTTTACAATCATTTGATACGCATGGCCATCATCGATAAAACTACCCCTACCATTAAAAAATTCACCAATAGGGATACTAATCGCTTGCTTCTCGTGGTGTATTTGTTTTGAAACCTTGATTTTCCGTATTGGATGTAAATCTTTTTCTAATAGACGTAATTGTGCACGTAAACTTGGCCCTCCAGCTTTCAATACTACTCGGGCAACAGCTAAGAGTAAATTTCTTTCATCCTCTGACAACTGGGTTGACTTCAATACAACAATTCGATTCATGTGATAGATTCCACGAGAAATAAGATTTTCATTTAAAGTCCTCATGAACTGATCTTGATAATTGCCAATTGTCTCATCTAATACCACTAAATCAATAGCTAACCCCATCTTCACTAAATATTGATGCTGACAAGCTAAAAGCGTAACAAAGGGCAAATCAGACTCTTTTTTGATGGAAACTAAAATAATTGGCGTGTCCCCACTAATACCAAGAGGCCATAAGGAAGATTGTCCCAATGTATTGTGTGAAATTGCCTCACTACGAATTTTTGTTAACGGTGGGTTAAATAGAAGTCTTCCCGCCAACACGTTTGCATCAGTAGCTTGCTTAGGTGTTAAATTCATATGTCTAAGATCAATTTGTGATCGTACCCAAGCCAAGTGGAATGCTCGATCAACATGTTTAGAATCACTAAAGCGCTGTACTATTTCAAGCGCTTGTTCATGACTTTTTGTAACACCAGTAACAAAATAAATAGTAGCGGTCTCATTAGTTCCCAATTGTAATGAACGCCTCATTGAAAACGCCGGATCAACAACGGAACCAGTTGATCCTTTTAGATGTGAGTAAATACCTTTTGGTGTTTCAAGAGTATTACCACGACCTATAAATTCTGCCCGATCTGTTTCAAATTCGTAATCGCCTTTCTCACGTCCATCTACAAAAATTGTGTGAACTGCCCAAATTTCATCCTCCTCATCCTCTCGTGGACGACGCTTAGCTAGCAAACATTGTGCATTTTTATCGAAGCTAGTTTCAATAAAAAGCTTACTAAATGCTGGGTGTGCACTATCTGCAGACTGACTTGCTAGCGCTAACTCTAAGAAAGATGTTACTTCTAATGTACGATTTTCACTACTGTTGTTAACTATTTGAAGTCGTCGTATTTCTGCGTCAATCTCAGAAGATATCGTCAAATCAAGTTTATAAGATATCCCTTCTTTCGTTCCTTCATAAGTAGTTTTGTCAAAACGAAATTGTGTTTTCATATCAATCGTTGTCTCATACGGGAAACCTGATGTACTCCAAGTTTCTTCAGAGTTGACATCATGAATAAAAATAATTGGCCCAGAAGTTCCTGATACAGGATCTTCTTTCCATCTTGTGACAGCTAACCCATTCCATAAAATCATGCCTGTTCCATCGTTCGCGTTTACACTAGTTAATTGTCCATTTGACAAAACATTAACCTCTGGAATGGAGCTCGGCCCAGTAAATGTACGTTCAGTGTCATCCAAATTACCATCAAATTCAGGAGCTTTTGCATCAATTCCTATTGGTTTTTCAATTAATGCTGCTTTTACTGGCACTCTTTCTTGGAGTAGCAAGTCCGCTGCACAAACTCGTGGATCATGATGGAATCGGTTTACCATAATATCATCAGTCAATAAATTGACAAGGGTTAACATGCTCATACCTTGATGATGTGCCATAAAGCTTTGTATTACTTTATAATCTTGCCCCTTAGGCATTCTAGCTTTTGTAAAATCAACAGCTTCATAAAAGCCATATTCACCTTTTGCACCATATTCTTTAAATTTTTGAAGTGCCAAAAGAGCATCATCACCTGCATATGGAATAGCCATAATGGTTGCATAAGGTGCTAACACCAGGTTTCGCTCTAAACCTCGTTCAAGTCCAAGCCCTGGAACACCGAATGCACGATATTGATAATTTAATTGATAATCAAACGCGTAATATCCGCTTTCTGATATACCAAACGGGAGTTGATATTTATCTGCATATTGGCGTTGACGATAAATAGCTCCTCGATAAGTTGATTCCCAAATGGTATTTTTAAGTGTCCGCATAATCAAGCTTGGCATCATGTACTCAAACATTGTTCCCGACCAAGACAATAGTGTCTTTTTCTTATTAAAAATTGTCATAGTACGAGCAAGTGTAAACCAGTGAGAAACAGGAATCTGACCAAGTGCAATCCCTACGAAACTAGCTTGCCTAGCTTCTGAAGCAAGTAAATCGTATAGAATCGTATCTTTATGATTTGAGTCAACGTGATAACCAAGGCTAAACAAGCGTTCATCATTGTTATATAGGCATCTGAAATCTGTCAGTTCAATGAGTTGATTAATTTCAATAATAATATTTTCAATACGAGATTGAAATTCTTCTTCTCTTTTTTTCCATTCTATTAGTCCCTGTCTTACTACCATCATATAAGCAATAAAGTTTCCTGAATCAACAGTGGAAACATATCGAGGAGAAAGCGGCTTTGCAGAGCATGTATCATACCAGTTGAGCAGATGTCCATTCCATTTTTCCATATTAGAAATGGTTTTCATCGATAATTCGATTCGATCAAGCATTTTAGATGTATCAATAAAATCTAAATCACGAGCGGCTACAACACAAGTTAAATATAGTCCAATATTTGTTGGCGATGTTCGATGGGCAACGGTTTCATTTGATAGATACTGTACATTATCAGGTGGTAGCCAAGATTCTTCTGATGTAACATATTTTTCATAGAACGACCAAATTTGAAATGCTAATTCCTTTAATTCAGCACGTGCTTTATCCAACCAAACTCTACTTTCAACTTTTAACGGTCGATTTAATTGCTGTATGATTGGCCTTGCTAAAGACCACATAATTAGTTCCACAGTACCAAATATGTAATTTAAAGTACCTTTGGAAAACCATGCCAATAGACCAAACAATATAATTACTGCATATCCAATAGACTCGTACATAAAGACTCTTTTTGTAGCAGGATTGTTACTAGTCTGAGCAAATGTGACCCACTCTAGCAAATTACGTCGGCTAATGTATAGCCGGTAAAGAGTTCGTAAAGTAGCATCTACTACAAGAACCGATGTAAACGGCAATGTTACAAATTTAACCAGATTCTGCATAAAATTAATCTTTATTGCACGAATGCTTCCTCTCCCAATTGCACCTTGTAAAAGTGAAAAAAGAAAGGGAAGAAAAACAGTTAAAAGTACGATTGTTTCCCAAACCCAAGCTTTACCCGGTAATACACTAAATCCTAGTAAGGCAATTAGTAAAAGAGCTGGTGCAAGTAGACTGCGGCGCAAATTATCAATAATGTGCCAACGTGTTAATCCACATAAATCAACTCGTTTATTTTCACCATTACGATCTACACAATTTTTTCCTAACCATTTGATAAGTTGCCAATCTCCTCGGATCCATCTATGCTCTCGATGTTGGAATGAATAAAAGGAACTCGGATACGACTCAACAACTTCAATATCAGAAGTTAGTCCTGCTCGAAGAAACCCACCCTCTAATAGATCATGACTAAGTACATGATTATCCGGTATCCGATTTACCAAGGTTTTTTGAAATGATTCTACATCAAAAATACCTTTACCCACAAAAATTGCATGACCAAACAAATCTTGATATACGTTTGATACGGCAAAAGAATACGGGTCAATTCCTGGCTCCCCTGCCCATAAAGAAGTAAAGCGTGACTTTTGTGTTGAGTCAAAACTCACGCCTACTCGTGGTTGTAATAATCCGAAACCTTCAATTACGCGTGTTTCATCTGCATTTAATCGTGGTCGATTATACGGGTAATGAATGGTCCCAGCCATTCGGCCAACAACTCCAATTGGTAATTGGGTATCTTGGTCTATTGTAAAAACATATCGAATCTTCCTTAATATATCTTTATCTCCATGAATTGTTGTAAAACTAGAATTATCACTACCAGTCAATAACTCAACAAACTCTACTATTTTTCCACGTTTCCTCTCCCATCCCATATAAAGATTGTCTGTTGGATTGTAAAGTCGGGATCTGTGAAATAAGAAAAATTTATCTTCCCCATATTCCTTACACAATGCATCGATCCTTGAAGTAACATATGTCAATAGTTCATGATCTTCAGCTTTTGATTCAGTCAACGCATCTGTAAAATCACCTAAAATACCGAAATAAATATTATTTTGACGATTTGCAAGATAATGAACTAAAAGTTGATCCACTACTTCATCTACATCTTTGGTGTTTGACCATATAACTGGAATAACGACCATTGTACTAGCATCTTCCGGAAGTTCTTCTGAATAATCAAACCTTAAAAGTTTTACAGTGCGACTATATCGACAAATTAATTTATGGGCAATCGTTATAGCCCACTCACTAACAGGTAATACAAGAGCTACTATTATCGCTATCCACGATAAAGGTCGAAAGAATCCCCCAGCTGTTATCCATCCACCAGAGAGAACCAATATTCCAATAAACAATAAAGCTACAGTTGATAAATACAAATACAATGGTCGTTTTCGTAAAGATATTTGTGGAAGAATACGTGGTCTAGTTTTCTTCAAAAGTGCTTTACGTATTTCTATGTTTCCTTGGGCATCAAACAAATAATAATCAATATAAGCCTTTCTCGGCATTACATTTGTTTGATCCGGCTCTACTATTTTCGATTTGGCCAGATGTAGTGCTGTCTCAGCTACTAAAATTTCTGGTACTTTTAACTGGTTTGCAATCTCTGCAACACGTCCACGAATTATGTCTCGACTGTCTAAATCTAAACTTTTATAATCGATAGTTGATGGATCAGAGAGTAAAAATTGTTCTAGATGTGAAATTTTTGTAAATGTTAATCTCCATGGCTGTCGCTCTAACTTATGCAAGCTTTGAACTAAATTCCCACAACTTACTTGCAAGTCTGCTTGCAATTGGTTCTCAAACGAAACAATCTGCTCAATGCTAGATTCACTATTCTCTATGTGAGCTGCAAGCCAGTCATGAACGATATGCATATTCGGTTCCAATTCGCTCAAATGTCTCACTAAATGTACAATTTCAATTGGACCAAACGGTTTTTTACTTGCTTCTCTATCCAATAAAATTCGAATTTTATCGTCTGATAACTTTGTTATTTTTTCAAGAATTGAAGTAATAGAATCACATATTTCGTGACGACGTTGTACTTCAACCATCACTCCAGACAAACGGCGTATTAAAGTAACTCGCATAGCACTTGGCAAAGCCCAGCATTCTAGATCTTTTAGAACAGATACCTCTTGGTAGGCTTTTATATACCCTTCAAATGAGTTGACCTCATATCGACCACCCACATGCTCTAAGTAATCATTGCAAAGTGCATATATTCTTGGCATCCCAGTAGAATTTAATTTTGGTAGTTTATGTAGTGTTTCCCGTGGCAGCTTACTTAACACTTCTTGAGCTTGAGTCTCTATAAAATTAATGTGATCTAGTAGCCAGTCTTCCGCTGGTTGCCTACAATTCACTTTATTGTTACTCAGTTTTTCTGCAAACGTATGTAGATTAGCCATATCTTTTCGAAATCCTGGCCAATAACGAACAATTAAAAAATTGTTCACAAAAATTTCCTGAGTTAAAGCAAACTCACGTCCTCTTTCTTTTAATTGTTCATTACTAAGTATCATATAAACCTCCTATGTAACTCGAAAAATAGTCCATAGTGGTAAATATTCCCTAAATCTTATTTTTTATTTATGAAGATTAAACTTTTTGGAGCTAGGAGGATGAATTTTGAAAGAATGGAAGGAATAAAAACTTTTGAATCTGAAAAACTAAAAAACTGACCCTAAAACACTTCAGTTTGGCAAATCTCTTAAAAGAAGAAAAAGGCAACGTACTAATTTCCGCTGCCTTTTATTTTGTATTATTTAATTTTTAAAACAAGTTCAGCCACGCACTCAACATGAGCAGTATGCGGAAACATATCAACAGGTTGCAAATACTTGACATCATAACTCTTACTCAATACCTTTAAATCCCTAGCTAAAGTAGAAGGATTACAAGAAACATATACTAATTTCTTCGGTTTAATCTTTAATACCGTATTTAAAAACTCCTCATCACAACCAGTTCTCGGTGGATCCGTTATGATAACATCTGGTTTCCAACCTTCGTTTAACCATTTCGGTAATACTTGTTCAGCTTTACCTGCTTCGTAATGAGTATTTGTAAAGCCATGGCTTAGGGCATTTGTTTTCGCATCGATGATTGCTTCATTCGTTACGTCCATGCCTCGAACTTCTTTTGCGTCTTTTGCTAGCCATAGTCCGATTGTCCCTACTCCACAATAAGCATCTACGACTTTTTCTGTTCCAGTAAGTGCCGCTGCTTTTTTGACTTCATCATATAGCTTAACTGTTTGTTCAGGATTTAATTGGAAAAACGCTCTTGCCGAAAGTTCGAATGATAAGTCTCCAAGCTTTTCTTCAATTACTTCTTCTCCTGATAAATAAACAGTTTCGCGACCAAAGATCACTGAAGTCATTTGATTATTAATGTTTTGCATTAAGCTTGTCACTTCAGGAATTCGCTTTTTAATTTCACTGATTAGTTCATTTTTCTGAGGAAAATCTTTCGTTCCAGTTACAAGTACTAATTGGATTTGACCTGTACGTAAACCAACTCGCGCTACGATTGTTCGAATTACCCCTTTATTTTTTCGTTCATTATAAACAGGGATATTTAATCGAGTTAAAATTTTCTTCACTTTACCTGTAATTTTATTTAAATCCTCGTGTTGGATCGGGCAATGGCCAATATCGACAACATTATGAGAGTTTTGTGTATATAATCCAGCGATGATTTTATTTTTTTCTAGCCCAGCTTGAAGCTGACTTTTGTTTCGATAATTCCAAGGATTTTCCATACCAATTGTTTCTTTAATTGGTGTTTTTTCTAGTAAATCTTTCGCATACTTTTCCATTGCTTGGATGACAATGTCGCGTTTATATCGAAGTTGTCCCTCATAAGATGCATGCTGAATTTGACAGCCACCACATTTTTCGTAGATTTTACAAGTCGGCTCTACACGATCTGGTGATGTTTTTCGAATACGTTGAATTTTCCCTTCAGCAAAACCGTTACGTACATTCGTTACCTCTGCTACTACTTCCTCACCAGGTAATGCACCTTTAATGAAGACTACTTGTCTTTTGAAGTAGCCGACACCTTCACCATTAATCCCAATACGTTTGATTGTTATAGGAAAAGATTGGCCTACTTCTAATTTATTTTCTAACTGATTGCTCATATATACAACTCCATTATTCTATGCTCTTCCAAAGATAAAGGGCCGCGTAGCTTCCAAACGGAGAAACCTGCTCTTTTACATAATCCATTATTTCTTTCGAAGGCTTTTCATCTAAATTTAAAAGCTTTTGAAGTGCGATTTGAATTCCAACATCACCAACCGGGAAAATATCTTTTCGACCTAGACCAAATAATAAGAAGTTTTCAACTGTCCAAGGACCGACTCCCTTAAGCTTGATTAACTCCTTTGAAATGTCCTCTGATGATAATGTCCGATAATCTTGATGACTTAAAACCCCTTCACTCCAAGCTTTAGCAATTCCAATCATATATTCAGCTTTTCTAGTACTAAGCTGTAAATCTCTTAATTCATCTATTGATAAATTAGCAATTATTTCAGGAGATGGAAAAAACCATGAATTACCAATTCTTTCACCATACATTCGAACAAATCGTTTTGTTACTTGGATTGCAAATGTACGCTGTATTTGTTGATGAATAATACATGTAATTAAACAGGCAAAAGGATCATTTGAAACGGTAATTGGTGTATGTCCAAAAAGGTCAATTAGAGGAGAAATTGTAGTTTGTCTTAAATGATGATGTAGTTCTTCAAATTCTGTTTGCCACTGCAAAATAGTAGCGACTTCTTCGAGAATTTTCTCTTTATTTTCATGTTCACTAATGACTTCAAACTGAACCGGAGCATCATTTATTTTCTTAACCTTTACAACTGCTTGATCTCCATCAATATACAATGGAATGCTTAACCGCTTTTCAGCAGAATGCACTGTAAATGTTGGCTCATGCTCTAATCTCTTTAAAACTTCTTCCCATTGATATGGTGTCTCTAAAGCAACCTCTTCCTTCCACATTCACCCGTTCCTCCTTAATTACTCTGAAGTGTATTATAGCATAACAAGTACCGCTTAAGAAAATTTGTGTGAAACGCAAAAAAACTAGAGAATGATCTCTAGTTTAGGTGTGTAACAAAAGTTTAAAAATTTGATTATCAGACTGATTGCTAGCGCTTGTCTTTCGAGGCGCGAAGCCTGGTGAGGAGCGGAGTTACCTTAGACGGTAATGAGCACCGCAGAGAGGCGAAGTAACGAAGAAAGCGAGCGTTTGTCAACAGTCTGAAACACAAAAAAAGCTTGGGGACTAGTCAAGCTTTCTTTGACACATTAAATTTTAAGGGAATGGGGAAACTTTCAAGTCCAATCAGGTTTCAAAACTTATCAAACATCGCTACAGCGGTATTGATATTTGCTATACTTAAATGATAACGATTATCATTATCAAAGTCAAGTGTTGAATACAAATAATTTGAATTTTTTTTACAGCTCTCTCTCAAAACTATTATTCACATCTACTCTCTTCTTCCAAAATATCTCTATTCATAATTGGAGATAATACAAGTACGATACCTACTTACCATTCGTAAATTATGTTCTTCGAAGACGCATTAGATTATAATTTATGATAAACTATTTAATTGAAAGTAGAGACTAGTGAGGTAAGACTATTATGGAAAAAGCAAAAGTTAGTGTAGTCGTTGTTGCACATAATCATGAAGATGTCTTAAAAGATTGCCTAAACAGTATACAAGGTCAATCATTAACTGATATTGAAACGATTATTATAGACAACGGTTCATCTGATAATAGTAAAAAAATAATTGAAGAATACTCGAATTCACATAAAAATATTTGCTTTATATCATTAGAGCTAATGACAAAAAACAAAGCACGTAACATAGGATTACACGAAGCTACTGGAGAATTTGTGGCATTTATCGATGCGGATGATATTGTAAATCCTTCAGCCTATGAAAATTTATATAACAGTGCAATCAAGGATGATACTGATATTGCTTTAGGAAATATACAATTATTCAATGGTACAAGAAAATGGGAGCACCATGAATTAAAATCAATCATAAAAAAAGATTTACCAACAATACGTGAGTTTCATAAACATCCAGAACTTCTGTTAAATCCTTCTATTAAAAATATGATGATTAAAAGAAGTTTAATAAACGACAATCAATTGCAATTCAATGAGCTATTAACTGAACAACAAGATTTATTATTTACCCAACAATCTTTTATTTGTTCAAATAAAGTTTACGTAACTTCAGATATCGTCATAAAAGTGAGAGATTTAACAAACAGTGATGTTATTAAACAAACTAGTACGTTAGAATTTTTTGATAACCTTCTCGTTACTCAAACTGAATTAATAAACTATTATAATCTGAAAAATATCACCTCACATTACTCGCATGTTGAGAAAAAATTATGGGATTATTATTTAACGTCTTTACTGACAAAGGCATATTATTTCCCTTCTGAACAGTACAATGATCTTCTAAGGATTTCATCGGATTTTGCTAAAAACTTATCTGAAAATCTAATGGAAAATAATACTTCTAAAATTAGTAAAGTATTTTATACTATTTTTCTTAATCAAAATCCAGAAGAATTTCATTTATTAATGACTCTATTATCAGATCGTACCTTACAAAAAGGAGCAGTGATGATAGGGGGAAAATATTATCATTATTTTGCAAAGTATTTTCCGAAATATAAAGAATACCTAGAAATTAAGGAATTTAATTTACATCAAAAAATTGAAATCCTTTCGTTACGAGGTGACCGCTTGCAAGTTGGTGGCTTCGCATTTATCGAGGAAATTAATAATTTAGATTCTATTAAGGAATTACAGTTTAAAAATAAATCAAATGGTCAGCTAATTAAAGTTACACTTGAAACTCTAGAGCGTTCTGATTTGTCCTATCTTTTCTCAAAAAATAGTATCAATTATAGCGATGGTGGCTATAAAACAACTACACTTGAGCTAAGTAAAATATTACCTGATGGCGACTATGAAGTGTTTATTTCAGTAAAAGTTGGAGATATTTCATTAAAAAAACCACTTCATATTTTCTATTTTTCAACAAAGGCAAATTCAAAACCAGCAACAACTAAAACACATAGTATCGTACCTTATTTTCCAAAGAAAAATTTACACATTCGAATCAAAAAAACAGGTCTACTTGGAAAATTAAAAACAAAGATCCAAAAATCATTCCGTGATATCGTTTATGAATTTGGGTTACTTGTCCTAAGAAGAGAATGGAAGTCATTCCTTATTTTTTACCTTTACCGCTTAACCCAAAGATACTATCGAAATAAGCATATTTGGTTAATTGGAGAACGAAAAGATACGGCACAAGATAATTCATACCATTTATTCAAGTACATTCAAAAAAATAAAATAAGAGATAACTGTTACTATTTGATTGATAAAAAGGCAAAGGATTACGAATATATAAAAGAATTCGGAAACATTGTACAATATGGAAGTTTAAAGCACACTCTTTACTTATTAACTTGTGATAAAACAATTAATGCCTATTCAGAGCGTGCCAACATGTATACGCACGAGTACTTACAAGTTTTAAAATGTCATCCTGAGTGGCAGCAAAATCAAAAAATCCTTATTCAACATGGCGTTATTGGAGTTAGTCGTGTAAATCATGTACTGAATAAGAATCGAATGGGCTATTCATTATTTATCGTTTCATCTGATTTTGAAAAGGATCATATTGTGAACGAATTCGGTTATGCTGAAAATGAAGTTGCCGTTACAGGATTGGCTAGATGGGATGCGCTTGAAAATACAGGGAATGGCAAAACCATTTTAATCATGCCAACATGGAGAAACTGGAATAAAAGTACTCAGCAATTAATGAACTCTGAATACTTTAACCGTTATTTTTCTTTACTTAGTAATCCCGAGTTACATCAAATCTTAGAAAAAAATGATTTAAATATTATTTTCTATCCGCACTACCAGACTCAAATTTATATGAAGGATGTTCCAGATTTCCATAAAAGGATAAAGGTAATCCGTCAAGGTGAAGAAACTGTTCAATCTCTATTAAAAAGATCAGATTTATTAATCACTGATTACTCAACAGTTTCATTTGATTTTTCATATATGGAAAAACCAGTTATTTTCTATCAGTTTGACTATAAACGATTTTATTATGAGCATTACAACCAAGGACCAATTACACAAGACTTACTTTTTGGAGAAGTTGTAACTGAAGAAGTGCAAGTTCTTAACGGAATAAAAAAATTCGCTAATAAAGATAAACAATTCCTAGAAAATACAGTCGAAAATCCATTTGTCATCAAAACACCAAAGCAACATGCTAAACTAAACTACGAAGCAATCGCAAACCGTTAAGTGTAAAAAAGCTAATGATTAAAGCAGTTAATAAAACTACTTAATCATTAGCTTTTTATTTTTTAGGTAGATAAAAGCTCGGATCAAATCCGCTTCTCTCCATCATTAAGTCATCTAAGCTTTTAAATTGATATCCTCGTTTATGTAGGCCAGTAATAATTGCATCCATCGCTTCTGCATTATCCTTCGATACAGTATGCATTAATATAACTGCTCCAGGATGAATCATTTTCATCACATTATCATAAGCATATTTCCAACCTCTTTGTTGATCAACCTTCCAATCGACATATGCCAATGACCAGAAAATATTTTCATATCCCTGTTTATTAACTAGTTTCAATGTACGTTCGCTAAAAACACCTCTTGCAGGTCTGAAATATTTCATGTCTGATTTGCCAGTCAATTCCTGGTATGCCATTTTTACTTGTTCCAATTCCTCAATAATCTTTTGATCACCAATCGTTGTCATATCAGGATGACTCCATGAATGGTTTCCGACTATATGCCCCTCATTAACCATTCGTTTTACTAATTCAGGATTTTCCTTAATATAATGCCCTGTTATAAAAAAAGTCCCGTGAACACCATGCTTCTTTAAAACATCCAAAAACTTTGGTGTAAAGCCATTTTCATAACCATTGTCAAAAGTTAAATAAACATCTTTTTTTGTAGTATCCCCTAAATAAACTGACCCCGTATTTGATAATAATTTATTAAGTTCCGCACCAGCATCAGGTGGAGTCTCATTTTTCGCAGGAACAATCCCCCAGCCATGTGGCGCATTACTATAAGCAAATGTTGTACTAGGAAATACTAAAAAGAAAGTAAGAATATATACAATAATTTTTTTCAATTCATTCACCTCACTTAAAAATAGTATCTGTAAATAAATTAGAAATATGAAAAGAAATACTGCACTTTTGATATAAAACTAAATTTTTCTAACAAGGATTTTTGATGAAAAGAAGATGCGGATTGGTTTTTCGGTTTGGCCTGAACTTTTTTGGACTTAGGACCATTAATTTACCCTAAAAATAGACTTTTTCTTCATGATTTAACTACTTATTTGCAGTTCTTTTCCTTTATTTGTACTATCCGCATCTTTATTTGCAGTCTTCATTCCTTTATTTGCACCAACCACATTTTTATTTGCAGTCTTCTTATTTGCAGCTCTAATTCCCAACAAAAAAGCAATGCCAAAAAAATGACATTGCCTCATAAAACCCAATAATTAAAATACCTTCTCAGCCATAGTAGCCAATTTCTCAAGTGAACTCTTATCCACATCTTTATGCAATGAATTACCATGAGAATCCATTGTTACGACTGCTTTGAAGTCTTCAACTTGTAAGTGCCACATAGCTTCAGGAATACCAAACTCTAGGTAGTTTACGTCTTTTACTTCTTTAATACATTGTGAGTAGTATTGTGCTGCTCCACCAATTGCATTTAAATAAACGCCGCCGTGTTCTTCTAGAGCTTTTAATGTTTTTGCACCCATTCCGCCTTTACCTATTACAGCGCGAATGCCGAATTTTTTCATGATATCGCCTTGGTATGGCTCCTCACGAATACTTGTTGTTGGACCAGCTGCTTTAATGTGATAGTTGCCTTCTTCATCTTTTAATACTACAGGTCCA